>Ga0210056_1001633_pt1 | contig 19450 bp, 9 predicted proteins | sample CryGeyCG2014_080_2_FD_183965 | JGI IMG/M metagenome (GOLD analysis project Ga0210056, IMG submission 183965) | Groundwater microbial communities from aquifer - Crystal Geyser CG07_land_8/20/14_0.80 (SPAdes) (version 2) | ecosystem: Environmental > Aquatic > Deep subsurface > Groundwater | place... | reverse complement strand
GCTACCCTCCTTTTCTCCCCTTTCAACCCGTGTTCGTGCCGAACACGGGTTGAAAGGGGAGAAAAGATGTCCTTTCTTGGCGCTCGGTAGTCAGTTGTGTGAGCTACCGGACGCTGAAGCGATCCGGTGTCTAATGTCGAAGAATTTACGAAAAGATACACTAGTAAGCCCCGCCGAAGAGAGCGCCGAGAGTGAGCGTCTTCGCCACCTGCATCGGCTCGGTAAGTAACTTCCGCCCGTTGGTGAAGTCGTCATTGTTCTCCGTGCCGCGGAAGGCGTTGGCTGTCTTCCGCATGTCGGCGGCCATCCGGCGCGCCTGGTCGATGGCGAGGAGGTACTCGTCCTCAATCTGCTCCGCCGCGGTTGTGTTGTAGCAGGCGGCCAGGCGTCGCAGACCACCATCTGTCTGCGTGAAGAAGTTCAGATCATTCGCCAGGAAGTTCAGCCCGGGGTCGAAGTCTGTTCCGCCCAGCGAGAGATCGCGTTGCTTGAAGGCGATGGTCTGCTCATCGGAGTAGCCTCGCAGACGGTTGATCACTCTCTGCGCGCGTCCACACGTCTTGCGGCTGTCGTCCAACGCTTTGGTGGTGTCGGACGAGACCGTGGAAAAGGGGATGCCCGCGATGTCGCCCACGGAGTAGTTGAAGAAACGCTTCAGCGTGTCCACCACGGAGCCGAAACCATCCTTGCCCAAGGACATGGCGTACTTGAGACTGTAAACGATGGTCTGCTCCGCCTGCCAGCGGACTTCCTTGGCCCACTCCTGGTTCTTTGCCTGGCGATCCGTGGACTTATAGCTGGCGAGGTACGAATCCTGCGCGGCAATGCCGTCCTCAACCATCGACTGAGTGAACAGCACGCCACACAACCCCATGTCGAGGTACGTGTCCCGCAGCGCGCGCTGGGTGGAACGAAGGGCGGACGGATCGTGAACTGAGCCGCGCTCCACAATCTGGTCATGCCGCAGGTTGCCGAGCAGGCGATCCAGCTTCCCGACGCGGGCTGAGTTGAAGTTCTGCCACAGCTTGAGGGTATGCTGCAGGTTGCGCTTGTTCAGGTCGTAGAGGCGCTGTCGAGTGCGCCAGTCTTCCCAATAGACGACGTAGTTCCACTTGCGCATCTCATCAAACGCCTGTCCCGTCCGCTCGCCGAGACACACCGCGCGCTCCCGCAACGAGTGGGAAAACGATTTGGCTTCCTCCTCGCTGAAGGCGTCGACGAGGTAGAGCATCCCTTTGGCGTACTCGGTTTCTGACTCTCGTTGCAGACTCTCCAGCGCGATGCGAGTGGTCAGCTTGTCCTTGTACTCCTTGGCGTCGCTCTGAGGGGCGAGACGCGCCATGTCCTTCACCACAGGCTCGATCTGCTTCCGGTAATCGTCCGCCGTATCGCGACCGTTCTCCATCGCTACCAGAGCGGCAAAGAACTGGTCGCGTTGCTGCCGCAGCTTGTCAATCAACCGCTGGCGTTCCTGCGGGTCGGAGATGGAGTTGGGAATCTGATCATCGGTGGTGGCGCGGGAGATCCGGTCACGCGCTGCGGCGGGAACGATCAGCTTGACGGGAGGACACGCGGGCGTTCCGCCTTCCACCACCTCGAAGGCGTCCGGCAGAGCGGCGCTTCCCCCGTCCGGGTTGAAGACGGTGAGCGTTCGCTTGCCCAGAGCGGCATCTTTGTCGATCTCCACAGTGGCCTGCCACTGATGAAAGTCGGACTCGGCATCGCGACCGAAATAGGTGGGATCTTTGACTTTCAGCCCGTTCCCCAGCGTGACGCGACATCCCGGCTCCACGTTTTTCGCAAGAAAAGTGACGCCCAGTGTGTCGTTCTGCTTCGCGGAAGCCGGAGTCACTTTTCGGAGTGAGGGAGAAGACGGCTTCGCCGCGCTGCCTCGGTCCGTCGGGGTAATGCCCTCCGGGATATCGGCCACGCACACGCCGCGGTCTTCGCCCCACAGCCCAACACACTTCACACGCTGGTCCTGTTTGCTGAGAGGGCGCAAGGCTGCGATCAGATCGTAGTTGTTTGTGAACGGACCAATAATCTTGTCCGCGGAGTATCCGAAGGTCCCGCCCATGCCGTCCGGCACCGTAAAACCGCCTTTCTCGGTATCCGGCTTGGAGGTGACCATCATCCAATGGTCGTCCTTCACGGGACCGGAGTAGGTGCCGTGTCCGGTGGCGTGTACCAGCCAGGTTTCCTTGAAGGTTTTCCGCGGAGTGATGCTCTTATCGGTCTCCCGCAACGTTCTGACGTTGCCCCCGAAATCATACGCAAAGGAGAGATACTGCACGGTGTAGTCCGGGTCGGCTCCTCGCTCCAGGCGAAGATTGTATTTCTTCCCGTTGTATGTTGCCACAACGAGTTCGCGGGGCTGGTTCGACGGATCAAACGACACTGATATCCCCGACAGGAAGGGAACCAGCGCGGCGAGTGCCTGTCGTCGCGAGAAGAACTGTTGCCTGCTCCCTTCCGGCGGCGCCAGCAGTTTCTTGGAGGCCGGTTCTTCGCTCGTGCCCCCCCAGAGCACTTCCTTCTTCATCACCGGCTTGTCGAACTCAACCCGTGTCCCCAGGTGCAGCCAGCGGTCTTCGACGGAATAGATCACCCAATCCTGCAACGCCGGGTCGGTGTGGATTACTTGCGCGGGGAGAGCGGCGCGGCCGAAGTCTCGTGGGTTGTCGGGGATTTCATCGGCGTTCACGCGGGGCTGAACGTCCCGTCCGACCGCGCTGGTCACCGGTGGCCAGAGATCGACCTGCTGCAGCTTGTACTTCTTCATCACTTTGGCGAGAGTGTAGTTGTCCGGAAACGGCCCTTCCACTTCCTTGAGGCCGTAGGTGCTGGTGCCGCCGTAGCCATCGGCAAGCTCGACCCAACTCTCCCCTTTGTCATTCGTCGCCGGTTGGCCGGAGACACACATCCACCGGTCTTCCTTCACGGGTCCGTCCACGCTTCCATGGCCGAGGGAGTGCACCAGCCATTGCTTCCGGCCGAAAACGTGACGCGGCGTAATTCCGTGTGACCGGACAGCGGCCAGCTCGGCGTCGGAGTCGTACTCCAGCCCCTTGTAGAAATTCCCCGTCCGAGACATCAACTCCGTCCCTTCCTGGTCGAACCCGGGAGACAGGCGTAGTTGGTACTCTTCCTTGCGGAAGACCCCTGTCAGGTAGCGCGCCGGTCCTCCCCCCGTCGGCGGAGCGTGGCGAAGCTGCACTTTCGTCAGGTGGTCGCAGACTTCCTTCACTGACTCGTCGCGTGTGGTGAACCCGCGAGCGAGGAGGTCTTTCTTCAGCGGCTCCTCCGAATTGCCTCCATTGATCTCGTCCTTCTTCTTCCACTTGGCCTCAAACTCGACGAGCGTACCCACGCGCAGCCAACCGACTTCAGTGGAATAAATAACCCATTCGTCGGCGCGGGATATTGACGCGCCGGAAGTTTGCGGGCTTGCTTGAGAGGAGAAGAGGAGACACGCGGCAAGTGCGACCGCATGCGGGGTAAATCGGCGCATGGCTGTTACCTTTCTTTGCTGAAACCGTTCAGTAACTGCAATACCTTGTCGCCTTGCTGTTGCCACGATCCAGAGGGACCAGAAAGCAGCGCCCGGAATTGCTTGCCGCCATCCAGCCACTCGATATGGAGTGTCTCAACGGTGCGGTCATCAAGCCGATCCACCCAGGCGATTTGGAAAGCGGGAACACCCGCGATGTTGCGATTGGGCAGTTGCTCCACTTGAGCCGACCTTTCCTTTTGCCGCTCCAGTTGCCTTTGGGCGCGGGCGTCCAGCGTCTCACCTGCAGGCGCGTCACGCCAGTCGATCCATGCGCTTAGGTCGGAGTCTTTCGCAGCGGAGAGGCGCAGGAACGATTCGCCCTCGCCGGTCAGTTGCCAGGAAGTGTCGTACTTGACGGTCATCGTCCCCCCGGCGACCGAAGAGCTTTGCAGCGCGCCCGCGGGCATCCCCGGATCGGGCCGGTTCAGGATCGAGGGGATCACAAGGCTCCCTCCTTGTTGAGCAGGAGGAGCTGTTTCCGCAGGAGTTGCCGGTTGGGCCGGAGGATTCTGCGGTGTCGCGGGGGTGGTCGCGGGAGGCGTGGGGGGTTGGCTCTCGGGCGAGGTTGTTTCTTCTGGAGGCTTTGGCGGTTTCGCGCCAATGAGGAAAGCCACGCTCAGCTTTTTGAGAAAACCGTGCTTCTGATCTTCCTGGCGGATGCGCTCCGCGTCACCGCTGCCGACAACAACGGCCGTCCGCGCCGCGCCTGATACATTGATGGCTTGGATCGTGAGTGGATTACCACCGACCCGCGATTTTGGTGCCTGGTCTGCGGATGCCAGATAGGACACCAACGACTGATTGCTGTCAAACTTCAGTTCCGGGGTAGGATAGATGAGATTCCCCTGCTCATCGAAGATGGCGGGACTCATGGACCGCTTTACACCCATCCCATTGGCATCGATCACCAGACCCGTAACGGGAGCAGCGGGGTGGGGGGGGTTGGGGGAGGAAACGGCAGAAGTCCCTTCCCCCGTTGTGGTTGTCACGGCGGTCGGGGTGACGTCCGCACCCGTTCCGGTTGCGCTTGATGATCCCTCATCCACTGGCACCATTTCGGCATCATCAGGAATTGCGACGCCCTCGCCGCTGATCGTGATCGTGACGGCCCATTCACCGGAGTTATCACTTGGATCATCATCGTTGATCCCGAAGAGCAGTTCTCCATCCCATCCGTTCCCGGAGAGTCATCTGCCCGCCTTTGCCCACAAAGACAGTTCTTCCGTTCTCCAGCATTGCGAATAGCCCAAGTCCAGGAGCGCGCGGCACGGGGAACGATCCCTTCAGCCCCTTCCTTCCCTCGGGCGGGACTTTGTGGTACTCAGTCCGCGCGTCTTTCTCACCGGCCGCCTCGATGAACCCGGAAGCCGCAACCTGGATCGTCATTCCGGGCTTCAGTTGAATCCCAGTGTGCGTAAGCCGCTGGTTAGCCGGGACGCTGATAGTCAACGTCTGCGTCATGTTCTGTGAAAGCACATACGAGGAGAAGGGATAGAGAAGGGCGGAAACAACACAAAAAGCAAGTGCGGGTCTTTTCCGAGAATGACTGGATGACGAAAGAGTGGCAGAAAACATTCGACTCCCTCCCAGCAATCACAACCGTGCTGTCTTCCCGATGCGAGGCTCCGGGTTCGCTGGTTGGCACAGTTTGCGCGTATCACACTGCGCCGAAGTATACCACATGCCGAGAGAATTTGGATCCTCTTTGTACATATTGAGAGTCCGTTCCATTGTCAGCAATCAGCGCGCGGCACAGGGCTCGGGGGACACAGCCCCGCCCTCACCCGATACTGGGTAGGTCGTTCTCCGCAATGCGCGGTATCGTGCCGATCCGTGAAAAATCGCCCCGCAACTCGACAGAACAGCAAGTCGTGCCACATTCCTGTGGATAGCTGGTCTTCAGACGGCAGAAAAGGGTCAATTGGGGAGTATCTGCCTTGACTTGCCCTACTGACACCGTTAAAATCACCTTTGGAAAACAGGCATCTCTCTGATTGAGCAGGAGCGCCCATCGTCTCCGACCCCCTCCCGACGAGAGGAGATTCGGAACCGGGCGCCCCGCCTTCCGCTCAAGTCAGCCATCATCAAAGCAAACGTCGCTGTAAGTAATCTGTCCAGGAAGGTGAGCCTGCATGAAATGGAGCAACGGTTACGCGGATGCCACGCATCTACTGAACGCTCTCGACTCATTTGATTCGTATTCCCCTTTTTGTCGAGCGTTCTACCGACTAATCCTTGAGTGGGTCGAGAACTCTCCCACGGAAGTTGTTAATCTCTATGACATCTACAACAGATTTCTGTTGGCGGAACTCGAGCACCACCAGGCGCTGCGAGATGCAAACCTGCACGACGCGGCCGACCTGCCCGAATGGGCAATGATCTACGGGCAGAAAGCGGCTGACCTGCATAAGACCCTCGCGAGGTTGGCTTCGTTGGAGGATTGCTCCGGGTCCGTGGCAGTGGTGAGACACCTGCTGTGCGCAGAGTGTTTCTACCAATTAGGGCGCGTGGACCTCGTGGTCGTAAGTCTCGACGCGGCCATCATCGAGGGATGCGATCGGCCCCTCCTGCATTTCTCGCTGGGGTACAACCTCTACATGCGGGCCATCAAGTACTACACCTCATTCGACCCGGGCAGTGGGAGTCAGGTAGTGCAGGATCCGCTGAATTTCGAGCAGGAATGCCGTCGGGCAGTCGAGGCAATGCGCCGGGGCTTGGTCAACGGTCCGTTCGATGCTCAACTCCACTGGTGGATGGGTTCCATCCTTGAGAATGTGAAGGATATAAGAGAGGCCCGGAAAGCCTATCTCAGAGCAGCGGACCTCGATCCGGATAGCTACGGCGAGACCTCCAGGGAACGGCTGCGGGCGTTGAGCCCCCCGGTTCCCGAGGCCGTTTCCGACGACGAACGAGTACGCCTCTCCGCGATGGGTGAGATCACGGTGGATGAGATTCTCGATGCTTTCCAATACGTGGAGACCGTCTCCGACCTGATGGCGCAGGATCGAACTCCACTGGGTGGGCGGTCTCTCCAAAATCGAGACCTGTAGGGGCTTGCAGCGCGCAAGCCCTCCGCAGCGCAAATCTCGCATCATCTGGGGGAGGATGGTCATCCATTGCCGGTACGTATACTCGTTAAGGTTGAGAATCCACGTCTTCTGCCGTAGGATAAAGCTCCAGTTTTGTCTCCCGGTGAGGTGAGTCTGCGGATTGACAAAGCTGGAGCTTTATCCTACGGCAGGTGCATGTTGGGGCAGGACAGCGTTCAATCAGATTCCGCAAGGCCATTCCTCAACCTTAACGAGTATATCTCATACCGGTCTCACGATCCTATGTATCCGTACCGGGATCACATGACCGCAGGACTCGCACGGGGAGACTGGATGAATGGAGGCACTGGCACATTACGTTCATCCCGTCTTTCGTTCCTTTCGTCTCCCGATACCGTGACACCGTGCAACCGTGCTGCACCTCCCCACCTCGTTCCCGTTTCTCTCCTGCGGTGGCTGCTGCTTCTCTTCTGTCTACCGACAGGGATGATGCTAACTTCTCCGCCTGACTGTGCCGCCTCCAACAACAGTATCGGGCTCCTCCATGGACAGGTGCTGGGTGTGTGGACGCACATGGTGGCGATCGACCTGAATGACCCTACGGTGAAAGTTTCCGTGGAACTCGCGGCGGGGTTTCCTGGACACGATGAGCCGTTTCTGTCGATGGTGCGTCGATCGGGAGCGGACGCGGCAATTACGGGGACGTTTTTCTCGACGACCTCTCTCTTCCCCATCGGCGACATTGTGGTGGATGGGCGAATGCGGTACGCGGGCGGGATAGGCAGCGCCATCGCACTGACACCCGACAACCGGGTCGCTTTCCGCCGAGTGCCGTATGGGAGGCTGCAGGACTGGACGGGGTACGAGACAGTCCTTGCGGCTGGGCCAACGCTGATAACCGACGGGCGCGTCGATCTGCTACCGGCAAGGGAGCGATTCGGCGACCCGGGAGTGCTCGGGCGCGCCGCGAGGGCCGTAGTGGGCGTCCGGAGGAACAACAAACTTCTGTTCATTACCGTCCGCCAGCCTGTCACGCTAAAGGAAATCGCCAGGATCGCGGAACGCGCGGGGTGCGTGCACGCAATCAATCTGGACGGCGGATCATCCACCGCCCTCTACTACCGTGGGGCGCTCATCCTGCCCCCGCAGAGAAGGTTGGTCAATATCCTTGTGGCGCAGACGGGTGTTTCGCAGGCATTGCGCTACGCGGGCGGGGGGGTCTCTCTGTGGGGTTCTCTGCACCGGAATAAACGTATGTCGATCGCGGCGTGGAAGTATCAGGTGGGAGAAGCCTCAGCGGGCAAGGGGCACTGGCCGGAAGCCATTGAGTCTCTGCGACTGGCGGCTCGTCTGGCGCCCGACAACGCGTCGTACCATCTTTCCCATGCGCGGGCATTGAACGCTGTCGGGCGCCAGGCCGCGCGGGCAACAGCGCTCGCGGAAGCAGGGAAGGCCTACGCTCGAAAGGGACTGACCAAAGACGCCGCGGTACAGCTTCGACGCTCCCTTCACCTGAACCCCAACGACATCCCCACCCGACGGCAATACGCGGAAATACTCGCGTCGCTGGGCCGGGCTGCCGACTCTGAACGACAGGAGTTCATCGCGGAATTCGGTCAGTTGTCCATGGCGACTCCTCTAATCAAGGACTCGTCAGCGCAAAGCCTTTCACGGGCCGTGCTGTATCCTCCTTCGCCCGGATTCCGACAGGTTATCCCGTCCCCACGAACCCACAAGCCATCGACAGGGCAACTGAGTGTGAGCACTCGAACTACGTCGCGGAGGAAATGGGACTTTCGCCTGCAGTTGCGGGGGCAGTGGGAATACAGTCAGGATAGGGCAGAGACCATCATTCGGCTGCAGGACCGGCGCAGGCGTTTGTCAGGAGTACTGCGCGTATTTCCACTCTCACCGACTGTCACCGTTGCGGCCTTCAGGCAGCAGTACCACGCCCGACAGTTCCACGCCTGCGAACGTTCTATCGCCTTCAACAGGGATGGCGCGATCGGCATTGAGGATGAATGCCGATCCGTCGTAGCTGGTGTGGAGCTGATCCACCGGTGCGTCTATGTGAGGCAGGAGAACTACATTCTCGCCATGACTCTGTCTGCGGACGCGTCCCGTCACAGGGATGTCAATGACGAGTTCAGCCGAATCATGGGGAGCCTCAGATTCTCCCGATAGGATGCCACACACACTTGGAGAAGGAGGACCTCCCGGAAAAAAAGGAACTCCGGGAGGCCCAGCAACCCGCTGATGCGTGCTTCGGGCGCTGATAAGAGCATCAGCGCCTTGAGGCGTCGCTTAGAACTCGTCCGACAATAATCCCATCTTCCGCTTTAAGCGTTTCATCATCGTCGAACCAGGCCATGAAAGTGCTCCAAGCGGTGGAATCGTGGGTTAATGCAACTGATTTTCCAGCAGTTTGCCGCCCGAAGTGGGCGTTGGCGGCACTTCAAGCCCAGGCAAAATCCTTAAAGCGGAAGATGGGAATAATTCCGCGTCAAGTTCAGCCGAACACCAAGCGCAGGTTCTGTCGAACAAAGCCACCGAAAAGGGCACCCTTCGATCCAGCGCATCCTGCAGCATCGGACTCTGTGAGTCCGCTGCGTTCGGTGTAACTTTAATTGTTTCGCACGCCTAATGCCAAATCACAACAGTCGAGTAAGTAGGTCGTCAAAAATACTGTCCCTGCTGAAACGAAGACGGACATACCCGATTGATTCGGTAATCCCCCCGAACTTGGTTTCGGGGGATGGTTAGGACCACGCTAACCGGAGGAGTGGAAAGCCCCTCTTGTCCGGGTTGTAGCGCGAACCTAACCTTCCCCCGGAACAAGTCCGGGGGGATTGAAGAAGAGGTTGCGCGGCGTCCGGGTTGTAGCGCGAACCTAACCTTCCCCCGGAACAAGTCCGGGGGGATTGCCATTACCGAATCAAACTGTCAAATAGCATAACCCCCCACTACCTTTTCGGGAACTATGGGACAGTATTTTTGACCACCTACTTATACTGGTTCAGGTTGAGATACCACCCCCGCAACTTCCGGAGGGGCAATCTCCCTGCACGTCGAATGACTGACGCGCCCACCTTTCGTGGAGCCGTTCGGCTGCGGGCAGATCGGCCATACGACCTGTAAGGAGATGGCCCTTTTGCGCTTGAATCAGCGCTGGTAACTACTCACCTTGTGTCCTCGACTGCACATCCAGTTTCAGACCGGGGGGTTTTCAATGCAGGTGAGTAGTTACCAGCGCTGTTGAGTGAGGCCGTAGTTCAGCTTCAGATCCACTTCCCCCAATCTCCTCAGGTCATCGAATGCGGGCGCAATCTGTTCCAGTTGCTTGGTGTCCATCGTGTCTTCGGCTATTCTCTCCTGCTTGCCCACGGTCTCATTCCCCAACAGATAAACCTTCAACGCGTCATCTTTCGTGACGTCCACATACGTACGGTAGAAGCAGCTCCCAATGATGAACAGGTCAAGCGGTTGACTGCCTACGTGATTAATCCTCACGGCTTCCGGCTCGACGTAAAATTGGTGATGACCCAAGAATATCTGACCGCCATAGTTGTTGATTGTCATCGCGGCGCCTTTCTCAGGAGCGTCCTTCGGGACCGTGAAATGCACCTTTGCGCCTTGAATGGTGGCGCGTCCGGGAGGGTCGTCATTGGAGCCTTCGAACACGAACCCGTTCTCTGATTGCTCAACATAGAAGTCACTCATAACGATGCTGTGGTTGTCTCGCAGATACAGTCCGTGAGTGACGATGGTGGACAGCCGCGTCATAAATCCCAGGAGCCCGGTCCGGCGCTTGTCCTTGCCTTCGACGACAACGGATCCCTCGAACGTGGTGTTGCCGAGAATCGTCGCCCGGGCGGAATCGATGATTCGCAGGTTGCCCTGCACGTGCCGCATGAGCACCACCGCCTTGTCCCCCAACCCTTTGAGGTGCAGCCCCTTGCGGAACGGTTGTTTCTGGTACATGCCGAAGACGAAGACCCAGTCGTAAGTGATATGCGAGGGTTTGTCGGAGCCGGTCTGCTCGATGTCGATGCCGTTGCCCATGCTGCCCGCGTCGTGGCTGCCGACGGTGAGGTTCTCCAGCGTCACGTTCTGCGGATCGTGGATGGACATCATCGTGCCACCTTCCGCACCTCGCCAGTGGAGACGCGTCATCCAGCCGCTGCCACCGATGACGTAGTCCTTACCCGTGACTCGCAGTGTGTCGGTGATCACGTAGTGCCCGGTGGGTAGGTACGTCAGCGCTCCCTTCCCGTACTGACGCGCCGCGTCGATGGCCTTCTGAAGGGCGGCGGTGTCGTCGGTCTTGCCGTCTCCCCTCGCGCCGAAGTTCTCTTTCGCATCGAATATCTTTGGTGGCATCTCAACTTTGTCCTGCAAGAACCGCTGCTGAGCGGAGAGCATCGCTCCCTTCCGCTTCCCGGAGGGTATTTCGTACACGCGAGTCTTGTGGACGTCACGAAAGTGGGCCGTCGGCAAGACGTTGTCTGTTCCTTCCGTCCGGTTCTCGGACACGATCAACCGCTGGCCATCTCTCAGAATTCCGACCGGCGTGTTTTTGTCGGGTGGGTTGGTGAACGCGCAGTCGAAGAGAATCACGGGCGCGCCGCTCAGCAGGATGGCTCCCCGGTTGCCGGTCCACCCAGACACGTGACAGTCCTGAATGGTCATTGGGGAGACGGAATTGCCAAAGCGCAGGAACTGCGCCGAACCCACCGAAGTGCACCGCCGCACCGAACAACCATGCTCCGGCGCTGACAGAATGTCGACGACACGGCTCCCCTCAAAGTGGCAGTTGCGGGCATAGAAGTTACCGTGCCGGCACTCGATGCCTGTCTCGCACTGCCGGAACTCGCAACCTTCAAACGTGTAATCATAGTCATTGAACTGCGTGAATGCCACGCCGCGGCGGCAGTTTTCGAAGAGGCAGTTCTCAAAATTGGTTTCGGCGAGGGCGAACTTGTCGCTTGGGTCTGCAAGTACTCCTGCGTCCGTGAAGTTCAGGAAAGCCATGTGCTGGTGACGGACTTCGGTCTCGAAGCGGCGGTCGGAGAAATGGTGGAAGCCGACGGCGCCTTTCCCCTGGCCGTCGAACACCAGACCCACGTAGCGGGAGTAGGCCACACCGTTGTCCATGAACAGCTTGCCGCCCTCTTCACCGTCCCATACGAGCTTCGTGTCGCACCCGTGTCCCACAACCAGCACGCCGTGCCGCGGCCCGATCAGCGCGAGAGTCTTCGTAATGCGATACGTTCCCGGAGGCAAGTAGAGGGTGGCGCCATCTCCCACCTGGTCGAACGCCGCCTGCAGTGCCGCGGTATCATCAACTATCTCATTTCCCACAGCGGCGGGTGTGACATCGGTCTTCACGTTGACCCAGTCTGACCGTTCGGTCCAGTTAAGCGCAGGGATCTGGGCAGTCGGAGACGCCTGTCCCCACTTTGTGGCGCTCACACACAGAAGAGTGATCGCCGCCACAAAAATCATTCGACTCATACACGATACCTCCCACTCAGACATTGAATCTGGCAGGTACTCAACATACAGCGGTCCAGCGAGATTGACAATGGTTAGCGTTAGACGAGTTCCAAGCTGTGAGAAAGCATCTCTATGGATGTCCGGACGAAGATTCCGCTGGTATCCTCGACGGGTAGATGCCCCTCGTTCGCCCCCGAGCGACGAACACTGGCGACGAGATCGTCGAAATGGAGCTGGTATTGGCGGCAGCCTGGAATCCAGCATCCAGAGGGTGGCCACCGGGTTCCTACTCGTGAACCACCCGCATTCGTCACATTGCTATACGCCTGTAGTTTGGCAGATCTCGGTGGACGCTAAATGTAGTCGGCGTCTCCAGACAGCGAACTCACAGAGTTCGCCGCGATCACCATATAACGGGTATCATCGCCGTCTGGAGACGCCTCCTACCCACCAGAACTGCAAAGCCAAACTACAGTATACTCGTTAAGGTGGAAAATACCCCGCTGGTCGGAGCGAACCGAAATGGAAGGGTGCGGCGCCGCTAACTCGGAGAGTTTGAGTCCCGGTGCGAACCCGCATGAGCCGAACCGCCCCGGTTGATTCCCACGCCACTTCGGCTCAGGAGAACCTTCGCCCTCCCTTGTCGTTAGTCACTCCAGAGGTGGTTTCTCAACCTTAACGAGTATACCTCGGCGAGCATTCGTTCAGAGACCTCCACCCCTCCCTGAGATTGGGTTTGCGTAGACGACTTCGCTAATCTCCCGCCTGCACGCTCCATTGTCCATAGGTGGTGGAACCGAACTTCCGCCACTTGACGTGGCCGTCGCCGTACAGCGCGTTGAAACCATCACTGTGCGGCTTGCTGACCTTGCTGCTGGCGCCGAGATCGATGTAGTCGTCCCGCCAGATTTCTCGGTCACTGGTTCCATCGGCCATCATGATAGCACCTGCAGGATCCTGCACATCGGCCATGGGAACTCCATAGTATCCCTCGCGGAAACCTCCGTGAGCAGTCTACGGGCTGTTGGAGAAGACGCCCTTGGCGATGGCATCCGGCCAACGGGCCGAAATGTTCTGCAGGCTATTGAACGCATAGCTGAAATAGATGTTGTTGCGGGCGGTTGGGCTTGGGTCCGAAGGACATGTAAAGAGTTGGTCATTCTTCACATACGGGTAAAGCAGGGCCGGGTACCACGCCTGCGTGGGATTGGGCGCATACTGCCAGCAGACTGCATAACGCTCGTCATAGTCCTGCGCGTACATCGCCGCTGCAATCCCGATCTGCTTCAAGTTGCTCTGGCAACTCGAAGTCCGCGCCTTCTCCCGCGCCCGCGCAAACACCGGGAAGAGAATTGCCGCCAATATCGCGATGATCGCAATCACCACCAGCAACTCGATGAGAGTAAAACCTTTTCTTCTACTGCATCCTTTCGTAAATTCTTCGACATTAGACGCCGGATCGCTTCAGCGTCCGGTAGCTCACACAACTGACTACCGAGCGCCAAGAAAGGACATCTTTTCTCCCCTTTCAACCCGTGTTCGTGCCGAACACGGGTTGAAAGGGGAGAAAAGGAGGGTAGCCTCCATCGTGTAGCTGCCTGTGTGAGCTACCGGACGCTGAAGCGATCCGGCGTCCTTTTGTGGGGGAACTTCCAAAACGATGCACTACCTTTGGTCCATGTCAACACAATGGACACCTCCTGATCGATGATTTGTTCCGTCGGGAGAAGACCCCCGCGGAACTTTCAACTTTATACCCATCCGTGCAATCCTCTAAACACACCTTGAATATCTTGCGCGTCACTTGACTTCCTCCACCTTGATCCCGTCGAACCACGCCGCGCCGCGTGACTGGTTGATGCAGGAGACGACCATGTACCCGTTTTGGGGCCCGGTGGCGACCTCGCCCTGCAGATGCTCCCACTCGCCGACCTTCGTTGCCGACAGGCTGCGCCAGCCAAAGCCCGAGAACTGAACGGCCACCGATCTCTCCGCGCTGGCTTTCTTGATCCAAGCGCTGAAGCGGTACTTCGTGTTGGACTTCACCGCTCCGTTGACGCTGTACGCGCGGGTGAAGCCTTCGGGATTGTCACTGGCATCGAGTCGGAGGCAGTATTTGCCTGATGGCGCGTCCGGTTCCAGCCTCATGCTTTCCGGGTCCCACTCGTCGCGCAGTTTGCGGCACATCCACCAGTCGGGACGCATATCACCCGCGCCGTCCATCTCGAAGTCGCCGTTGGAGACGATCGGCATAACTGCGCGGACAAGGTTCCACTTCGCCAGAGAGGTGGTCACTTGCGCGCTCATCTCCGATATCTGGGTGAGTTGGTCCTGTCCCTCAACGGTAACAGGCAATTCGGCCTTCCCTTTCGCAAGAAGCTCAAAGGCTCCGGACACGGACACCTTCAGTGGCGTAGAAGCGGAGACCGTGACCATCCCCTTTACTGGCTTGCTGGTGAGATTCTCGATGAGCAGGTGGTAGCCGCCCGGGTTGCCGCGGAACTCGGCGACCACGGGTTCGGCAACGGACACCATCGAATACGCGGTGAACGTGCCTCCCGGAGTTGCCACTTCTGCGCGGACGTCGTATCGTCCCGGCCGGGTGTTCGCAGGAACCCGAATCGGGAATGTGACTTCCGTCGTTGTTCCTGGCGCAACCGCGCCAACCTTCTGCGAGGCGACCGGCCAACCCTTCGGCGGTCGGAGAGTAGCGACGCCGGTCGAAGCATCGGGATCCAGGTTCGTCAGGGACAGACGGAAGCTGCCCGATTCCCCTCCGGTGACCGTTGGGTCCGCTGACCACTGAACAATCGGCGCGACGCGGTTCACCAGAACGATGCTCGCCATCTCCGCCTTCGGCAGATTGAAACGGTAGACGTTCCCTTCCTGCTTACCATCCACGCGCTTCAACTCTCCCTCCAGCGTAAACGCCCACGCGGCGCGGACGGGGCCGAAATCCGACGTGTTGATGGTCAGTATCGCCGTGTCGTCCAGCGGGGTGTTGATGAGGTTGATGATGGCGGCGCGCTGGCTGCCGTCGCGGAACAGGAACCAGCGGCCGACCATTCCGCGATACGGAGCGTTCTCCGAACCGAACGGATAGCCGCCCGGCTTAGGCTCTGCAATCTCAGCATTGGACTTGCGGATGGTCAGCCCAACCGTGTCACGAAACTCGGAGCGATACAGGAGGCTCTTCACTTTGCGCCGCAGCGCCAGTATTTGCGAACGCCACGGTTCCTTGCCCTGCAATCCCTCAAACAGCGCGCCCACCTGCCAGATGAAACGCTGGCGCTCGTGACCCCCGAAAGCTTCGGAGAGTCCGCCGTTCCAACCGCCATCAATGATCCGCTGCCGCGGGTTGCAGTACATGTAGAACTCCAGACGGTTCACCACGCCGGAGGTCATGTGCAGGTCCACCGCCTGGCCGAGGGCATCCATGTAGGCTTCGCCGGAAGAGACATAGTATGGATTCGTCTTGCGCGCCTCGTTCTTGACCTTGCGCAGCGTGTCCAGTGTGCCCCGCGTCCAGAACCCGTAGGTATCGTAATCCTTGGGCAGTCGCCCGCTGAAGTAGTTCATATTGAACTGGTCGTAGTACATGCCGTCCCCGCCCCATTCATTGTATCGGCGCGTCCAGTCGGCCAGTCGCTCCCGCCATTCCGGCGCGCCGATGTCGGCATCCATCTGAGCGTACCGGTCTTGGACCACTTTCGAGAACGTGCCGTCGTAGTTGCGCGCGGCGATCTTCTCCCACCACGCGTCATCCCGGCGCGGCGCGTCCTTCGGAAGGGACGCCCACGGTGTGATGCCACAGCGAAGATGATGACCATAACCCGGCGACCAGAGATGCCAGTTCATGTAGGGCGTGTAATGAATCCCGCGTCGCCGCAACGCGGACAGCGCCTGGGCAAACTCTTTCGTCGTCCCCCAGCCAATGGCGGGGTACAGATACAGTCCACAGTAGCCGCTGTCCATCCCGTCGAGCATTTGTCGGTTGGCAGCCATCAACTCGATGCCCTGCGCGTTCATGCGATCCATGTCCTCGTAGAGCTGCGCCCAGCCTTTGTAGGGCATGTCGTTGCTGCCCTGGGTGTCCCACGTATCGATCCAGCGAAGCCACTCCGCAGGGTCGGGCTGCTTGAGCGCCTTCGCGGTGTAGGACTTGTAGATGTCTGCGCCTTCATGCCAGTCTCCGCCGTGAAACGCAACGACGCGCGGGGCGCTGGTCCATTTGCCACCGGGTTTTACGTAGATGCGCTGACGGACGGACATTCTGAGGGAGGTGGCCGTGTCGGGAACGGGGCCGAGACCAGTGTCATTCAGGGCGTCGTCGTGAACCCCGATGTAGAGTCCGTCCGTCTTGTCCCAGAGGTCCATCCACCGCATGTGCGGCCCCCATTCCAACCCTCGCAGTCCTTTCGAGGCCGGGTGTGGCCACACTTGTCCCCAGCATCTCGGAAAGAAGAGGAAATCATCGGATGGATCGTCCCCCAACCGCACTCCGGGCAGGATGGGATACTCGATTTCGGCGACTTCCAGGTCCGTGGGATTGTCGATGTCCATCGTCCAGCGGCTTTGACCAGTTGGGTCCAGCAACACGTGCGCGGTGACAACCATCCCGTTCGCCATCCGGTAGGTGAGGTCTAATCGCTTGGAGGAACTGAGTTCGATTAGCTCATATCCTTCCAGCGCACCGGCAGCGTTGGTGACTTCCTGAAGAGGCGCGTCCCCCGGCTTCTTGAGTCCGAGAGCAAACAGCGGCGCAACGGCCCCTGCTCGACTGTGCGCGTGTTCGGTGCGCAGGTGCTTCAGCGATACCAGTCCGCCGGCATTGAATGCAAGCGAAGCAACGGCGTTGGCAAGGGTGATCTGATTGTTGGGCCCGGGGGCATAGGCAACCTTGACGTTCTGAACAAACGGCGGCGCGCCGCCATCGGTCTTCAATCGCACCCGCAACCGAATCCGGTCTCTGCCCGATCCCTCGGTGGTGATGCTTTCGAGTTTGCAGTCCGCAGGCAGAGGACGATAGCTTCTTCCATTGTCCTGCGAATACTCCAACGCCAACGCTTTGGCCGCGTCTCCGAGGGGGAACTCGGCAACGAACTCCAGCCACTTCTTCACATCGAGCGGACGCAGATCGCTCGTTTCGGCCCAGCCTTCTTTCGGCCCGATGTTGGGAGACGCTGGCAGTGGTTCAGCAGGTCCCGGCGCGCCGACGGGCAGGAAGATAATCTGATCGAGTTGGGCGCCAGCGTGATAGGAAATCTGGAAGGTGTGCTCTCCGGCATTCAGTTCGTACAGTCCAGCTTTTACCCAGATCCAGTCTTTGGTGGCGACCATGCTATCGGACACCGTGGCGACGCTCTGGTTGCCGAGCATCTCGCTGTGGTTCCAGCTACCATCGTGCGGATAGCGCCCCCGTTCCCACGCCTGGTATTTACCCGGAGTTTTCACGGTGAAAGCGTAGTCCGCGCCCACAACGTAGTGGACGTAAGCTCCACCGCTGGCGGTCGGGTCGATGCCCAACTCGCCGCGGCCATCGGTCTGCAGCGACGTCGCGCACTCGGCTTCCATCACGATGGGCTTCCCCGGTTCCTGCGCGAACCGGCCGGGGAAGCGTACGCGTCTTCCTTCCACCACCACGCCCTCGCTTCTCACGAAACTGGCGGGCAGTTCCAGTCGATCCGGCGCAGGGGCGGCGTCAAGCTGTTTTGCAGCCACTCGCGTCACTGCCACACCGGCGAGCGCGAAGTCGCTGTCCTTCGGCACCGGGCCGAACCGGAAGTCGCCACCGTTGCAGCGTTTCAGGAACAGGGCCAGTGGGAGCGAAATGGTTTTCGTCTTCCACTCGTTGCTCCCCTTGAGAACGACGTGCCCGCTCTCTAAATCCTCCGCGGTCCGCCACGCACCTACATGCTGGGGAACCAGCTTCACCTTCTGGTCGCGGCTGTCATAGGAGAAGTAGACGCCCCCCGGCTTTCCATCGAAGTATACGAAAGTCAGTTGCACATCCTTCTCGCCGATCCACTTCACCCACTCGTTCCAGTCGCCGACGTGGAAGTACCAGTAGCGACCTCCGCCTCCGCCGTTCTCCTTCGGTGTCGGGACGACCTCCCAGCACGCCCGTCCGGCACGTGTGGTTGGCTGGAGGGTGCCTTCACTGGTGGAAAGCAACTGAAATACTCCGTGGGTTTCTTCCTTCTCAGCAAGTGTGATCCAGCGGCTGTGCTCGGGATCGGGAACCCAATCCGGCGCGGCGCTCAGGGCTGAAACGCAAAGGAACAAGGACACCGAGGCACAAAGCCCCTTCAGGCATCTTCTCCTTGCGCCTTTGCGCCAGAGTCTACCCCGACTTGCTCGGGCCGTCTTTGCGTTGAGAAACTTGCTCTTCAAGTCCATTCACCACCCTGACCGTTAACGATGCTCTTACCCCAAGCAGGACGAATGTCCATTCAGAGATTTCGCTGGGGATACATATCCCCAGCAAACCCGCGCAGCGTTTTTCGCCAAACTCATTCCCCAAGGATTGCTCGGACCGATTCCCTGCGTCTTTGCGGCTTGGCGTGAGGAAATTTGTCAGCGGAGGAAACCTGTAAGCCGAATTCTGTGCACCCCGACGAATCGGGGCCGACGGTCATTTATCTAAGCGACCAACCCGGGAGGTCGGCGGGCCGCGTCATCCCTCCCCTATTTGGTCTTGCTCCCGGCGGGGTTTACCCTCCCGGTGGATTGCTCCACCGGGACGTGCGCTCTTACCGCACGATTTCACCCTTATCCCGACGAGTCGGGACGGTATGTTTCTGTGGCACTTTCCGTCTCCCGAAAAAACGGGATCCCCCGGTTTCCCGGGGCGCCGCGCCCTCTGGAGTTCGGACTTTCCTATCCGATATTGCATCGGATCGACCGTCCGGTTCCCTCCACTGACCATGCCAAGTGTAGAGACCGAAGCTGGGTTCTGTCAATTGCGAGGAAAGTCGTGGGTACAAGTCAGACTTGTGATTGTGTCTGTTCGCTCAGCTCAAGTGCTATTCGGAGAAGTCCCATCGAACTCACTTTCGGGTGCTAGTGCGTCCTTTCGCAAGTTTGCCAACAGAAGGACACCGGATCGCTTCAGCGTCCGGTAGCTCACACAGGCAGCTACACGTGGAGGCTACCCTTTGGAAGTTCCCCCACAGAAGGACACCGGATCGCTTCAGCGTCCGGTAGCTCACACAGGCGGCTACACGTGGAGGCTACCCTTTGGAAGTTCCCCCACAGAAGGACACCGGATCGCTTCAGCGTCCGGTAGCTCACACAGGCGGCTACACGTGGAGGCTACCCAATAATGTTGCGTTATTTTTCTGTCGATGCT
>Ga0210056_1001623_pt1 | contig 19485 bp, 19 predicted proteins | sample CryGeyCG2014_080_2_FD_183965 | JGI IMG/M metagenome (GOLD analysis project Ga0210056, IMG submission 183965) | Groundwater microbial communities from aquifer - Crystal Geyser CG07_land_8/20/14_0.80 (SPAdes) (version 2) | ecosystem: Environmental > Aquatic > Deep subsurface > Groundwater | place... | reverse complement strand
AGGAAAAACTATATCTTTAGGAGACGGGACGGAAATTGTTGTCCCTGCAGGTGCAGTTTCTGAATCCGTTACATTCAGTATAATAAATAATTATACCTACCAGGGCAAAGATGTTTCACCGCCAAATGCAAGGATGAGTAGTGATGCACGGGAATTCACTGCAAAAACACCTTCGGGTAAGGATGCGGTATTTAAAAGTCCTGTGACTATAAAAATACCATATCGGGTAGGTGGTATAAATGGTTTACCAATTGGTACAAAAGAAGATAATCTACGGTTATGGTGTTATATAGGAAACGAATGGGTGCTTGTGAATGGTTCAAAACCCAATATCAATACTCAGAAAGTTGAAGCAGAAGTTAATCATTTTTCTTTATACCGCGTAGGCGAAGTTATACCGGGTGTTTTACTGAATAAAAACGAAGTCTATACATATCCAAACCCAGCGCGGGACGTAGATACACTATTCTTTAAGTTCAGGTTAGGCGATGTTGCGGACGTTACTATTGACGTTTATAATGTTGCCGGTGACATCGTAGCACATTTAGAGAGAAAATCCGACCCCAATGATACCTGGCAGGTAATAACTTTACCGTGGGATATTTCAAACATTGCAAGCGGCGTTTATATATACAGAGTGGAAGCAAAATCGGCAGGTGATACAAAATCAGTAACAAAAAAACTTGCCATAATTCATTAATGTAATCCCCCTATATTCCCCCTTTGTTAAAGGGAGAAAGAGGGGGATTAAATATATTCCCCCTTTGTTAAAGGGGGAGAAAAGGATTAAATATATTCCCCCTTTGTTAAAGGGGGATGAGGGGGATTACATTTATGAAATTTCTTATTAAATCAATATGTTTGTTGTATTTGTTACAGCTACCGGTTTATGCTGCGGTGGCAGTTCATCCCAAAGCGGGTTCCACGAGTGCCTCTTTCCTCAGACTCGGTATAGGCGGCCGTCCGGTTGCTATGTCTGCCTACACCGCTATCAGCGATGATGTCCAGGCTGTCCATTGGAACCCGGCGGGTCTGTCACAATTGAAAGAGAATGAACTGAGTATAATGCATAACGAATCTTTTCAGGGAATAAAACATAATTTCTTGGGTTATGCACATAAACTCAAAGGCGGATATTTAGGTCTAAGTTTCATAACATTAACCGTTCCCACAGACCTTGAAAGACGTTCCGGTCTTAATGAAAACGATGTGTTTGACCCGATAACAGAAGTTGAAGGATATTTCAGTGCAAGTGATATAGCAGGAATATTGTCTTACAGCAGAAAAGTGAGTCCTTCGTTATATTTAGGCGGCAATCTGAAGTATATAAGGCAGACGATAGACATAGACAATGCAGACACATTCGCATTGGATTTGGGGGCACTTTACAGTGTAGATAAAATAAAAAATCTTAAATTAGCACTTACACTGGAGAATATGGGCGGAGGTATAAAATTTATCAGGAAAGAATTCCCGCTGCCCTTCAGTATAACATTTGGTGCAGGATATAAGACTGTTAACGATAAACTTATCCTTGCCATTGATTTCAAACAGTTTGTGGACGATTATCTGACAACCTCAATTGGCACTGAATACAGTTTAACCGATATGTTTGTGGTTCGCGGCGGGTATAAATACAGACTTAACGGCAACCCTTTAGGTGACATATCAGGATTATCTACAGGATTGGGTGTTAATTTCAATAACGTATCTTTTGATTATGCATTTAAACCCTACGGCGTGATGGGTGATACACACCGTCTATCGTTCAGGGTCAGATTCCAGGAAATAAGACAGTTATATCTGTTCAGAAGCAAACCTACCGGCAAGAAAATTTCTAAAGAAGAGATATCTCTCCCGGTACAAAAAATACCTGACATTGACAAATATACTTATACACTTGCCGAGACCGACGCAAAGTTTATTCCTATTGATAACCGCACATTCCGTGCAAATGTAACCGCTTCAGCCAAACAGGGAAGTATCAGGAAAGTCAATTTTGTTATGCCTGTTCCCGCTCAGAGTGAAATTAAAGTATATTTTGGAGAAACGGATTTACCGGAATTATCTCCTAAAGTCAGTAAGAAAAAACTTATTTATAGACATTTTAATATAAAACCTGAATTAAGAATCAAAAAAATGTTCTATGAAATCCGTATACCGGGAAAATGGATTGATGAAAACAATGTCAATTCCGAGAAGATTATTTTTATGTTTAAAGAAGAAAGGAATAAGTATCTTGAGATAGAAGGTAATAAGACTATATCCGCAGGAGATTTTTATTATTATTCCGTAGAAGGTCCGGCCTTACCCTTCACCGTAGTTGGTATCAAGAAAGCCCGATGAATCGGGCAACTCCATGGATTCCCCAATTTATTGGGGTTATAATTTCCTAAGCTGTAAAAAATAAATTAATACATCCATTTATAATTATGTATTACAAATAAACGATTGACATACATTTTATAATATGGTACACTATTTATAAAATGGGGGTGCGTAGATATGACTACTGCAGTAATGACAATAAAAGGACAGGTTGTAATACCTGCAAAAATCAGGAAACATCTTAATTTAAAAAAAGGAGTAAAACTATATGTTGAAGAAAGAGGGTCTGAAGTAGTAATCAGACCTGTTACAAAAGATTATTTTGACAAAGTAGCGGGAATTTTATCTACGAGAGGAAGGTTGTCTGAAGCCCTTCTTAATGAACACAGGAAGGAGAAAGTGAAAGAGGCTATGAAATGATAAGAGTCATTGATGCACACAGCCTTTTAGTATTTCTGGAAAGAGAACCCGGGTTTGAAAAAATTGAAACATTATTTGCAGAAGCTATTGATAAAGATACTAATTTATTAATGACATCTGTGAATTTCGGAGAAGTTTATTATATAGTTTTGCGCGAATGCGGCAAGGAAAAAGTTAGTGAAGTTGAAAGAGTCATTAAAACTTTACCCATTGAGATAGTTGATGTAGATATTAATGTATCTATAGAAGCAGCGAAATTTAAAGCGACTAAAAAAATGTCTTATGCTGACTGTTTTTCTGCTGCTTTAACGAAATTACACAAGGGAGAACTTGTAACGGGGGATCCGGAATTTAAGACAGTAGAGAAAGAAATAAAAATACTTTGGATTTAGTGAAAACTCAGTAAAATGCAAGAAATCGTCCAGTTAAAACTGGACGCTACTGGGATTCCCCAATTTATTGGGGTTATCCAGGAATTAAGGGTTTACCCTTTTATAATTTCCTATGCTTCAAGAAAAAAATATTATAGCACGGAATATTTTGATTCTGGAACAATTAAAGGAAGTCATTAAAGCATTTGGAAAACAAAATATTGATGTAATCTTATTAAAAGGTGTGTCTATGCTCACTCTTTTTCCTGAATATATCAGGGAAAGGGAAATGGAAGATATAGATTTGCTTGTCCGAAAATCAGACATTATTAGAGCAAAAGATACACTTATTTCACTCGGTTATGAACATGTGCCGGACGACCCCTGGGCGTTTACCCCCGTATGTCCGAATTCGGACAATCCACGGGGACAGGCCTCCACTGCTTCCGGCAAAGTAGATATTGATTTGTGTTGTGATTTATGGTATCTGGATAGTAAAGAAAACATACAACTCTGGCATAATGCAATTCCAGTCAATATTGATTCACTCTCCAATGCCTATATTCTTTCACCTATTGATATGTTTGTTCATATATCCGCACATTGTGCAGTCCATCACTGCGAAAAGTATATGGATTCTGCCGGTAATAAATGGGAAAGAGACTTAAAACTTATTTTAGAAAAATACAAATTGTCTCCGGATACAATAAAGAAAGAACTTAAAAAAAACGGTTTACTAAAGCCATATGAAATATATATGAGTCGTCCAGTTAAAACTGGACGCTACATTTTTGATAATCGTCCATCTGAAGATGGACGCTACAAAAACGTAGCGTCCCAATTCATTGGGACGAATTGTGTTAGAGATAAATTTTATTATTTTTTACTTAAGCATCAGATACCTAACAGAGGACATATTTTGCGATTCATTATACTCCCACTAAATAAAAAATTGCTCTACCTTTATAAAACTATTTTTCCTGCAAATGACTTTATCAAAAACCGCTATAACCTGAAAAATTCCCGCCAAATTTTAACATACAGATTTTTAAGAATCGTATTACTGCTGAAAAGTCTTATGAATTTCTCCAATAATTTCATTAATCATCTTGTTTTTCACCATAATTTCACTTGACGAATCACTTTTTTTGAGTTATAATAGTAATGAATAATATTACTTAAAGGATATATTTAAAAATGATTGAATTCTTTTTGAAAGACATTTTATCACTTGTAGGTATTTTTGTAATACTCGGGGGGGTAGTTTTATTCATTCTAACATTAAAACATCTGATGAGATTTGGACAGAAAGTTGAAACTATTACTGAAGAAGAGCAGGCCGCTACTTTAGAAGAGAAAAAGGAGGAAACATCATTGGTTCTTGCCCATATGGAGGCAATATCAGCAGACTTGCATGAAATCAAACAAAAATTAGATTCTATACAATCAGTTCAGGAAAACCTAAAGACTTTACCTCGCGGGGAAGGTCAGTCACCAAATACAGAAGATATATTGAAAAAAATAAGTGCTAAACTTGAAATACTACATAAAATACTGTCCAGTTTAGCAGAAGAGTAATGTTCTAATGAAAAGGGATTTAATAATTATATTGATAATTGACCTGGTGATTGTGGTGGGTATATCGGGTTTCATTTACAAAAGATACAGTGATTATATCAGACCCCCAAAAATTCCTATACAAGAAAATCCTTCTCCGTTTGTATCTGAAACAAAGACTACCGAAACGAAAACCGAGGTGGTGTTTAGAAATATATTGTTTCAATATAAGTCCAGTAAGGCAAATAAAGTTGCAATAATAGGTGATTTCAATAAATGGGACCCGCAACCTATGACCAGGGGGACGGATAACCTGTGGAAACGGATAACCTGTGGAAAATAGCGATACGTCTTTCACCGGGTAAATATACATATAATTACTTAGTTGATGGCAGACTTATACTTGACCCCAATAATCGTAATGCCCCGGTTCCTAACGCTCGTGGTTTTAAAAGTTCCACAATTGAAATAAAACCCAAATGAAAATATTTCGCTGTCTGTTCTGCATTTTGTTTTTCCTCTACATTTGTCCGGTTGGACCTGTTTACGCACAACTGACAGAAGACTCATTGAAAAATTCTCTTTCATATTACCATAAGACCTCTAAAGAGAAGAACCTCGGTTCCAACGATAGACTTTATATACTCCTAAAAATCAAGGAAAAATATAAAGGCACTAATGTAAATCTGTCATCTTTAGAAGCAGAGATTGCCAGAGTTGAAAATCCAGAACCCCCGCCTGAAAAAACTGTGCCCGTAGAGTCTCCTCCTCAACCTGAGAGAAAATTGCCGTCAGTGGAAAAACCCCAGGAAAAATATATAATAAGTCCAAGCGATGTTTTAGTTATAAACGTAGAACCTACAAAAGAAGTTTCCAAAGAAGTAATCGTGCAACCCGACGGAACTATTTCACTGTCATTAATAGGAGAAATTACGACAAAAGGTCTGTCCCCGGAGGAATTAGCCAGGTCAATAGAAAAGGGATTGACAAAGTATGTTACAAATCCCAAAGTTGTGGTAACTGTTAAATATTCCAGTGAACGGAAAGTTATGGTTACAGGTGCCGTAAATAGACCCGGTAGTTATCCCTATAAAGAAAAATTACGCCTTTTAGAATTATTCTCGGCTGCGGGTGGGTTATCATCTTCTGCAGGGACAAATAGTATCAAAATCCATAGGGGTTCACCGGAGAACAGGCAGACACTGACTGTTGACTTTGACCAGATAATGAAGAAAGGTGATTTATCCGAAGATTTTATTTTACAACCGGGTGACATAGTGGAGGTTCCTTCAGAATCAAAAAAAATTTCCGTGATAGGCTCGGTCCAGAAGACAGGAAGTTATGACTATAAAGGAAACACACGTGTACTTGATATTATATCAAATGCCGGTGGACCGACTCCTGAGGCAAACCTTGGTAAAATCAGGATTTACCGGGAAGTTAACCAAAAAAGGAAAACTTATACAGTTGATTTGGGTAAAGTAATGGCAGGGCAGACTGACCTTGATATATTTGTCCAGCCGGGTGATATAATTTTTGTACCGAGAAAATCGTTAGTCACCGGCACATGGTTTATCCAGTCAATACTTCCCTGGCTTACACTGATTACTTTTATATTGACAATTCGAACCAGCTTAGGCTGAAGAAAATCCCCCTGAATCCCCCTTTAATAAAGTCCACAGGATGAAACAGGGGAAATTAAAAAGGGGATTTTATGGTAAAATAAGGGACTATTCTTTATGGCTCAACAATATGAACTGAGTTTATACGATTACTGGCGGGTCATACGCAGGAGAAAATTCATACTGTTCTTCACATTTGCTGCCGTAATGATATCCACCTGGATTTTTACGAATATGCAGATACAGATATATCAGTCTATTGCTATGGTTAAAGTTGAATCCACCCTGATAGTCCCGGGTGTTGCTACGGAAAGTATGGGGTGGGACATTCTGACTGCTTTAAATACTGAGGTAAAAATAATAAAAAGCGCTATTGTCGCTGAACGGGTAGCCAATAAACTTGGGTTGCTCCTGCCAGATATGAAAAAAGATGTAATAGATTCAATCGTCCAGAATATTCAAAACAAAATTAGTGCCTCCAGAGTCGGGGATACGAATCTAATGCAAATTACTGCCACATCGTCTGACCGGAAAGAAACTGCAAAATTAGCCAATGCTACTGCTGAGGTCTATATAGAGAAAGGCATTGAGGACAGGTCCAGACGGGCTAAAGAATTACGTTCATTTATCGGAACACAACTTGCCGAAGCAGAAAAAAAACTTAAAGAATCCGAAGATAAAGAGCGTAAATTTATTGAAATAAATCGTGTTGCCGGGGTGGGCGGGTATATGGCAACGAATTTATTAAACCTGCAGTCACGACGGAGAGACCTTTTAAAACAATATACGGAACAACATCCGGATGTAATCCAGGTTGACCGTCAGATAAAAATGATTGAAGAACAGATGAGAAGTCTGCCGAAAGAAGAACTTGAATATGCAAGAATACGCAGAGAAGTGAAACTCAATGAAAATCTCTATTCATTACTGGCGCAGAGATATAAGGAAGCAGAAATATCCGAGGCAGACAGGGTCCAGAGTGCATTTATTGTATCACAGGCGGTTGAACCGCACAGTCCGATTAGGCCCAACCGTGCAACAAATTTTTCTGCAGGGACATTGCTGGGAATCTTTCTGGGTATAGTTTTTGCTTTTATTATTGAACACTTAGATACATCAATAGGTACGATTGAAGATGTAGAGACATATCTTCAATCGCCTGTTCTCGGGATTATACCGCATATAGAACCCGAAAAAAGAGGGAATATTATATCAAGCCAATTTAAATTTTTGCGTTCAAAAGATGATATTAAATTACTTCGTTCAAAAATGATTGTGTATCATTCAAGCAGGTCACCCTTCGTAGAGGCATATCATACATTAAGAACAAATATTAAAGTAGCAAAAGAGGAAATTATAGGCGGTAGCACCTGTATATTGTTTACAAGTTCAGGCGTCGGTGAAGGGAAAACACTTACCGCATTAAATTTTTCACTTGCTGCAAGTCAGATTGGTATAAAAACACTCCTTATTGAACTTGATTTACGACGACCTTCATTACACAAAATATTCGGTATGCAACGGGTCCCTGGCTTTACCGACTGTCTGCTGGGAAAACAGCAGTGGCAGGATGTAACCCGTGGCACAACGGATTTTCTATTAGGAGAGATTGAACTGGAGAGATTACTTCAAACACCGGGAATAGAAAATTTTAAATTTATAAACTGCGGTTCAATACCATCTAATCCCATTGACCTGTTAGGTTCAATAAAAGCTGGAACAATATTTTCGGAATTGCGCAATAATTTTGAATTAATAATTATAGATTGCTCACCTGTCCTGCTTTTTGCTGATAGTTTGATATTATCCAAATATGCTGATGGGGTGGTAATTGTATATAAAGTTGGCCGGATAGCACGCGGTGCGCTTAAACGTGCCAGGGACCAACTTATGACCGTTAAAGCGAAACTTATGGGAGTTATCCTGAACGATATCAAATCTACCGAGATGGAACCGAGATATGGCTACTATTATGCCTACCGTTATTATTCTGATTCTGTCTCCGGCTCTGCCTCCGGCAGAGAAAAAACACCCAAGACATAATCTGTAGATACTTGACAATTCGGGGAACCCGGCACCCTTCAGTGAGATTTACCTAAAAAATAAGGGGAAAAGAGATAATAAATGAAGAAGGTAATGATAGAAAAAATTATTGCAAATGGTGAATCTGAAACTTTAGAGTTGAAACCATCATTATCTCAAATGAATGAAATTATAGAAACAATTTCAGCTTTAGCTAATACAAAAGGTGGTGAGATTATTATAGGTGTTTCCGACTCAGGTAAAATAAGAGGTGTTGAAATAGGTAAGGGGACAATAGAAAATCTTACAAATACAATTGCTCAAAATACAGAGCCTAAAATCCAACCTCATATTAAAATCGAAAAAATAGAAGGTAAAAATATAATTGTTATTGATGTAACTGAATCTATGGATAAATTGGTATTAGCGTTTGGCAGACCTTATAAGAAAGTAGGTAAATCTTCTCCGAGAATGAGCAAGGAAGAATACGAAAAAAGAATTTTAGAAAAACATAAAGAAAAAATACAGTTTGATAAACAAATTTGCAAGGAAGCAACCTTAAAAGATTTTGATTGGAATTACATAAAAGAAAAGTTTATACCACTTTATGAAAGATTGTCAGAGAAAAAAATAACAGGGAATTTGCCATCTTTAATAAAGTCTTTAAATTGTATCAGAGATGGGAAACCGACGAATGCCGGGATTTTACTATTTGGCAAAGAACCGCAAAATTTCTATATGAACGCATATATTGCTTTAGCCAGGTACAAAGGAAAGGAAGTAGAAACCCAAAGACTTGATTATAAGGAATTCACAGGAAATTTATTTCAACAGGTAGATGAATGCGATAAATATATAAAAGAACATATTACCATTATGTCTCGTTTGTTGCCTGACAGGATTCAAAGAGAAGATATTCCGGAATATGGCTGGTATTCGGTTAGAGAATTAGTAACCAATGCTGTCTGTCACCGGGATTATGCTGATTTTGGCAGTAAAGTAATTATAAAGATGTTTTCGAACAAGATAGAATTTTATAATCCTGGAGGATTACCGGAAGATATAACTCCACAAAATATAGCTGATAAACAATATTCAAAAAATCCGATAATAGCGAAGATTTTAGCCAAGGTTAAGTATATAGAAGAATTAGGAGAGGGCTGGGATAAAATAATCAAAGAACATAAAGAACATACCTTGAAACCCAGATTGCCAAAAATACAGGGAGATAGCCATAGCGTATTAGTCACTGTATTCTCGGCAAAAGAGAAATTTGAAGAGAAAAAGATTGAGTTAACATTAACTGAACGGCAAAAAAAAATTATGGAATATCTAAGAAATAACCAACGGATTACAACCAGTGCCTGTGCAAAATTATTGGATATTTCTAATGATACTGTTCTGCGGGAATTAACAAGTTTGAAATTACTAAATATAATTGGTAAAAAAGGTATCGGGAAAGCGACTTATTACTTCTTGAAAATGCGGTGAAAATGCGGTGAAAATGCGGTGAAAAAATTAATAGTATGATAAACATTATTACTATAGTTTAGTAACTAAACTATAGTAAAAGATGGTAAAAAAACAGATGAAAAATCCTTTTTATATTCGGGAACTTCCACTTGATGCTCCGTTTTGCAACAGAGAGAAAGAAATAAACGAACTCGTTCGTCACGGCAAAAACAGAATGAATGTAATATTGTATTCACCCAGACGGTTTGGGAAAACATCATTAGCCAAACGGGCGATGTCTGTCTTAAGTAAAGAAATGACAACTACAATATATATGGATTTTATGGGAACTACTTCCATAGACGAAATAGCGGAACGGATTGCAGTAAAGACATATCAATATACATATGCAAAGGAAAATCTCTTTAAGAAAGTGACACGGATTTTTTCATCCTGGCGGCCGGTATTAAGACCGGACCCGGAAACAGGGATTAGTATAACAGTAGAGTCTGTGCCTGGTAGACGAGGAAGGATAATATTAGAAGAAACATTACAAAGTTTAGGTAAGTTTTCATCTGAAGCAGAGAAGGGGTGTTATATAGTTTTTGATGAATTTCAGGAAATTACTGAAATTAAGGATTCAATTACGATAGAAGGGATAATGAGATCAGAAATTCAGCAACATAATAAAATTTCCTATTTATTTATTGGAAGTAGACGCAGGGTACTATTAGATATGTTTAATCAAAAGAAACGACCATTTTATCAAAGTGGAATTAATTATTCTTTAAATCCGTTGAATACGGATATTTTGTCTAAATTTCTTGTAGAACAATTTCATCTGGGTAACAAAATATGCCCTGATGAGATAGCTCAGAAAATATCCGAGCGTGTTCATGGATATCCATATTATGTCCAAAAAATTGCTTATTTCATTTACGAACTATCTGGTAAAAAAATTACTGAAAATGATTACTACAATGCTTTCAAACTTTTGCTGGAATCTGAAAAACCATTATTTGAAGTAATGATACAATCACTGGCAGGTCAACAAATTGCTTTATTGGTAGCGTTAGCTAAAGAACCGACCGGTGTACCATTTTCAGCTGCATATATGTCAAAACATCAACTTGGTTCTATCGGTGGTGTTCAGGGAGCAATAAAAAAGCTAATTTCTTTAGATTATATTGAGAAATCCCAGAACATATTTTCTATAGTTGACCCTATATTTGCAACCTGGCTAACATTGTTGTAGAAAGACAATAAGAACAATAGAGATGGCTAAAAATGGATTATCTAATGGATACCTATTCTTGTCCGGTTTGTCAAAAAACAGTTAACTTTAGAACGATAAAAGAAAAAGGATTTCAACTTAAAAAATGTCCTGAGTGCAACCTTGTTTTTACTTACCCTCAACCAGTGAATGATGTGATTACAAAAAATTATAAAGAAAATTATTTCTTACATTTGGCAGAAAAGGAAAGATTACAAATTGAAGAAAACCGGAAACGAATGAAACTTATTGAAAAATATATTGGACAAAGGAAAAGTATTCTTGACGTTGGCTGCGGAACAGGGCTTTTTTTAAGTTTAATTTCTTCCGGAAATGAAATTACCGGAGTTGAACTTTTTCAGGAAGCTGTTGAAATCGCCCGTAAAAAGTTAGGGGACAAAATATTTCTCGGCGAACTTGATACTATCAATTTTCCTTCTAATCACTTTGATGTGGTTACTTTTATACATACTATTGAACATGTGAAAAACCCTGAAAGTATTTTAAAAGAAAGCCACCGGCTCCTAAAGCCAAACGGTTTCCTTATTATGGAAACGCCCAATCGTAACTTTTTATTTCGCTTACCTTTTGGTTATGCCCAACCTTCACCGTCCGAGCATTTATTTCAGTTTAATTCAGAAAATCTTGAGAAGTTTTTAAAAAACATTGGATTTAAAATCCTAAAGTCCGGTTTTCTTCCGCCTACACTAATGGTTAGCAGCAGGGGTATAGCGGAATATTCAAGGAGCAAAGCCGCTTATTTTATAAGTAAACTCTTAAATTTTAATATCAGTGATAATATACTTGTAGTAGCAGAAAAAAATTAATAAATGAACTATCCAAAGGTTAGCATTGTAATTCCTACGTATAACAGATGCGAAGCATTGAAGCTTTGTTTCGAGTCTATTATGCTACAGACTTATCCAAAAGAGTTATTGGAACTATTGGTTTTAGATGATGCGAGTACCGATAGTACAGAGAAAGAAATTCCAGAATCTCTTCATCAGATGGAAGAAAGGGGTATAAGGAAAGTTTCTTTTTTTCACAATGAGCAAAACGTACAGGTTTCTGCTTGTCGACGTATACTCGGGGAAAAGGCATCCCCTGATTCAGAATATATACTTTTTCTTGATGATGATGCCTATGTTATAGATCCTAATTGTCTAAAGATTCTTGTAGAATACATGATAAATAATGAAGATGTCGGCGTTGTAGGTCCTCGTATTGTATTTGCAAAAAACCCTGACAAAACAGCACATACAGCAAACTTTGTAGGTAAATGGACAGGACGCTACGCGGAAAAATATTCTAAAGAGATGATTGAATGTGACTGGGTAATTTCAATTTGTTGTTTAGTAAAAAAGACTGTTGTTGAAAAGACAGGCGGATTCTATCCTGGATATTATACCGCACATGAAGAAGTTGATTTTTGTTTGAGAGCAAAAAAGTATGGATTTAAAGTAGTATATAACCCGCTTACTTCTGCACAACATGATGAAGTTTTATCACAGATAAAAAGAGAGAGATTGTATTACCTTTATCGAAATAAGATTCTTCTTATTAGGAGAAATTTTGGTTTTATAAGAAAGATAGTAGCCTTATCTTTAATTTTATTATTTGGTTTACCGAAATATCTGATTGAATCAATAAAATTTCATAAGAAAATAGTAATTTCTGAGATGAATACGATATTTTTATCAATATTTGATGGGTTGTCAGGAGTAACTGGACGAAGAGTGTCTTAAAATGAAAATATGTATTTTTGCTAAAACTACAGTTGCTCATTTTTTGGGAGGTATGCAAGTTCATGCTCATCTTCTTGCAAAAGCATTAGAAAAAACCGGGCATAATGTAACAATTATTACCACAGCACATCCCCAGGGGAAAGAAATAGAAAAAGAGAATAATATAACAATTCATTACCTTTCAAATACCTCTTCTGGGATTTATAGCTCCTCCTGGTGGAAAGAAAGCAATCAATTTTTCATTCATCTCCAAAAACAAACTGATTTTGATGTAGTTATTTCAGAAGAATTTTCAGCAAAAAGTATATGCGGCACTTTGAAAAAAATGAAAATACCATTAATCGTATTCAATCATGGATTTGCTCCAGAACATATTGTTAATGAATGGAAAGAAATTACAAATGTTATTTCTTTTATTAAATATTTTATAATAAAAATCCCTGAAATTCTATTTTACTTATTATTATATGATTTACCTGCTTTGCATCATGCCAGTATAATAGCTCCTGTATCAAATAGAATAGCTCAGTTTATGCAAAAATTTTATTTATTGCCAAAAGAAAATTTTTTTGTATTTTACAACTGGGTTAATATTGATAAATTTAAATATGATTCTCAAACAAAACAGATTGCCCGAAAGCAGTTTAATATTGATAAAAATAAATTCATTTTTCTTATGACTTCAGTAATATCAAAACAGAAAGGTTTACATATAGGGGTTAAAGCATTTGCAAAATACTTTTCTAAAGACACAAACGCAATAATGTGGGTAGTTGGTAATGGTCCTTATTTGCAGAAGTTAAAAGAGCTGGTAAATAAATTGAATCTTGAAGAGAAGGTAAGGTTCTCATCATCACAAAATTATGACATTATGCCAATGGTTTATGCATCTGCTGATTGCTTTGTTTTACCAACATTGAGGTTAGAAGGACTGCCCTATACATTAATTGAAGCATTATCTTCGGGTTTACCTATTATAACTACAAGTTCCGGTGGAAACATAGAGGCTGTAGGTGATGCAGGCATTATAGTAAAACCTGGCAATATTGATGAACTTGCAAATGCTATGAAAAATATTTATCAGAGTGCAAAATTAAGAGAACAATATAGTAAAACAGCAAGAGAGAGAGCAGAAAAACTATTCAGTGAAGAAACCGGTAGCGAATCTCTTAAACAATTAATAGAAAAATCAGGGAGTGTTAATTAAAGGGATTAATTGATATATGGATAAGATTTTTACACAGGAATCATTGCACGACCTTTATTGGAAGGAAATGAAATCTAAATTAGAAGAACTTGAAAATTCACCACGGATTTGCATTGCTTTGGAATGGATAAAAAAACTGCAACCAAGAGTTGTTTTAGATATAGGTTGCGGCTTGGGATATTTAGCAAAACTTATCAAGAGAGATTCATCTAAAATTGAAGTGGACGGATTTGATTTGTCCTCAGTCGCTATTGAACATGCAAAACAATACTTAAATCGTTGCTGGAAACTGAATATTGATGTTGCAGATGTACCTATTTCTGATGAAACTTATGATGCTATTGTATGCTTAGAAGTTACTGAACATGTTTATGATGTTTATCATCTGTTAGATGAAATAAAACGCATACTTAAAAATTCTGGTAGAGCATTAATCTCTGTACCCAATTTAGCATACTGGCGGTATCGTTTGCAATTACTAATCGGGCAACTTCCGCATCCTGAAGTGACAGATGAACGTCATCTCCATATGTTTACTTTAGCAAGTATAAAGGAGAGACTTTTCAGCATAGGATTACAGATGAAACGGGTGTGGGGATACGGGGAACGAGTAAGACCTTTAGTAAACCTTTATCCGGGACTGTTAAGCAGTACACTTTTTGTTGAAGTGTGTCGATTAAACAAAAAGGCATAGAAGGATATGACACAAAATTTAGTAAGCGTTATACTTACATGTTATAATGGTGAAAAATGGATAGGTGAGACAATTAGAAGTGTCCTTAGCCAAACCTATAACAAATTTGAGTTAATAATAGTAAATGATGGCTCTACGGATTCTTCTAAAACAATTATCGGTGATTTCTTAAAGGACAATAGATTAAAATACATAGAACAAAAAAACAGAGGGATTCCTGGTGCAAGAAACCGTGGGCTTTTTGAATCAAATGGTGAATATGTTTGCATTCTTGACCAGGATGACATTTGGTTACCCCAAAAAATTGAAAAAGAAATTGATTATTTGAAACCAAATACTAAATTTGGAGTTGTTTATACCAGCATGGAACATATTGACAGCGAAGGGAAATTTCTTAATACTAAAATTTATTCTAAGCCAAAAGAAGGTAAACTTTTTGAATGTTTTTTAAAAAGATATGTGGCAGTTCCAATTGTAACAACCATGATACGCAGAGAAATGATTGATAAAGTTAATGGTTTTGATGAAAAACTTTTTGGTAAAGATGATTTTGATATTCTTCTACGCATTTCAGAAATTACAGATTTCGGTCTTATCCCGGATATTTTAGTAAAGAAACGAATTCGTCCGGAAAGAGCAAGTATATCGGAATCCAATTATAAAGATAATTTTTATCTAATAGCCAAACATAAGAAACTTTGGACTGAATATTCTAACCTGATTCAAAATTTTGAAATAAAATCATACTATCTATATGGTTCATACCTGTTAGATAATAAAAGGTTGAGAGAAGCAAGGCAACAATTTTCATCCGTACTGAAATTAAAACCATTTTATCCAGAAGCACTGGTAAAATACATTCTTACTTTTTTATGCAAAACAAACCAAAAGTATCGGTTGTTGTAGTTAATTATAACACTTCAGACCTTTTAAGACAATGTCTTATTTCTGTTCTTAAAAAGACAAAAGATATAAATTATAGTACGTATGTTGTTGACAATGGTTCAACGGATGACAGCGTTGAAATGATAAAAAAGGAATTTTCAACGGTGAATTTAATATTAAATGAATATAACGCAGGCTTTGCAAAAGCTAACAATCAAGCATTAAGTTTAGTACAGAGTGAATACGTTTTATTATTGAACAGTGATACAATCTTTAAGTCTGATGTTATCAGTGAACTTCGTAATTTTATGGATAAAAATAATAAAGTAGCGATAGTTGGACCACGGCTTACAAGAGAGAATGGAACGATACAACCTTCCACCTACCCGATACCAAATCTCGGGACAGCAATTATAAAAACCTTGCGGCTATACTTAATCTTGCCCAGAAAAACGGTTGGTAATATTTTTTTAGGAAGTTTTTGGGACCATAATAAAGAAAAACCCGTAGGGCGTATATCAGGAACATGCATATTGGTAAGAAAAAAAGCTATGGACGAAGTAGGACTGCTTGATGAAAATTTTTTCTTCTATGGTGAAGTCCACGACTGGTGCTGGAGAATGTGGAAGTCTAACTGGGAAGTATGGTTCTCTCCGTTGGGCGATGTGGTTCATTTAAGGGGACAAACAGCGAAAAAAAAATGGAATACTGTTGAAAGACATATTATAGTACTAAAGGAAACTTTTAGATTGTTTAGTAAGCATCTTCCACCTTTGAAAAATTGGTTGATAATCTTTAATTATTTTATAAGCGATATTATCGGTTATTTCTATAAAAAACTCAGAGAAAAATATTCATATACAAAAGAACAAGAACTTAATATTTTAAGAACAGAGATATTCTGGTATGCAAAATGGCTATTTTGCGGAGGATATATAAAATGAACGAAGATTGGAAAAAAATTCTGGACTGCTATCCGGAAGAAAAAAAACAATGGGATAAGACTTATCCCTGGATATATTTTGTTGCAAGACCGGTTTCTTTTCCAATAACCTGGCTGTTACATAAAATGGGAATCATAGCAAATCAGGTTACATTTTTTACAGCACTGTTAGGAATAGTATCTTTGCCTTTATTCATAAGCGGCCAGACTGAAATGATGATTTTTGGTGCTTGTTGTATTGTTCTATACAATTTACTTGACTGTGTAGATGGAAACTTAGCTCGCACCTGGCCAACTGATAAAATCCCTAAAGGTAAGTTTTGGGACCAATTGGTAGGGAATTTCTATATTTTACTGTATTTTGCAATAGGAATAGGTGTTAATGAATTTCTCTGGCTTGTTGTAGGTGCCGGCATCACTATAGGTAAATATTTAATAGAGGGAATAAGATATGTTTTTTGGAATGTTTTGGGTAAAAACTGGGAAATATCAAAGAAATTAAGTAATTATGAACCTCATACCGGAAAATGGTATTATAGAGTTTACTACAATTTTACTGATCCCCAGGCACATATTTTTCTGTTACCAGCAGTTATTGCTTTAAACTGGTTAAAACCTTTTTTGGCGATAACATCAATAATTACTGTATTGCAGTTAATATTTGTAACTGTGTTTTACATCTGGAGAAGCAAAAAACTAAAATGAAAATATTAATGTATGATTGGAATTTAGATATATTGGGTGGAGGACAAAAAATTAATTGTCATGTAGCATATATACTTCAAAAAGAGCACGAAGTAACTTTTATTTGTAGAAAACCCGTGAAAAAAGAGTTTTTAGAGAATGCTTACGGAGTAGATTTATCAAATATTAATTTTAAACAACTTAAATTTAAACCAATTATAAAACATATACCTGCTGGTTTATATAATTCTCTTCTTAAACAATACAATAATATAGCAGAGGCAAAAGAAATATCGTCTTTAACAAGACAATATGACTTATTCATTAACTGTGAATCAGATAATTTTCAAATAAAACCCTTATCCAATAAAAGTTTATTTTTTTGGTGGAGTTTTATAATAAACGATTGGAGAAAAGAATATAATAGTTATAATAAACTTTTAAAGTATAGTTATGCTTTACCTTATAAGTTATTAGCAAAGAAGTTTGAACCTTTCAATTATATTAAGTCATATACTAAAGTTATCGCTATTAGCCAGTTTATTAAAGATTGTATTAAAAAATACTGGAATTGTGAATCCGAGGTATTATATCCTTTTGTTAAGATGCCTGATGAGAACAATTTAGTAAAGAAAGAAAACATTATAATAATTTCCTCGCGTTTAGTTCTTAAAAAGAAAATTTTAGAAATGATTAACGCTTTTAAAACACTTTGTGAAAAAGGTATGAAAAACTGGCAATTAGTCATTGCGGGTCTTTCAAAAGATTCAAGTGCAGAATATATAAAAACAATTTATAAAAATATAAATAATCTCCCTGTTTCAATTCAACTTAATGTGAATTCTAATAACTTAAATAAATTATATGCTAAATCAAAGATAATCTGGTATATGACTGGTTTAGGTGTTGATGTAGATAAAAATCCAGTCGCCATGGAACCTTTTGGTATGGCCCCTGTTGAGGCAATATCGCATTATGTAGTGCCGATTTTATTTAATGGAGGAGGGTTTAAAGAAATTGTTAATAATGGAATAAATGGTTATTTAGTAAATAATTTAGAAGAACTGATAGGAAAAACTATTGAGCTAATTAATAATGATAATAAATGGACAATTTATTCTAAAAATGCCTATGATAGAAGTAAAGTATTTTCTTATGAATCATTTTCTAAAAACCTGAAAAACATTATAAATCAAACTATGGAAAAGAAATAAAATGAAAGAAAATAAACCAGTCCCTTCAGAATTATATACTGGGGAATATTTTTTAACCAACTGTACAGGTTATAAAGAGTTTATGGAAACCAAAGGTAAAAAATTAATTCCCCGTCTAAAAGATGTTTTGAATTTGGCTCAAATCCGTCCGGGGATGAAAATAATTGACCTCGGCTGTGGTAGAGGGGAACTTATACTCCATGCACTTCATTCTGGTGCAACTGTTACTGGAATAGATTATTCCACTAATGCAATAAAACTGGCTAAAGAGGCTATATCTTTATCGCCAGATGAAGAGAAAAAGAGAATAACTTTGATTAATGGAGATGTAAAAGATATAAACTACAGTGATAATACCTTTGATATAGTATTTATGACTGATTTAGTGGAACACCTTTATCCGGAAGAGTTACAACAAGTGTTCTGCAAAACTTATAATATGTTAAGAAAAGGTGGTAAATTAATAATACATACTGCACCTAATATTTGGTACACCGACTATGCTTATAAGTTTATAAGACAAGTAGTTCTATTTAAAGAGTTTGTTTTAGGCACAAAAAATGTGCTTCCCAAAATACACCATAGTATGATAGGTATAAATGAAATAGTACATGTAAACCTTCAAAATCCCAGAAGTTTAAGAAAAAATCTAAAAAAATCAAGTTTTAATAAAACTAAAATTGTATTTAATGAAGAAGGTCCCATGTATGGTAAAAATATATTAAATAGGGTCATTAACTCAATATTTCAGTTATATCCACTTAAACTATTTTTTAACTTATGTATTTATGCTGTTGCAGAAAAATAATAAGGAAATTAGATGAAGATATTAATGTATGAATGGGCGTTGGATTTTGTAGGTGGGGGACAAAAATATAGTTGTCATATAGCATCTATTTTACAGAAAGAACATGAAGTAACTTTTGTTTGTAGAAAGCCTGTAAAAAAAGAATTTTTGGAAAATGCTTATGAAGTTGATTTATCAAATGTTAATTTTAAACAGCTTAAATTCAAACCATTAATAGAAAAAATACCTGCTGGTTTATATAACACTCTTCTTATACAATT
>Ga0210056_1001621_pt1 | contig 19505 bp, 19 predicted proteins | sample CryGeyCG2014_080_2_FD_183965 | JGI IMG/M metagenome (GOLD analysis project Ga0210056, IMG submission 183965) | Groundwater microbial communities from aquifer - Crystal Geyser CG07_land_8/20/14_0.80 (SPAdes) (version 2) | ecosystem: Environmental > Aquatic > Deep subsurface > Groundwater | place... | reverse complement strand
ACCATGGTGAGCATTCTCTGGAGCGTGGACCTCGAGGATGAGCTCCTCCGAGACCCGGGGGGCCTCAAAAAGGCGCACGTTAGGCCGTTGCAGCAAGGGCTCCAGGACTTCGGGGAAATCCCGCAACCGGTTACCGATGGTCATATAACTCTTGCGGCTGAAGGAGGGATGGTAGAAAATACCGACGTTTTTCATGGCTTGCCCAACTTATCGGGAAGACGGATCAGATGATACATTCCGGGCTTTTACCAGGTCCATGCCGGCCTGACTCAGTTTGTCGGCCAAAGGACTGGAAGCCGCGCCGGCGATAATCCAATTCCAGCTAATGACTCCATGCGATCTCCTCTCTTAGGGCAAAGGCAATAACAGCCGGATTAAAACCCACGGGTGGCTTTTTGCCGAAAGCAAGGGATGCCAAAGTCTGAATGACCTCTAACCCCCGAATTTTTCACCCGCCTTGGGCTGCTTGGACGTAATAAAATCCGGCGCCTTGACCTTTCCCAGCTCTTTGGTGCGGAAGCGGGAAATGAGCAGGGCACCGCCGGCCGCCGCCACTTTGAGGCCCTTGTCGGTCACCGCCAGAATTTCTCCGGGGACGGCATCAGCCGGTTCTGCTAAAAAGGCGGCGTTATAGAATTTAACCTTCTCGCCCCGGAAGGTGGTGGTGGCACCGGGCTGGGGATCGCAGCCCCGGATGAAATTAAAGACCTGACGGGCCGGCTTTTTCCAGTCGAGACCCGCCACTTTTTCGTCGCAGGGCGGGTCATAGCTGGCCAGGGAGTGATCCTGGGGGATGCGGGGGGCCTTGCCCTTGGCGATCAGTTCCACCGCCTCCAGAACCGCAGCCACTCCCATGGGGTAGAGCTTGTTGAAATAGACTTCCCCGGTGGTCTCGGCGAGGCCAATGGGCACCGTTAGTTGCAAGAGGATATCCCCGGTGTCGATGCCCTGGTCCACCCAGAAGATGGTAAGCCCGGTTTCGGTTTCACCGCCGATCACCGCCCAGTTGATGGCGCTGGAGCCCCGGTAGCGGGGCAAAATGGAAGGATGATAGCAAATAGAGCCCAACCGCGGGGCGTTGAAGACCTTAGGCGGGATAATGTCGGTGACAAAGGCCAGCACTCCCAAATCGGCCTTCAGGGAGACCGTGGCCTCGTAGGCCTCGGGGTCCCGCATGTGGCCGGGCTGGAAGATCGGCGCCCCTGCGGCCAGGGCTGCCTCCTTCAAGGGGTCTTGTCTGGTCCCCCGATCCGGCGGGCAAAAGACCCCCACGACTTGATGACCGTTGTTCAGCAAGCCCTTAAAGACATCTGCACCGAAAGCCGCCTGACCGATTAAGGCAATTCTCATGGTACCCCTCCTGTAAATGTGGATAGTTCGGTGGTGCGAGGCCAGAAAAAGTGAGCTGTGTGTTATTGGTTCCCTTCGATAAAGTGAATGGTCATATCGATGACCTTAAAAACTTTTGCGCACCTTTTTCTTCGTATGGCCGGGGGTCCTGGAAATAGAAGCGCGCCGCTTCGGCTATCTCCGGAGTGCGGCAGCAGGCGCTCGGAGTGGGCATTACCCGGGCCAGGTATTCCTGGCTGGAATCGTTGAGGCCGATCCGGGTCGGAAATGGGGGTCAGCTCCCGGGCCAGTTCCGCCGGTGCCAACGCCTTGATATGCTGGCTATTGATCCACTGGAATTTTTCTTCGTCGAAAACTCCGGGCGAGGAGGTGGCGCGTTCCAAAGTGAAGTATTGGATCAACTCCTCCCGGCTGAAGATCTCCTGGACTAACTGAACTGATAAAAAGTCGCTTTTTTGTGGGCGGATTAAGTGCAGGACTGAATTGTGTTTTTCCATCATCTGCATCAGAAAATATGGGAACCTGCATTTGACAAGGCTTATATATTTTTAACTATCCGAAGGTGAATGCGCTGTCAACCGGAATTTTATCTGCATGTTGATGAAATCAAAGCCGATTTAAACACAGTTCACCTGTCTGCGTACTTCGCACAAACTTGCCGGTGGGGAACTCCAGTCGCCCTACGGGCTCCCTCCATTCCCCACCCACCCCTTATCTTACCATGTAGCGTAATTCAATCCAACTTTTGGGATATAAATTCAGAAACAGGGGGATCTTATTCAGCTCTGCCGAAAAATTTGACACCTGTTTCGAGCGTTCAAGCATGCCGGCGCAGACCGCCGAAAGAGTGAGGCCGTTTTGGAGATAGGCGTGCTATTTCCGGCTTGACTTGGCCCGGCCGCTTTAGTAGCGTCGATTTCAATTGGGGATGGAGTCCCCCTGATAACCGCCCGGGCCGGGCTGATGACTCCTGCCGACAGCAAAATGCGGTGGGAAATATTCATCATAAAAAGTGTGCCCTAGGCGGTTTTTTATTGCCCGCACCGCGCCCGGGCATCGCTCTTCTCTACGAAGCCAGCCGATGAATGGCTTGCATACCGATCACTGGGGAGAGGTTGATATGACCCAAACCGTAGCTCCATCGGATAGCGGCAACTGCCGTCCCTCGCTAGTGACCCTGCTGGAAGGCGCCGCCTCCAAAGTGGCCGATCTGGGCGTAGAATTCAACTCCGGAAGCCAAAGACTGACAGCCTTGAAAAACCGCTTGGTCGAGGGCCGCTACCACTTGGCTGTGCTCGGCCAGTTCAAACGCGGCAAAAGCACGTTGCTCAATGCCTTGACGGGTGAACCGATCCTTCCGGTGAGTGTGGTTCCGCTGACCGCCGCGCCGACCTTCATCCAGTTTGGCGAGCCGAAAATCAAGGTGAACTTCCAGGGTCGCCGTGAAGTTGAGGAGTTCACCGGCGCCTCGACCGTTGAAAGAAGCGCCTATTTGGCCAGGTTCGTCACCGAGGATGGCAATCCGCAAAACAGGCTCGGCGTCACCGAGGTGCAGGTGAGCCTGCCTGCCCCCATTTTGGCTGGCGGCGTCGTGCTGATCGACACTCCGGGCATCGGCTCCACCTACCTGCATAACACTACAGCAACGCTCAATTTTTTACAGCAGTGCGATGCGGCGCTCTTTTTGATCTCGGCCGATCCTCCCATCACGGAAGTGGAGCTCGCTTTCCTGCGGCAGGTCCGCGAAAAGGTGCCGCGGCTCTTTTTCGTTTTAAACAAAATCGACTACCTGGATGAGCGGGAGCTCGAGCAAGCGCTTTGCTTTTACAAGCGTGTCCTGACCGAACAGGACCAGTGGAACGGCGAGTTTCCTGTTTTTTGCGTTTCGGCGCGAAGGGGCCTGGAAGCACGATCGGTCCGCGATGCTGGCAAATGGGCCGCCAGCGGTATGGCGCAGCTGGAGTCCTTCCTCGTGGAGTTTCTGGCCAAGGAAAAATTCAACGCCCTGGCGGATGCCGTAGCGCGCCGGGCGGCCGATGGCATCGATGCGGTCCTGATGGAGGCCGGTATCTCTCTGGAAGCCTTGAAACTTCCCCAACAGACGCTTGAAGAAAAGATCGCCTTGTTCGAAGAGAGCCTGAAGCGCGCCGCCAGCGAGCGCCGGTTGATCCAGGACGTCCTGGAAGGCGATAAAAAACGGGTTTCGGCCTTTGTCGAGGAACAAGCTTGTGACCTGCGCCGGGAAGCCGAACAGTTCTTGAAAGACATCATGAACCGCGGCGGTTCTTCGCGCGCCTATGGAAAATCCTCCAACGCCGGCATCCAGACCGCCTGGGCCGAAGCAATCCCGGACTTTTTCGAAAAGGGTCAGGCGGCGCTCAACGAAAACGTCAAGACGCGCCTGGTGGAGTGTCTGGACCCGCACGAACAGCGCCTCTCCCAGCTCATGGAAACGCTGCGCCGCACCGCAGCCGACCTGTTCCATGTGCCCTACCGGCCCCTGTACGAGGAAGAGACTCTGGAAATCAAAAGAAAGCCCTACTGGGTCCTGAACACCTGGAACACCGATCCGCTCCCCCTGCTCCAATCCATGGACCAGCGCCTGGACGAACTGGTGCGGCGCAACGTCGAAAACATCCGCTGGTCCATGCTCCAGAACCTGAACATCTCCTTTGCCAGTTTCGCCCGTAGGACCAGGGAGCGCCTGGATGAAACCGTGGTCGCCACCAAGGGCGCCATGGAAGCGGCCCGCGAGCGGCGCCGCACCTGCGGCGGAAGCATCGCGGCGGAGGTGGCGCACCTGACCGACCGTATCGCGGAGCTGGAAAAGCTGAAAACGGAATTTGTTGCTTATCAATGTGGCGCTCCCCAGGCCGCCTGATATTCCACATACCGGCGAACCAGCTCCGGATGGGAAATGCGGCTGTTCCATCGCCTTTTTAACCTGTAAAGCAAAAGGATTGGTGATCAGCCGTAAATGTTTCATAAAACCAGGATCCTGTATGGGTTATGGTTTGAAAAAACCTGCGATCTAAAATTAAGCCAGCTATCGGATCTCTTGATTACCGATTTCAGCAATTCTCGGTGAGGGTTTAAGGTTTTCATTGGTGGTGATTTATGGTGGACGGGGGGATTATTTTTCGCGAAGATTAAGGCATCGTGTTTGTGTGTCTGATCTTTTTGTCCCATAGTTGCTGCGACCCCCCAAAACCACAATATATAGTGTAATATCAATAAGATATAAAAATCTAGACTTTCTTATCTACATATTGTATAGCCCATACAGACACACCGATCCTGTAGGGGCCATAACCGTTGCACAGTAAAAAGCACTTAAGCTTTCCGGCGCTTCGCAAAACCATCTCCAAGCGCCTGGAGCAAATCGAAGACCCGCGCAGGGGCAAGGTCACCGATGCCCTGCACGACTGTTTTATGAGTGCTTTTGCCATGATGTTTCTCCAGGATCCTTCCTTGCTGCAATTTCAACTGCGTTTACAGGATGGCTTACAGCGCAACAACTTGACCAACCTGTTTCACGTCGGCACCATCCCTAAGGACAGCCAACTGCGTGATTTGCTCGATGTCGCTGACAATGACCCACTCTACAAACTGTTTGCCGATTCATTGAACATCCTGCAGCGCAGCAGATACCTTGATCTGTTCCGGTTCCTGGATACCGGCTACCTGTTGGCAATCGATGGAAGCCAGTACTTTGGCTCCGAAAAACTTCACTGCCCCAAATGTCTGGCGAAAACCTCGACCAAATACAGCCTTATGGTCAAAGGCAAACGCACCTACCACAACAGCTGGATCACCAACATGCCTGTTACCGATAACAACGTGACTAAACTCGTCAAGGCGGGCCGCGCCCGATGGAAAATAGAAAATGAATGCTTCAATACCCTTAAAAACCAAGGCTATCACATCGAACATAACTTCGGCCACGGCAACAATAACCCGTCCATGACCTTCTTCCTGCTCAATCTGCTGGCTTTCCTTGTCCACCAAATCCTCCAACTCACCGATCGGCTCTATCAAAAATGTCGCAAGGGCTTTAGTTCCCGAATAGAATTCTGGAACCAGTTGCGTTGCACTCTGCGCGTGATGACCTTTAACGACTTCGATCACCTGCTTAACAAAATCATCGACCCGCTCAACGTCCGTCCACCATAACACCTCCCAGCCAATCCCAGGACCTAACCGGTTGATCAAAGACCTGCGAATCTTTACCGGATCACTGTTGCCCGACGGCCATCCGTCATCTGTCATCCTCACTAACTTTGGCTGTTTTCGAAAAATAAAATCCCAATGGTAACCTCATCGCCCTGCCGTCAACACTCCCTACCCCGACCTTACCCCTCGCTTAATTACATGAAACCTGTCACCGAGAATTTCTGATAAAAATCAAAATCAGTTGACATTTAAAACATGAAAAGGTAAAAAAACTGATTCTTTTAAAAAAATCACCCGGGACGCGAGGCCGGGTGAAGGGCTGCCTTGAAAACAGGCTTGAGCGCCTTGTTTCGGTGCCATAGGAGGTTCGGATAGATGGTTTTTACCGTATCCTTATATTTGGCCCTGGCCGTCTTTGTCGTCGGCATGGTATACAAGATTGCCACCTGGTTTACCCGCAAGGTCGGCATTTTCGGGCAGGGGTTCACGACCGGTCAACGCGTCGGGGCCGCCATTCGGGGTATTTTCGCCGTCATCTTTAGCGCCAAGCTGGGCACTCTCCTCCGGGCATTCGTGCTGGACGTGCTGTTGCAGATGCGGATCGCCAAAGAAGACCGTCTCCGGTGGATCATGCATCTTCTGATTTACAGCGGCTTCATGCTTCTGCTGTTCATGCACGCCTTGGAAAAATACATCACGGCCGCTCTTTTTTCAGACTATTATTCCACCGTAAATCCGTTTTTCATCTTGAGAGACATCTTCGGCCTGATGGTGATCGTCGGGGTGGGGATCGCGATTTATCGTCGCTTCATTTTAAAGGTTCCGCGGATGCTGACCAACGGCATGGACCGCTATGCCATCGCCATCGTGGCGTTGATTATGGTTTCCGGCTTTCTTTTGGAAGGGACCAAGATGACCTCCTACTCGGAATTTTCGCGCATGGTGCAGGATTACGCCGGGATGGACGATGAAAAAGAGATCAAAGCCCTGGAAAGCTATTGGGTCTCCGAGCACGGGACGGTATCGCCCAATGTGAAAGCGCCTTTTGAGGCGGAAGTGTTGGATCAAGGATATGAGGCCCATCAGAGCAACTGCGCCGAGTGCCATTCGCCCAACAAATCGGCCTTTGCCGGATACGCCGCGGCCAAGGCGATCAGCCCTATAGCTTTGGCCCTGGACCGGGTCAACGGAACGACAATTCTATGGACCATTCATTTTCTGGCCTGCTTTTTCGGGCTGGCTTACCTGCCGTTCAGCAAGATGTTTCACATTTTTTCAAGCTCCGTCAGTCTGTTGGCCAATGCGGTGATGGATCCCATAAAATCCTTGCCGGAAAACATCGCCACCCGGCAGGCCATGGAGCTGGATGCCTGCATGCACTGCGGCACATGCAGCCTGAGGTGTTCCGTATCCGTGGCCTACGAAGCCAAGGGGAATAAGATGGTGCTCCCAGCCGAGAAGATGGCGTTTCTCAAGGACTTTGCCGCCGATAGAATACTTTCAAAAGAGGCGATGGCCGCCATCCAGGAAGGGATTTACCTTTGCACCAACTGCGATCGCTGCACGGTGGTGTGTCCGGCGGGAATCAACCTCAGGGAACTGTGGCTTTCCGTCCGGGACGCGGTTTTGGCCAAGGGCGGCCCGGTTTTTTTGACCCTTTCCCCGTTTTCTCTTTTCCGTAGCCTGAACCGTGACCGGCTTCCCCGGGATGAATATGATCGTCCGTTGAAAGCGGCCAGGGAGGCCATGGCGAATGCATTTCCCATGGTCCGGAATACCGATGCGGTAATTTCCGTCACACCGATCGATACGGCCTTCAAAACCCGGGCGGTCGGCACGCCCATGGGCTCGACCTTTGCCTTTTGCTTTTCCTGTGAAAATTGCACCACGGTGTGCCCTGTGGTGGAGGCCTACGAGAATCCTCAGGAAGTCCTGGGGCTCTTGCCCCATCAGATCATGCGATCCCTGGGGCTGGGTCTAAAAGATATGGCGCTGGGTGCGCCCATGCTCTGGAATTGCCTGACCTGCTACCAGTGCCAGGAGCACTGCCCCCAGGGGGTCAAAGTGACGGACGTCCTTTATGAACTCAAAAACATGGCGGTTAAAGAAGCAGCCGTCGGCTCATGAACCATCGTTAGAATTTGGGTGCCATGATGAAATTTGCGCTTTTTCTCGGATGTAACATCCCGGCCCGGGTCCAACAGTATGAGCTCGCCGCACGGGTCGTCCTTGCGAAACTTCAGGTGGACCTGGTGGACATCCGGGAATTTACCTGCTGCGGCTATCCGATGCGAAATGCGGACCTGAAGACCTCTTTGCTCTTTTCCGCAAGGAACCTGGCGTTGGCGGAACAGCAGGGTCTTAATGTGTTGACCCTTTGCCAGTGCTGTTTCGGAACCTTGAAGAAGGCGGCCCACCTCCTTGAAGAGGACAACCGCTTCAAGGAAGAGGTCAATGCGTTTCTGGCCAAAGAGAAGTTGACCTATCAGGGGAAGGCCCAGGTGAAGCACCTGCTTTCCCTGCTTCACAAGGATATCGGAGAAGCCGCCCTCAAAGAGAAGATCCGGGGCGGATTCAAGGAGTTGAAGATCGCCGCCCATTACGGGTGTCATGCCCTGCGGCCCAGCGATGTCATGCAGTTCGACGATCCGGTTTCCCCCAGCATCTTAGATGAGCTGATCAAACTCACCGGGGCCCAAAGTGTCGACTGGTCTCAGAAACTGGAATGCTGCGGCGCACCGCTTCTGGGAGTAAATGACGACCTGTCCATGAAGCTGACGGCGGGGAAACTGGCCGATGCCAAGGCTTCCGGCGCTCGTTTCCTCAGTGTCGCTTGTCCCTGGTGCCAGCTCCAGTTCGATGGGATACAAAAACAGATGGAGGCCGAGGGGCGCACCGATGCCGATCTGCCTTCGATTCTGTATCCCCAACTTCTCGGCCTGGCCATGGGGATTTCGGCTAAGGAGTTGGGCCTTTCCAAAAACGTGAAAGACATCAGCGGCGTGAACGCTTTTCTAGTACAACAGTAGGTGAAAATATGGCAAAAACAACAATTGGTTCCATCATGGTGATCGGTGGCGGGATTGCCGGAATGCAGGCGGCCCTCGATGCGGCCGATTCCGGATACTACGTCTACCTGGTCGAGCGGAGCACCTCTATCGGAGGGATCATGTCTCAGCTCGACAAGACGTTCCCCACCAACGACTGCGCGATGTGAATCATCTCCCCTAAACTGGTCGAGGTCGGCCGGCACATCAATATCGAGTTGTTGACCCTGGCGGAAGTCACCGGGGTCACGGGAGAAGAGGGGAATTTCCAGGTCCAGATCACCCAGCATCCCCGGTATGTGGACATGGAAAAATGCATCGCGTGCGGCATGTGCGCGGAAAAATGCCCCAAGAAAGTCGTCGATGAATACGATGCGGGGCTAAGGAAACGCAAGGCCGCCTACGTGAAATATCCCCAGGCGGTTCCCCTGAAATACGCCATAGACGCAGACAATTGCATTTTTTTTCAAAAAGGGAAATGCAGGGCCTGTGAAAAGTTTTGCCCCACGGGCGCCATCTGGTTCGATGAACCGGAGAAGAAGCTGAACCTGGACGTCGGATCCATCATCCTTGCCGCCGGGTGTCAGGTCTACGATCCCTCAACACACGATGTGTATGGATATGGGCGGTCCCCCAATGTGGTGACCAGCCTTGAGTTTGAGCGGATCCTGTCCTCTTCCGGGCCCTTTGGAGGCCATCTGGTCCGTCCTTCGGATCACAAGGAACCCCAAAAGATCGCATGGCTGCAATGCATCGGATCCCGGGACGTGCATATCGGCGCCCGCGGATATTGTTCCTCCGTTTGCTGCACGTATGCCATCAAGGAGGCGATGCTGGCCAAGGATCACAGCAAGGCCCCCTTGGACACGGCCATATTTTATATGGACATCCGGACCCATGGAAAGGACTTCGAACGGTTTTACAACCGGGGCCGCGATGAGTCCGGGATCCGTTTTGTCAAGTCCAAGATCACCCATGTAATGCCGGTGGATAAAACGGGAAGCCTCTTGATCCGGTATGTGGATCCGGCCGGGAAACGGATGGAGGAGGAATTCGACATCGTTGTGCTCTCGGTGGGGCTCGGGGTGAGCCCCGAGGCCACCCAGTTGGCCGAGCGCCTGGGCATCCGGACGGACCGTTACGGGTTTGCCCTGACCCCGGGATTCGAACCGATCAAGGCATCGGTGCCCGGGATCTATGTCTGCGGCGGGTTCGAAGCGCCCATGGATATTCCTTCTTCGGTGGTGGAGTCGTCGGCGGCTGCGGGAGCCGCCGGGAGCCGCCTGACCGATGCCCGGTGGACGCTTACCAAGACCAAGGAGATTCCTAAAGAGACCGACATCCGGGGAGAGCCTCCCCGGGTCGGCGTTTTCATCTGCCGGTGCGGCACCAACATCGCCTCCGTTGTGGATGTCCCGAAGGTGGTGGAATACGCCAAGACCCTTCCCTACGTGGTCCATGCCGAAGAGAACATGTTCTCATGCAGCCAGGACACCCAGGAGATGATGAGTAAGGTCATCAAGGAAAAGGGCCTCAACCGGGTGGTGGTGTCGGCCTGTACCCCCAAGACCCATGAGCCACTTTTCCAGGAGACCCTCACCAATGCCGGGATCAACAAATACCTGTTTGATATGGCCAATATCCGGAACCAGTGTTCCTGGGTACACGGCAAGACCCCTGAGGCGGCAACGGAAAAGGCAAAGGATTTGACGCGTATGGCGGTGGCCAAGGTGGCGCTGCACCAGCCGCTTGCCGAGCCGGAACTTTCCGTCAATCAGACAGCGCTTGTCATCGGAGGCGGGGTGGCCGGTATGACGGCGGCCCGGGCCCTTTCGGCCCAGGGATATCACAGCTTTCTCATCGAGCAATCGGATCGCCTGGGCGGTCAGGCCCTGATGCTTCATGAGACCTGGGACGGGGGGAATGTCCAGGCCTTTTTAAAGAAGCTTGTCCAGGAGGTTACAGCCGACGAAAAGATCGAAGTCCGTCTCAATGCGAAGATCAAGAAAGTGGATGGATTCGTGGGGAATTTCAAGACCGTCGTCGAGCGGGAAGGCGCCGAAGAGATCCTGGAGCATGGCGTGGCATTAATTGCCTCCGGAGCCGCCGAATACAAGCCCGATCTCTATTTCTATGGAAAAGATCCCCGGGTGTTGACGTCGCTGGAGCTGGATCAAAGGCTCATCCAAAAGGATGGGTCATTGGGGGCTGTCAAGACGGCTCTCTTTATTCAGTGCGTCGGCTCCCGCATCCCGGAGAGGCCCTATTGCTCCAAAGTCTGCTGCACCCATTCCATCAAGGATGCCTTGGCCCTCAAGGCCTTGCGTCCGGAGATGGATGTCATCGTGCTTTACCGGGACATGAGGAGCTATGGACTGCGGGAAGACCTTTACCGTGAGGCCCGTGAAAAGGGCGTTCTTTTCATCAAATACGACGAGGGTGTCGGGCTCCGGGTGGAACGGAAAGGAAAGGACCTGGAAGTTGTTTTCAGGGATACGGCCCTGAGGAGGAAGATGGTCGTCAGGCCTGATCTGATGGTCCTGGCGACGGCCATGGTGCCGCCCAAAGACAATCCCCTGGCCCAGATGTTCAAAGTAACCCTCAATAACGACGGCTTCTTCATGGAGGCCCACGTTAAACTCCGTCCCGTGGATTGCGCCACCGACGGCGTTTTTATCTGTGGACTGGCCCATGCACCCAAGCCGCTGGATGAATCGATCACCCAGGCCCAGGCCGCCTCAACCCGGGCGGTGACGTTGCTGGCGAAAAAAACCATCCGGATGGCGGGAAACATCGCCGAAATCAACTCGGCATACTGCAGTTCCTGCGGGGTCTGCGTTTCCATCTGCCCATATTCGGCGCCGGCGTTTATTGCGGAAGGGCCCCAGACCGGAAAAGCGAAGATCAACCCCGTGTTGTGCAAGGGATGCGGGCTGTGCGCGGCTTCCTGCCGCAGCGGCGCCATCCACTTGAAAGGTTTCGATAATGACCAGATCTTTGCCCAAATATTCGCCCTCAACCAAGCCAGCTAGCCCCTTGGACCGGACCGGACGACAGGATCAACAGGAGAGTGATTCATGAGTGAATGGGAACCGAAAATTGTTGCTTTTTTATGCAACTGGTGCAGTTACGGAGCCGCGGACCTGGCCGGTGTGGGACGGATGATGTACCCCCCCAACATCCGCGTCATCCGCATTCCCTGCACCGGCCGGATGAGCCCAAAGTTTTTCCTGGCGGCGCTCCGGCAAGGCGCCGACGGCGTCTGGGTCTCGGGGTGACATCCCGGGGAATGTCATTACCTGGATGGTAATTATTACGCCCGCCGCAAATTCGCCCTGTTTCATCGGTTGATGGAGCATATCGGCATCGAACCCGGACGGCTCCAGTTTTCCTGGATCTCCTCGGCCGAGGCCACCAAGTTCGTCGACGTGGCAAGGATCGTCACCGATGCGATCCGGGCCCTGGGCCCCAATACGCATTTCGCTAAAAAATTGCCGAAGGTGGCATAAATGATCGAATATAATCAAAAGATTCGGGAAATCGCCGCCCGGCTGCTGAAGGAAGGGAAAGTGGACATGGTCATCGGATTTCGGAAGGGGACCATGCCCATGATGAACGAACCCTGCTTCATCAAAAAGCCGGAACAAGCAAATCTGCTTGTCTGGGACAGTCACTGCGGCATCAACCTGGCCAATTACCTTTATGACCGGAAAGAAAAGATCGGCGTGGTAGCCAAGGGGTGTGACTCCCGGAATATCGTCACCCACATCGTCGAAAACAAGATCCGGCGGGAGCAGGTCTATATCATCGGCGTCCCCTGCACCGGAATGGCGGATAAACGCCGGATCGCCTTGCTGACCCAAAAGGACGGTGAGATCCGGGAGGTTTCGGAAGAAAAAGGCCGGATTACGGTCAAAGGAGACAAGTTCAACAAGATATTTGAAAAGGGTGAAGTGCTTCAGGACAACTGCTCCACCTGTTTGCACCGAAACCCGGTGATTCATGACGAGATGGTGGCCGAACCGGTTCCGGAACAAACCGGTATCGACCCGTTCAAAGATGTTCGTGAAACAGAGAAATTACCCCCTGAAGAAAAGAGGGTGTTCTTCAAGAACCTGGTGGCCGACTGCATCCGATGTTACGCCTGCCGCAATGCCTGCCCGTTGTGTTACTGCCCCACCTGCTTTGTGGACGAGGCGAGACCCCAGTGGGTGGGCAAGAGCGTGGATCCCACCGACACAATGACGTTTCATTTCCTTCGGGCTTACCATTGTGCCGGCAGGTGCACCGACTGCGGTGCCTGTGAACGGGCGTGCCCCGTAGGGATTCGTGTGCGCCAATTTACCAAGAAACTGAACAAGGATTGTCTGGAATTGTTCAACTGGAAAGCCGGGCTCACCCTGGACGAGCGGCCGCCATTGGATACCTATAAACCCCAGGATCCAAATGATTTTATCAGATAATGTCGAGATAAGCCTATGAAATGGATCAAAATTGAAAAAAAGGATTTTAACCGGGGTTTGAGTGCGTTAGCCAAGGCCTACCGCTTGCTCGGCCCGGTCAAAAAGGAAAAAGCCCATGCTTTCGAAGCGCTGAATGAAGGGCAGACGCCGGATTTTGATTTTTTTAACACGCACCTTTCTCCGAAATTTTTAGTGCAGCCCCAATCCGAAATCCTGTTTGAATACTCCCTGGATGAGGGCAAGGAAGACCACCACATTCTCAAAGAGATCCAAAAGGATTTACTACCGAGGCTGGTCGTGGGGATCCGGCCGTGTGATGCGGCGGCCTTGCTTCTGGTGAGACGAAACTTCGATGCATCCAAATACCGGGATCCTTTCTGGGTAGGCGCTTATGAATCCCTCACCCTTTTCGGATTGGCGTGTGGTGCGCCGTGTGCCACCTGTTTTTGCACGACCGCGGGGGGCGGACCCTTCAATGAAGCCGGTCTGGACGCCCTTCTCGTCGATGCGGGAGACTATTTTCTGGTCCGGCCGATCACGGAAAAAGGGGAGGGGGCCCTTAAGACCGCCGGTTGGGAGAATGCCGTGGATGAGAAGACGGCCCTCGACATCGTCACTCTCTTAAAAACTGCCGCCGAATCCCGGATTACATCGACGGTGGAGACAGACCATTTGAAAAACCAGTCCACCGTGGCCCTCTATGACGCCCCGTTCTGGGAGGATGTTTCTTTTTCCTGCATCAATTGCGGCACCTGCACCTATGTGTGTCCCACCTGCTGGTGTTTCGACATCCAGGATGAATGTTTCGGATATTCGGGTGTGCGCATGCGCAACTGGGATAGCTGCATGTATCCCCTGTTCACCCTCCACGGGTCCGGACATAACCCGAGGGGAACCAAGCTGCATCGGGTTCGGCAGCGATTCATGCACAAACTCAAGTATTACGTGGACAAGTACGACGACGGCATTCAATGTGTGGGATGCGGGCGGTGCATCCAATCCTGTCCGGTGAACATCGATATCCGTAAGGTTTGCAAGCTCATGAATTCCCACCCGGATCCGTCAACCGTTTGCCCGGTGTGAAGTGGCAAGGGAGGAAACCGTGTTCAATCCATATTTGCCTTATCCGGTTCGCATCGCAGAGATCATCACCGAAACGGAAGATAAGAATCTGAAAACCTTCAAATTCGTCTTTCTAAACCCGGAAGACGAAGAAAAGTTTAGCTACACTCCCGGCCAGTTTGCCGAGCTCTCGATTGCCGGCAAAGGAGAAATCCCCATCGGCATCGCCTCTTCCCCCACTGAAAAAGGGTTTATTCTTTTTACCATAAACAAGGTGGGTCTGGTGACCAACCACCTGCATGCCATGAAAGTGGGGGATATCATGGGGATCCGGGGACCGCTGGGAAACTGGTATCCCTGGGAGCTGATGGAAGGAAAAAATGTCGTCATCATCGGGGGCGGTTTTGCATTTACCACCCTTCGGTCCTCCATCGTGTACATGCTTCATCCCGACAACCGGCTAAAATTCAAGGAGATCCACGTTATTTACGGCGCCCGGTCCCCGGGAATGCTCTTATACCGAGAAGAACTGGCAGCCTGGGAACGACGGGACGATATCCACATGCACATTACCGTGGACGCCACCAAAGATCCCGGCTGGAAATACAACGTGGGATTCGTTCCCACGATCACCGAGAAGAAGGCGCCCCAGGGGGATGAAAACACCTATGGCATCATCTGCGGGCCTCCCATCATGATCAAGTTCACCCAGCCTGTACTGGATAAGTTGGGATATTCCCATGACCATATCATCATGTCCCTGGAGAACCGGATGAAGTGCGGCATCGGCATGTGCGGGCGGTGCAATATCGGCAAGGAATTCGTCTGCAAGGACGGGCCGGTTTTCACCCTGTCCCAATTAAGCGCCATGCCGAAGGAATATTAATCTGAAAATGGAAGGGATAGTGAAAAAATATTATGATTTTAGGCTGTTAACCTGTTTTAGGCCTAAAATGAGATGATATTTTTTTAGTGTTGACACGGAAATTTTGATCGGATAATAGATGACGATATCTTTAGCATGAGCAACAGGCGGCAAGCCAGTAAAATAAATCAGAAAAGGAGGATTTTGTAAATGCCAACGGTGGAATTTCAAGGAAAGACTTTCGCAGTGGACGAAGACGGGTTTATCGATTCCTTTGACAATTGGAGTGAAGAGTGGGTTCAATACGTGAAAAGCGTAGAGGGCATCAAAGAGCTGACCGAAGAGCACAGGAAAATCATCAACGTTCTCCAGGATTACTACAAGAAAAATGGAATCGCTCCCATGGTCCGCGTGCTGTCCAAAGTGACCGGTTTCAAACTGAAACACATTTATGAACTGTTCCCGTCCGGGCCCGGAAAGGGAGCATGCAAAATGGCTGGATTACCGAAACCGACGGGATGCGTGTAGTTTCTCCAAAACCACATTCATCAACCCCCTAATTTTAAAAGGCCCTGCTTCTGGTCAGGGCCTTTTTTATGTCCGGGCAAAGAGGATGAAATCGTAAAAACTCAAAATTGGGATGGCAAAGTAAAAAGTCGAAAATGCTCTCTTTCCGTCATTCCGGCGAAAGCCGGAATCCAGTGTTTTCAAGCACTTATGAAACCACCGGACCCCGTTTTTCAACGGGGTGACGACTTTTTACGAAGCCATCAAAGAGGGTTAAGATGGTCTTCACGGTCAAGACAACTCAAAAAACAGAGCTGATCGACATCACCGGCGAGGTTCAGGCTTATGTCAATAGGATAACAAAGGAATCCGGGATCACGAGCGGCTTTTGCCTGGTATTCGTTCCCCACACCACGGCGGCCGTTACCATCAACGAAAACGCGGATCCCAGCGTCCGTACAGACATCCTGGCGGCCCTCAACAGGATGGTGCCGAAAGACATTCCCTACCACCACCTGGAAGGGAATTCGCCGGCGCACATCCGGTCCACCCTTGTGGGGGTCTCCGAAATGCTCATGATCGAAAAGGGGCATCTGGTTTTGGGGAGATGGCAGGGGATTTTTTTCTGCGAGTTCGACGGTCCCAGGACTCGAAAGGTGCATCTTTCGCTCATGGGGATAGGCTCATGAAGGCTTCCGGGGCTTGAATGGAACCCATCGACAAGGCGATTTTAAACCGGATCCAATCCGATTTTCCGATTACGAAACGTCCGTTTCGATCCATCGGAAAGGATGTGAACCTGCCGGAAGAAGAAGTCCTGAAACGGATCATCCGTCTCAAGGAAAATGGGATCATCCGGAGGATCGGTGGAAACTTCGTCCCTGAAAAACTCGGATTTGTCAGCACCCTTTGCGCTGCCAGGGTTCCGGAGGATCGGATCAAAGCCTTTGCCGAGTGGGTCAACCGCTATCCCGGAGTCACGCATAATTATCTGCGGGACAATCCGTACAACATGTGGTTCACCTTCATCGCCCCTTCCGTGGAAGAGATTCAAGAGCGGCTGAAAGAGATCTCTCAAGCGACGGGCATCACCGATATTCTCAATCTCCCTGCAACCCGGGTCTTCAAGATCCGGGCTCACTTCGACGTGTAGGATGAAAGATATCCGCATAGCCGCAGTCGTTTGTCGTTCGCAGGTCAATCAGGTTTTCAAGACCCTTCGTCGTATGGCCGTTTGGGTAGACAAGGCTAGGGACGAGGGGGTGGACATTCTCTGTTTTCCCGAGATGAATGTGACCGGATACAGCATTCAAAAAGAAATCCGGAAAGTTGCAGAGGTAATCCCCGGACCCATCACCGAGACCCTGATGGAATTGGCGGCAGGCAAAGACATGGTCCTTCTGGCCGGCATGGCGGAAAATGGGAAAAAGGGCCGGATTTACTCCAGCCATGTGGTGGTCCGCCGCGATGGTGAGGTCGGTGTGTATCGAAAGATTCACATCGCACCTCCGGAAGAGGGTTTTTTTTCCCGGGGAAACCGGATACCCCTTTTTGAAGCCCACGGGGTGAATTTTGGCATTCAGCTTTGCTATGATGCCCATTTCCCGGAGCTTTCCACGGCCATGGCCGTCAAAGGCGCCGATGTCGTTTTTTTCCCCCATGCCTCCCCGAGAGGGACCAGCAAAGACAAGTACCGGTCATGGATGCGGCACCTCCCGGCCCGTGCCTTCGACAACGGCGTTTATGTCGTGGCCTGCAATCCGGTGGGAGGAAACGGTGAAGGCCTCGATTATCCGGGCTTGGCCCTGGCCATAGGCCCCGATGGATGCGTCATGGCGAAGCGGCTCGGAAAACGAGAGGGCCTGCTGGTCGTTGACTTGAAAAAAAGTGCTCTGGATGCGGTTCGATCCCACCGGATGCGCTATTTTCTTCCCCATCGCCGGACAACCCTTTTCCGTATTTCCGGAGCGCTCAAAAGCCATAAAGCGTAAGAGCAAATCCATGATCGACCACTTCAGAGTCTTGGCCCCGATCTATGACCGGATGATCCCTGTTGTTGACCCTGAGATCTATCGCAGTCTCCTGGACTTGCCTGCGCAGGGCTCTATGCTGGATGTAGGGGGAGGGACAGGACGGGTTTCGGCTCCATTGCAACAATGGGTCAAACACCTGGTGGTTGCAGATGTGTCAAGGGCCATGCTCCGTCGAGCACAGAAAAGGGGAGGGATGTGGCCGGTGCGATCCATGGCCGAGAGGCTGCCTTTTGCCGATGGTGTTTTTGATCGGGTGTTGGCAGCAGATGCCCTGCATCATTTTCGATCCCAGTCGGTTGCCGTCAAAGAGCTGATCCGGGTCCTTTCTCACGGCGGCCGGATGGTCGTCGAGGAGCCGGACATCACCCGGCCGCTCATCCGCCTGCTGGCTTTAATGGAAAAGCTGGCGATGATGAAAAGCCGCTTTTTAAGTGCGGAAATCATCGCTGAAATGGCAAAAGGACCGGGCATTACATCAAAAATCGTCCGGGACGGTAAATGGTTGTCGTGGGTCATTATCTTCAAAGAGAAAACTCGATAACAGGAGCAATCCCATGACGATTCCCGGAAATCTCTTGACCACCGCCATGGCGGTCATGCCGCATACGGACCTGGAAAGGGCGATGCAGTGCGCTTTTTCCCTGGACATCCCTTTCTGGCCCCAGTTGCCGCGCCTGAACTATTACGAAGACATGTACGTTCAGGCTTCGGAGCATTTTCCAGGCATACTGCTGGATATGGAGAAACGGACGTTATCCTTTTCCATGGAAAAATTCGTCCTGGAATACGAAGAGGCCTTGTCGCATTTCGAGGATCCCGGCTATTTTGATATCAGTCCCCGGTACTCGACTGTATATCACCGGTTTCTGGAATGGGATCTATCGGATCGTCAGGCCATACGGGGGCAGCTTGAAGGCCCCATCAGTTTCGGAATGAACGTCCTGGACGAAAATCGCCGGCCCATTCTTTTTGATGACACCATCCGGCCCTTCATGTTTGAGTTCATGGCCAAACGGGTCAACACCCAGCTTGCACGCCTGAAACAGATGAACCCCAATGCCTTCATGTTCATCGACGAGCCGGGACTTCAGTTTTTGTTCAGCGCGCTTTCCGGATATGATGCCGCCGCGGCGTTCAAGGAGATGGAGGCGTTTTTTGGAACCATTCAAAGACCCCGAGGAGTGCACCTGTGCGGAAACCCGGACTGGGATTTTCTGTTGAACCTGGATCTGGATGTGCTCTCTTTGGACATCTATTCAAACGGGGAGGTTTTTTCCCAGTACGCCGATTCCATCAAGCGATTCCTCGACCGGGGAGGCGTCATCGTCTGGGGACTGGTTCCCACCAACGCGGAGCCCTTCGAGAAGGAAGACATGGCCGGCCTGGAGATTCGCCTCACTAAGGTTTGGGAAACGCTGGACCGAAAGGGGATCGAGAGAAATTGGCTGTTGTCGAGGAGTCTCCTCTCGCCGGCCACGTGTTGTCTGATCAATCCCGACGGCGAAAAAACCGTTGAAAAGGCTTTTGAGCGGGTGAAAGCGCTTTCAGGACATCTCCGGGCCCGATTCGATCTTTCATAAATGACGAAATCGTAAAAAGCTATTTTTGCTCGCTTCGTGATCATTTTCGGGAGATGCTCACGGCTTCTCTAAATTTCAAGAACTCGGCGCAAGCGCCTCAAACAGCTTGAAATTATTAACGCTCAGCCGTTCGCATCTCTTTTTTACAAAAATGCTCCAATCTCGCTTGCAAAAGCTTTTTACGAAGCCATCATAAATAAGCCCCTTGTCTCGCTGATGTCATGGAAAACCGGGGCATGAAATGTTCTGAACTCCGGTTGCATGTCAGCGCTGGGGAATAGTTGCAGCCAGGGGTCTTCCGAATAGAAAATCCAGGAGTTCCGCGTCCATTTTCCCTTTTTCGATCACCAGACGGCGGATGTGCGCATCGTAATTGAATATGAAATCAAGTCGTTTTTGGGCATCCGGATCAGGGCGACCTCCGT
>Ga0210056_1001605_pt1 | contig 19570 bp, 26 predicted proteins | sample CryGeyCG2014_080_2_FD_183965 | JGI IMG/M metagenome (GOLD analysis project Ga0210056, IMG submission 183965) | Groundwater microbial communities from aquifer - Crystal Geyser CG07_land_8/20/14_0.80 (SPAdes) (version 2) | ecosystem: Environmental > Aquatic > Deep subsurface > Groundwater | place... | reverse complement strand
TTGATAAATCAGCAATATTAATGGTTAAGAGTGCCAGTCCTTTTCCTGCTCCACCACAAAATTTTCGTCTCACTATGAAACTGCCAATTACATTCAAGATATCTCATCTGTGCGGGAACATGGATTAAGAATAGAACTTGACTTTTTCAAAAAATATGATATAATGAAAAATAGTAGAATAGAATTGGAAAGGAACTAAACATGGAATATCTTTTAGGCTTAGGCAGTGCAGTTTTAGCAACAGTAGGTTTTCTTGTCGTTTATAGTATAAGTAAACGCACAGATAGACTTATTGAAGGAGAAAATATACGTACAAAAGAATTAATTCAGCAAGAAAATAGACGCACAGATGAACTTATTAAAACTGAAGATGCCAGAGCAAAAGAATTGATTAAGGAAATGAATGAGGGGACAGAAGGATTAATTAAGGAAATGAATGAGAGGGCAGAAGAGGGAAAAAGAGAAACACAGCGAATGATTGATGAAGGAAGAAAAGAAACCAGAGAATTAGTTACCGGTATGGAAGAACGCACAAGGGAATTACTTCAAAGAATGGATGAAAGAACAATGAAGATTGCTGAGATGATTGAGAGAATTTCTACACATAGCCGAGCATTTGTTCAGGAAAAGCAAGGAAAGTAAGGAAAAAGGGGACGCTTCTTTTTTCAGCAAAAAAGTAGAAGCGTCCCCTTTTTGTACAGTCCCTATGAGGAGTCATTATGAACCAAGGTTTAATTCAAATATATACTGGTGATGGAAAAGGAAAGACAACTGCTGCAGTCGGGCAGGTAGTTCGTGCACTGGGGCACAATTTGCGGGTATGCTATATTTCTTTTTTAAAAGACCCAGCAAAATGGGGTTATGGTGAGATAGGGATGATGAGAAAATGGGGTGTGGATGTTTACCATTTTGCTTTACAACATCCATATTTCTGTAAAAAAGGGGACAGTCCCCGAAAAAGGGGACAGTCCACTTTTTTAAAAGTTCGCCAGGAGTGTTTGAAAGCGCTCGGTTTTATTGCAGAAATTTTCAAAAAAGATTATGATCTTCTTATCCTTGATGAGATAAATATTATTTTAAGAGATGGTTTTCTTAAAGAGGACGAACTTTTGCTTCTTCTTCAAGAAAAACCGAAATCACTGGAAATTGTCCTTACCGGGCGTGGAGCAACGCCAGAACTTATTAAGATAGCATCTCTTGTTACTGAGATGAAAAAGATTAAACACCCCTTTGACAGAGGAACTAAAGCGAGAAAGGGAATTGAGTACTGATAGGATGAAGATAGAGAGAAATCTTACATTTAATTCTTTTTTTATAATTTCTCTTACCATGCATATTATTTTTATCCTTTTAACTTACAGACAAATTCAAAATAAACCGCAAGAGTTAATTCTGGAGGTAAGCCTTATAAATTTAATTGGCAAAAGACAGCCCCCAGCATTGAATATAGAAAAGGAGGTTGTACCTGAGGTTGAGCAAGAGGTTCCTCCTGAACAGGAGATTATTCCTACAGAAGAAAAAATCTCAGTAACACAGAATTCTGAGGGTCCTCAGGGTGCTACCCAAATTGTGAGTGAGAGTGGAGAAGGAGGGTCTACTACCCAGATAGAGAATCAACTTTTGAGGAAATATCTACTACTCGTTCAGGGAAAGATTGAGTCACAGAAAAGTTATCCAAAGAAAGCATTAGAAAAAGGAGAAGAGGGTATAATCCATGTAAAATTTACTATCTTAGCAAATGGCAATGTATTTGATGCGAGGGTTATTCTCTCATCAGGTTTCCCTGACCTTGATAAATCAGCAATATTAATGGTTAAGAGTGCCAGTCCTTTTCCTGCTCCACCACAAAATTTTCGTCTCACTATGAAACTGCCAATTACATTCAAGATATCTCATTAAGCGATTTCCGTATTGAATTATATAACCAGGAAACCAAAATGCGAAAACTTGACTTTTTGTACAAAACTGGTATAATTATACATTGTAGGGTGGAGGGAACGAAAAAAGAGAGGAACCAATATGGCAAGACTCGCGGGAACAAAAAAGAGAGAAAAATATTTCCGTGTTAATCTGACACTTCCTATTCACCTGGACAGGGTATTGGCTGACCTGGGACCAACAACCTGGGCAAAAGGAGGCAGTAAACTTCCCAAGACGGTAATTATGCGAGCCCTGGTAAGATTGCTAATGGAGTTGAAGATAGATGTCTCTGGAGTAAAGACAGAAGAGGAATTTCTGGAGAGGTTACGCCAGAGCATTTTAAACTATAAAAAGAAATAGTAGCGCCCCCTTCTTGCTCGCCGCGGCGAGCAGGGGGGGGGATTTTATTTTTTTCTCATTAATTTACACAAATACACATAAACATAAATTGTGGAGTATCTTATGCTCAGCCAAAATGTCAGGATATCTTTAAATTTCTCAGATGAACAAATCAAATTTCTTGATTCCCTTTCCAGGAAATGCAAGCATAATGGTGGTATCAGACTTTCCCGCAGCTGCATCATGAGATGCCTTATTAAAATTGTGAGTGAACTCGAGTTCGATTTTACAGATTTTGCAAAAGTCAAGCGTAAATAGAGAGGTGCTTATGGAGATACTAAAGGTCGCATCAAAATCTGAGGCAAAGTCAGTAGCGAACGCTCTTCTGGCAATATTCCAGAAGGGTGAGCAGGAAATTGAAATGCATATGATTGGTGCAGGAGCAGTCAATGAATCTGTGAAAGCAGTAATTATTGCCCGGGGAGCTCTGGTTACGCAGGGGAGGGATATCAAAATAACTCCTTCGTTTATGGATATAGAGATTGATGGAGTCAAAAAGACAGGCATAAGGATGAAAGTATCAGCATAATGACGGATAAATAATCCGGATTCAGACGGATTTGTCAGGCATACTTGACAGGTATGCCTTTTTTATTTGACAAAGTAAAAAATTGATATATAATATATACCAGAAAGTCTATCATATGGAGATTGCCACCTCGCCGCGGGGGTCGCAATGACTCTAATCAGGGAATAAACAGTGGAATGTAGAAAACAGAATAAAGATGAGAAATATATGGCAATGGCGATTGAGTTAGCAAGGAAAGCACAAAACCCAAGCCCCAATCCATATGTAGGTGCGATTCTGGTAAAGAACAAAAAAATCGTGGGCAAGGGTTTTCATCGCCGTGCCGGCGAATCACATGCAGAGGTCAATGCGATTCGTGACACTGGCACTTTAGCCCGTGGTTCAACTCTTTATGTCAATCTTGAACCCTGTGTTCATTATGGTAAGACCCCTCCCTGTACATGGGCACTAATTAATGCAGGAATCAAAGAAGTTGTAATTGGAATGAAAGACCCTAATCCATTGGTGAATGGTAGAGGTATAGCCGAACTTAAGGAATCAGGGGTCATGGTAAAAGAAGGAATTTTGAAAAAAGAAGCAAAAAGATTAAACGAAATCTATTTAAAGTATATAACCAGGAAAATGCCTTTTGTTATATTGAAAAGCGCGATGAGTTTTGATGGTAAGATTGCAACAATAAGTGGTGAGTCTAAATGGATTTCAAGTGAAGAGTCCAGACGATATGTCCGCAAATTGCGTGGTAAATTTGATGCAATTCTTGTTGGGATAAATACGGTGCTGATGGATAACCCTTCTCTATCCAAGCCCTGCAAGGTAATAGTAGACAGCAGGTTGAGGATTCCATTAAAAGCGAAAGTTTTGAAAAATCCACAAAGGGTAATTGTCGCTACGACCAACAGGGCACCAAATGCGAAAATAAGAAGACTGCAGGATTCAGGGGCGAGAGTATTAATAATAAAAGAAAAGAAGGGTAAAGTTGACTTAAATATCCTGATGAAAGAAATGGCAAAAATAGAAATTTCATCTGTGCTCATTGAAGGCGGCGGAGAAATTAATGCCAGTGCGATTGAGTCCGGTATTGTTGATAAGATTTTATTTTTTATAGCTCCTAAGATCATTGGTGGCAGGGATGCAAAGACACCTGTGGAAGGCGAAGGTATTAAGCGAATAGCCAGGGCAATACCAATTAGAAATATGACAGTCAAAATGCTCGGTAGAGATATATTGATAGAAGGATACATCTGGGGGTAAACATGAAAATTGGAAAAGTTAGAGAAGAAATTGACAGCATTGATTCTCAAATTCTGGATTTGTTAACCCTGCGGGGCAAAAAGGTTCTGGAAATTGCCAGGCTCAAATCCATTTCAGGAAAGGGTTATTATGCCCCGGACAGAGAAAAATTTATACTTGAGAGGTTATTTAAAAAAAACAAGGGACCTATTCCAAAAGATGGGCTGAAAGCAGTTTACCGTGAAATACTCTCATCCTGCCGGAACATCGAAGCGCCCCTGAAAGTTGCATATCTTGGTCCTGAAGGTTCGTTCACACATCTGGCAGCAATGGAGAAATTTGGCTCTTCAATGGAACTTATTCCAGCCAGTGATATTGCAGAAGTTTTTACTGCTGTAGAAAAAGATGAAGTTGATCTGGGTGTGGTGCCTGTGGAAAATTCCAGCGAAGGAGTGGTTACATATACGCTGGATATACTGGTAGATTCACATTTGAAGATAATTGATGAGATAATGCAGGAGATTGCACATTATCTCGCATCGCTGGAAAATGACATTCACAGGGTAAAAAAGATTTATTCCCATCCGCAAGCATTAGGGCAGACCCGGCTCTGGTTAAGAAATAACCTTCCTGGTGTGAAAGTGGTAGAAGTGGATAGTACTTCTGAGGCTGCAAGATTAGCATCTCTGGAAAAGGGAAGCGGGGCAATTACAGGAAAATTGGCAGCAAAGATGTATGGGCTTAATACTCTTCGTGCCCACATTGAAGACTTAGCACATAATTATACACGATTCCTGGTGATTGGGAAAGAAGGGGCAAAACGCACTGGCAAGGACAAAACTTCAATAATCTTTTCAGTGAAAGATAAGCCAGGCGCCCTGTACCACTGTCTGGCCGCATTCGCGCAGGGCAATATCAATTTGACAAAGATAGAATCTCGTCCTTCCAAAAAGAAGGCATGGGATTACATTTTCTTTATTGATATGGAAGGGCATATTGATGATTCGAGAATAAAAAAGGCACTCGACCAACTTGAAAAAATGTGCGTGTACTTGAAGGTTCTTGGGTCGTATCCCAGACAATAGTTGACAATGGATAACGAAGAGGATTATGGAGCAAAAGATGGAAAGATTAGCAAGAAAATGCATATTGAAAATAAAGCCGTATGTTCCCGGAAAGCCGATTGAGGAAGTAGAAAGGGAATTGGGCGGGTACCCCGATGTAACATCGGGGTGGGAAGCGATAAAACTTGCTTCAAACGAGAATCCATTTAGTCCACCCTCAGGTGTTTTGAAGGCAATAAGGGAGTATTTACCAAAACTCAATCGCTATCCAGATGACCATGGATATTATTTAACAGGTGCATTGGCGAAGAAGTATAGGGTAAAACAGGAAAACATAATTCTTGGCTGCGGCAGTGATGAGATTATGGAACTGGTTTCAAAGACTTTTCTTGAACCCGACGAGGAAGTTATATTCGGGGACCAATCATTTGTAATGTACAAAATCATCACACAGATTATGGGTGGCAAGCCAGTTGCAGTGCCATTGAAAAATTATACATATGATTTGATAGCAATAAGGAGGGCAGTTACAAAAAAGACAAAAATTGTTTTCATTGCAAATCCCAATAATCCAACAGGAACAATCGTGTGCGATAAAGAGGTCAGGCAATTTATCAGAAATATGCCAAAGAATATTATCATAGTCTTTGATGAAGCGTATGCTGAATATGTGGAGTCTAAAGATTATCCCCGCAGTCTTGAAATTGTGCAGGAGAATCGCAATTGCGTAATGTTGCGCACATTTTCAAAAATTTGTAGTCTTGCGGGTTTACGCATAGGCTATGGCATTGCCAATCCACAACTTATTGCCTGTCTGAATCGCGTGCGCCTGCCGTTTAATACATCTAATATTGCACAGGTTGCAGCACTTGCAAGTCTTAAGGAAACAAAATGGATGGAAAGAATCAGGCGAATCAACCGTGAAGAAAAGAAGTTCCTCTATTCAGAGTTCGGGAAAATGGGTTTAGAATATATTCCAAGTGAAGCCAACTTTATTCTGGTTAAAATTGGCAGGGATGCACCAGGAGCGGCGCAGGGATTATTGAAAAAAGGTATTATTGTACGTGTAATGACTGATTTCGGTTTTCCCGAGTATGTAAGGGTGACAATTGGCAGACCGGTGGAGAACAAGAAATTTGTGAAAGCGTTAAAACAGTGTATAAGTTGAGAAAAATCAGACCTGAAGGTCCGTAGCTCAGGGCTTTAGCCCTGACCTGCTGTAACTCAGGACTTTAGTCCTGATATCAAACCTAAAGGTTTGAGTTACAACACTTTTGGTATAATTTCCTTAGCTATCGAGTAAACTCGACCACTACAGTAGTGGCAGACCTTGGTCTGCTTTAGATCGAGTAAACTCGACCACTACAGTAGTGGCAGAGTAATGTCATTGCGAGGGCAGAGCCCGTGGCAATCCAATAAGATTGCTTCACTTCGTTCGCAACGACCACTACAGGAGAAAAGATGCTCGTTGTATCAAACGAAACTATTCTTGGGATTTTAATAGTTATTGTGGCGGTAATTTCAATTTTCTACAAGGGTTTCTGGAAGAGGCTTACAGAGGACATTCAGACTGTTTTCGAGAAAGACCCTGCAGCCAAAAATGTTGTTGAGGTTCTTCTTTGCTACCCGGGATTACATGCTCTCTGGTTACATCATATTGCTCATTCATTATATGAGGAGAGATTGATTGTGCTTGCCCGGCTTGTCTCACACATAAGTCGTTTTCTAACAGGAATCGAAATTCATCCTGGGGCAAAAATTGGGCGAAGGTTCTTTATTGACCACGGTGCAGGAGTTGTAATTGGCGAGACCAGTGAAATTGGAGACGATGTGCTTCTATACCAGGGTGTGGTGCTCGGCGGCACAACTCATGAAAAGAAAAAACGTCACCCAACTTTACAGAATAATGTTATTGTAGGAGCAGGTGCTGTTGTGCTTGGGGCAATTATTGTTGGAGAAGGGGCGAAGATTGGAGCGGGTTCTGTAGTAGTTAGTGATGTACCTCAGAATACAACGGTTGTGGGAGTTCCTGGCAAAGCAGTGGAGCCAGGTAAACCACATCCGAAAGTTGACCTTGAGCACGGAAGACTTCCTGACCCGGTGGCTGCAGAAATGGGCTCTGTAAGAGAAGCACTTCGTAAATTGGAAGAGAGAATTGAAAAACTGGAAAAAGAAAAGGAATAAGACAGTATATTTATGGCAAAAATTTTGGTAACAAATGACGATGGAGTTCACTCGCCAGGTCTTGAAGTTTTAAGAAAACATTTGAAAAAACTTGGAGATGTGATTGTGGTTGTTCCTGAGCGGGAGATGAGCACTGCAAGTCACTCGCTAACTCTGCGTAGTCCTCTGCGCGTGTCACGAATAAAGAAAGGAATTTTTATTACCAGTGGCACTCCCTCGGATTGTATAAATATCGGGACCCTGGGAATATTGAAGGAAAAGCCGGTTCTGGTGGTCTCCGGAATAAACAGGGGTCCAAACCTTGGTGATGATATCACATACTCCGGGACTGTTGCTGCAAGCATTGAATCCACGCTCAGAGGTATTCCTTCCTTTGCCATCTCTGTAGCAAGTTTTAAAAACTGCAGGTTCAATTTAGCAGCAAAATTTGCGTTTATTCTGGCGCGATATATCCTGAAGAATGGATTGCCATCGCATACATTTCTTAATGTAAATGTCCCGAATGTAAGCATAAGGAGTATTCAGGGAGTGGAGATAACGCATCAGGGTAAGAGAATCTATAAGGAGAATCTCGTAAAACGCACTGACCCCAGAGGGCGGACATATTATTGGCTTGGAGGAGATGAACCGACTGGCGAAATTGAGGAAGGGACTGATTTTGCAGCAGTTGCCAGGAAAAAAATTTCTATAACACCTGTGCAACTTGACCTGACTGATTACAAAATGATTGATAAATTGCGAAATTGGCATATTAAATTCCCGTAAAATGGCTGCTGATAAGATGGATTATAAAAAAGCAAGAGAGGAAATGGTTAGGTTACAGATTGAGGCGCGCGGAATTACTGACAGACGAATTCTGGATGCAATGTGCAAAATCCCCAGGGAAAAATTTGTAGAAGAAAAATTCTATACCAGTGCCTATGCTGACTATCCCCTGCCCATAAGCGATGGACAGACCATCTCCCAGCCATATATCGTTGCCCTTATGACGCAATGTCTAAATTTAAAGGGCAATGAGAAAGTTTTAGAGATCGGGACCGGTTCTGGATATCAGGCGGCGATTCTGGCAGAACTGACAAGGAAAGTTTATAGCGTGGAGCGATTTGAAACTCTGGTAGAGAGAGCTAAAAAGGTAATTGAAGAACTTGGATATAAAAATGTCAATATATTTGTTGGTGATGGAACGGTCGGCTTAAAGGATTTTTCCCCGTATGACCGTATTATTGTCACTGCAGCAGCACCAGAAGTCCCATCTACATTAGTTGAGCAATTGCAGGAGAACGGAATACTTGTTGCGCCTGTTGGTTCGCTCTATTCTCAGGATTTAAAGGTTGTGGAGAAAAAAAGTGGTAAGCTTTACACGAGAAGTGAGGGCGGGTGTGTATTTGTGCCCTTGATTGGTAAATATGGCTGGAAATCAAATGAATTTTGAAATTGGTATTTCGGGATACGAGTCCCCCTTTAATAAGGTGGGAATAAGGGGGATTTTGTATAAGGTACTCATAAGAATTCTCCTGTGGATAGTTATATCTGCTGGGACAATCGGGTTCTTTTTTCACTTGATGAAGGCAACTAATTTTTATTTATCCTCTGTGCCGCAATCTCCGAATTCAAAAATATATCCTGATACGGCGGTTTTTCCTGTCAGGGGACTGCACATTACTTCTTTTGTTGCAGGTTCTTCTTCTTTGCTTACACCATTGGTGGAACTTGTGAAGAAGACTGAGTTAAATGCAATGGTCATTGATTTGAAAGAGGCAGACGGCAAGATTGCCTATGATAGCAGATTAAGAATAGTTGAGAACCTGGGGACAAAACGAGCAGGAATTGGAAATCTTGATAAATTACTTGCCATTTTAAAGGAAAATAATATTTTCCCAATTGCTCGCATCTGTGTATTCAAGGACCCATTGCTTGCAGAGGTGCGTCCCCATCTTGCAGTTAAAGATAAAAATGGTTCAATCTGGCGTGACAAAAAAGGGTTGTCCTGGGTTGACCCATATAGTAAGCAGGTATGGGAATATAACACTGCAATTGCACAGGAAGCAGCCCAGAGAGGATTTAAAGAAATCCAGTTTGATTATATCAGATTCCCCAGTGACGGAGTGATAAGAAATTGCGTGTATACCTATAAAAATTCACATGGTGATAGCGCACCTGTTATGGCAATAAAAAATTTCTTGAAATATGCCGCAACACGTCTCAGACCTTATGGAGTAATTATATCCGTAGATGTTTTTGGTCTAACTTGCAGCGCAATTGGAGATATGAATATCGGGCAAATCATTGAGGAAATAGCTCCTGAAGTTGATTATATTTGTCCGATGGTTTATCCATCACATTATTACGACGGAATGTATAATCTTAAAAATCCAGAGTCCGCTCCTTATCAGACGGTTTATGCCAGTCTTAAGGATGCACAAATGCGAGTTGGGAAAATTTGTCGTATAAGACCCTGGTTGCAGGATTTTTCTTTGCGTGTGAAATATAGAGCTGAGGATGTCCGGGAACAAATCAGAGCAACTTATGACAATGACATTCAGGAATGGCTTTTATGGAACCCCGCGTGTAGATATACTGCGGTTGCATTAAAACCAAAAACAGAAAGAAGTATTTTGGCGAAGGCGACTTCAATTGAAACAAATGTTCAGACAGAAATTCCTTCAGAAAAGAAGCATAAAGTTGACTTGCCGGAAGAAAAATTTTAAATTGACTGTTTTTATCGGGGAGTAGCGCAGCCTGGCTTAGCGCGCACGGTTCGGGACCGTGAGGTCGCGGGTTCAAATCCCGCCTTCCCGACATATTAACTGAAATCTAAGAGTTAAATTACGAGGATTAATGAATACTACTGCCTATAAATGTAATGCTGATACAGTTATAGAAAGACTTCGTTTGTTATATGAAAGACAAGCTCAAGATCAAATCTTTGCTGCATTCGAAATTCCGGGTATAACATTATCTGAGTTCCAAAAGCAACATTCCGAAGGTTTATGTGATTACCCGGATCCCTGCGTTCGAATTGACTTTTGGGATAAATTATTAAAGGAAAAAACATCGATAGAGGATGATTCTATTCCGAGTGCCTATCTAAGCGAATTTGATCAGGGATTATATGCTGGACTTCACAGCAGGTCAACGCCTGGGAACGAACCAAGCGAAAAATTAATCTCTACGACCTGGCGAATACCGCAGACAGTTTTCGTTTTAAGGTGGACATTCCCTCATCGATGGAGGGCGTGACGATAGGGACACATCCTATTTTTAATATCAGATTGTTGAGGTATGATTAGTATGTTAGATGAGCCGATTTTAACACCACCTGAAGTTGGGAGTTTTAGGTTAAATGACCACCTGGACCAATTTCGCATCGTTGCCATTGGAGATTCGAATACGGAATGCAGCAGATGGGAGAGACCCCAGCGCTGGACAGGAATTCTGGAATCGTTCATAGGTTCTCAATGTAAAGTTGTGAACGCGGGCATGGGCGGAACAAGTTCAAATTTAGGATTATTTCGCTGGCATCGGGATGTGTCTCCCGTTAAACCACATTGTGTGGTGATAAACTTTATCCTGAACGACAGTTACATCCGGCATTATGAATGTCGCTCATCCTATGTAGTGCAGTGCACTCCTGACAGGATGGATTCAAATTTGTGCAACATGGTGAATTTTGCTAAAGCTATAGGAGCTTCTTGTGTTTTCTGGACATCGCCACCGGTCCCTGATTGGCCTGATAATTTTAAGAGACGGACAAACTTTGAGATTCAGAAGGAAATTTTGAACTCATATGTAAAGATAATTGAAAGAATTGCCAGGGATCTGGATGTACCACTTGTAAATTTCTGGGAAATCTTTCCCAGTATCGTCAAGGATTATCCGGGGCCATATTTTAATCACCCTGACGGATATCACAGCAACGAAAAATCCCAGCCGATTATAGCAAAGGGAATTGCAGAAGCAGTAAAGCCAATTTTTGAAAGATGGCTTGGAAAAGAAGTAGGAGAAAAAGATGAAATCTTATACTGAGCAGTTATGGTTTAACACGGAGAAAAGAATAGAATTTATAAACATCACTCCACAGGTGGAGGATGCAGTAAGAAAAAGCGGGGTGAAAGAAGGATTTTGTCTTGTTAATGCAATGCACATTACTGCCAGCGTATTCATCAATGATGATGAAGGTGGATTACACAAGGATTTCGAGGAATGGCTTGAGAAATTGGCACCATATGGTAAAGAGAAGTATAAACACAATTTGAGTGGCGAAGATAACGGTGATTCTCATTTAAAAAGAACAATTATGGGTCGGGAAGTAGTGGTGGCAATAACTGGAGGAAAATTGGATTTCGGACCCTGGGAACAAATCTTTTACGGCGAATTTGACGGACAGAGGAGAAAGAAAATTCTGGTCAAAATTATCGGCGAATAGAGGAGGTTTGAATGATGGATTTTAAAAAGTACATAAGGACTATTCCAGATTTTCCTAAAAAAGGAATTATGTTTAGAGATATAACCACTTTAATTAAAAATGGTCCGGCATTTAGAAAAGTTGTGGATGAAATTGCAAACCGTTACAAGAAAGAAAAGATAGATATTATTGTGGGCGCTGAATCGAGGGGATTTATAGTTGGGGCAGCAGTTGCTTATAAGCTCGGAGTGGGTTTTGTACTTGTCCGCAAAAAAGGTAAACTTCCACACAGGACCATAAGTACAACTTATGAACTTGAATACGGCACTGACACGGTTGAAATGCATAAGGACGGTATAAGGCGCGGGCAACGTGTGTTGATAGTGGACGACCTGCTTGCTACAGGAGGCACTGCGTCCGCAGCAGTTGACCTTGTCAAAAAACTCGGCGGAAAAATTGTTGGTATTGCATTCATAATAGAACTTGTTGACCTCAAAGGTAGAGAGAAATTGAAGGGTTATGATGTCTTTTCACTTGTGGAATACGAGGGAGAGTAAGAGTGGAGAGGTGTCCGAGTGGTTTAAGGAGCACGCCTGGAGAGCGTGTAATCCGAAAGGGTTCGGGGGTTCGAATCCCCCCCTCTCCGTTGCATGCTTGCTGAAGGATTCGACGGACGTTGGGCGCCGTTACCGAAAGGTGTGCGTTATACTTGACAAATCATTTTTAAGTGATATAATGAAGGCGATAATCGCAGTGTAGAAAGGAGTCCCAATTGAAAAAGCCGACGCTTTATTTTGAAACAACCATTATCAGTTACCTGGCTGCTCGGCCCAGCCGGGATATTATAGTACAAGCGCACCAACAGATTACTGCTGATTGGTGGGAATCTTGCCGGCAACAATACGAACTATATATTTCTGAGATGGTAATCCAGGAAATTGCTATTGGCAATGGTGAGGCAGTAAAAAGACGACAATCATTTATTAGCAGCCTTAAAATTCTAAATCTGACGGATGAAGTACATCAATTAGCTAAGGAGCTGGCAAAATTCCTGCGGTTACCCAAACGGGCAGAGATAGATGCGTTACACTTGGGCTTTGCCATAGAGTACGAAATGGACTATCTTCTGACATGGAACTGCTCTCATTTGGCCAATGGAGGAATCATTGGTAAGTTGAAAGAGTATGAATTAGAGGGTGGCCGCCCTGTGCCAGTTATTGTTACGCCTGAAGAACTTTTATCCGGGGGGTGAGAAAGATGACTTGGGTTGATCCTATAGTAAAAGAGGTTCGGGCTATCAGAGAGAAAATCTGGAAGCAACATGGCTATGATCTCGACCGGCTCTGTGAGGGGCTAAGGAGGAAACAAGCAGGGCACACCTCGCAAGTGGTAATAAAAAAAGACTTGGTAAGGAATCAGCGCGCAATGGTGCGCGTCCACTAAACAAAAGTAGCCCTTTTGTTTAATTTTAGCCCTGGTTTCAAGTTGTTAGGGAGTGATACCTTAAGAAAAAAAAATGGCATATCAATCATTGGCATTAAAATATAGGCCGCAGAATTTTGATGAAATTATCGGGCAGTCTCATGTAACACAGACGCTGAAGAGTGCGGTAGGGACCGGGCGAATTGCGCACGCATATCTTTTTAGCGGTCCCAGAGGAATTGGCAAAACTTCAACAGCCAGAGTTTTAGCCAAGTGCTTGAACTGCGAGAAAGGTCCGACTTCCAATCCCTGTGGAAAGTGCACAATGTGCCGCGAAATTACAGGTGGAGTGTCAATTGATATTCTTGAAATCGATGCTGCTTCTCATACAGGGGTTGAAGAAGCAAGGGATTTGATTGAAAAAGTAAAATTTGCATCCGGAGCAGCAAAATATAAAATGTATATTATTGATGAAGTACATATGCTCAGCCCTCAAAGTTTTAACGCTCTTTTAAAGACAATAGAGGAACCTCCTCCAAGTGTTGTATTTGTTCTTGCCACAACTGTGGCGCACAAGGTTCCACAAACTATACTTTCGCGATGCCAGTGGTTTGTATTCAGACGAATTTCTGTGCAAGACATAGTGAGTCATTTATTAAAGATTAGCAAAGCAGAGGGAATAAAGATAAGCGAGAATTCCCTTTATGCGATTGCCCGTCATGCAGAAGGTGCGTTGCGTGACGCTGAGGTCAGTCTTGACCAGATTATTTCATTCAGTGGGGACGATGTAAAGGAAGAGGATGTGAATGCGTTGCTTGGAATAATCAGGCCGGATTTCTTTCACGCTTTCATTAAGGGTTTAATAAACAGGGATATTACATCAACCATTAAATTAATCGCAGAGCTTATTGAAAGTGGTTATGAGGTGGAAAATTTTATTAAAGGATTGCAGGAATATCTGCGTAATTTGATAGTTTTAAAAGATGAGTCTAATCAAACGAAAGAAATTGATTTTACCCTTGTGGATCTTCCAGGAGAGGAAGTGAAAAAACAAAAAGAGGAAGCCACAGTATTCTCTGAAGAGGAAATAGCGTGGATGCTGGATGTAGTTTCGCAAACACAGAAGGACCTGCACTTATTCGGAATGCGAGGGCAGGAAAGATTAATTTTAGAATTGATGGTTATTAAACTGATAAAGCAACGGGAACACGAGCATACTCCAGAAGAAAAAGGGCCAGAGACTCCTCAGTTAGAATTGAAGAAAGGGGAAATCCAGAAAAGATGGACTGATGTGGTTGAAGCTATGAAGAAAGAGAAAGTTTCTCTTTCTCATTTTTTAAAGGGATGCATACCAGGGGAAATTAAGGATGGGATTCTTTTGGTAGTTTTTGCTAAAGAAGTGATGTTTCACAGAGAGAGGGCAGAAGAGCGTGAGAACAGAGAGAGCATAGAAAAGATATTGTGCAAGGTGTATGGAAGAAAACTGAGGGTTAAGTTTATCCCCGGAGAAAATCTGGCAGATGTGCAGAGAAGCCAACCTCTCCAGCAATCCGAGGACCCGGTTACAAAAAAGATAATTGATTTATTTAAAGCAAGGGTTATAGAGAGGAAAAAGATAGGGTAATGAAAATTCTTGTTGCACCCAATTCGTTTAAAGGTTCCTGTAGCGCAATAAATGTAACCAATGCAATTGAGAAAGGGATATTAAATGTGCTACCTTATGTCAGCATTGAAAAAATTCCTCTGTCAGATGGTGGAGATGGATTTCTCCAGACTTCAAAATTTGCGAATAGGCAGATTAAAATTTACAGGGCAAGAGTTACAGGTCCTCTGGGCAAAGAGGTTAATGCCCATTATGGAATTTTAGGTGATACAGCAATAATAGAGATGGCACAGGCTTCAGGATTGCATTTAATAGCGCCTGAGAAGAGGAATCCGTTTTTTACTACCACTTATGGGACAGGGCAGTTGATTAAATTGGCACTTAATAGAGGTGCGAGAAAAATCATTATTGGAGTTGGAGGAAGTGCCACTGTTGATGGAGGTGCTGGCTGCCTCCAGGCGCTCGGAGTGAAGTTTATTAAGAAAAATGGCAAGGAGATTGGCTTTGGTGGCAGAGAACTTTCTAAAATATCCCGCATTGACCCTGCCGGGATTGAGCCGCGAGTAAAGGATACAGAGTTTATTATAGCATGCGATGTTCAAAATCCACTCACCGGCAGCAGAGGCGCCGCTTATATCTATGGCCCGCAGAAGGGTGCTAATCCAGGAATGGTAAAAATTCTTGATGAAGGACTCCATAATTATGCCAGAGTTATAAAAAAGGATATAGGCATGGATGTAGAAAGCATAAAGGGTGGAGGAGCAGCTGGCGGAATTGGTGCAGGGCTTGTGGCAATTGCAGGGGCTAAATTAAAAAAAGGCATAAAAGTAATTGCAGATTTAACAGGACTTGGCGAGAGAATTAAAAAAGCAGATTTAGTAATTACCGGTGAAGGGAAAATAGACAATCAAACCATCTATGGTAAGGCACCAATTGGCGTAGCGAAGATTGCAAAGAGATACAATATACCGGTGGTTGCAATCTGCGGTTCAACTGGTGAGGGATACGAGGCAGTTTATAAGCATGGTATTGATGTGGTGGCAAGCATTATGGATTCTCCGATGGAGATTTCCAGGGCGATGAAAGAGGCTGATTTTTTGATCGAAAAGGCAACAGAGAGATTTTTTCGTAGGATGAAACAATGAGTGATGAAGAAAAAACAGAAAATAAGGTGGAAAGTATTTCATTGGTAGACGAAACCCTTAAAAAGTTTTCCCAGGGCTTGCTCAACAATCTTGGTAAATTGATTTTAATAAATCTACTGTGGTTTATATTTGCGATTCCGCTTTTTATGCTCCTGTTTACAAAAAGCCGGATGGACTCGAGTAATTTCTTTGCTTTACTTTTTCCGTTTTTAATTTTACCTGCACCAGCAACAGCGTCTATTTTTAACCTCACATTTCAGATAATTGAAGGGAAAGATGTAAAAGTTATAAGAGATTTTTTTGGCGGAATTGGTAAGTATCTGGTGAAGGGAATTTTACTTTCTGCAGTCATAATCATGCTTTTTACGGCTGGTTTTTTATATATATGGTTTTGTACCAATCTTAAATTATCCGGTGTATTACCGATAGTTCTCATAGCAATTGGATTGTGGATAATTTTCTTCATTGCATTGATGCAGAGTTATCTATTTCCACAGATGATACAGAGAAATTTAAACATTAAAAAAATTCTTGCTAATAGCATCTATTTAACTTTTGATAATGTTGGGTTCAACTCTGTCATTTTTCTTATAGCTGTAGTAACCTGGTTGGTCTTTGGACTTTCGGGGATAGGAATAATAATATTATTCATGTCTGCTCCAAGTTTTCTTTACAATTTGGCGTTTAAAATACTGCTTGAAAAGAACTATGGAGTTGGAGGCGAAATTTTTAAAAAAAGGAGGTAGGGATGTTAACTTTTATTTGTGGTATTGCGGCGTTATTGGCTGGGTTGTGGCTATGGACTTTGCCAGGGTTGTTCGCACTGTTTGTAAAGGCATTGTTAGCAGTGATACCTGTTGGCCTGGTCATAGGCGGGATTGTAGCAATTATTGCAGGTATTTCCAGCATAAAGGAGAAAGTTGCAGAGAAAAAAGAAGTAGCTGCTCCATCACCACCTGCAGAAGAAAAGTAAAGAGAAGGGAGATGCAGTGAAAATTGTGAAGGTGAAAGCGAGGGAAATCCTTGACTCGAGGGGTAATCCAACTGTTGAGGTAGATGTTATTCTGGACAATGGAACAATAGGAAGAGCAGCAGTTCCTTGTGGTGCATCAACAGGAGAACATGAGGCAATTGAACTGCGAGATGGAGACAAGAACAGATACCTTGGGAAAGGGGTTATGAAAGCAGTCCACAATGTAAATACTGTTATAGCCCAAAAAATAAAAGGTATGGACTCCAGCAAGCAGGAAAAAATTGATCAGGCGATGTTAGAACTGGATGGCACTGAGAATAAGTCCAGATTAGGAGCTAATGCTATTCTTGGTGTTTCTCTCGCCACGGCGAGGGCAAGTGCAAATGCAAAAGGTGCGCCACTTTATAAGTACCTTGGAGGGTCTAAGGCAAAGGTTTTGCCTGTTCCATTGATGAATATTCTCAACGGTGGTTTGCATGCGGATAATAATCTGGATTTGCAGGAGTTTATGATTGTGCCTGTCGGTGCATCCTGCTTCAAGGAAGGTTTGCGTTTTGCAGTTGAGGTTTTTCATACCCTGAAGAAAATTCTAAAAGAAAGAGGTGAAACAACTTCTGTTGGCGATGAAGGTGGATTTGCACCAAACCTTAAATCAAATGAAGAGGCAGTTCAGGTAATTATTCAGGCAATTGAAAAAGCAGGATATAAACCTGGCAAAGATATTTACATTGCACTCGACCCCGCAGCTTCAAGTATTTACAAAGATGGTAAATACGAATTGAGAGGGGAGGGACGTTCACTTTCAAATTTAGAAATGGTTGGTTTATTTGGAGAATGGGTTAATAAATATCCAATTATTTCAATTGAGGATGGACTTGCTGAGGACGACTGGGATGGCTGGAAGAAGTTAACCGATACACTTGGCAAGAAAATTCAGATTGTAGGAGACGACCTGTTTGTCACAAATGTGAAACGCCTGAAAATGGGAATAGAAAGAGGTGTGGCGAATTCCATACTGATAAAGGTAAACCAGGTCGGTTCTCTGACTGAGACCCTGGATACAATTAATCTTGCAAGGAAATCAGGATATACTGCTGTTATCTCGCATCGTTCAGGCGAAACCGAGGATACGACAATTGCAGACCTCGTGGTTGCCACTGGTGTGGGCCAAATAAAGACTGGTTCTCTATGTCGTAGTGAACGCATTGCAAAATACAATCAATTACTGCGTATTGAGGAAGAGATTGGCAGTGAAGCAGTGTATTATGGAGAGAGGATTTTGAAAAAATAAGGAGTCAAAATGCCCAGAAAGAAAAAGAGTGATACTGTAGAAAAAGTTGCTTCTACAGTTAAAACTGCGGCTGGAAGGATTACGGATAAAATTATGAAAGAAATTACGCTGCTTGCTTATAAATATTTCGAACAGAGAGGTTATCAACACGGCCAGGAACTTGACGACTGGCTGCGCGCAGAAAAAGAAATCAAAAAGAAATATAATATAAAATAAGGTAAACAAAAGTATTCCTCTCTATTTAATTGTTGGAAGAAATTTGAGAAATAAGTATTATGCCCCCGGAATTCTGTCAAATTCTATACACCTACATTTCACCTTGCGGATCTTTATGGAGTTAAGACAAGGGTTTTGGTTCAGGCAGTAAAACGAAATATTAACAGATTCCCTGCTGATTTTATGTTTCAGTTGACCTGGGAAGAAGCAGAATCTTTAAAATCACAAATTGTGATTTTAAGAAGGAGCCTAAAACATGAAAGCAATCATTCCACAGGAGCTCATTGAGCAAAAGATTTTCTTAATTCGTGGCCACAAGGTAATGATAGATAGAGATCTGGCAATGCTTTACGGGGTTGAAACGAGGGTATTGAATCAAGCAGTAAGAAGAAACATTGAACGTTTTCCGGAGGATTTCATGTTTTCTTTAACCAGAAAAGAAATTGGCAACTTATCACAAATTGTGATAAGTTCCAAAATTAAGCATGCTCCCAATGTGTTTACCTTTACCGAACAAGGCGTAGCAATGTTATCAGGCATTCTACATAGCAATCGTGCCGTTCAGGTAAATATAGCTATAATGCGTGCCTTTGTAAAATTACGCCAAATCCTTTCAACCCATAAAACCCTTGCTTACAAACTAAAAGAACTTGAAAGTAAAATAGAAAAACACGACGCCGAAATACAGGGAATATTTGAGGCAATTCGTCTGCTAATGATACAACCAGAACCAGAAAAGCCAAAACGAGAAATGGGTTTTAGATTTGAAAAATAATATAGGAGTAGACGCTACAAAACATATTCGTGGGGAACAGGAACTTTAACAGCCCAAAACACCCAGAAAATTGGACAATAGTTCCAAGTGTCTAATGTTGGAAGCCACGGATTTACACGGATAAATGCAGAGAAAAAAATGAATCCAGGAATGTTGGGTGTAATAATTGGTGGTGTGATTGCTACGGGGAGTTCTCTTTTAACACTTTTTCTTAACCAAAAATTCCAACTAACACAACGAAACCAAGAATGGAAAAAAGAAGCTTATGTGAATTTTTGGAAAAAATTCCACAAATATTTTGAGATTATTAATACGCCCTCTAAGGCATACATAGCGCTAAGCGGAAAGTGGGATGAAATAGAAGAACAAATACAATGTTTGTGTGAAGAAATGGATTTTTATTGTTCTAAGAAA
>Ga0210056_1001599_pt1 | contig 19593 bp, 17 predicted proteins | sample CryGeyCG2014_080_2_FD_183965 | JGI IMG/M metagenome (GOLD analysis project Ga0210056, IMG submission 183965) | Groundwater microbial communities from aquifer - Crystal Geyser CG07_land_8/20/14_0.80 (SPAdes) (version 2) | ecosystem: Environmental > Aquatic > Deep subsurface > Groundwater | place... | reverse complement strand
CCAATGGTCGCTCCAGATCCACTTTTACCACGAGGCGATGACGGAGGCGGATTGAATAAAGATGGTAAACCACCTCCAGCAGTTCCGGTTCACCCAGCTGATGAACACCGCTCAGGCTCATCAGGGTGTCGAAGGCGCATTGGGGATCTTCTTTCAGGAAAAAGGCGATTCTGCGCAGCTCTTCTGTCGGGACCACAAGATACGAATCCCCATGCAGGGATGCCGTCCATACGAGGTCGGTTATCCCCAGTGCTTCTTCCAATCTTTTCCGGATATGCTCGGGCTGCATCAGCATTTTCCTACCAGAAAGCGCTCCCGGCTGATTTTCTCCTGCAGTTTCAAAATACCGTAGGTCAGGGCTTCCGGCCGAGGGGGGCAACCGGGCACATAGACATCGACAGGCACGATTTTATCAACGCCCTTGACCACGGAATAGCTGAGTTGGAAAAGGCCGCCGCAATTGGCGCAACTGCCCATGGCAATTACATACTTGGGTTCCGCCATCTGGTCATAAAGCAGGCGCAGTCGCGGAGCCATCTTATATGTAAGGGTCCCGGCCACGATCATCAGATCGGACTGCCGGGGTGTGGCTCGAAACACGCTTCCTATGCGATCAAGATCTGTGCGCGGACCACCGGTCTGCATCAGCTCGATGGCGCAGCATGCCAGGCCGAAAAGGAGGTACCAGATCGATGAGAGCCGGCACCAGTTGAGAGCCTGATCCACGGTGGTGAAGACCGCACCGCAAAACCCCTGGGAGGGCAGATTGGAGTATAAATGAGGCATATCCGTTCTCCATTTTCATTCACAGATTAGACAGCGACCGGTTTTTCTTCATCTAAAAGAATCCGTTCCTTTGGAGTTTCGGGCACTTCCTTACTCCATTTGAAATCCCCATGGCGCCCCAGGTAGATCAATCCGAGAAAGAGAACGGCCAGGAAGAAAACGATCTCGCCCAGGACCAGGATGCCGTAGCCTGCCCGGCGCCATTCGTGAAAGACGACGATGCACGGAAAAACGAGGGCCAGCTCGATGTCGAAAATCAGAAACGCCAGGGCCACCGCGTAAAAGCGGAAATTAAAGGGGACCCATGCCGAACCGACCGGCCGCTCCCCGCATTCGTAAGTGGTGTACTTGTCTGGAAAATTCGACACCCGGGGGGCAAGGATCCTGGATACCGCGATGACGACGAAGCTCATCAGCAGCCCGAGAATGATGAACATGAAAACATTTGCGAAATCAAATAACAAGGCGAACCTCGTGGGGCAAAAATAGGATTGTTTTTAATGTTACCGGGTTTCGGCCTAATTCAGCTTTTTGTCAGCCTCAACGACCGTCCATATCCCCAAAGGACTGGTCGGAAAGGTTTCGACCCTCACGTCATTGGCGCACGTGGCCTTTTTCACGATGTCTTTGATGTGCTGAGCCAAGCCTTTTTGGACGAACTGCGGCGATCGAGTCCGGACAGTGACCTCTCCTTTTTGAGCTACGACTTCGACGTCCTCATCGATGTCCAGCAATGACGCCCTGACTGCAGCGGCTAAGCAAAGGTCATTCATCTGCTCCTTGGAGTCGGGTGTTGTCTGAAACCGTTCCAATCGGACACTGTTTGAGATGATTTCAACTGCATCATCGACCGAGATCCGCTTGATGTGGATGACCAGATCGTAAAGAGAAGGATCCGATGTGTTTATGCCGTAAAAAAACTGGCTCCATTTGGTTCGCTGTTCATCCAGTTTAGTCAGAAAATGAAGGGCGTCGTCTTTTGAAACGCCGTCCCTTGCCATGACAAGCTTCGCACGTTCATCCGGATCGGCAATAATCCGGACCTTGAAAACGTGCGGAATATCTTTCACAAAGAAGTGACCGGCAAATCCATGATAGACGACGTTGTCGCAATTCAGAGCGTGCAGAACGGATGACTGGATGTAAGCGATGTACCGATGTTTTTTGGAAGAGATCCGATCGAGAAAAGAGGATTGAGTGCTTAAGGCACGAAAAAGCTTGGCCTCGGGGATGTTGAATTCCTTGGATGCTTCGAGGAGGATTTCACGGGCAATGCACGTATAACCTAGCCTTTGGGCTAGTTTTTCGGCAATCTCTTTGCCGAGGCTGTAAGAAGCTCTGGAAATGGTAATTACCGACATATTTCAACCTTTCCTACCAAATTAAATATTGCATGAAGCAACATAGGCTGTCAAGGAAAAACCACAAAGCCACACCGAATTAAATATTGCATGAAGCAACATAGGCTGTCAAGGAAAAACCACAAAGCCACACCGACAATCTGAAATCGAACCGGTGATTCAGGAAGAGCTTTTACGATTTCATCATCTCTGATGATCCGGAAAATTTTTAAGGACAACTTTCAGGGGAACCTTCCGTTGACCATATTTCATGCTGCTCATGGCGGGGAGTTACCCTCCTTGATTCAAGGTAAAAAAAGTCTGTAAAAAGGTTGATATAAGTTGATTTCAAAATTTTATAGATTTATAATAGTAGTTTTGAAGATAGAAAATTTTATTTTGTTTATAAAAAGTCTAAAAGCACAGCCATGTACAGAATATCGTCAGGAGGATAGATCATGTTCAAAATAGTCAAGCGCGAGGAGATGTCGGGTGGCACGGTGATTCTCAATGAGATCGAGGCGCCTCTCATCGCAAAAAAGGCCAAACCCGGGCAGTTCGTCATCCTCAAGGCCAATGAGACCGGGGAGCGGATTCCGCTTACCATGGCGGACACGGATCCGGAAAAAGGCACCATCACCGTTATTTTTATGGTGGTTGGAAAATCCACAGCCCTGTTCAAGACCCTGAAGGTCGGGGATGGATACCAGGACGTCATCGGTCCTTTAGGTAAAGCCACCCACCTGGAAAAGTTAGGAACGGTGGTTTGTGTCGGCGGCGGCACAGGGATCGCGGTATTGCATCCCATCACCCGGGGGTTCAAGCTGATCGGGAATCGCATCATCAGCATCATCGGCGCCCGTAGCAAAGACATCCTCATCCTGGAAGACCGGATGCGGGCTGTTTCAGACGAATTTTATCCGTGCACCGATGACGGGTCTTACGGGCATCATGGGTTCGTTACGGAAGTTCTGAAAGAGGTCTTAAAAAAGCAGACGGTCAACTTGGTTATCGCCATTGGACCGGTTCCCATGATGAAATTCGTTTCCAAGATCACCAAGGAATTCGAAGTGCCCACCATCGTCAGCCTCAACCCCATCATGGTGGACGGCACCGGCATGTGCGGCGGATGCCGCGTCAGCATCGGCGGAAAGAACAAGTTCGCCTGCGTGGACGGGCCTGAATTCGACGGCCATCTGGTAGATTACGATGAACTGATGTTGCGGCTTCAGGCATACTGCGAGGATGAAAAACGGTGCCATGAGGGTTTCTGCCGGTTGCAGGAAGCCAAGTGATCTCAAACCATTTTTTTGTTTTCGACACCGAAAACTGTTTTTAAGGAATCAAGGAGTGATTTGATGGAAGAAAAAGAAAAAAAAAGGAAGATCCCCCGACAACCCATGCCCGAGCAGGAGCCGAAAGTCCGGGCAAGAAATTTTATGGAAGTTCCCTTGGGATACACATCGGAATTGGCCATGAAGGAGGCTGAAAGATGCCTGCAATGCAAGAAACCCTCTTGTATGGAGGGTTGCCCGGTAAGTGTGGATATCCCCGGCTTTATCCGGCATATCAAAGCGGGTGAATTTACCGAAGCCATCCGCAACTTGTGGTCTAAAAACAGCCTTCCCGCAGTGTGCGGGAGGGTATGCCCCCAGGAGATCCAGTGCGAAGGATCTTGCATTCTCGGGAAGAAGGAAGCCCCGGTGGCCATTGGAAATCTGGAACGGTTTGCAGCGGATCATGAGCGGACCCACGGTACCGGTGAATTGCCGCCCAAGGCTGCACCTACCGGAAAGAAAGTGGCGGTTGTGGGTTCCGGACCTTCCGGACTTACTGTTGCCGGGGACCTGATCGTCAAGGGTCATGAAGTCACCGTGTTCGAGGCGTTTCATAAGGCGGGCGGAGTTCTAGTCTACGGAATTCCGGAATTCCGTCTTCCGAAAGAAATCGTGGCGCAGGAAATCCATTTTCTGGAGCGCCTGGGGGTCAAGGTGGAATGCAATGCCGTTGTCGGGCGCACCATAACCCTGGATGAGATTTTCGAACAGGGATACGATGCGATTTACATCGGTGTGGGTGCCGGTCTGCCGAAATTCTTGAATGTCCCCGGAGAAAACCTGGTCGGGATCCTGTCGGCCAATGAGTATCTGACTCGGGCGAACCTCATGAAAGCCTACCTTTTTCCGGAAGTGGATACGCCCATCCCCCATGGCAAAAACGTCATCGTTCTGGGCGGCGGGAATGTGGCCATGGACTCGGCGCGAACTGCCATGCGGCTGGGGGCGGACAGCGTGCGGATCGTTTATCGTCGGTCTAAAGCCGAACTCCCTGCCAGGGCGGCGGAAGTGCATCACGCCGAGGAAGAGGGGATCCAATTCTTCTTTCTGACCAACCCGACCCGATTCATGGGAAATGAGAAGGGACGGCTGGTCGGCATGGAATGCCTGAAAATGGAATTGGGCGAGCCCGATGCTTCCGGTCGGCGACGCCCTATCCCCATTAAGGGATCCGAGTTCAAGATGGAATGTGACCTGGTGGTGGTGGCGGTGGGATCCGGGGCCAATCCGCTGCTGACGAGTTCCACTCCGGACATGACGCTCAACAAATGGGGGTATATCCAGGCCGATCCGCAAAACGGTAAAACGACAAAAAAGAGGGTGTGGGCCGGCGGCGATATCGTCACCGGCGCGGCCACCGTCATTCTGGCCATGGGTGCAGGCCGGAAAGCCGCAGACTCCATTCATAAATACCTGACCTGGGGCTGGTAGGCCCAGATTTTAGAGGAGAATTACACGCCCGCCATCGACTGTATTTGACACGGCGATGGCGGTGCGCTATTAATATTCATATTTATCATTGGGGGAGTTGAGTCCCATCAGCTGAGAGGAGGCTTGCCGCCTCGACCCCTTGAACCTGATCCGGATCATGCCGGCGTAGGGAAAATGAGCTCAAACCACATCATTTTCATTTCTTTTCATCCCACCGTCGCTGATCCTTGCTGTCGCAACTCTTTGCTTTGGATTGTATGAGATGCCGGTCAATTCAGGCCGATACCGGTCGGTAGAAGGGTCATCTTCAAATGGATCCCCCGGGATTTCTGACCTTGCCCCCGGGATCTTCCTCGAAAATGTCTCCTTCGCATACTCTGAAAAGGAGATTTTCCGGGGTTTGAATTTCACCGTTGAAGGGGGTTTATGGACCTGCCTCATCGGCCCCAGCGGTTGCGGCAAGTCGACACTGTTAAGGATCATTTCAGGAACTCTTCGGGAAGGTCTCACCGGGAGCATTCGATTCGGCGGTTTTGCACGGCAGGAGGGATTCACGGCCTGGATGGCTCAGAAAGACCTCCTTTTACCCTGGTTGACCGTTTTGGAAAATGTCTGCCTGGGGGCACGCTTAAGAGGGGAGCTGACGGAGGAAAAGCGCTGCAAGGCAACCATGTTACTCGAAAGTGCGGGGCTTTCCGGATATGCCCAGGTGCTACCCTCCCGGATGTCCGGGGGAATGCGGCAACGTGCGGCCCTGCTGCGGACCCTGATGGAAGAGAGGCCGGTAATCCTGATGGATGAACCCTTTTCAGCCCTCGATGCCCTGACAAGGCTCAAGCTCCAGGATCTGGCAGCAAAGCTGGTGCGGGGAAAGACGGTCCTGATGGTCACCCATGATCCCCTGGAGGCTTTGCGTCTGGGACATCGGATTTATGTCATGCATGAGAATAGGGGACGATTGAGCCGAGCGATTGTGCCCCCGGGCACGCCGCCACGCAAGGCGGGCGATCCGGCTCTGGCCTCTCTTCAGGAACATTTGCTGAGTCTGCTGGAAGGGAAGGAATCCGCATGAACCTGATGCGCCTTCTGGCTGTCGCGGCGGGACTGGTGGTGCTCTGGCAAGGGGTGGTGCTCGTCACCGGAGTTCCTCATTTCATTCTCCCCGGGCCGCTTCAGGTGATTCGGGCTGCGTTGGCACATCAGGGACCGTTGGCGCATCATGCCGGGATCACCCTGGTGGAAATTGTTTCCGGTCTTTTCCTGGGCACCCTCGTGGGAGTCTCGAGCGCCCTTTCCATGATCGCTTCCCGCAGCCTCAAGCGCTGGCTGCTCCCGATCCTGGTAGTCAGTCAGGCCATCCCTGTTTTTGCCCTGGCCCCCCTTTTGATCCTTTGGTTCGGATACGGCATGCTCTCCAAAGTGGCCATGGCGGTCTTGATCATCTATTTTCCGATCACCGCCTCCTTTTACGACGGGATGCGTCAAGCCGATCCGGAGTGGCTGGAGTTGGCTAAGGTCATGGACGCCAAGCCCATGGCCGTCGTCCGCCATATCCGGATCCCCGCAGCACTCCCTGCATTTGCCTCGGGATTACGGGTTGCCGCGGCTACGGCTCCTATCGGAGCGGTGGTGGGAGAATGGGTCGGTTCCAGCGAAGGCCTCGGATTTTACATGCTGCACGCCAACGCCCGGATGCAGATCGACGCCATGTTTGCAGCCCTAACCGTACTGGCCGTACTCGCCCTGTCGTTGTATTTTTTGGTCGATTACGCCATGAACCGAATCGTATTTTGGCAAAAAGAAGAAAGAAAGGAGGACCCGAAAACATGAAACTCATGGCTAAAACCGGGGTAATGCTCTTTATGCTCTTAGGATTATGGGGCTTTCACCCGGCGCTGGGTTCGGAAGCATTGACGGTGGTGCTCGACTGGTTCATCAACCCGGATCATGCCGGCCTGATCGTGGCAAAGGAAAAGGGCTTTTTTGAAAAAAACGGTTTATCGGTCCGGTTTCAGATTCCTTCGAATCCCAATGACCCCCCCAAGCTGGTGGCGGCGGGGAAGGCGGACATTGCGGTATCCTATCAGCCCCAACATCATCTTCATGTGGACCAGGGGCTTCCACTGGTGCGTTTTGCCACGTTGGTGGCAACGCCTTTAAATGCCCTCGTGGTCCTGGCGGACGGGAAAATCAAGGATATCGCGGATCTGAAAGGCAAAAGGATCGGGTATTCCATCGGCGGGTTCGAGACGGTCCTTTTGAAAACCATGCTGGCACGACATGGTCTGTCGCTTTCGGATGTCACCCTCATCAACGTCAATTTTTCGTTGTCGCCCTCCCTTTTTTCCGGGGCCACCGATGCGGTCATCGGTGCCTTCCGCAACTTCGAACTGAATCAAATGGAAATCGAAGGAAGGCCGGGCCGCGCGTTTTTTGTGGAAGAACACGGCATCCCGCCCTATGATGAGCTGATCCTGGTGGCCCACCGCAAATCTCTTTCAGATCCCAGGCTGCGTCGATTCGTGGATGCCCTGGAGGCCGGGGTCCAGTTTCTGATCAACCACCCCCAAGAAAGCTGGGAACTGTTTTTAAAGAACCGGAAGGATCTGGATGACGAATTGAACCGCAGGGCCTGGCGTGACACTCTGCCCCGATTCGCGCTTCGGCCGGGCGCCCTGGATCGGATGCGCTATGAGCGCTTTGCCCGGTTTGCCAAGGACAACGGCCTGATCAAAAGCATTCAGACCCTCGAGACCTACGCCGTGGAGCTTCCCTGAACCGGCAGGGTGGCCGAAAGCCTTTTCCGGAAAGATACACTGAGCCGGATTATGAGATTCCGGCTTTGGCATAAAGGGCATAGAAATGATTGGTGGGCCCGCGCCCCTTTCCGATGGAAAGGGCGTTTTCGATGGCCCCGGTCACATATTCCTTGGCGGATTTCACGGCGTCGAAGAAGTCTTTCCCCTGGGCAAGAAATGCCGCAACGGCCGAGGAAAAGGTGCAGCCGGTACCATGGGTGTTATGGGTGAAGATTCTCCGATGGGTCAGCTCCATGAAACGATTGCCGTCAAAAATGACATCTGTGGAATAATCTCCGCCCAGGTGACCGCCCTTGACCACCACCTTTTTGGCTCCCTTTTCGAAGATTTGCCGGGCGGCCGAACGCATAGTTTCCACATCCAGGATCTCTTTTCCCGCCAGGGCCTGAGCTTCGTGAACGTTGGGCGTGACCACATCGGCTAAAGGAAAGAGGTTTCGGATCAGAGCCTGCTGGGCATCTTCCTTTAAGAGGCGGTATCCGCTTTTTGACATCATCACCGGGTCGAGGACCACCGGGGGGCATTTGATCCCATTGAGTGCCCATGCGACGGCTTCGATGAGGGGGATGCTGCCGACCATCCCGATTTTCACGGCGTGGATCTCGATGTCGTCGAAAAGGCACCGGATCTGATCATAAACCACCTGGGGCCGCATTTCCTGGATGTCATAAACCTTGATGGTGTTTTGAACCGTCACTGCGGTGACGGCGCTCATCCCGAAGACTCCCAGGGCCTGAAAGGTCTTCAAGTCTGCCTGGATTCCGGCGCCGCCGGATGAATCCGAGCCTGCGATCGTCAGGGCTACTTTCATCGCTTACCCTCCTTTATCCCAACCGAATTCCGTCGAACCGAAGGGCCCATTCCCGAAACCGGTTCCATTGAGTGTCTCCGATGGCTTTCAAGCTATTTTCGATTTCTTCAAAAGTCTTATATCGGCCTTCCGGAGCTCCGTTTTTGGAATGAAACTTGTCGGCGTAACAGAGGATTTCCTCTTCCAGGGTCACGGGTCGCATGTCCCGTTCGGGGAGGGGGAGGCCGAATTGTCGGATGTCCTCCAGGGATATGCCCGCCCCCACGTGGCGTTCGCAGACAAGGCCGTGTTTGGGAAACCCCATGGCGCAAAGGATCTGGTTTCCCAGGTACCCGTGGCAGACGTACGGGTATGGGCCGATGCATCCCAGTTTCGGCGTATCGGTCAAAAAGATGCCGATGTCGTGGAGCATGGCCGCCTCTTCGATGAATTTAAGGTCAAGGTTTTCGGAGACGATCCTGTGCGTTGCAATCTCTATGGCCTTCTCGGCTACCGCCTTCCCATGGCATACCAGCATCTCGTAACATTGCGAGCCGGGTGCGAAATAATGCTCGATTATTTCCAGCGGATGAATCCCCATCAACGATCATCCTCACTTGAACTAATGCGCTTTTTGCTTCAGTAAAACGCCCTCGATGAACGGATCGATATTGCCATCCAGCACACTGGTCACGTTTCCCACCTCCAGGTTGATCCGGTGGTCCTTGACCAGTTGGTAAGGTTGCAGCACATAGGAGCGGATCTGATTTCCCCATGCGATATCATCCTTGCCTTCGTGGATTTCCCTGAGTTTTTCATTCTGTTTTTCTTTTTCGTGCTGGTAGAGTCTGGCCCGCAGCACTTTCATGGCCAGGTCCTTGTTACGGAACTGGGATTTTTCCTGCTGGCACTGTACCACGATACCGGTGGGAAGGTGTGTGATGCGGACCGCACTGCTGGTTTTGTTCACATGCTGGCCGCCGGCGCCACTGGCCCGAAATACATCGATGCGCAGGTCTTTTTCTTCGATATCGATGACGATTTCATCTTCAACGTCCGGATATACAAAGACCGAGGCAAAGGAGGTATGACGCTTCCCGCTGGCATTGAACGGCGAGATCCGTACCAGACGGTGGACGCCGATCTCGGTTTTAAGGTACCCGTAGGCGTATTCCCCGGAAGCGCTGAAAGTCACGCTCTTGATGCCCGCCTCTTCCCCCGGCTGCATATCGATCAATTCGAGTTTGAAACCTTTTCCTTCGATCCAACGCGAGTACATGCGAAACAGCATCTCCGCCCAGTCCTGGGCTTCTGTGCCGCCGGCCCCGGCGTTGATGGAAATGATCGCATGGTTTGGATCATCCTCCCCGTTGAGGATCACTGTGATGGAAAAATTCTTTACTTTTTTCTTGAGCAGGCCCACCTGGAGGGAGACTTCTTCCACGGTTTCGGCGTCGGACTCTTCCTCTGCCATGTCGAGTAAGAGCGCGCTTTCATCGGTGGCTGTGGAAAGTGTTTTGTGAGCTTCGATCTGCTGGGTGATTTGGGCCCGTTCTTTTAACAGAGGTTTGGCTTTTGTCGGATCATCCCAGAGATTTCCTTTGGAAATGACGGCTTCGATTTCCTGCAGGCGTTTTTCTTTTACGGCAATGTCAAAGATAGTCTCCCAGCTGGTGCAACTGGGTTTGAAGCTCTTTGAGATCCTGTTTGATTTCAACGGTCATGGTGATATCCTCCTATTCATACGTTTCTTTTTTGTCTGAGACCCGCGGTCGCGGCAGCAATTCCGGCGCAGGCCAGTGGGAACCAGTCTCCCAATCGGTTATAAAGGGTCCCTCCGCTCATCAATGGCACTTCCCGGGTCAAGACGGCCTCCTGAAAAAGCGGTGTTTGGGCTGTTATCCGACCCACGGGATCGATGAAGCCGCTGATTCCGGTATTGGCGCTGCGCACCAGAGAGCGGCGGTTTTCAACCGCCCTGAACACCGCCATGAGGAAGTGTTGGTGCGGCGCGCTGGTGTCTCCATACCATGCGTCGTTGGTGAGGTTGATGAGCACCTGAGCCCCGTTTTTCGCCATAGCCCTTGAAAGGTACGGGAAAATGATCTCATAGCAAATCAATGTCCCTAAAGGTCTGCCTCTCCAATTGATGACCGCCCCTTTTTCCCCGGCGGTAAAATCCCCCACATGGGCCACCATCTTGCCCAAAAACGGGATCCACCGCTTCAACGGTACGTACTCGCCGTAGGGAACAAGATGCGCCTTATCGTATCGGCCAAGAACGCTCCCTTTAGAATCGATCAGGTAAGCGCTGTTAAAATACCCGATCCGTCCGCCTTTGGGTTCATAGGCCGGGCTTCCGATCATAAAGTCGCATTTGAAATCCCGGATTCCCTTTAAAACGGTTAGCGAAAGTTCAGCATCATGGAGGAAATAAAAGGGCGTCGCTGTTTCCGGCCACACCACCAGATCCGGGGACTGTTTCTGGCCCATTCGGGTCAGGTTCAGATATGTCTGAACCGAAGCCGCCTGATATCGGGGGTCCCATTTCAATGTCTGTTCGATATTGCCCTGCACCACGGCGATCCGAACTTTCTTTGCGTGGGCAACATTGACATCCAATTGCCGGATACGCAGTTCCCCATAGATCCAGCTCAGGCCGATCAAAAGGATCGCCCATATAACAACGCCTCCGGAAAACCAGGGGTTTGAATTAAGGCGCCGCGTCCGGGACAGATACAGGCAAAAGAGGACTGCGTTGAAAGACAGAATCAAAAAGGAAACCCCGTATACTCCCAATATATCGGATATCTGAATCAAATGCAACCATTTGACCTGAGAATAGCCCAGAATCTCCCAGGGAAATCCGGTAAACAGGGTGGATCGAAGATACTCCAGAAAGACCCAGAGACCTGGAACTCCGGCAAGGAGTGAAAAGGAACGTAAAGGGAGTCGGGTGACAGTTCCTGCAAAGACGGCTGGAAAAAGGGATAAATATGCGCTCAGGAGAACCAGCAGCGGCACGGACATGTACAAAGGCAAGGGGCCGTATCGGACCATGGTGGGAACCAACCAGTAAAGGAGCGTCAGATAATGGACCATCCCCGCTAAAAATCCACACCGGAAGCCTTCCCAAAAGCCCAATCCACGAAGGGCGGCAAGGAGGGGAATCAGGGCGATCCAGGCAAGCCCAGAAGCTCCGATATCCGGAAACGAAGCGGTAAGCAACAGCCCGCTTCCCGTGGCAAGCATTGCCTGAAAAAAAAACGGCATGGGATGCGGTTCTTTTTTAGATGAAAAAATTCGCTTTTTCATGGCAGGGGGTTTCCCCTATGAAGTAGAAAGGCCCTGGGAAAAGGGCCCTGTCCAGTACAAGCTCCATATTGGTCGGGGCGAGAGGATTTGAACCTCCGACTTCCTGCTCCCAAAGCAGGCGCGCTTCCAGACTGCGCCACGCCCCGAATATGAATTTTCTTCTACCATGATTTCACCGCCCGCGCAAGGTGCAATGATGGATTGGCCCCATCGTCACTTCAGATAATCGAATACGGCGTCGCACACTGCATTTGCGAAAGCGGCAAGCTCGGAGGGATTTTGGAACCGCATTTCATCCCGGGGGTTGGTCAAATAACCGATCTCCATCAAAATGGCGGGCATGTCCGCTCCTTTCAGGACTTGAATAGGGACTTGATGAATGCGCACCGGCAGGCCGAATTTATGTCCGATGGATTCCTTCAGGGTTTCGGCAAAGGCTTCAGATTTTGTTTGATGTCCGATCTGGAGGGTGTCCCAGTGCCGGGGTGCTTTTGCCGAATCCTCCGTCCCTGCAGACGGTGGTGTTATCGCCGTTTGGGGGGAAACGGATGCGTCGCAGCAGAACAGTTCAACGCCACAATTTTCCGGGTTCAGGCTTTCGGCGGCATGGATGCTGATAAACAGGCCGGCCTTTTCGTGATTGGCGATGGCCGTCCGTTTGGAGATTTCTATAACATAATCATCGGTTCGGGTCATCACTACGCGGTAAGCCTTGCCCAGTTGGGTTTCCATCATTCGGGCAAAGGTAAGGGTGACATCCTTTTCCAGAGATGTCCCCGGCCCGTGGATGCCGGCGTCTTGCCCGCCATGTCCGGGATCCAGGACCACCGTTTTTCTTTCTGAATCCCACAGCCCGGCAGTGGCCGTGCCGACCATCCCGACCACGAACAGACCCAGTATCCACCACATCCGGAATCCCGAGAATCTTGACCCGATAGGTTTTTTAAAATTTGATTGCATGAATCCTTTTCCTGCTTTTATCTTGACACTTTTTAGCTTTACAATTATGATCTATCCGAATTTCTCTTGCAATTTAGCGTAGTTGACATAAATGTCAATATTGATGAAATCGTAAAAACTCAAAATTGGGATGGCAAAGTAAAAAGCTTCAGATGCAAGGCGCGCAAATTCTGAGGAATGAGGCGTACTTATAGGTACGCCGCAATGATTTACCCGGTTGAATCCTGCGAAGCAGGGCCGCAAAGCGGCATTCAACCGGGCAGGGAATGCAGCGCAACGCAGCAGATGGACTTTTTACGAAGCCATCAATATCGGTGCGGGATAGAGGGGGAAAACCTTACCATAAGGTATCGACTTTTTACGAAGCCATTAATTTAAGCGAGAGTGGCGGAATTGGTAGACGCACTGGACTTAGGATCCAGCTCTGGCGACAGGGTGGGAGTTCGAGTCTCCCCTCTCGCACCATCGGCACCCACCCTCGCATGTCTTAAAAAAGTTTAGCATAAATCAAGGAGATCAAGGAAAGGAATATGATGCAGGTTACTGTGGAAAACGTCAACAGCGTAAAAAAGATTCTCCATGTCGAAGTCCCGGCGGAAATGGTCGGTCAAGAGATCGAAAATGCCTACCGGGAGATTAAAAAGACGGCGAAAATCAAGGGGTTTCGCCAGGGCAAGGTCCCACGAAACGTCCTCGAACGTCTTTTTAAAAAGGATGTGCAGGCGGATGTAACCAACCGGTTGATCCAGGAGACCTTTGTGAAAGCCCTCAAAGAGGCGGACCTGAACATCGTCGGAAGCCCGAAGATCGATCCTTCGGAAGTTGCACCCCAAACTCCGTTCCAATACAATGCCACGGTGGAGATACAACCCAAGATCGACGCCATCGATTTCAAAGGATTGAAATTAAAGAAGAACATCTATCAGGTCAGTGATGCGGAAATCGAAACGCACCTCAAGCTGCTCCAAAAAAACATGGCTCAACTTAAAACGATCACTGAGGAGCGCCCGGTAAAAAAGGACGATTACGCCCTCATCGATTATGAAGGGCATAAAGAAGGACGGCTCTTTCCGGCGATCGGAAAGGCCGAAAATTTCGCATTGCAAATCGGAAAAGGGGCTATCGCCCGGGAGATCGACGAGCAGCTCATCGGAATGAAGCCGGGGGAACAGAAACCGGTAACCGTCCAATTTCCCCAGGACCACTTCAACAAGGCCCTGGCCGACCAGAAAATCGATTTTCAAGTCCGCTTAAAAGAAATTCGGGAGGAGATCCTGCCTAAAATCGATGATGACCTCGCCAAAGAAGTAGGCGATTATCAAAACCTGGAAGCACTGAAGGCCCAGGTTTTAAATAATCTGAAGAATGGATACGATAAACGAACCGACCAGGAACTCAACGAGCAGATTTTCAAGGCCCTCATCGAAAAGATTCCCTTCGAGGTCCCTGAGTCCCTTGTGGAAGCCGAACTGGGAGGTATTCTCTCGGATGTGGAACGATCGTTTCAGTACCGGAATAAAACACTGGAAGACGTGGGACTTACCAGAAATATAATGGCTGAACGCTACCGGGAAACCGCAGAGAAACAGGTCAGGAGATTCCTGATCCTGGACAAGATTATCGAGCAGGAGTCCCTGAAGCTTGGTGATGGCGAAGTGGAGACCGAAATGACCCAGATGGCTGAAACGCTGAACCAACCCATCGATGAAATCAATCGGTATTACAAGGAAAATGGGAACCGTCTGAAAGTTTTAAAGCACGGACTACTTGAAAAAAAGGCCATGGCTCTTATTATAGATCACAGCCAGATCGAAGAGGTCCGTCAAAAAGAAGATGCGGACACTAAAATTCAGACCGAAAAAAAAGAAAAGGAGTAAGCCTTGCCTCTTATACCCATGGTCATCGAACAGAGTAGCCGCGGGGAACGCGCCTATGATATCTATTCGCGGCTCCTGAAGGATCGGATCATCTTTCTGGGCACCGCCATCAATGATGATGTGGCCAACCTGCTCATCGCCCAGCTACTGTTTTTGGAGTCGGAGGATCCGGACAAGGACATCAATTTTTACATCAACAGCCCGGGAGGCCTTGTCACCTCGGGCCTTGCCGTGTATGATACCATGAGTTACATCAAACCGGAGATTGCCACGGTGTGTATCGGACAGGCCGCCAGTATGGGCGCCATCCTGTTGGCTGCAGGAACCCATGGAAAGCGGTATTCGCTTCCGAATTCGAGAATTCTCATCCATCAACCCATGGGAGGGTTCCAGGGTCAGGCATCGGATATCGCGATCCAGGCCAAGGAGATCCTGCGCATGAAAGATACATTGAACCAAATCCTGGCCTATCATACGAAAAAAGACATCGAAGTCATTCAGACGGATTCGGATCGTGACTTTTTCATGTCCGGCAAGGAAGCCAAAGAGTACGGCATTGTGGACCATGTTATCGTGAACCGGGATGACCTGGATCGTCTGGACAAACCGGATAAACAGGAGAAATGACATGCCTGGAAAAGAAAAAAATAGCGACAACCTCTTTTGCTCTTTTTGCGGCAAAAATCAGAAAGAGGTGAAAAAGCTGATCGCAGGCCCGGCCGTTTACATTTGCGATGAATGCATCCAGCTGTGCAGCGAAATCATCGATGAAGAGACCGAGAAAGACGTCACGGAAACCAAGCGGCACCTTTCACCGAAAGAGATCAAGGAGATGCTCGACGACTATGTCATCGAGCAGGAGTACGCCAAGAAAATCCTCTCCGTAGCGGTTTACAATCATTACAAGCGGATCGAATCGGGGGTTCATACCGATGACGTGGAACTGCAGAAAAGCAACATCCTTTTGATCGGGCCTACCGGATGTGGAAAGACCCTGCTGGCCCAGACCCTGGCGCGGTTTCTTAATGTCCCTTTCACTATCGCGGATGCCACCAGCCTCACGGAAGCCGGCTACGTCGGAGAGGACGTGGAAAATATCATCCTGTCGCTCCTGCAGAATGCCGACTATGACGTCGAAAAGGCCAAGCGGGGCATCGTGTATATCGATGAAATCGACAAGATCGCCCGAAAATCGGATAACCCTTCGATCACACGGGACGTATCGGGGGAGGGGGTTCAGCAGGCTCTCCTCAAGATCATCGAAGGGACCATGGCCTCCGTGCCGCCCAAGGGCGGAAGGAAACATCCCCAGCAGGACTTCATCAAAGTGGATACCACCGATATCCTCTTCATTTGTGGCGGAACCTTCACCGGGCTCGAGGAAATCATCCAGCGCCGAATGGGTTCCAAGCTCATGGGGTTCGGCGCAAAAATCGTGTCCAAGGAGGAAAAACGAATCGGCGACATCCTGAGGATGGTTCAGCCCGAAGACCTCATCAGGTATGGGATGATTCCCGAATTCCTGGGAAGGCTTCCCGTCGTTGCCACACTGGATGAGCTAGGCCAAGCTTCCCTGATTCGCATCCTCAAGGAGCCCAAAAACGCCCTCATCAAGCAGTTTGAAAAGCTTTTCGATCTGGAAGGAGTGAACCTGCGTTTTACCGACAGCGCCCTTTCGGCTCTGGCGAAAGAAGCGATGAAACGCAAATCCGGCGCCAGAGGGCTTCGGGCCATCATTGAAGGCTGCTTGCTGGATATCATGTATGAGCTGCCTTCCATCCAAAATGTCAGAGAGTGTGTGGTCAGCGAGGATGTCGTCCTGAATCACGAAGACCCCATCCTCCTCTTCGAACAGGAAAAGATCAAGGCCTGAAAGATTCAAACCTGATCAATTTATCTATAATCATTAAACGGGATGGCAAAGTAAAAAGCTTCATATGCAAGCCGTGCAACTCTTACGAAATGAGGCGTGCTGACCGGGTACGCCGCCATAACTTATCTGCGTGCTCAATGCACAGGCAGGCAAAGGATGAAGTGCAACGCAGCGGATGAACTTTCTATGAGGCCATCGAATATGAGCGATAAAAATGGTGACATTACCTAAAATTTTCCAAAGTGATCGGCAACCGGAACCCGTCCGGATGCTTCCCCTTCTCCCTTTGAGGGATATCGTTGTGTTCCCCAATATGGTTGCCCCGCTTTTTGTAGGCCGGGACAAATCGGTCAATGCCTTGGCCGAGGCCATGAACAACGATAAAAGCCTCTTTCTTGCCACCCAGAAGAGGGCCAACATCGACAATCCCACCGAAAGAGACCTCAACGCCATCGGATCTGTGGGCACGGTCCTTCAGCTCCTCCGGCTTCCGGACGGCACAGTGAAGGCTCTAGTGGAGGGAAAGAGCCGGGCACGAATCATCCGGTTCGTTGCCAATGAAGGCTTTTTCAAGGTGGAATACGAATTGATCCCTGACGCAGGCCTCTCGGATTTTGAAGGAGAGGCGTTACGGCGGGCCATTGTCCAGAGTTTCGATGAGTATGCCAAGCTCAACAAAAATATCTCCAAAGAGATGATCCAGAACGTCTCCACCCTTGCCAGCCTTTCCCAGCTCGCCGATATGGTGGCGGCGCAATTCGCGTTCAAGCTGGAAGACAAGCAGAAACTCCTGGAAGCCGATGATTTGGAACAGCGGTTGACGCTGTTGCTGCGATTCATCCGGACCGAGATCGACATCTTTAAGATGGATCAGCGGATCAAGGGCCGGATCAAGGAGCAGATGCAGAAAGTTCAAAAGAACTTCTATCTCAACGAGCAGATGCGGGCCATCAAAAAGGAGATGGGGGCGGAAGAGGACCCAAGCGAAGAGCTTGCCGAGCTGGAAAAGCGGATCAAGCGCAAACGCATGTCCAGGGAAGCATCGGGAAAGGTTCGTCAGGAGTTCAAGAAGCTCAGGATGATGACGCCCATGTCCGCTGAGGCAACGGTGGTTCGGGGCTATATCGAGTGGCTCATCGGTCTCCCCTGGTTCGAAAAGACCGCTGTTCGTCATGACATCAAGGAGGCGGAGAAGATCCTCAACGAAGACCACTACGGTCTTGAAAAACCCAAGGAGCGGATCTTGGAATACCTTGCCGTCCAATCCCTGGTCAAAAAGATCAAGGGGCCGATATTATGTTTCGTGGGACCGCCGGGCGTCGGTAAGACCTCTTTGGCCAAATCCATCTCCAGGGCTACGGGAAGGAAATTTGTGAGGCTTTCTTTAGGCGGTGTCCGGGACGAGGCCGAGATTCGGGGCCATCGGCGCACTTACATCGGCGCCATGCCGGGAAAGATTATCCAGTCGATCAGGAAAATAGGTGTGAACAACCCCGTCTTCTGTCTGGACGAGGTGGACAAGATGAGCATGGATTTTCGCGGGGATCCGTCGGCAGCCCTTTTGGAAGTCCTGGATCCGGAGCAGAACTTCAGCTTCAACGATCACTATCTGGATGTGGACTACGATCTTACGGACATCCTTTTCATCACCACGGCCAATACGCTCCCGGATATCCCCCTGCCGCTCCAGGACCGGATGGAGATCATAAGGCTTCCCGGATACACCGAGTACGAAAAACTGCACATCGCCATGGGGTTCTTAATCCCCAAACAGGTTGTGACCAACGGGTTGGAAGGCAGGAAAATCAGTTTTTCCAAACAGGCCATTTCAATGATCATCAACCGGTATACCGGGGAAGCCGGTGTCCGGAACTTGGAAAGGGAAATTGCCTCCATCTGCCGAAAGATCGCCCGGGAGGTCATGCAGAACAAAAAGAAAGAGACCATCCACGTTTCGGCCGGTTCAGTACAGAAATACCTGGGGCCCCCGAGGTTCAGGGACAGCCAGATCGAACCGGAAGATCAGGTCGGTATGGTGACCGGCCTGGCGTGGACCCAGGTGGGAGGTGTACTGTTGTGTGTGGAGACGTTGACTATGCCCGGAAAGGGGGAGCTCATGATCACCGGGAAACTGGGAGATGTGATGAAGGAATCCGCCCAGGCCGCCGTAAGCTATGTGCGATCCCGGGCCGAATGCCTCATGATCGATCCCAAGTTTTATAGAAAGCTGGATCTTCACATCCACATTCCGGAAGGAGCGATCCCCAAAGACGGCCCTTCAGCCGGGATTGCCATGTGCACCTCAATCGTTTCCGCACTCACCCGCCGGCCTATCCGCAGGGATGTGGCCATGACCGGCGAGATCACTCTTCGCGGACGGATTCTGCCCATCGGCGGGCTGAAGGAAAAGATCCTGGCCGCCCATCGGGGAGGCATTAAAAAGGTCATCATCCCCAAGGAAAATGAAAAGGACTTGAGGGATATTCCCAAGACCATTTCCAAGCAGATCGACATCGTCCTGGCGGAGCACATGGATGAGGTGCTGCCTCAGGCGATGATCCTGAGGGTGGGAGAGTCTTGTTTCAGAGAAAACGACATCTCCTTCCAGATGGCGCCGGAGGGAAAAACAGAAGAACGGCCGTCTTTAATTTAATCCACTGCGCTGGAATATCTGTTGACAAAAGGCCGTTGCGCTGATATCTATTAACGGCTTTAGGGCGGGTAGCTCAGCGGGAGAGCATCGGCCTTACAAGCCGGGGGTCACAGGTTCAAACCCTGTTCCGCCTACCAAAAAAATAAATGAGCCGCTTTATGGCTCATCCAATCGCTTCGCAGGGGGCGTAGTTCAGTTTGGTTAGAACGTCCCGCCGGTTGGGCGGGAAAGTCGATTGACTGAGCCCATCGGCCACCGACTTGATTCTTTTTTTAGCCCCATAGCGGGGGCGTAGTTCAGTTTGGTTAGAACGTCCCGCCGGTTGGGCGGGAAAGTCGATTGACTGAGCCCATCGGCCACCGACTTGATTCTTTTTTTAGCCCCATAGCGGGGGCGTAGTTCAGTTTGGTTA
>Ga0210056_1001586_pt1 | contig 19675 bp, 17 predicted proteins | sample CryGeyCG2014_080_2_FD_183965 | JGI IMG/M metagenome (GOLD analysis project Ga0210056, IMG submission 183965) | Groundwater microbial communities from aquifer - Crystal Geyser CG07_land_8/20/14_0.80 (SPAdes) (version 2) | ecosystem: Environmental > Aquatic > Deep subsurface > Groundwater | place... | reverse complement strand
GATCGGGGATCGGTAGAATAACCAGATTTGATGCCTCAACTTATCCATCTCAGATAGCTGGAGAGGTTAATGGAGTCTCCTTGGATGAATATATTGATCCAAAAAAATTGAGAAAGTTGGACAGGGTTTGCCAGTTTTCGTTGGCCTGTGCCAATATGGCGATAGAGGATTCTAAATTGTCTATAAAAAAAGAAGACGGAAACCGAATAGGTGTAATTGTAGGGACAATGTTTGGGGGATTAGGGATCGCTGAAATTCAACATTCTATTTTTCTGGAAAAAGGATATAAGCGTATAAATCCTTTCCTTCAGCTAACCACGTATCCAAGCGCGTGTTCAAGTGTTATAGCAGTTGAATTACAACTCAATGGTCCTTGTGAGACAATTTATACTGGATGTGCCTCTTCAAATTCTGCAATCGGTACTGGGTTTAATCACATCCGTGAGGACAAGGCTGATATTATGATTGTTGGAGGGGTAGATGCCCCTATCACGCCTTTTATTTTTGCATCGTTATGTCAGCTCAGGTTAGTGTCAAAAAGAAATGATACTCCGTTAAAGGCATCGAGGCCATTTAATATCGACCGTGATGGAATGGTGGTTAGCGAAGGTGCAGGTTTTCTCATCCTGGAAGAGCTTGAGCATGCATTAAAAAGAAACACCAGCATCTATGCTGAAGTGACAGGGAATGGTAGTACTTGTGACGGTTATAATTTAGCTGCTCCTTTACCTAACGGGACTCAAGCATCGAGAGCTATAACATTAGCTTTGAAAGATGCTGGATTGAAATCTACAGATATTGATTATATCAATGCGCATGGTACCTCTACTCCTTTTAATGACAAAACCGAAACCCTTGCTATAAAAAAAGCATTTGGTGATTATGCTTACAATGTACCAATCAGTTCCACAAAATCTATGACTGGCCATGCCCAGGGAGCAAGTGGAGCTATAGAAATGGTGGCCTGCTGTCTAATGTTACAAAATAGGTTTCTCCATCCGACCATAAATTATGAGAACCCAGATCCTGAATGTGATTTGAATTACATTCCAAATAAAGGATATCGTTGTGAAGTGAATACCATTCTATCTAACTCCTCAGGGTTTGGTGGGTATAATGCCGTGAGTGTTATTGGAAGGTATCTGTGTTAAACAGATACAATGGTATATTTTTGTAGTCCTAAGGAGATACTTTGGAGGCAATCTCTTTCTTATTTGGTGTTGTAGTTACAACTTCGATAGGGCTATTTGTTTATCTAAAAGACCGTGAAAGACTAACGAATAGGACATGGGGGCTACTTTGTCTTAGTGTAGGTTTGTGGTATTTTGGGCGCTATATGAGGTTGACCTCTGTAAGCGAAACAGATGCTCTATTATGGTGTCGTTTTTTATATATTGGAGCCATTTTCATTCCTTCTCTTTTTCTCCATTTCTGTTTATCCTTACTTGGTATTAAAAAGAGAAAAGTGGTTATCACCGCCTATCTATTAAGTTTTATTTTCTTCATCTCTAACTTTACTGATCTATTTATTAAAAGCGTAACTCCGAAATTTTTTGGTTACTATCCTGTTCCAGGTATTTTTTATTACGTTTATCTTGTATTTTTTGTTGCCTGTATAAGCCTTAGTTTCTTTGAACTTATTAGAGCCTATAGGAAGGCTAAAGGATACAGTCGCAATCAAATAAAATATATACTCTTGGCATCGATTGTCGGTTTTTTAAGCGGACTATCTACTTTCCCCTTGGTATTTGACATTGAAATTCCTCCTGTTGGGGCTCCTTTCGTTTCCCTTTATACGATAATCGTAGCCTACGCTATCGTTAAGCACCGCCTCATGGACATCAATATTGTAATCAAAAAAGGTGCAACCTACGCCTTCCTAATAATTTTCTTGTTAATCCCTTCCCTTGTCCTTACAGTGTTTGCCCAAAAGCACTTCTTTGGCTCTATAAACTACCCATTCTCATTTATCATTTTAGCGTTGTTTGTATTAGCAACCTTTATTTTCCCTAAATTTAAGCCAGGCACTGAAAAGACAATCGAACAGCTATTATTCAAAGGTAAATATGACTATAAGAAGACTTTAAGTGATTTAAGTAAAGCGATGATTTCCATCCTCGATAAAGATACGTTACTGGCAAAGATAATAAATACCACTACAGAAGCCATGCAGGTTGAAAAGGCCTCTATACTACTGCTTAATGAGGATAAGGGTTATTACCGTATGCAGTCATCCAGAGGTCTTGATAAAGTCAAAGAGAAAGAATTCCAATTAATAAGCAGTGGTCCTCTCATAATCTGGTTAAGGGAAAAGGGAGAAATAGTTGTAAAAGAGGAATTGGAAAGAAGCCCTGATAAATTAAATATTCCAGACATGGCAACCTTTTTAAAAAGATTGAATGATATGGAATCAGAGGTGTGTATCCCACTGATTACAAGACAAAAATTGATCGGTATTTATAATATTGGCAAAAAAATGAACGGGAATATGTTTTCCCATGAAGATCTAGCTATGCTCGAAACTCTAGGCAACCAGGCTGCAGTTGCCATTGAGAACGCTCGATTATATGAGGATCTGAAGAAATCTGAGGCTCAAATGCGCCGCGCCGATAGGCTGGCGGCATTGGGAACTTTGACCGCAGGATTGGCCCATGAGATAAGAAATCCCCTGGTTGCTATTAAAACCTTTACTCAGTTATTACCGGAAAGGTTTGATGATATAGAATTCAGGGATCATTTTCTAAAGGTTACCTCTGGTGAGGTGGACAGGATCTGCTCTCTGGTGAATGAGCTCCTGGAGTTTGCCCGGCCGTCAGAACCCAACTTTCACGAGGATGATATCAATGATGTAGCCGAAAAGATAATCCTTCTGGTTGACAATGAGGCTAAGAAGAAAGATATTAAAATAAATAGGGAATATGACAAAAAGATACCCCCTATAATGATTGATAAAGAACAGATCAAGCAGGTTCTTTTAAATCTTTTTTTGAATGCTATAGAGGCCACATCAGAAAATGGGATTATTACTTTTGAAACCGGACTAATACATAAAAATAATCACAGAGATTATGTGCAAATTAAAATACATGATACAGGGGAAGGTATATCGGAGGACGATCTTGAACAAATATTTACTCCATTCTTTACTACTAAAGATAAGGGGAGTGGTTTAGGACTATCGATATCTTACAAGATTGTTGAAGAGCATATGGGACATATTGAGGTGAAGAGTAAAGTTGGGAATGGAAGTACATTTTATGTATATCTGCCGTTAACCCCTGATAGAAATAATAGTTTTGCCAGGAAAAATCTACCTGTTGTTAATAAAACCAGAGGTAACTATTCAGCCACAGATTCACACAGATGAACGCAGATAGATTTAAATACAAAGTAACTATTCAGGTTGTCAGGTTCACAGTTCACGGTTGGTTGCTCTAACTTTGAACCGTGAACCTTGGAACGTTGAACTTGAGTAGTTACGATTTGTATATGATAATAAAAGAAAAAATATCAGTGATGATCAGCGTAGATCGGTGGCTGAGTAGTTACAACCAGAGAAGAATATGAGAAAGATATTGGTTGTAGATGATTCTCTCAGTGTAAGAGAATCTCTTCGAATAATATTCAAAGACAATTTTAGCATTATAACATCAGGTTTTGATGAAAATCCCTTTTCATTGGCTAATACCGAAGATATAGAGCTTGTGATTCTGGGAATAATTCATCCACTGGATTCCAGGATAGGCTTTTTACAGAGATTAATCGAATACAATCAAAATATAGCTGTATTACTGATGATGGAATATCGAACATCGAAAGAGGTTGTAAATGTTTTTGACCATAGAAATTTCGATTTTGTTTTTAAACCCTTTAGTATTTATGAGATCCGAAAAAAGGTTCAGAGGTTGTTAAGCCGAAAGGAATCCATTTCTTCCTTATCTGAAGTTACTCATAAAACCAGAAATATTGTTAAATACCGAAAGATTTATGAGTCACCCCTTTTAGAACAACAGGTGTCGGCTATAGTCCCTAAAGCCTTTGATAATGATGCGCCGGTTTTAATTAAAGGAGAAACGGGATTAGGACAAGAATGGGTAGCAAAGATAATTCACTATAACGGATTAAGGAGTGAAGGGGAGTTCTTCAAGCTCAATTGTGTTAATTTATCCGAGGAATCATTTGTAAACACACTGCTTACAATAAAAAGAGAGGCATCCTGTAAAAGTCTTGGTACATTGTTTCTGGAAGAGATAGGGGGGGCGGATTTAAGTATTCAGATGAGGTTAATGGAGGTCATTGAAGAACAGAGAATTACTGCAAAGGGGAAAAAGGAGTTTGATTTAAACCTGAGGGTAATTGCCTCCATCAGCAGAGATCTATTAGAAAAGATCAATAATGGAGAGTTCAGGGAAGATCTGTTTTATCGTTTAAATACCATTCCAATCAGTCTATCCCCTTTGCGGGAAAGGAAGGAAGATATTCCATCTATTGCAAACTATATCCTAAATGACCTGAGTCAAAGGATGAAATTACAAGATAAGAGATTGTCTACAAGTGCATTAAATGTATTAAAAAACTATTACTGGCCTGGTAACCTGATAGAGCTGGAGAGTGTTATAAACCGCAGTGCGATCTTAGCAGGTAAAGAGGTTATTTCGACCCGAGAACTTTCCTTTGGCATTGATGATAATATAATCAGCAGCCCATCAGAAGACGAAAAGTCGGAAACCTGTCTGCGTGCAACGCACAGGCAGGAATACAATGTAAAAACCAGCGATTTCTCCTTCGAGACCCTTATTACGAGTCTGGCACATGAAGTAAAAAACCCCCTGGTTTCTATAAAAACCTTTACTCAGCTTTTACCGGAGAGATTTGAGGACGCAGAATTTAGAAACCAGTTTTATCAAATAGTAGGAGAAAATGTAGATAAGATAAACAGCCTTGTAGAAGAGATTACAGAATATACCAGCTTCTCAAAGCCTAAATTTTGTGCAGTTAATCTTCAGACCGTAATCGGAAAGATACTAAATAAATACTCACACAAACTGGGTGAACGCCAATCGGCTATTTTGAGAGAATTCGACAAGGGTTTGCCCCCTGTTTTTAGTGATAAAGATCAGCTTCTGTACATCTTTGATAATATCTTTTCAAATATACTGACTACGGCTCCAGAAGGGAGGGATTTATCAATCTATACAGGGGTATCAAAATTTGATCATGGAGAGGCAACCCATCTGTTGGGATTGGAAGGGATGGATAATAAGGCGGTGGAGATAATTATCCCTTTGTCTCATTCTGTAATAACAACATTGCCTTTGTCAAACACCTCCTCTGTCCTGGATTTGGAATTATCTTTAGCCCAAAGATTAGTAAATAAAAATCTTGGAATAATGGAGGTGACGAATTTTAGTAAAGAGGGAGTAGCAATCAGGATAAAGCTGCCTGTTGCCCTAAGTGAAGGATCATGAAGGGATGAAAACTTCCCAGTAGCGTCAAATAAAGTATGAAAGAATAAGGTCAAACGCATTGATATTAGAGGGATATTTTTTCATATAAAGGGGGAGGAAATCCTAAACTTTAAATCCTAAACCCTAAACCCTAAACCCTAAACCCTAAATAAACTCAAAATGGATAAAACTCAAAACACAAAACCATATGATTTAGGAGAAAGAACTAAGAGATTCGCCATGAGAGTGCGTGAGTATGTAAAAGATTTGCCAAAGACTTTGGCTAACATAGAGGATGGCAAACAGCTTATAAGAGCTTCTGGATCGGTTGGCGCTAATTATATTGAGGCTGAAGAAGCTCTAAGCAAGAAAGATTTTATAATGAGGATAAAGATAAGTAGAAAAGAAGCAAAAGAAAGTAAGTATTGGCTTGAACTTATAGAATCGAAAATGGATAGAATTAAAGAAAAAGAATCATTAATTCAAGAGGCGGCAGAGCTAACAAAAATATTTGGCGCAATTGTTGAAAAGTCTAAATAATTTTTTGAGTTTTGTATTTTTAGCTTTGGATTTATTTAGGATTTAGAGTTTAGGATTTAGAGTTTTTAAATGCATAAAGGGTAAATAGTTTTGACAATACCAACTTCTCCGTAAGGGGATTTGGATGGTTAGGGAATTAATAAGTATGAAGAGGCTGCTTATAGTAGATGATGAGCTAGGTACCAGGGAATCCTTGAAGATGATCTTCGACAAGGAATACGACATTATAACAGCTACCACCGGAGAGGAAGCCCTTGGGATAATTGAGAGACTTAGACCTAACTTGGTTCTTCTAGATATAATTATGCCTGGGATGGACGGGCTGGCTGTATTGGAGAGAATTAACGAAATAGATAAGGATATAATTGTAATAATGATAACAGCTACAAAAACGGTTAAAACTGCCGTTCATGCCATGAAATTAGGAGCATATGATTATATAACCAAGCCTTTTGACCTTGATGAAATAAGATTGATTATTAAAAAGGCCCTCTCAACTCAGGATTTAAGGAATGAGGTGAAGATACTGAGGTCTGAGATAGATAAGGGTTATAGCTTTGGGAATATTGTTGGTAAAACAGGGATTATGAGAGAAATTTTCGATACAATCAAGCAGATTGCTGACAGTAAAACCACAGTGTTAATTGAAGGAGAAAGTGGGACAGGGAAGGAAGTGGTAGCAAAGGCTATCCACTTTAATAGTAATAGGAAAGGGAAGCCATTCATTGTTATTGACAACTGTGAACCTGACAACCTGAATAGTTACTTTGTATTTAAACCTATCTGCGTTCATCTGTGTGAATCTGTGGCTGAATAGTTCCGAGAGAAAAAAGCTATGCTTAAATCTTATAAACACTACCAGGATATGCTGGGTATTTTACTCGAGGGTTGCCAGATTATCGGCTTTGACTGGCGTTATCTGTATCTGAACGACGTCGCAGTCAGACACAGCCGCAAGACTAAAAAAGAGTTGCTGGGCCGCACCATGATGGAGATGTACCCTGGCATTGAGGATACGGAAATGTTTGCGAAGCTAAGAGATTGCATGGAAAAACGTACCCCCCACCGGATAGAAAATGAATTTACCTTTCCTGACGGGAGCAAAGGCTGGTTTGATCTCATCATGGAGCCAGTACCCGAGGGTGTATTAATACTCTCATGGGACATCACCGAGCACAAGCAAATTGAGAGACTGTTCTTGGAGATAATCAATAGTTCACCTGTTGGCATATATATAATCCAGGACAGAGGGTTTAGACTTGTGAACACTGCCTTCCAGAAAAGTGTAGGCTACACTGAGAGTGAACTGTTAGATATAGATCCTTTCGACATTGTCCATCCTGAGGATAGGGAAATGGTTAGGGAAGATGCGGTGAAGATGTTGAAAGGGGAGCGCGTTTCTCCGTATCAATACAGATACCTGTGTAAAAGCGGCGAGAGTAGATGGGTTGCTGAGCAACTCACATCCATCCAGTTCCAGGGCAAGAGAGCCACTTTAGGAAATTTTATGGATGTTACGGAGCATAAGCTGGCTGAGGAAAAACTGGGACAAAGTTATGAAAGGTTACAAAAAGCTATGGATGGAACCATCCAGGCTATGGCTTCGATAGTTGAAATAAGGGACCCTTATACATCTGGACATCAGCAACGGGTGGCTAGGCTTGCCTCGGCTATAGCTGAAGAGATGGGGCTTCCAAAAGAACAGATTGAAATAATCCGTATATCTGGGATTCTTCATGACATCGGCAAAATATATATTCCGGCCGAAATCATGAGTAAGCCTGGTAAATTGAGCGATTCTGAGATGAATATGATCAAAGCTCATCCTCAGGTCGGTCGTGACATATTGAAAACATTGGAATTGCCCTGGCTTATTTGCCCAATGGTACTTCAACACCACGAAAGGATGGATGGCTCTGGCTATCCCAAAGGTCTGTCAGGCGAAAGTATTACATTGGAAGCGAGGATCCTGGCTGTGGCTGATGTTGTCGAAGCAATGGCATCCCATCGACCCTATAGACCGGCTCTAGGTATAGAGAAGGCATTAGAGGAGATATCACAGAAGAGAGGTTTGCTTTATGATTCTCGAGTGGTAGATGCTTGCATTAAGCTTTTTAGCGAGAAGAAGTTTGACCTATAATTTTCCTACGGAGGTTTTGGTGTGAAGGAGGAAGCAAGCGTTTTAATAGTGGATGATGAGTTGGGACCCCGGGAATCTCTAAGGATGATCCTAAAGCCCATTTCTAATGTATACACTGCTGAAAACGGAGAGAAGGCCCTGGAATTTATAAGACAAGAGCCTGTAAATTTGGTGACATTAGATCTCAAGATGCCAGGGATTCCTGGTATAGAAGTGTTAAAGGAGATAAAAGGTTATAACCCTGACATCGAGGTAATTGTCCTTACAGGTTATGGAAGCCTGAATACAGCGGTAGAAGCCTTGAGATATGGTGCCTTAGACTACATCGATAAACCCTTTAATATACCTCAAGTTGAGGAAGCTGTAAAAAAGGGGTTTAAAAGATACAAAATTAATATCCTGAGCCGTATGCTGACTCAAACGTTAAATATCTCAAAGGAGGAAATACAAGGGGTTATAAAAATGGGGCATACACAACTGGAAATGCAACTCCTATACGCTGAAAAGCTGACAGTTTTAGGCCAATTAACCCCTTAAGATTGCCCATGAGATTAACAACCATCTACAGATTATATATGGAATGGCCCAACACGGTTTGATGGAAACGAAAGAAAGAGGAGAGGTATTCAATAAGTATTTTGAGAGCATTTTTACAGAGGCTGAAAAAATAGACCATATTGCGCAACAACTGATGAAATATGGGAGACCACCCGAACACAAGGAAGATAGGATAAATATCCAGAAAATCCTGGATCATTCTCTTAATTTATTAAGGGATTTTGGAGAGACTAAAAGATTCCATGTCCACAGGTTTTGTCGGGAGGCTTTGCCCTTAATTAGAGGAGACAAATTTCAATTAGAGCAGGTTTTTATAAACATAATCATAAATGCCTCCCATGCTATGGAGAAGACAACAAATAAGAAATTAATTGTTGAAACAGGCATTAGCTCAGATAGACACTCTATTGAGGTGACTGTTTCTGATACAGGATGTGGAATAAAAGAAGAAAATATGGAAAGGATATTTTCCCCCTTTTTTACAACAAAAGAAGCGGAAAAAGGTAAAGGGCTTGGGCTGTCTATTGTTAAAACTTTTGTAGAGAAACATCAAGGGCGTATCGAGGTAAAGAGTAAATTAGATAAGGGTACAAGCTTTAAGGTTATTCTGCCTATAGACTTGGATAATAAAGACAATAAGAGGGAGCTTTGGGCTTAGAAAGAAGGTGATTTAGATGGAAAGCAGATTATTTAGGTGTACAGAATGTAATGAACTTACTAACATGACAGAACACGACTTCTCGGCTGAATACCATTGCGATAAGGAAAAGGATTGCTTTATTGAGCTGGTAAAGAACGACAGAGAGCCGTTCATAACGAAGCACAAGCGTCACAAAGTAGAAGAGCTGAAGGTAAACAGGTCCTCTTATATCAGCGATCGCCCCTATTACGAACCATTAAAAACCAGTTATTTTGAGGCAACTAATGGCATAGAAGATTTTGTGATAAAAAGGTGGAGAGATAAGGTTGAGTCTCCACTGAGATATGAGATTGTCGAAGGATATATTGAGGTAACAAATAAATCGGTGATAAATGGTGAGGACATCAGAAAACAAATTAAGGCAGAAATAAATCCCCCTATATCCCAGGATAAGATAACCCGTTTAATCCAGGTAGTAGAAAGGGTTATTTCACAATTAGACCCGAAGAGTCTACTAAAAGACTCTTTAGAATTGGACCACCCTCTTGTTCTTTATTGTAAACTGAAGAACAGTGTGATAAAGAGTATTGTTGAACTAAGTAAAGATATATTTAAAGGAGAAGAATTTAAAAAGATAAGAGATTTTATCTATGATAATAGTGATTATGCCGGTGTAATGGCGCCTCTGGTTAAGCGTCAGTTTACAATAAAGCCCTCTCCACAAATAGGAAAAAGATTCAAAAAAGAGGTTGTTATTCCAACAGAGATTGGCCAGGGAGATATTCTTACCCTCTAAAGGATCTCTTCTCTAAAGGCACAGGTTTTCAGACCTCCTGCAAAAATGATGGCTTCGTAAAAAGTCGAAAAAATCCCTCTCCCTCGATGGGAGAGGGTTGGGGTGAGGGTGCAAAAGGCACTAATTCAACTACTTACATCCCCCTCTCCTTCATCCCCTCCCACAAGGGGAGGGGAAATGTGACTTTTTACGAGTTCATCAAAAATCAAAAAAACAAAAAATTTTTACTTGACAATAAAGGTAGTGGTTGTTATTTTATTAAATACTAGCACTCTTTCACAAAGAGTGCTAACTTGATAAGATATCTTAATTTTTAAATAGGTGGGGCAATGGCTGAAACATTATTAGAGAGAAGCACAAACATCCTACATGCCATAATTAATGAATACATTTTAACAGGTGAACCGGTGGGTTCTCGTACTATTTCAAAGAAGTATAATCTGAGTCTAAGCCCTGCTTCTATAAGGAATGCTATGGCAGACCTTGAAGAAATGGGGCTTTTGTCTCAACCTCATACATCAGCAGGGAGAATTCCTACAGATGAAGGGCTGCGTTACTACGTAGATTGTATTTTAAAAGTCAGAGAGCTTACCAAACAAGAAAAGGAGACTATTAAGAGTCGATATCGACCTTTAAACCTGGAGATTACAGATGTTATGAAAGAGACTTCATTGGTTCTCTCTAAAATCTCCCGATATACCGGAATCGTTTTGGCCCCCAAATTTAATAATAGAATCTTTAAACATATAGAATTTATTAAACTCAATGAGAATCAGATACTGATTGTCTTTGTTTCAAAAGCAGGGATCGTTGATAATAAGGTTGTCGAAATAGAAGAAAATCTTTCTCAAGATGAGTTGTACAAGTTTACCCGATACCTAAATGAAATCTTGACCGATCTAACCTTAAGCGAAGTAAGGGAGAAGATCATCGATGAGATGAAAAAGGAAAGCAATATGTATGACCGGTTACTGTCGAGGGCTTTAAAAATAAGTCAAAAGGTCTTTGGCAACTACCGGGAGGATGATATCTATATAGGTGGAAAGTGTAATATCTTTGAATTCCCTGAATTCTGTGATGTGGAAAAGATGAAAACTATTTTACGTACCTTTGAAGAGAAGAACATCTTGATAAAGTTGTTGGATAAAGCAATGGAAACAGATGGAATCCAGATTTTTATTGGTACAGAAAGTCAATCTCAGGAAATGAAGGGGTGCAGTATAGTGATCTCTCCTTATACCTGGAAAGATTATGCTCTAGGTACCCTTGGGGTAATTGGACCAACCAGGATGAACTATTGTGATGTCGTTCCAATAGTCAATTATACTGCTAAAATGGTCAGTAAAATAATGGATACAAGATACTAAATGTCAAGTCAGTCCTGTAAAAGGACAACAGAAATCAAGCCTTTAACTGGGGCAGTAATCAGGATGGAAGTAATGAATGAAAAAGAACCGGGCAACAAGCCCAAAAAAGGCAAAAAAGTAGAGACAGGGAGTCAGGTTACAAAAGAGGAGGAGGAAGAGAAGGAAGACCGGGAAGAAGAATTGAAAAAACAGCTTCAGGCCAGAGAGAAAGAGGCAGCAGAAAATTTCGACAGATTGTTGCGAACACGGGCCGAATTTGAGAATTATAAAAAAAGGATGGAGAGAGAGAGGGCAGATACAATAAAGTTCTGTAATGAGAACCTTATAAGGGATATGTTGCCTATCGTTGACAACCTGGAGATGGCATTAAAGCATGGGGAAAATTCTAGTCCCAATAATTCAAAACCCCTGGTTGAAGGGGTAGAGATGGTCTTAAACCAATTGATGAAGAGTCTGGAAAAATTCGGTGTTACCAGTTTTTCTTCCGTTGGAGAAAAATTTGACCCCAATCGGCATGAAGCAATGATGCAAGTTGAAAGCGATGAGCACGAGGTCAATTCCGTTGTTTCAGAGTTCCGGAAGGGCTACTTTTTAAAAGATAGGCTTCTTAGGCCGGCAAAGGTTACAGTTACTGCATCACGTGTAAAATCAGGTACAGAGAATGGTCCGCCAGAGGCGGAGTAGCAAATGAGGATAAAACAACAACTAGTGGAATGTCCCTTTAATACCTTTACTATGAATTACTATAAATATTCCCTCCCCCTTGATGGGGGAGGGGCAGGGTGGGGGTGAAGAATCGCTATGTTGCCCCCTCCCCTTAATCCCCTCCCACCAAGGGAGGGGAGACATTTTTGGTAAAGTTATTTATGAGTCAAAGCACTAGCGTAACTACTCAGGTAAATAAACTGAAGGTGGAAGACTGTTAGTCCGCCTCTGGCGGATTCAGCCTTCGGTCTTCAGCCAAACAGCCTGTTTATCAATCAGTCAATGAATATAACTGCTGAGTGAAGTAAGGAGGAAAATATGGGGAAAGTAATAGGGATTGATTTAGGGACCACCAATTCATGTGTAGCTATTATGGAAGGTGGAGACCCCAAAGTTATTACTAATGCAGAAGGTAGTAGAACAACACCGTCTATGGTTGCATTTACAGACAGTGGGGAAAGGTTGGTTGGGCAAATAGCCAAAAGACAGGCAATAACCAACCCTGAAAATACTGTTTTTGCTGTCAAGAGGCTTATTGGCAGGAAATATGATTCAAAAGAAGTCCAGACGGACATACCCAATCTTCCGTATAAGATTTCGAAAGGGAAAAAAGGAGATGCTCAGGTTAATATAAGAGGCAAAGACTACAGTTCAGCAGAGATCTCCGCAATGATCTTACAGAAGATGAAGCAGACCGCAGAGGACTATCTCGGTGAAAAGGTCACTGAGGCAGTAATTACCGTCCCGGCATATTTTAACGATAGTCAGCGCCAGGACACAAAGGATGCCGGAAGGATTGCAGGATTGAACGTTCTAAGGATAATAAACGAACCAACCGCAGCGTCCTTAGCTTATGGTCTTGACAAAAAAAAGGATGAGAAGATTGCCGTATTTGATCTGGGGGGAGGAACCTACGATATATCAATCCTGGAGATTGGGGATGGCGTCTTTGAAGTAAAGGCGACCAACGGTGATACCCACCTGGGTGGAGAGGATTTTGACCTCAGAATTATTGACTACTTAGCCGCTGAGTTTAAGAAAGATCAGGGGATTGATCTGAGACAGGACAAGATGGCACTGCAAAGATTGAAAGAGGCAGCGGAAAAGGCAAAACATGAACTATCCACATCCACGGAGACAGATGTCAACCTGCCCTTTATAACAGCAGATGCCAGCGGCCCTAAACATCTTAATATTAAACTTACACGGGCAAAGCTGGAGCAATTAGTGGACGACTTAATTGAGAAGGTAGTACCCCCATGTATGACTGCCTTGAAAGATGCTGGAATAAAACCCTCTGATATCGATGAGGCTATCCTTGTGGGTGGAATGACCAGAATGCCAAAGGTTCAGCAAAAGGTAAGAGAAATATTTGGCAAGGAGCCTCATAGGGGTGTAAACCCTGATGAAGTAGTTGCTGTTGGGGCGGCCATACAGGCCGGTGTTCTGAGGGGTGACGTGAAAGATGTGCTCCTCCTTGATGTTACACCTCTTTCCCTGGGTATCGAAACCCTGGGAGGTATATTCACTAAACTCATTGAGAAAAACACTACCATTCCTACCAAGAAGAGCCAGACCTTCTCTACAGCCGAAGATAACCAACCGGCAGTGAGTATCCATGTATTGCAAGGGGAGCGTGAAATGGCACAGTACAACAAGACGCTTGGCAGATTTGAATTGCTTGGGATCCCCCCTGCCCCCCGGGGAATGCCCCAGATCGAGGTAACCTTCGATATCGACGCTAATGGAATCGTCCATGTGTCTGCCAGGGATTTAGGAACAGGTAAAGAGCAATCAATAGAGATTACTGCCTCCAGCGGACTTACAGAAGAAGAGATCAAGAACATGATAAAAGAGGCAGAGGTACATTCCGAGGACGACAAAAATAAGAGAGCTTTGGCTGAAGCTCGGAATCAGGCTGATACCCTTATTTATACTACAGAAAAAACCCTGAAAGAGCACGGAGACAGTATTGATGCAGCCGAAAAACAAAACATAGAGGACGCTATTGCAAAAGTAAAGAGAGAGATGGAAGGTTCGGATGCAAATGCCATCAAAAATGCCTGCGAAGAACTGGGCAAAGCATCCCATAAATTGGCAGAAAGTATGTATGCCAAGGCATCTCAAGCTGCAGGCGCTGATTCCTCAAAAACACAGACCGATGAAGATGCGGGGAAACCCTCAGATGAAAATGTGGTCGATGCCGACTTTGAAGAGGTAAAGGACGATAAATAGAACCTTATCCACCCTTGTTGTTATACTACTCACTTTTTTGTTTGCCGGTTCTGCTATAGGTGTAGATGAAACCGAGCGCATTAAAATTTACTTTAGCCCTAATGGCAACTGCGAAAAGGCGATAATTGAAGAAATTGGAAGGGCCAAAAGCTGCATCCACATAGCGATGTTTAACTTCACAAACGGCCGCATAGCAAGGGAGCTTGTGAAGGTCTACAAACAAGGAATAGACATAAAGGTTATTGCGGACATGGAAAGTTCTTTAGATGATTATTCCAAAGGCAGGTTCCTTGAGAATAAAGGTATAAGCATTAAATACAGGAAAGGACCCAATAGAAATAATCCAGGCGATGAGACCGGCTTGATGCACAATAAATTTGCCGTCATTGATGGGAAGGTAGTCATTACCGGATCTTATAACTGGACAACTTCAGCAGAGAAATGGAATTACGAAAATTTGCTAATCATACCGTCTGCTAGAGTGGCCGAGCTTTTCGAGAGAGAATTCAATAGGCTCTGGATAAAAAAGTGAAACGCTTAGGATTTTCCCCCAAACACCTTGGCTACCCATATACTCAATTCATATAACAGAAAAAGAGGAACAGCCATTATTAATTGGTTTACTGCATCTGGAGTAGGAGTAACTATTGCAGCAACGATAAAGATAATTACAATGGCGTATTTTCTTTTAGAGGGTAGCATCTTAGCATCAACTACCCCAATCTTCGTTAAAAAAAAGACAAAGAGAGGTAGTTCAAATACGATCCCGAAGGCAAAAAGTAACCCTATAGATAAAGAGAGATACTCCTTGACAGAGGGCAATGGCCGTATAGTCTCAGTAGCAAAACTCATAAGGTATTTAAAGGCAGAAGGGAAAGCCACAAAATAACCAAAAAGTGCCCCTCCAACAAAGAATATTGTTGAAAAGAGAACAAAAGGAAAGACATACCTCTTCTCTATTTCGTGAAGGCCAGGGGAAACAAAAGACCATATCTGATAGAGAACCACCGGACTCGCAATAAAGATGCCGGTCAGTAGCGATACCTTTAAGTAAGCAGAGAAGGCTTCTGTCAATCCTGTAAAGACCAACGACCCTCCGGGTGGTAGCACATCTAAAAGGGGTTTCATTAAGATTTTGAGTATTTCCTCTTTAAAAGTGTAGGAGGCAAGAAACCCAATACCTACTGCGATAAAACAGACGATCAACCTTCTCCTTAACTCCTCAAGATGAGAAGTAAAGGGGAGCTTTTCATCAGCCACTTAGCTTGCTACCTCCTGTCCCCTCTTTATCTTCTTCTATCATTTTTTTCTTTGTTGTCTGAGCTTCCAAAGTTTCTTCCTTATCTTTAGCTTCCTCTACCCCTATCGTTTCCGTAACATTTCTTACTATCTCTTTATAGTCCTTAAACAATTCCTCTTTTTGATTAGCTAGCTCCCCTTTAATATCCAACTCCTCTTTAACCTCTTCGGCAGCCCTTTTAAACTCTGTTAACCCCCTTGCTAGTGTCCTGGCTAGATCAGGCAATTTCTTTGGGCCTATAAATATCAAAGCAATTATAAAGATTACTATAAGTTCCGGAATTCCAATCCCAAACATCCTCTTATCCTATGATATTGGTTTTACAAACTAATGCTTTGACTCATAAATAACTTTACCAAAAATGTCTCCCCTCCCTTGGTGGGAGGGGATTAAGGGGAGGGGGCAACATAGCGATTCTTCACCCCCACCCTGCCCCTCCCCCATCAAGGGGGAGGGAATATTTAATTCAAGATTTTATAGTAAAGAGGCACCTATATGTCAATAAATAGTTAGCGCACAATTTACGGTAATGTCAAGTATTTTGTGTCAGATTTACGGACATATTGACAAAAACCACAGGCTTTGTTACATTGGATGGAAAAATATAGAAGGTTTTGCATAAAAGCAGCCAGGGAGAGAGCGAAATCCTGGTACAATAACACGTTTATAACGAAAGGGGGTAGAAATGGAAAGGAAATTCTGGAATGAAGAAATGGAGACAATGCCTCTAGATAAACTGAAGAGTCTACAGGGAAGGAGGCTTCAGTCTGTTGTGGCCCGCGCCTATGAGCATAGTAGAGTATATAAACGGAAATTTGATGAGGCTGGGGTTAAACCATCGGACATAAATACTCTAGAAGACATAGTGAAGCTTCCCTTGACAGATGATGTGGAGGACATACGCAATGCTCCTTTTGAGGATAAACTCTCCGTTCCTTTGAGTGAAGTCAAGATGTATCACTCCACATCAGGAACAACCACAGGAATTCCCGAACCCATTCCCTATAGCGCAAGAGATATAAAGGCTTTTTTTGAGGGTGAAGCCCGTGGTAGGTGGACAATTGGAGCAAGACCAGATGATGTGGTTCAGGTTCTTACGGGTTTTGACTGTTGCCACCGAGGATATGTGGAGATGGGGGCTACCTGTCTCTTGCTCAGCGCTGGAAGAGGATTTGTAGATAAGCAGATCAGTCTTACCCAGACTGCTGGTGTTACCATTATCGAACACATGCCCAGTCTGATGATCAATTACTTTGAAAGGGCAAAGGAGTTGGGCTTCGATGTAGCAAAGAGCAAACTCAGACTTGTAAGTGGTGTAGGAGAGGCATGGGCTGAAACCTATAAGAAAAAGATGGAAACCAAGTATGGGATACCTTTCACAACCCTCTGGGGTTCAGTAGAACTAGGTGTAGCCGCTGCTCAATGTGAGAAGAGATGTGGAATGCATATATTTTCAGACCTAATTTATCTCGAAATCCTGGATCCGGAAACGGGGACCCCCCTTCCTGATGGTGAGGAAGGCGAGATTGTAGTTACTGCCCTTCTTATGAACGAGGCATTCCCGTTAATAAGGTATAAGGTCGGTGATGTATCACAGATATATCCATACGAGCCGTGTGCCTGTGGGAGGACCCATCCGAGGATGGCCCCGGTAAAAGGGAGAATTTCACAGATAGTAAAGATAGCAGGAAAGAAGGTGATGCCCCTGGATATAGAGGAGGTGATGGCCAGTACCGAAGGTTTGGCAGAGAACTATCAGATAGTCATTGATAAACCAGGGGAACTGGATAGGCTGAAGGTGAAGATGGAATACCAATCAGGCATCAAGGATATGAATGCCTTGAGGAGTCGCGTCGAAGAGGTCATTCATCAAAATTTAGGTGTGGAGAGTGAAGTAGATCTATTGGAAAGAGGCTCTATTGTATCCGATACCTATAAGGCCCAACGTATCATTAAGACATATTAAGAAAGTAGGGGGCGATTCGCTAATCGCCCCCACGTGTCTGATCTAAATCTTGCTACTATGAGCCATCATTTTTCATTATATGTCTTTACCACCCGCGTTGCCTTGAACTTTTCGCGGCCTAACGTTCCTATTGGGATAAGTTCTACATCACTTTCTACACCTAGATCCTTATCAAAGGCATCCTCCACCTTTCTCTTTAATGCCTTTTGGTCTTTGGCCTCAGGTTTATACTCCATCTTCACCTTCAGTACTTCCAACTCCCCGGGTTTGTCCACGATTATCTGGTAATCGCTTGCCAATTCAGGGATAACAGCTATTATCTCCTCAACGTCTATAGGAAGGATGTTTTCCCCTTTCACCTTAGTGATCTGAACCGCCCTGCCTCTGACCATGGACATCCTGGGATGGGTTCTGCCACATGAACATGGTTCATAAGGGAGTATTTTGGTGACATCACCAGTGCGATACCTGATTATAGGTGTAGCCTCAGGCCATAAGAGGGTTATTACCAGTTCTCCCTCCTGACCAGGACTCAAAACCTCTTCCGTTTCCGGGTCAATGATCTCCGTTATAACCAGGTCTAAGAAGGTATGCAAACCCTTCCCTGATTCACACTGAGCGCCAATAAGACCCGCGTCAACTGATCCATAAAGAGTCCTAAAGATGACATCATATTCGGCCTCGACCCTCCTCTTATATGCCTCGGCCCAACCTTCTCCCAGTGCCGAGATGAGTCGAATACTGCCGTTCTTGATGTCGTACCCCATCTCTGTTGCTCTTTCAAAATACTTTAGTACCAGGCTTGGTAAATATTCGAGTACTGAAACGCCCACCATCTGGCCAAGTCTTATTTGATTATCCAACACGCCCCTTCCGGCACTAAATGCCATGACCATTGCACCAAGGTGCTGATAACCCATTTGACAGCATGGAAAGCCAGTCAGGACATGGACTACATCAGACGGCCTGGTCCCTAACGTCCACCTTGCCCTTGCCTCCGCATCCATGAGGTTCTTCCAATCTGTACCGCTCCAGAGGACGGCCATGGGAACTCCTGTAGTGCCGGAGCTTGATTCCAGATATTTTACCTCTTCCATGGGTACAGCCAGCCTATCCGGTATCGGTGCCTTGCGAAAGTCCTCGGAAGAACGGATCAAAGGCAGCTTTTGAAGATCATCTAACGTATTGATGTTTTGGGGTTTTACGCCTGCATCATCGAATTTCTGCCTGTAGAACCTGGTCTTTTCATATGCACGGCTCACTGTCTCCTGGAGACGTTTTTCCTGCAGTTTCCTCAAGTTGTCTAAAGACATTGTCTCCAACTCTTCGTCCCAGTATTTCCTTTCTTTTGCCATGGTACAACCTCCTTCCTCTTTAGAGGAGAACCTTAATTTTCGTCAGACCCTTTCTGTCACTAATCTCTACGGCCGCCTGACATCCTGAAGTTCCACTCCGGGTTCAGATAGCGTTCTTTTAGATACTGTTCCTTTAATTGGTGTTCTTGATGGTTAAGATTCCCCTTTCTCAATTCTATCCCCAATCCCTTTTGAAAACCATCAATAAATATCCCTTGCAGTTCAAAGGAGTCTATGTCTTTACCTGCCTGGTCATTCACCGAAGTTATATTTCTAGACAGGTAATCCACTACCTCTCTCTTTAATCCCTTAAACACCATGATCTCAGAGAGTTTTTGGGCATCAAATCCAATTAAAATAGAACCATGCTGTAGAAAAGCACCGTTAACCCGTCGTTGATAACTCCCGCAAATCCCTCGATCTTTTCCTCGGGAAATATCCTTTTTGAGCCACGAAGGGAGTCTGCTAACTCAAACGGTTGTTCCTTGTATAGATATATCGTAACAGTTCACAGGGGTCAGGGATCAGTTGCCAGACACGGCTTTTCTCAAAGACATCCATGGGCTATTTAGTTCTCGCATAATCTCCAATTATCGATAAGTCTTCAAAATATAAAATCTTTTCCT
>Ga0210056_1001585_pt1 | contig 19682 bp, 14 predicted proteins | sample CryGeyCG2014_080_2_FD_183965 | JGI IMG/M metagenome (GOLD analysis project Ga0210056, IMG submission 183965) | Groundwater microbial communities from aquifer - Crystal Geyser CG07_land_8/20/14_0.80 (SPAdes) (version 2) | ecosystem: Environmental > Aquatic > Deep subsurface > Groundwater | place... | reverse complement strand
AGTATAATGGCATTTTATTGGACCGGGTAGTTTTAGAAAGTAGAATCTAGAAAATAGAATCTAGAATAAAATTATGAAAAAAAATAACCAAAACCTAAAATTAGATAGAAAGAATGCTACTTTTTGCTTTTTACTTTCTAATTTCTGTTTTGTTATTCTACTTTCTATTTTCTACTTTCTATTTTCTGGTTCTATTTTTGCGGCGGAGATTTTTTATGACGCCGATACCAGAAAAATTAAAGCGAATACGGAGTTTGAAGTCGGCGTTTTCTTGAATGCGGAAAGCGAAAACATCAACGCCATTGAGGGCATCCTGCGATTTCCGGCCGACATTTTGGAGTTCAAAGAATTAAATGACGGAAATTCTATTGTTAATTTCTGGGTAGAGCGGCCGTCGCGTCGTGTCGAAAACGAAATCATTTTTTCCGGCATCACGCCGGGCGGATTTGTTGACAAAAGAGGACTCATCTTCAAAATTACCTTTTTGGCGAAGAACGAGGGCAACGGAAAACTGGAGATGCAAGATATAAAAGCCCTCTTGAATGACGGTAAGGGTACTGCGGCCGATATTTCCGTTTCTCCTCTTAAAATCATTGTTACAAGCCAGGATTTGTCTTTGCCGCCCAAAAAAGAAGCAAAAGATCAAGAACCGCCAGAATCGTTTAAACCAGAGATTGCGCGCGATCCCGCTATATTTGACGGCAAATGGTTTTTGGTCTTTGCGACGCAAGACAAGGGATTGGGCATTGACCGCTATGAAGTATCAGAAAGTAGAAAACAGAAAATAGAAAATAGAAGATGGGAAACAGCGGAAAGTCCGTATTGGTTGAAAGACCAGAAATTGCGGAGTTTTGTTTATGTGAAGGCAGTTGATAAGGCCGGCAATGAAAGAATAGCGATGCTTGAGTCGAGATATCCGTTGAAATGGTATGAGAAATGGGAGAATTGGTTTATAATAATTATATTAGGAGTTTTCTTATTTATTATTTGGTACTTATGGAGGAAACTAAACACGAAAAAACACGAGTAAGAACACGAAGGAGCACGAAATTTTTAGTGTTTATTAGTTTTGTCTTCGTGTTTTTTAGCGTATGCGGAGCGGCAAATGCCGCGACGCTGTATTTTTCTCCTTCTTCCGGGTCGCATGCGATTGGTGCGACTTTTTCGGTAAGCGTGTATGTCTCAAGCGTCGACCATGCAATGAATGCGGCTTCAGGAATAATTTCATTCCCAAGCGACAAACTTGAAGTTACCTCTCTTTCCAAAACCGGCTCAATTTTTACTCTTTGGGTGCAGGAGCCGTTATTTTCCAATTCCGCCGGGACGGTAAGCTTTGAAGGCATTGTTTTGAATCCTGGCTTTACCGGATCAAGCGGTAAGGCTATTACTATCACCTTTAGAGCTAAAGCGGCTGGTAATGCATCCCTGACTTTTTCTTCCGGTTCCGCGCTTGCCAATGACGGACAAGGCACGAATATTTTAGCAAGTTTAGGAAACGCTTCCTTTTCGCTTGGCATCGCGGGTCCGGCTGCGCCTGAAGCGGAAACTCCGCCAGCAGTAGCTGGAACGCCGGCGGCGCCTCAGATATCATCGCCCACTCACCCAGACCCTAACAAGTGGTACGCAGTGAACGATGCTAAATTTACTTGGCCATTATCCTCTGGCGTAACTGGAGCTCGTTTGCTTGTGGGTAAAATTCCCAATGCCATTCCAACCGTAACCTATATCCCCGCTGTTAATTCGCGAGAGTTGCCAGATTTGGCTGACGGTATTTGGTACTTCCATGTTCGCTTGCAAAATAACGCCGGCTGGGGCGGGATTTCTCATTTCCGCTTTCAGATTGATACGGAAAAGCCGAGCAATTTTGACATAAAAGAAATTGAACGAAAAGGTCTTACGGATCCGAGGGTTAAGTTTGTCTTTAGCGCTGAAGATAAAACTTCCGGCATTGCTCATTATAAAGTTCAAATTGACGATGGAAGCGCTGAAATTTGGCAAGACGACGGGACTCATACATTTACAACACCTCTACTCGGTCCCGGCGACCACACGCTGATTGCCAAAACAGTAGACAAAACAGGCAATTCATTGACAAATTCCGCAGACTTCATCATTAAAGCAATAGAAGCGCCAACCATCACTAAATATCCTAAAGAATTAACGAGCGGTGAAGTCTTCATCGCTAATGGCGCCACCTATCCAAACGCACAAGTTGTTGTTTGGCTCCAGAAAGAAAAAGAAGACGCTCAGAGCTATGTTATAGAAAGCGATACGGATGGAAACTTTATCTTTATCGCTGACGAAAAATTAAAGGATGGCATTTACAAATTATGGGCTGAAGTAATTGATATGAGGGGCGCGAGAAGCAAGCCAACGGAAAAAACAACTATTGTTGTTGAACAACCGGCAATTTTGAAGATAGGAACTCGAGCAGTAACCATGCTTGCTGTTGTTGTTCCACTTGTTGCTCTTATCATTCTTTTACTCGCGCTCATTTGGTACGGCTGGCATAAATTTTCATCCTTCAGAAAAAGAATTCGCAAAGAAACCAAAGAAGCCGAACAAGCCCTACACCAAGCTTTTAATGCCCTAAAAGAGGAAACGGAAGAACGGGTAGCAGAGCTGGATAGCAAACCCGATTTAAGCGAAAGAGAAGAGAAAGTCTGTAACAGTTTAAAAAAAGCTTTAAAAATTTCCGAAAAATTTATCGGTAAAGAAATCGAGGATATTGAAAAAGAAATAAAGAAGTAGTAAAATTATAAAATGAATGGCTGGGTTAGCAATTATTCGTCGGATACAAAAATCCGTCGGTGTGCTAACTCACGCCGGCGGATTTTTGTGTAATTAATAATTTTATGGGGAGTTCATTTGTGTCGCCCGCGCACGGGTGCGGTGGGGCAAGGGCGACTAAATACAAATGACAAATCCCCGCCAAAAAAAATCCGTTCCGTCCGGCAGGCGGGCAAAAAGAAAAAGGGGTGTGGGGAAAATGAATTTTTGCCCGCCTGCTCTGCCCGCCGAAGGCGGGCTGTGGGGTGGGAAAGCGTTTCCGCAATTCCTGCGTTAGCAGGAAGGCAAAACAGAAAAATTTTCGTTTCCTTAATTGAAAAAAATTTGGGGGGCGCGCAAATAAAAAAATGTAAAGAAAATTTTTCTGTTTTGTCCACCGTCAGGCGGGCGGAAACGCTGGGCGGGATTCAATCCGCAAAATCCTCTGGATTTTGCTCAAAATGGGTTCGGATTTCATCCAACAAACACCACCAAAGTAAATATTGAGTTTAACTTTATGTTAGAAAAAAACGAGAAAACAAAAAATTTAAAAGAGAGAATCGCCCGCTTGAAGGGCTTTCTTTGACTTAGAAAAATTAGATGAAGAGATAGATGAGATAGAAAAGAAAATGCAAGACCCGAAGATTTGGCAGGATTACGAAAAAGCGCAGTCTCTTAACAGGCAGCTTGTTTTATTGAAGAAGAGAAGAGAGAAGATAGAAAAAATTGAAAATGAATTTGAGCAAGGAGAGATAAAAGATATGGAAAAAATAGAAAAAGATTTGGAAGATATGGAAAAAATAAGTTTGTTAAAAGGAGAGCATGATAAACGAAATGCTTACCTGATGCTTCACGCTGGCGCTGGCGGAGTTGATGCTTGCGATTGGGTGGCCATTCTTTTGCGCATGTATTTGAGATTTTTTGGAAAAAAAGGCTGGCAGACAAAAGTTATTGACGAATCGCTTCATAAAGAAGCAGGATTTAAAAGCGTGACTCTTAAAATAGAAGGGGATTATGTTTATGGTTTTTTAAAAGGAGAAGCTGGCGTTCATCGTTTGGTGAGAATTTCTCCTTTCGACGCGGAAAAGATGAGGCATACTTCTTTTGCTTCGGCTGAGATTCTGCCAGAGATTGATGAGATAAAAATAGAGATCAAAGAAGAAGATTTAAAAACGGAGACATTTCTTGCTTCAGGTCATGGAGGTCAGAATGTTCAAAAGAGAGATACAGCCGTCCGAATCACTCATTTGCCCAGCGGGATAGTTGTTTCTTCTCAGTCAGAAAGATCTCAATCTCAGAATAAAAAACAGGCCTTGGAACTTCTTCAAGCTAAGCTTTATAATCTTTATGAAGAACAAAAGAGTAAAGAGAAGGCGGAGCTGAAAGGAGACGTAAAATCTATTTCTTGGGGCAATCAAGCTCGGTCTTACGTTTTCCAACCTTATAAATTAGTCAAAGATCTACGCACTGGTTATGAAACTTCCGACCTAGAAAGTGTACTGAACGGCGATCTTGATCCGTTTATAAACTCATATTTAGAGCTGAAAGCTAATCAGCCATAGATGGACTTATGATTTTTTGTTTTCTGATTTTTTTTATTTTAGGCATTGGCATCGTTTCTTTTCTGCCAATTCCTTTTTTTGTTTATCTAATTTTTTTGTTTTTTTTGATTATTTTTTGTCTTGTTGCCTCGCGAGAATTGATAAAAAAATTTTTACCTTTAATGATTGTTTGTTTTGTCGGCTTCAGCCTGGGCACCATCCGTTTAAATTTAAGTTATCCCCCTATAGATGGCAATCGCCTAAGTTTTTATAATGAGAAAAAAATTGTCTGGCAGGGAAAGGTTAGAGGAGAACCGGAAGAGAAATTAAATAAAATTGACTTAGAGGTTGAAGCAATGAAGATAATTGCGCCGATTGAAAAAGAGATTAAAGGCAAGGCTTTAGTTTCTGTTCCTTTTTATAGTGACTATCAATATGGAGACATTCTTACAATAGAGGGCAAATTACAAACGCCGGCGAAATTTGAGAGCTTTGATTATCAGTCTTATTTAGTGGCAAAAGATATTTATTCTCTCTCTTACTACCCTAAAATAGAGATCTTTAAAAGAAGCGAAGGTAATCTCTTCCTAGATAAGATCTTGAAGTTGAAAGACAAAATAAAGAATTTAATTGAGAAGAATTTTACCGAGCCGCAAGGTTCCCTTATCTCGGCAATTTTTTTAGGAGAAAAAGGCTTAATTCCTGCAGAGGTTAAAGAGTTTTTTTCTTTAACCGGCATTGCTCATCTTTTAGCTGTCTCCGGTCTTCATATTGTGACCTTAATGTCTATCTTCTCTTTTATTTTAATTGAAGTTTTTTTAGTCTCTCGGCGAAAAACTTTTTATTTTTTACTGCCTCTCGTTTCCCTTTACATCATTTTTGTTGGCAGCCCGGCTTCAGCCCTCAGAGCCGGGATAATGGGATTGGTCTTGGTTTTTTCTGAGACAATTGGCAAAAAAAGAGACCAGCTTAATTTATTGGTCTTTACTGCTTTTATTTTGCTTTTATTTAATCCGAAACTTTTGTGTTTTGACATTGGTTTTCAATTATCTTTTTTAGCAGTTTTAGGCATTTATTTTTTGAACCAAGACTTTGAAAGGCTGTTTTCAAGAATCCCGAATCTTAAGTATTGGCCTTTAAGAAGTTATTTTTCCGTCACTTTAAGCGCCCAAATTTTTATTTTTCCCTTGATTCTTTATTACTTCGGTAATCTTTCTTTAGGAACGCCTTTGGTCAATATTCTTGTTTTGCCCTTTTTGCCTCTTTTAATGTCTTTTATTTTTGTTTTTGCCCTCGGCGCCTTAATCCTTCCTTTTTTAGCGAAAATTCTTCTTTGGCCTGCTTGGATTATCATTACTTATATTTTCGTTGTAGCTAGATTTTTTGCCCGCTTGAGGTATTTCTCTTTTAGTTTTGGCAACCTGCTCATGAATTGGCGGATTTATTTAGTGATATTTTTGTATTTTTTAATCGTTCTGTTGGTTTTTAAATTAAAAAAATCGCCCCTTGTATCTGGGACGACTAAGTTAGAAAATAGAAAGTAGAAAGCAGAAAATAGGGAGAAAAAATTGTTCTATAAGCTGATTATTTTACTTCAAATTCTGTTTCTGGGCTTAAAATAGTTTCATTTTCTGTTTTTATTTCGGCCCTAAGTTTGTATCTGCCTTTATCAAGATTTTTTATAGTTAAAACAAACTCCCTATTAATTTCTGGATTCAAGATTGTGCCTAAAAGCAATTCTTCGCCAGTTTCTTCTTTAAAAGTGTAAAATTTTACTTGGTTTACCTTAACAAGATAAGGTCTTAAAAAAATTTCGTAAGGAAAATCGGAAGAGGAAATTATTTCTCCTTCTTTTGGCTTCAGCCAAAATATTTTTTTCTCAAAACCTCTCTCAAGGTAGATGATGATTTCCTTCTCGTTACTATTGTCAATATCATCAAAGGCGATTACTTTTATTTTATGCTCGCCCATGTCCAGTCCAGAAAAAGGAATCAAACATTCATAAGGCGATTTTTCATCAAGATCAATCGGGATCTCGTCAATCAAGCATTTTATTCTGCTGATTTTTCTTTTGGCAGAGGCCTCGGCTCCTAAAACAACATACTCTTTATCAGTGCTAAAGCCATCATAAGGGAAAATTATTTTTATATTTGGTTTATTGGCCAGGGTATGGAGGTCGTCTGGAGAAACAGGCGGAAAAGGATTCTCAATTTTTGTGCTGTCAATCCATTTTTTAAGAGCTTCTTCCCAGCGCAAATATTGCGGATCTTTCTCGGGATTAGTCGGAGCTGGGCCCAATGGATTGTCTTTATCAACATAATGGAGAATTGAATGAGGAGCTTTGAAAGTTTTTTCTTCAATAAAGGTTTCCGGGGTAGAGGTAGTGGCTAATTTCCCTGAGGCTTTGTCAACTTTAAGGATGATTTCTTCGGGGAATTCTCCGTCAAGGATTGGCTTGCCGGTTTTGACAAAAGAGGGGGGAGTGAAATTATTGGCCGGCGTACTTTTTAAAGACTGGCTCATAAAATCACGCCAAATCGGAGCGGCTGTGTCCGCGCCATCAGCGCCTGGTTTCATCTCGCTGTTGTCATTATTGCCCACCCAGACGCCAGCGGCTAGATCTGGAGTGTAGCCAACAGTCCAGGCGTCGTGAAATTCGTTAGAAGTGCCGGTTTTGACGGCCACTGGTCGATCTAAGGTTAAATAATTTTTAGTCCCGAAAACATAAGCCCTGGCCCCGTTATCAGAGAGAATATTGGAGACTAACCGGCAAATCTGTGGCTCAAATATTTTTTCTTCAGATGGCTTGGTCTTGGTATTGTCTTCTAAGACATTACCTTGCGAATCTTCAATTTTTAAAATGGCTTGAGAAGGGATTTTTATTCCTTCACGCGCCAAGACAGAAAAAGCAGTGGTATGTTCAAGGAGATTGACTTCTGAGCTGCCTAAAGCTAAAGATAATCCATAGCGATCCTTGTCGCCTAAAGTGGTATAACCGAGTTTGAGCAAAAGATCAAAAAAATTGTCTTTGCCGACTAAGTATAAAGTTTCAACCGCTGGAATGTTACGTGAACCGGCTAAAGCTTGGCGCATGGTCATTGGTCCGTATTCTTTAAAATCATAATTATTCGGCGAATAACTCGGCTGATAGGGGCCCGGCGGACCAAAATTTGTTTTGGCGTCAAAAAGCAAAGTTTGGGGCGTATAACCTTTGATAAAAGCAGCGGCGTAAACAAATGGCTTCAAAGAAGAGCCGGGTTGTCTTGGTTTTAGAGAGACGTTAACCTGGCCTTGAATTTCCTCGTTGAAGAAGTCGCGGGAACCAACCATGGCTAAAACTTCGCCGGTTTTGACGTCCAAAGCCACTAAGGCCGCGTTAGAAGCATTAAACTTTTTTTGATTATTTTCCGCATATTTATCTATGGTTTCTTCGGCTATTTTTTGTTTTTCTATATCTAGACTAGTGATAACTTTAAGACCTCCCTGTTCCACCAGACGTTCGCCATATTTATTAACTAAAAGTTCTTTGACGTAGAAGACAAAATGAGGAGCAATAATATTTTCTTTTTTAGGTATTATTTTTGCTAAGGTGTCCACTTTTTTCGCCTGCTCTGTTTCTTCTTTATTATAATAGCCTTCTTCAGCTAAAGCATTTAAAATATAATCACGCCTGCCAATTAAATCTTCTTGATGCGAGCCGTAGGGAGAATAATAAGTTGGCGCTTTGGTTAACGAGGCAAGAAGAGCTGCTTCATCTAAAGTGAGCGAAGAAGGATTTTTGCCAAAATAGATTTGTGAGGCCTCAGCAATGCCATAAGCATTGGAGCCATAAGGAATTTCGTTGAAGTACATCTGGAGGATCTCTTCTTTGGTGTATTTTTTTTCTATTTGATAGGCCAAAAAAAGCTCTTTTATTTTTCGGGAAAAGAGTTTTTTGGGTGAGAGAAAGGCATTTTTGATAAATTGTTGGGTTAGAGAAGATCCGCCTTGGACGGGCTTTCCTTGAAAAATGTTGACAAGAAGAGCCCTTGCCATTCCCTTTAAATTAAAACCTTGGTGTTTGAAGAACTCTCTATCTTCTGCCACGATGGTGGCATTAATGACGCTTTTGGGAATGTCAGAAAATTTAATCAGCGTTCTTCGTTCTTCATTGAATATTTCATAAAGCATGGTTTCTCCTTTTCGGTCATATATTTTTGTGGAGAGATTAATGTTGCGAGTTAAAAGTTTGCCTGGTTCTGGCAATTCACGGCTGGCAATGATAAAATTAACCAGCAGAAAAATAAAGCTGGCGGCCACAAGGAAAACAATCAAAAAAACAAAAATTTTTAAAATTGTTTTTCCCTTTATCTTCCTTTTTTCTTTGATTCGTTTCGTCTTCCAATTCTTCATATTTTTATTATATCAAATAAACCTATCTTGACAAAGGGTAAATTTTTGCTATTATTCACCTAATTAAAATTGACAAAAAAGGAGGACAAAATGGAAAATTTTCCTTTAGTTGGTCTATTGATTTTGGGGTATGTGATGGATTATTTTCCAATCATAATGATTGGATTAGGGGTCCTTGTAGTTGTTCTCGCTTTCCGTACCGAGAAAAAGACCCCTAAAAAATGATAAAAAAGAGGTTAAAATTAGTCAGGGGCTGTTTTAGAAAACAGCCCTTTTTTTTAATTTTTAATTTGCTAAAATAAGACTATGGATATTTTCCTTTTTTGTTTTCTTATCTTTTATTTTTGGCTTTCTCTTAAAAAAGAAAAATGGGCTTTATTCTTGATTCTAGCCCTCTTGCCTCTCTATCAGGTCAGATTTAAGCTTGGTTTTATCCCTTTGACTCTTTTAGAACTAATGATTTCAGTCTTGTTTATCAGTTGGTTCTTGGTAAAAACAAGAAAGAATGGCTTTAAAAATTTGATTTTGGAAAAATGGCAGGAACTTAAAAATTGGCGCTGCCTGATTATTGTCTGGCTATGCTTGGCGGCAGTGGCTGTTTTTATCGCGCCAGACAAGCGAGCGGCTGCCGGCATCTTTAAAGCCTATTTTCTTGAGCCAATCTTGTTTTTGATTGTTTTAGTCGATTCGGCGGAGAGAGAAGAAGAAAAGAATTTAGTATTTAACGGATTGATTCTTTCTGCTTTTTATCTTTCTTTGATGGCGGTGTGGCAAAGATTTTTTGGCGGCGGAGTTTTAAGTTTAGAAGTCTTAGGTCAAGCAAAAGTTTGGCGAGCAACCAGCTTATTTACTCAGCCAAACTTTCTTGGTTTATATTTAGGTCCGATTGTTCTTTTAACTCTCAGCCGATTAAAGCTAAAAGGGCAAAATAAATTTAAAAATTTATTTTATCTATTAACCATTGCTTTATCGGTTTTAGCCATCATTTTTGCTCGTTCAGAAGGGGCTTTAATTGGTGTTTTTTCTGGCTTGTTATTTTTCGGCTTAGTTTTTAATAGGACAACGCGCCGGCTTGTTTTAGCCGTCTTACTCATTTTAATGTTGTTTATTTTTAGTTTCCCTTGGTTGAGACAATATTCAACGGAAAAAGTTTTGTTGAAAGATTTATCCGGCCAATTGCGATTGAATATTTGGCGAGGATCAATTTCTTTATTGAAAACCAGTCCTTTATTAGGCGTTGGCTTATCTGGCTACCAAAAACTGATTCCTAAATTTCAGAAGCCGTATTATCAGTCCGGTCAGCTTATTTCGGTTGAGACCCATCCCTATCCTCATAATCTTTATCTAGCTGTTTGGTTAGAATTAGGCCTCTTAGGTTTATTGGTTTTTATCAGTTTGATTGTTAATTTTTTTGTTTTGATTTTTAAGAAAATAAAGAGGGATGTTTCTTCGCGAAGATTTTTTTTGGCTCTTGGGGCGGCGATGATTGTTTTGCTTGTTCACGGTCTAGTAGATACGCCATATTTTAAAAATGATCTTTCTGTTTTGTTTTGGCTAATCATTGGTTTAGGAATAGCAGAAGCAAATTTAAGGAAGGGTGGCTGAGTTTGGTTGAAAGCGCGGCTCTCGAAAAGCCGTAGGGTAGTGATACCCTCGTGGGTTCGAATCCCACCCCTTCCGCCAGTTAGGAAATGTCTTTGTTGGCTCGCCCTCTGCGAGGGCTCGCCAGCCGATTTTAAGCGCAAAATTGGATTTTTTGTCTTTGCTCCGCTACTGCGGGGCTGGCCAAAAGCGGGCTTCCCTCATTTTTAATTGGACTGTTTTCATTTTATTTGTTATCATATTTATGAAGGGTCAGATAAGCACCCATACTAATACTATCATACTAAGGAAACTATGAAAAGTCAAAACAATAGCGAAACAATTGGGGCTAAGATAAAACAGCTTAGAAATAAGCAGGGCTTAACGCAGGACGAATTGGCGAGAAAATCCGATCTCCCCTATACAACACTGACCAAAATAGAAACAAATGTTATTACCAAACCCTCTATCCAAACGGTTTTGAAGATTGCCAAAGGTTTGGGAATTAGCATTGATGAATTAATGAAATAATTATGACAATATCAATTACATGGTTTCCGCCGTCATGGCTACTCATAAAAACTAAAGATAAGGTCATTTATATTGATCCCGCTTGGATTCAAAAGAATTTTGCCTCATATCCGAAGAAAATAATTTTTAGCCATTATCCCGAACCAATGGACGGCTTGCCCGAACCGGATTTACCAAAAGCAGATATCATTCTCATCACTCATCACCACCAAGACCACATCAAAACCGCCACATTGAATCGTCTCGCAACTAAAAGCACGCTTATTTTTGCGCCGTCAAAATGTGCTGAATTGATCAGTAGGCCTTTTAAAGAAATAAAACCCAGCGACGAATGGAAGGTCGGAGAAATCAAAATTAAAGCGGTATACGCATACAATACACCAAGCGGACATTCCACCCGAAAAGTTCATCATAAAGGAGAATGTGTCGGCTACTTGCTTAAAATTGGCAATAAAACCATCTATCATGCAGGAGACACGGATGTTATACCTGAAATGAAAGAATTTGGGAGAGTGGATATCGCCTTTTTGCCAATTGGCGGGACATTTACTATGAATATACAAGAAGCAGCACAAGCGACCTCAATTATTAAACCAAACATCGTTGTACCAATGCATTTTTTGAAAACAAAGCCGGACACATTCAAAAAAGAAATAAAAAATGCAGTCGTGCTTAAAACCGGAGAAAGTTACGAATTATAAAGATTTTTATGAAAGATATTTTAAGCAAAATACGAAAAGATTTAGAGAAAAATATTGATCCCGCCTATCGTGAGAGGACTCAGTATGTTTTTAAAGAAAAAATAAAAATTCGTGGTGTCAGAACGCCTGTTGTTGTGAAACTTGCCATTCAATATTTTAAGGACATAAAGAATTTAGAAAAGAAAGAAATTTTTGTTTTATGTGATGAGCTGTGGCGCTCTGGATACATGGAAGAATCGTTTATTGCCTGCAATTGGTCGTATTCCATTCGTAAACAATATGAACAGGGAGATTTTGAAGTTTTTGAAAAATGGGTAAACAAGTATGTCAGCAATTGGGCTTCGTGTGACACTCTATGTAATCATACGGTTGGCTTTTTCGTAGAGATATATCCGAGCTACATATCGAATTTGAAAAAATGGGCAAAATCAAAAAATCGTTGGATGCGTCGCGCTTCAGCGGTGTCCCTTATTATTCCCGCCAGGCATGGAAAGTTTCTAACAGATATTTTTGAAATCGCTGATGTTCTGCTTTTAGACCAAGATGATTTGGTGCAAAAAGGTTATGGTTGGATGTTAAAGGCGGCGAGCCAGGCTCATCAAAAAGAAGTATTCGATTATGTCGTTAAAAATAAAAAGATGATGCCCAGAATCGCTCTTCGTTACTCCATAGAAAAAATGCCAAAGAGTTTAAAAGAGAGAGCAATGATAAAATAAAACTATGAACAAAATACTTTTAGGAATAATTTGCGGTTTAGTGTTCGGAATCATTGATGTTTTAGCTATGATTCCGCTCAAATACGAAAACAATCGCAAGAGAAATGAGGCAATGTCCTCGGCTTTTATCGAGCGATTTATGATCGGATTTTTAATACCAAATGTTAATTTAGGTATACATCCTGCCCTGGCAGGTTTGCTATTGGGATCCGGTTTGAGTGTGCCTTCAGCCATTATTACTAGAGCTTATGCGCCGATAATTGGAACAGGAATAGTCGGAAGTGTGATTATTGGATTTATTGTTAAAGCGGTATTATAAAAAAGAATTTGCCGACAAACCGAATAAATCTCGGAGTTCCGCTAAAAGCGGAACGAAAAACTTGAAATCGTCCAATCCGAAAAGGTCGCTTCCGCAGGCGGGCGGAAGGGGGGTTTGGGGGGAATTCCGCCCGCCCTACAAATTTCGGGCGAAATCAGTTCGAATTTTTTCGAACGCACACAGCCAAGACAATTGACCTATTTAGCCGAGACAACAGGGCGCCCCGAGTACATTCACAAGGCTCCCCCATGAGACAGTTTTTGTTTTTTTGCGCAAGTAATTTGAAAGAATAAAAATGACCAAATATATTTTTGTTTTTGGCGGCGTAATGTCGGGAGTTGGGAAAGGGGTAGCTTCTGCTTCCATTGCCACGATTTTAAAGGCAAAGGGATTCAGTGTCTCCGCGATTAAAATTGACCCTTATTTAAATACTGATGCCGGGACAATGAACCCAACAGAGCACGGAGAAATTTTTGTGACTGAGGACGGGATGGAATGCGACCAAGATGTAGGGACTTATGAGAGATTTTTGAATCAAAATATTTATGGGTCAAACTATATGACTTCTGGCATGGTTTATAAGGCGGTGATTGAGAAAGAAAGAAGTCTTTTTTATAATGGCCGTTGCGTTGAAGTTGTTCCTGACATTCCCAATGAAATAATCAGGAGAATAAAAGAAGCAAGCAGAAAAACAAAAGCAAAAATAATGATTGTGGAGGTTGGCGGAACCGTGGGTGAATATCAGGGTTTGCTTTTTGCTGAAGCAGCGAGAATGATGCACCTTGAAAACCCCAAGGATGTAATTTTTGTGATGGTTTCTTATTTGCCCATTCCGGACAAAATTGGAGAAATGAAAACTAAGCCGACTCAGTATGCGGTTAGGGCTTTGAATTCATTTGGTATTCAGCCTGATCTTATTTTAGCCCGTTCAAAAAGACCGCTTGATAAGATAAGAAAAAGAAAAATTTCAATTTTTTGTAATGTCAAAGAAGAGGACGTTATTTCTGCGCCAGATGTTGATCTGGTTTACGAGGTGCCTTTAAATTTTGGAAAAGACAAGATAGGAGAAATAATCCTTAAAAAGTTTGGCTTGCAGGCAAGAAAAAAAGACCTTAAAGAATGGCGAAGGCAGGTAGAAGTTTGTAAAAACGCAAAAAAGAAAATAAAAATTGGTTTAGTGGGCAAATATTTTAAAAGCGGTGATTTTACTTTTGCCGATTCTTATCTTTCTGTTATTGAAGCCTTGCGCCACGGAGCGTTGGTTTGTAAAGTAAAACCAGAATTTTATTGGTTTAATGCCGAGGAAATAGAAAAGAAAGGAACGAAAAATTTAGAAAAGATGGATGGCGTCATTGTGCCTCAAGGCTGGGGCAAGAGAGGAAACGAAGGTATGATAAAAACAATTAAGTTTGTCAGAGAAAAGAAAAAACCATTTTTAGGTTTATGCTTTGGCATGCAGATGGCGGTAATTGAATTTGCTAGAAATGTTTGTGGCTTGAAAAAGGCCTCTTCAGAAGAAATTGATAAGCATGCGCTGCACCCTGTTATTCATTTAATGCCCTATCAGAAAGAATATTTAAAAGAAAAAAAATATGGCGGGACGATTAGATTAGGCGCTTGGCCATGTGTTTTAAAAAAAGATTCTTTGCTTTACAAAATTTACAAAGAAGAAAAAATTTTTGAGCGGCATCGCCACCGTTACGAATTTAATAACAAATACAGAGAGTTAATGGGAGAGAAGGGATTGGTCTTCAGCGGCACATCTTGCGATGGCGATTTAGTTGAAGCAATTGAAATAAAGAATCATCCATTTTTTATTGCCACCCAATTTCATCCAGAATATAAATCGCGTTTCCTTTTTCCTCATCCTTTATTTAAGGCCTTTGTTAAAGCTTGTTTAAAATAAAGTTATCCACAGGTTTTTTTCTTGACTTCTTAAAAGATCTCTTTATAATTGAAACACCATAATGGTATTCTATATGAGAAATCAAAAAATTAAACAAAATCGGTCAAGCGGTTAACGACCTTATTTTGTTGCTTCAAGCAAAGCCGCTGACCAGCGGTTTTTTGATTTCTTCTGTTCTTTAACAATTTAAATTAATTTAAGAATAAGCGCAAATTACACGTCTATATTAAAAATAAAGTCAATTTTGACTTTTAAATTTTAGTTTGTAGGTTAAGTGGTGAATTAGAGAAAGTAATGCCTAAAGTGGATGCCTTGGCTTCAAAAACCGATGAAGGACGTAGCAGCCTGCGATAAGCCTCGGGGAGGTGGCAAGCAACCTGAGATCCGAGGATGTCCGAATGGGAAAACCTAAAGCGTTGGAGACGCTTTGCTCTGACCTAAAAGTCAGAGAGGGTACCCGGGGAAGTGAAACATCTCAGTACCCGGAGGAAAAGAAATCGAAAGAGATTCCCTGATTAGTGGCGAGCGAAAGGGGAACAGCCTAAACTTGGTAAAACCTAAGCTTTAGAGAGAATATACTTCGGTATAGATTCTTTGAAGGGAAAGGCGGTAGGGTTAAAATGTTTTATCAAGAGTTGTAAGATATCAACGTTCTGCTGCTTACAGAGTAGAGTAGAACTTTAATCTTGAAGTTGAAAGATTTGGAATAGCCTGCCAAAGAAGGTGAAAGCCCTGTAGATGTAAAAGATTAAAGATTTATAGTTGATATTCTTGAGTAATACTGGACTCGTGAAATCCAGTATGAAGTTAGGCGGACTGTCGTCTAAGGCTAAATATTTTTGAAGACCGATAGTGAACTAGTACCGTGAGGGAAAGGTGAAAAGTAGCCCGGAAGGGCGGTGAAAAGTACCTGAAACTTTAGGCTATCATAGACTCGGAGCTTCGATGTAAAAGTCGGAGTGACGGGGTTCCTATTGAAGAATGAACCAACGACTTCGAGCATATAGTTTGACTAAGTTCTACGGAATGGAGTCAAAGCGAAAGCGAGTGTTAAAAGCGCGTTCTCTGTCTAAGACAGAGGGGATTATATGCTTGAGACCCGAAACTGGGTGAGCTACTCATGGCTAGGGTGAACTCCGACGAAGGTCGGAGGGAGGCCCGAACCAGTTAGTGGTGCAAAACTATTGGATAAGCTGTGAGTAGGAGTGAAAAGCTAATCGAACCCAGAGATAGCTGGTTCTCCCCGAAATAGCTTTAGAGCTAGCCTGCTTGATTGGATGTTTAGCGGTAGAGCACTAAATAAATTAAGATGGGGCGACCCACTTGATTTAATTAAACTCCGAATGGCTAATCATCTTTACAAGTGGAGTCAGACCGTGGGGGCTAAGCTTCATTGGTCAAAAGGGAAACAGCCCTGATCTCCATCTAAGGTCCCTAAATCCAAGTTAAGTGTGAAAAGTGGTGAGACGACTGAAACAACCAGGAGGTTGGCTTAGAAGCAGCCATCCTTTAAAGAAAGCGTAACAGCTCACTGGTCAATGTTGTCTTGCGCTGAAAATTTATCGGGGCTAAACTTGGTACCGAAGATGAGAATGCTGTTGCTTTGCAACAGCGTGGTAGGGGAGCGTTCCGACAGCGGTGAAGTCAAATCGTAAGATTTGGTGGAGCGGTCGGGAGTGAGAATGTTGGTATAAGTAGTAAAAAGGCCGATGAGAATTCGGCCCACCGAAAGTCCAAGATTTCCTGGGCACTGATTATCAACCCAGGGTTAGGCGGTCCTAAGGGGAAGCCGAAAGGCGTACTTAATGGACAAGCAGTTAATATTCTGCTTCTAATATTAGTTTCCGAAGGAGTAACGTTTCGTTAAACTTGGAGCATGCATTGGTTTCGTGTTTAAAGAGAAAATGGGTCTCTAGGAAAATCCGGAGATAAAAAGTTTTCTCTGAATAAAATTTTCGCAAGAAGAGATTCCAGGGGCGATGGAACCAAGAAAAACTTCTAGGGCTAAACTAATATTAACCGTATCGCAAACCGACACTGGTGGACAGGGTGAGAAACCTAAGGTGTACGAGTGATCCCTTGTTAAGGAACTCGGCAAAAAAGTGTTCGTAACTTCGGAATAAGGACTGGTCCGATGAATAATCGGACTCGCAGCGAAAGTTGCCAAACGACTGTTTAACAAAAACACAGGTCCCTGCTTAAACTGTAAAGTGATGTATAGGGGCTGATGCCTGGCCAGTACTAGAACGTTAAAAGGAGGAGTGACCGAGCACATAATTTATTTATGTGCTTGGAGGCTCTGAATTGAAGCGCTAGTGAACGCCGGCGGTAACTATAACCGTAGATCTTTGTTACCTCTACACTTTTTAGTGTAGTTTAAAAGATAGGGCGGTTAAAAAATTCGACCATATGCTGGAACCCTTAAACGCTTAGACTACCGGGTAGGTGAAAATGTCTAAGTTATAGGTAATCAGCAGGAAAGGCTCTGAATAAATAAAAACAATAATTATGGAGCAAAAAAAGATTTATTATCATCTGAAGCAATTAAAAAGGGAATATCTAAATTGGTATATAGTTGGTTTTGTTGACGGAGAAGGATCGTTTAGCGTCTCAATTACCAAACATCCAGATGCGAGATTTGGCTGGATGATCGATCCAGTTTTTCAGATCTATCAACATGAAAATCATCGAGAAGTTTTAGAACTAATTAGAGAAGTTCTAAAAACAGGAACAATCAGATTCAAATCAAAAGAAAAATCTAATACACTTGATTTCTCTGTCGAAAATTTCCGTTCTCTCAAAGAAAAAATCATCCCCTTTTTTAAGAGATACCAATTGATTGTTAAAAATGATGATTTCAAAAAATTTTGCCAGATTATTGAATTAATGGACAAGAAAGCGCATTATACTATTGAAGGATTCAAAAAGATTATTAGAATCGCTCATTTAATGAATCAGCAAGGCAAGCAGAGAATCTATTCAGAAGAATATATTTTTGAGAGAATGGAGAATAAGTTAAAAAATAAATTATTCAGAGAATCCTCAGAGACTAATACGTCGAATCCCGTAATTTACGGGAATGATATAGTCCAGACACGTTAGTGATAGCGTGAAATAAAAGCCTAAGGTAACGTAATCCCTTGCCGGGTAAGTTCCGGCCTGCATGAATGGCATAACGATTTGGCAACTGTCTCAACAAGGGGCTCGACGAAATTGCAGTGGGCGTGAAGATGCGCTTAATCCACGGTTAGACGAAAAGACCCCGTGAAGCTTTACTGTAGCTTGATATTGGATTAGAAGAAGAACTAGTTCAGCGTAGGTGGGAGCTCCGACGGAAACGTCGGGGCGCCAATGAGACACCACCCGGTTGTTTTTCTAATTCTTACTCTCTCTCATTAGCAGTGGGATGGGGACAGTGTCTGGTGGGCAGTTTTTCTGGGGCGGAATTCTTCCAAAGTGTAACGAAGAAGTTCATTAAGGTTGGCTTAGACCGAATGGAAACCGGTCCGGACGTGCAAAGGCATAAGCCAGCTTGACGGCAAGACAAATAAGTCGCGCCGATGCGAAAGCAGGACTTAGTGAACCGATGCGTCTTTACAGGAGGCGCAAAGATCAACAGATAAAAGCTACTCCGGGGATAAGCCTAAAAAGGCGTTGTCCCTTTTGCTAAGTAATTAGCAAGATAGTAGACGGCTAATAACGGCGAAGCCTAAGCTGATAAATGATCAGGGAAGGTAACGTCGTGGGAAGTTATTCGGGATTAATTCTAAATTTATATGATAACCAAAAAACAATACGAAATTGTTATTGGTACGATAATGGGCGATGTTTATATCCAGCCAACTGGTAAGAAAAACGCCAGATTAAGATTCGAACACTCCGAAAAACAAAAAAGTTATATTGAATGGAAATGGCAAGAATTGAAAAATTTAATGCAAGACAAACCTAAAAAAATTATTCGATATAATCCAATTTGGAAAAAAACCTACACTTATTATCGATGTCAAACTCATTCTTCTCCTATTTTTGGGAAGTTATACAGACTGTTTTATATTGATAGACAAAAAGTTATTCCAGAAAATTTTGGAAAATTATTTAAATCAGACCTTTCTTTAGCGGTTTGGTATATGGATGACGGATATTATTATCACAGAGATAAAACAGCTTATATCTATTTGTCAAAAGTTTCCAAAAAGGAGACAGAGAATTTACTCCAAGTATTAAACAAAAATTTTGGTTTAAATCCTAGATTAGAAACAAAACGACTTGAAAATATTAATCTGAAATTTTCAGTTGAAGAAACAAAAAAATTGATTAAATTAATAAAGGCAGAAGTTATACCTTCAATGAAATATAAATTGCCTTTACCCGAATGACCCCGTATCGACTGAGTCTAAAATAGACGAGGTGGTTACAAATTTTTTTAATAACCACAATACGCCGTCCTCCCCCGATAAAAATCGGAGGATGAAGACATAGTCAGCACTTATCGAAAGATAAGAGAAATGTGAACAGGCTAGTCAGGCCCGAGAGTTCCCATCGACGGCCTGGTTCGGCACCTCGATGTCGGCTCATCGCATCCTGGGGGTGAAGAAGCTCCCAAGGGTTGGGCTGTTCGCCCATTAAAGCGATACGCGAGCTGGGTTCAGAACGTAAATTACATTGCGTTCTATCACAGAAATGTGATATAATAAATCTGACTCATAACGGTGGAACCTTTATAATCCCGAACATTATATAAGGTAATACCGTGGGAAGATTAAATTATGCCAAAAGCAATTTCTTCTATAACTAAATCTTATATTGCTGGTTTTTTAGATGGCGATGGTTGTATTATGTTTCAGTTAATTCGTAGAAAAGATTATGTTTATGGTTATCAAATACGAGCTAGTGTTGTCTTCTATCAAAAATCAACTAATCGTCATCAATTAGAATGGTTAAAACAAATTTTCGAAGTTGGCTATTTAAGAGATCGTAAAGATGGGATGACTGAATATACGATTGTTGGCTTAAAACCGGTAATAAAGATTTTAAAATTGCTTCAACCATATGTGCACCTTAAAAAAGAGCACATCAGGTTAGCTTTAAAAATTTATAAATTATTAATTGATAGAAAATTCAACTTAGACAAATTTATTCAGGCGAGTAGATTAGTAGATCATTCTGGTGTTATTAATTATTCTAAAAAACGTACTAACACCTCGAAAAATTTAAAACAATTTTTAA
>Ga0210056_1001577_pt1 | contig 19719 bp, 17 predicted proteins | sample CryGeyCG2014_080_2_FD_183965 | JGI IMG/M metagenome (GOLD analysis project Ga0210056, IMG submission 183965) | Groundwater microbial communities from aquifer - Crystal Geyser CG07_land_8/20/14_0.80 (SPAdes) (version 2) | ecosystem: Environmental > Aquatic > Deep subsurface > Groundwater | place... | reverse complement strand
ACATAAGCACGTTGGTTTGGACAGTTCCTCACCTTTCGAGCATGTAGATCGCAAATCTTGGGTACAATTGTCCCAGGATAGGACGATGATCCCTTCACTTCTTTGGAAACTCGACGTTCTGGTTGTTGCCCTGGCGTTGCTCGCCGTGGCCTGCAGCTCAGTTGCGCTATCGAATGGTTCAGCCACGCCCGCGCTTGCCTCGCCCACACCAGCCCCAAGCCAGACATCCTTGCCCACTTCCACACCGCTCCCGCCTTCGCCGAGCGCGACGATCACGCCGTTGATCGGCAAAGCCACACAAACGCTCAACGTGCGCAGTGGGCCGGGTACGGATTACGAAGTGCTGGGGATGATCCAGCCGGATACCGTGCTGGTGCTGACCGGCAAGAACGAGACCGCCACCTGGCTGCAGGTCGAGTACGCAGCCGGAGCGGGCGGCAGAGGCTGGGTCACGGCGGCCTACGTCCAGACCCTGCACGGCGACACGGCCAGTCTGCCAGTGTTGAACGCCTCCGGCGCGCCGGTCACGGCGGGCGCCTCCGCGCCGACCTCCGTCCCCGTCTCGCCCCCGCAGTTTGGGGGTACACCCACGCCGACCCTCGGTCCGGCCAGCGCAGACAAGGACTCTTCGGCTGCCCCGGCCATCCAGGTGACGTTCTCACCTGCCGGTACACCCCCGAACTACGGGGGTACACGCCAGTTCAGTTACACGAGCGAGGTTTCCTCCCCGCAAGGCGACGCGGAGGATTGGGTGATGTTCACACCGTATGCCAGTCTGGCAGGCTCACCTGCTGAGGTGCTGTTCAGCCTGGTCTGCGATGGGAACGGAAAACTGGAAGTGGAACTGTGGCAGAACGGCGCTCCGCTGGCCGGCTGGGGCGGGCTGGCCTGCGGTGACCAGCATAAGCCCCTCGAGCTGACGGCCGGTGCGCCGTACCTGCTCCGCCTGCGCGCCGCGACTGGCGCTGGGCTGCAGTACGTTCACTATACCCTGACCGTCCGCAACGGCCCATAAGCCCGTTATGAAACGAAATTTCCTCATTCTTGCTATCCTCACCCTGCTCACCGCCTCCTGCGCTGTAGCGCATGTGGCGAACCGTCCCTGGGCTTACAGCGACCTGCGCCGCCTCGACCCGCCCGATGATACCCCCACGCCCGCCGCCGACCTGCTGGCCGTCTACACCCGCACCGCGGGTTACGATCTGCAAATCCGCCTCGACCTGCTCGACCTCACTTTCAAGGATGATTACCGCCTCGAAATCCAACTGTGGGACAACGCTCTTTACGCCCAGGCCCCGCTCGTCATCCAAATCCCCTCCAGCGGCAGGATCCGGCTCATCCAGCCTCCAGGCGCAGACTCGCCTCTGCAGGTGCGCGTCAGCCACGACCCCGGCCTGGATACGATCACCATCAGCCTCAACCGCTTTTTCATCGGGGAGCGCTATCACTTCGACGTTACTACCTATTTGCCTGCCTCCTCGACCCCGGCTGATGAAGCCCTCGACATTCATTCGGATGATCCGCCGCCTCTGGCGCGTGCCCCGCTCCTGCTGGCCTTCACCGATTCCTATCCGGCCTACACGCCCGCCCAGGCCCTGCGCCGCTGGGATGGTGCGCACACCGGCCCGACCGGCGAGCGTCACGGCCTGCGCCACGTGCTGGATAATGCCGAGCGTTACGGCATCCCGGTCGCTTTGCTGGATCTGAAGAACCCCGCCAGCCTCTCGGCGCTGGATTTCATCGGCCAAACAGGGCGGATTCAGCGCCTGGTGGACGAACGCCTGCTCCTCCTGCCGGATGTTGTTTACGGCGAACCGGCGGACGGTTCCCTGGCCTTCAGCCGGGAGGCGGCCCAGGCATTTGGCTTGCCTGCCAGCCTGTTTATCTACCCCCATAGTACGGGGGCAAGCGCGCCGTTTTCGGACCTGCTGCCTGCTTACCGTTACCAATTCATCAACCTCTCTGACGCGACCCACCTCGCCCGCCGCGCCGGACAGACGCTCATTCCTCTCCCAACCCTGGCCGACGGGCAGGCCAGCGATGACGGCCTCAGCCTGGAAGTCCGCCGCCTGCTGATCCGGGCTGCCCTCTCGCCCGATCCAGGGGATATCGTCGTGCTGGGCGGCAGCCTGCCCCACAGCACCTGGGGCGATGCGGACATGGCCGCCGCCTCTTTCGCTTACATCGCCGCTCACCCCTGGATTTGGCCGCTGAATGGGGAGGCGCTGATGTCATTTCCCATTGGGGCAGAGGCCGTCTCGATCCCAGCCCCCGCGCCTGCCTCGCCCATGGCCATCTATACTACCCAGGGGCAGGCGACCGATTTCGATTCCTTGACCTTGCAGGCTCGCCTGCTCACCGAGTTGCGCAGCGCGCCGCAGAACCCCCTCACCGATTCAGCCTGGCAGATGTACTTTGCGCTGACCGCTCCCGGCGCAGATACGGCTCTACAGGCCCTGCGCGCCCAATACCTGGGCGAGGTCGGCATCCTGCTGGCCGCCAGCCACTGGGATGAAAATCCATACACCCTCTCGGCGTGCTCCCTCGACCTGGACTACGATGGGCAAAACGAATGTCTGCTGGCCTCGTCGAAGTTCTTCGCCGTGATCGAGACAACCGGCGCGCGGCTGTCTTTCCTTTTTTCCCACGAGGAGAGCGGCGCGCACCAGCTCATTGCGCCTACCGTCCAATTCGTCCTCGGTCTGAGCGACCCCTCCGAATGGAAACCCGCGCGCGGCGAGGCGGCTGACCCGGCGCAGGTCATGGGCGCCTTCAGCGACACGCTCCAGCCTTTTGCAGCCTATATTCCTGTATGGACGCGAGACGGCACGTTGATGCTTTCGAGCGCGGGCGCAAACCGCACCAAGACCTTCCGCCTGACCGAAGACGGTCTCCAGGTGCGCTACGACAGCCAAACCGCGCTCACAACCCGCATCCCGATAGCCGTTGACCCCTGGCAGCGTTTCCGCGCCGGCTGGGCGGCGGACGTGCGCGCCAGCCTCACCCCCGTCAGTTGGGGATGGGGCCTGGTTAACGGGATCAGGCTCGAGGTCCGCACGGATGCGCCTTTCACCGCGCAGGGATTCACCGTCTCGATCCCGTTCCTGTCCCGCTCAGAGAATCCCAACCTGGGCTATCCCTCCGGCCATTTTTGCCCCTTCCCACTGTCCATCATGGAAATCCATGCGAACGGCAGCTTTATTGTGGAGATTGTATTATCTAAATAAACTGGGGGGCGGGGTGAATTGCGGAAAATCTCCTTTTGTGGTAAATTGGGCAGATATTCTTCATGGAGTAGGCTATGGCAATGAAAATCATCCCTAATGTCATCGTCGGCAGACTGCCCGTTTACCTGCGCGCCCTGCGTCACATGCAAGCGCAAGGCCAGCAAACGACTTCCTCGCAGGAACTCGGCGATCTGGTAGGCGTCTCGGCTGCGCAGATCCGCAAAGATCTTTCCCAGTTCGGCGAGTTTGGCAAACAGGGCGCCGGTTACAATATCGCTTTCCTGACCGGGAAACTGCGCGAGATCCTGAAAGTGGACCGCGTCTGGGATGTGGCGGTGGTCGGCATGGGTGACATGGGTCACGCCATTGCTCGCTACCAGGGCTTCGCCAATCGCGGCTTTCGCGTGGCGATGGTCTTCGACAATAACCCGGCCCTGATCGGCCAGAAGGTGGGTGAGTTCGTCATCCGGGATACGCAGAAGATGGTGGACACCATCCGGGAAGCGGGTATCAAAGTCGCCATGCTGACCGTCCCGGCCTCAGCCGCCCAGGAGGTCGCCAACCAGTTGATCGAAGCCGGCGTCAAAGCCATCTTGAATTACGCGCCCATCAGCTTGAGCGTACCGCAGGGGGTGATGCTGCAATATATTGATCCTTCCACTGGTTTGCAGCGGATGACGTATTATCTCGAGTAGAGAGTAGAGAGTAGAGAGTAGAGAGTAGGGAGTAGAGAGTAGAGGTTATGAAAGCGGCGCCTTTGCGGACGCCGTTTTTGTTATTCTGCTACTCAACCCTGACCCTGATCACCTGGCTAATGATTGACAGCAACACACGTAGATTGAGGATGCCTGCCAGGGCGGTCTTCGCACCGCTGAATAGACCCCCCTCCTTCCTGGCAATGTGCAAATATCCACGCTGCACGGTCACTTGCTGGACTTCGCCCCAGGCATAGCTCTTCTTGCCGATCTGGATTGCCGCCTGGTTGACCATTACCGGCCCAAAGGTCAGGTTCCTGCCGGCGTTGTATTGTTGGCTGGCCTGCTCGAGTAGAATGGGGAATGTCTTTTCTTCGATGGCCCGCGCCAGTTCTTCCACGCGGCTGAAACTATCGTTCAACGCAAGCCGGTTGCCGCTGCGGTTTTCTACTGTGTAGGCGTGTGTAGCGCCAGTGTTTATTCCAAAGACATCGTGGCGGGTGACCGCCATGCGCAAGGCGGCTACGTCTCGCCAACGCCAGGGGTGCAGGCCGCGACGATCTTTATAGGCGAAGCCGTTCTGGTAGAGCAGGATTGCCTTGACCCAGTTGGCGTACGCAATCCCGGCGAAGATCAGGAACGACAGGAATAGGCCTGCCGCAATGACCAGCGGCCAAAAAAGGGACTCGCCCACCACCGCCGCGCCATAGCGTTTCCAGCCCAGGTAGGCCAGGGTTATCCCGTAAATCTTTACGCCCGCAGAAGCCGCCAGCAAGATCAACGCCGCAACCAGCCAGGCCCAGCGCCTGCCTTTGCGCAGGGGGAAGGTCTCGATCAAGCCGCCGCCCCCCTCTATCCCCCCATTTTTAAGTTCAAAAATGGGGGGACGAAGGGGGGCTGAGAGGGCTTCTGGAGGTCGAGGAATGTTCATGTAACAAAAGACCGGACGCTTAGTGCCTATCCGAAAACCCTCTGGAACGCGGACTTTAGTCCGCAATGCAGGGCAGACTGAAGTCTGCATTCCGTTATTCGGATAGGCGCTTATGCCCGGTCGGCTGATCTTATACGGGCGGAAGGTTCCGCTTGAGGAAAGGATAGAGGCTGAAGGCCTTCATCGCGCCTTCCACCGTGCATGTCAAAGGGTTATCCACCAGATAGGCTGGGATGCCGAGCGACTTGGTGAAGAACTTGTCAATACCGCGCAACAGCGCCCCACCGCCGCACAATGCCACGCCGCGGTCAATGATATCCGAGACCAGTTCGGGCGGGGTCTTCTCGAGGACGCGGCGGCCGATCTCGATGAATGCCTTGAGCGGCTCCTGGAGCGCCTCGACGATCTCCCCGGTTGTCAGTGTGACGGGACGCGGCAGCCCGCTGACCTGATCCTGTCCCTGCACTTCCATGCTCTCTTCTTTATCCTGGGGCACCGCCGCGCCGATCTTGAACTTCAATTGCTCGGCGGTCGGTGAGCCAATGATCAGCCCGTACTTTTTGCGCACATAAGCGACGATGGCCTCGTCCAGGTGCATACCCCCCGCGCGCAAGGTCTCCGCCGAGACGATGCCGTACATGGCGATGACCGCGACCTGCGTCGCCCCGCCGCCCAGGCACAGCACCATGTTGCCGGAGGGCGAGCCAATCGGCAGGTCCACGCCGATGGCGGCGGCCAGCGGCTGCTGGATCAGGTAAGCGTCTCGGCTGCCGGCCTGGAGCACGGCTTCGTGCACGGCGCGCGATTCCACGCTGGTCACGCCGTAAGGCACCGAGATCATGACGCGCGGGCGGAAGATGCGCAGCGGGCCACTGACGCGCCGCAGCAAATAGGCCAGCAATGCCTCGATGATCTCGTAATCGGCCACCACGCCGTTCTGCAGCGGTCGAGCGACCTCGATATTTTCGGGCACGCGGCCGTACATATTCTGCGCTTCCTTGCCCAGGGCAACGATTTTCTGCTCGTCCTGCGCAATGGCGACGATGGTCGGCTCATCAACCAGAACACCTGAGCCATCGGCAATGCGGGTCTGGTTCGTGCCCAGATCAATCCCCAGGTCTTTCGAGAATAGAGGCATAGTTTAACTCACTTGGATTCTTCGGTGATTCTGGCCGGTTTCGTGGCGCCGCGCCGGAAGCGTTTGACGGCATCCAGCCGCAAAGTGGACTTGCGCAGGGCCGCCTCGACCTTCAGATAAGCATCCGTATCCGCGGGTGGACCCTTGGCCAGCATCTCTTCGGCGCGCTTCCTGGCGGCCTCGGCGCGCGCTACGTCAATTTCTTTGACGTTTTCGGCCGCGTCGGCCAGAACGGTAACGATATCCGGCTGCACTTCGGCCACGCCGCCGGCAACTGTAAAAAATTCTTCCTGGCCCTGAGCGCGTACTTTGACGACGCCGAATTTCAAGGTGGTCAGCAGCGGCGCGTGGTTGGGCAGGATGCCCATCTCCCCTTCCGAGCCGGGGAGCAGCACCATGTCGGCATTGCCCTGGTAGACCATGCGGTCTTGGGAAACGATCTCACAACGGATGGGCATAAGCATTCTCCGGTGTCACGTGTTCCAGTGTCACGTGACACTTGAACACTGGAACACTTGACCCTTAAGCACTCTGGGCAAGCTTCTCCGCCTCTTCTACGACTTCGTCAATCATACCAACCATCATAAAAGCCTGTTCAGGCAGGTCGTCGTGCTTGCCGTCCAGGATTTCGCGGAAGCCGCGCACGGTCTCTTTCAGCGGCACGTACTTGCCTGGTGTGCCCGTAAATTGCTCGGCCACGTAGAACGGCTGCGAGAAGAAACGCTCGATCTTGCGGGCGCGGGATACAATCAGTTTATCATCTTCGCTCAATTCGTCAATACCCAGGATGGCGATGATATCCTGCAAGTCCTTGTAGCGCTGGAGCATGCGCTGCACCTCGCGGGCGGTGGTGTAGTGTTCCTCGCCCACGATGCGCGGGTCAAGGATGCGGGAGGTGGAGACCAGCGGGTCAACAGCCGGGTAAATACCCTTCTCGACGATGGCGCGCTCGAGGGCGATGGTTGCGTCCAGGTGTGTGAACGTGGCGACCGGCGCCGGGTCCGAATAGTCGTCCGCCGGGACGTAGACGGCTTGCATCGAAGTGACCGAGCCGTGGCGGGTCGAGGTGATGCGTTCCTGCAATTCGCCCATCTCGGTCGCCAAAGTCGGCTGATAACCCACAGCCGAGGGCATGCGCCCGAGCAGCGCCGAGACTTCCGAGCCGGACATGACGAAGCGGAAGATATTGTCAATGAAGAGCAGCACGTCATGGCCCTCGTCACGGAAGTATTCGGCCATCGAGAGCGCCGTCAGCCCCACCCGCAGGCGCACACCCGGCGGCTCGTTCATCTGGCCGAAAACCATCACGGTGTCCTTCATCACGCCGGATTCCAGCATTTCACGGTAAAGCTGCGTACCCTCGCGCGTGCGCTCGCCCACCCCGGCGAACACCGAGTTGCCCTGGTGTACGGTGGCGATTGAGCGGATGAGTTCCTGGATGATGATTGTCTTGCCGACGCCTGCGCCGCCGAAAATGCCTGTCTTGCCGCCTTTGGTGAAGGGGGCAACCAGGTCAATGACTTTGATGCCAGTCTCGAAGACTTCCACGCGCGTGGACTGGTCGGAGAAGAGCGGGGCAGGACGATGGATGGGATAGTTAAGCTCGGAATGAACCGGCCCTTTTTCGTCAATTGGCTTGCCAAGCACGTTGAAGATGCGTCCTAAGGTGACGGGTCCGACTGGCACCATGATCGGCGCGCCGGTTGCGGCGGCAGGGAGGCCGCGCTGCAAGCCGTCGGTCGTGTCCATCGCCACACAGCGTACCCGGTTGTCGCCAAGGTGGTTCTGGACTTCCAGGGTCAGCAGTTCTTTATCCTGCCGCGGGATCTCGATCGCTTCGAAAAGATCGGGCAGTTCGCCTTCTGGGAACTCTACATCCACCACACCCCCTTGAATTTGAACTACCCGGCCAGTTGCATTAGCCATTCTCGCCTCCGATCCGATAAGTTTGAGCAAGCGCCCTGGTAAGCGCTTCCGCGCCCCCGGCGATATCTAACAGGTCATTGGTAATGGATTGCTGACGTGCTTTGTTGTAATCCAATTGAAGCGAAGCAACCAGCTCGATGGCGTTATCGGTCGCATTCCGCATGGCGACCAAGCGGGCAGCATGTTCGCTGGCCAGCGACTCGAGGATCGCCTGATAGACTTGCAAAGCCGTGAAGCGCGGGATGATTTCGTCGAGGATTTCACGCTCGGCCGGCTCATAGATATAAGCCGCCGTCAGATGTTTTTGCTCGTGCGCAGCACCTACTCGGTAATCTTCCACCCGCTCAGAGCCAGCCTCCATTTCGAGAGGCAGGAGTCTCTTGACCCTCGCCTCCTGCTTGCCCATGTTGATGAAGTCCGTGTAGACCAGATAGACTTCGTCCACATCGCCTTTCAGGAATTCGTCCACCGCCATCCATCCAATCGCGGATACGTCGGCAAAGGAGGGCGCGGCCGGCAGGTTGCTGAACTCGGCGATGACCTCTTTTCGCCGCCGGATGAGCATATCGCGTCCCTTGCGGCCGATGGCAATATAGCGCACCGGCGTTTCATAGCGGTTGAACTTCTGCGTAGCGAAACGGATGACATTGGTGTTGTACGCGCCGGCCAATCCCCGGTCACCGCTGATGACAACGGCGAGCGTCTTGCGGACCTCGGGCCTGGTAGTCAAAAGCGGGTGCAGGTTGGCGCGCCCAGGTTGCTGGGCAATGTGGGTCAACACCTGCCAGGCCTTGGTCGCATAAGCCTGCGTTGCGAAAACAGCCGCCATGGACTTACGCACCTTGCTGGCGCTGACCGCTTCCAAGGCGCGGGTTACTTGTGAGATGTTCTTGACGCTGCGGATGCGGAGCCGCATTTCACGGGCTGATGCCATAATTCCTGGCTACCTGTTTCCTTGTTTACTTGTTTACCTGTTTACTTACTTACTGCCACGTGGCCTTGAACGTATCCAGCGCGGCGCGCAGTTTCTTGTCGGTCTCTTCGCTGATCTGCTTCTTCTCGGCGATGTCCTTGCCAAGCTCAGGATGGGAATTGTCCATGTAGCGCAGCAGGGCCGTCTCCCAGGCGCGCATCCGCTCTACCGGGACGGCATCGGCGAAGCCGTTCGTCCCGGCGAAGATGACAATGACCTGGTTTTCCATGGACATTGGCTCATACTGCGGTTGCTTGAGGATTTCTTGCATGCGCTGACCACGGTTCAATTGCGCCTGAGTCGCCTTATCAAGGTCAGAGGCCATCAGCGCGAAAGCCGCCAGTTCACGATAAGCCGCCATGTTCAGGCGTAACTTACCCGCCACCTGGCGCATCCCCCGCACCTGCGCGGATCCACCCACGCGCGAGACCGAGATGCCCACGTTGACTGCCGGGCGGATGCCGGCGTTGAACAGGTTGCCTTCCAGGTAAATTTGACCATCCGTAATGGAGATGACATTGGTCGGGATGTAGGCTGAAACGTCGCCCAGCAGGGTCTCGATGATCGGCAGCGCCGTCAGCGAGCCGCCCGACCCTTCGACCTTGACCGCCTTGTAGTCATCCGGCTTTTCCAGCGCCTTGCGCGCCTCTTCGGCATCATGCAATGAGCGTGGCCCGCCGTAGACCTTGCCGTCTACGCTGTCCTTTTCAGTCGCCAGCGATTCGGCAAAGTCCTTCTTGACGATGACGTACTTATTCGCCATACGAGCCGCCCGTTCCAACAGGCGGGAATGCAGGTAGAACACGTCACCCGGATAAGCTTCACGTCCCGGCGGGCGGCGCAGGAGTAGCGACACCTGGCGATAGGCCCAGGCATGTTTGGAGAGGTCGTCGTAAATGACCAACGCATCCTGGCCGGTCTCCAAAAACTCCTCGCCGATGGCGCAGCCCGCATAAGGTGCAATATATTGCAGCGCGGCGGCTTCGTCCGCCGAGGCAATCACCACAATCGTATGCTCCATCGCGCCGTAGCGTTCCAGCAGGGCCACGGTGCGGGCAACGGCCGCCTTTTTCTGGCCGATGGCCACGTAAATACAGACCAGATCCTTGCCTTTCTGGTTGATGATCGTGTCAATGGCGATGGCTGTCTTGCCGGTCTGGCGGTCGCCGATGATCAGTTCGCGCTGGCCGCGGCCGATGGGGATCATCGAGTCGATGGCTTTGATGCCGGTCTGCACTGGCGTATCCACGTCCTGGCGTTGGACTACGCCCGCCGCGATGCGCTCGATGGGACGGTAGCCCGTAAACTGGATCGGGCCGCGACCGTCCACCGGCTCGCCCAGGGCGTTGACCACGCGCCCAATCAGCCCGTCACCGACCGGCACCGAGGCGATTCGCCCGGTCGAGCGGACAATCATCCCCTCGGCGATCTCGGAATAATCGCCCATGATAATGACGCCAACGCTGTTCTTTTCCAGGTTGAAAGCGATACCCATCACACCGTTCTGGAACTGCACCAATTCTTGTGACTTGACGTTCCCCAGGCCGCCGACGCGGGCGATGCCATCCCCGGCCTCGGTCACCGTGCCGACGTCGCTGATGCCGATCTCAGGCGTGTAGGAATCAATCTGCTGTTTTAACTCACTGGTAATTTGTTTGATCAGGTCGGTCATGTCACCTCCGTGGATATGTGCTTGCAAGCCCCTGCGAACTAAACAGGGATGAAGCAATCCCTCTCGCAATGAGGAAGTAGAGCAGACAGCATGTTTTTACACACGGCTGCCCGGATAGAGGTCTCGCATCCGGGCACGCCTTGGGTCTCTGTCTGGTTTTTCTGTAGTTGTTTGAACGAATCCATGCGGATCGAAGTGAACCCTTTTGTTCGTTTTTTGTCTGACCTGGCTGGTAACAGAACGCACATATCATACCTGAAAGGATTTATCTTGTCTAGTTGGATTTATTGATTTATACTTCTCACTGCAAAAACCCACTCTGTCCATGTTAGAGGAAGAAATGAACCCTGCCATGCAAGATCAAGAAAGCGATAAACCTCCCAGTTCCCCACCGCGCCCGGCGCGTCCGTGGAGGGTGGCTGTGCTGGCCAACATCAAAGAGCACGATAAGCCCCTCCCGTCTGACGTTCCCCCGGACACCGGCGCGGACTATGACTATATCGAAACGATAAACCTCATCCGGGCCGCGCTCGAAACTGACGGCCACTGGACCATGTTCATCCCAGCCGACAGCAATCTGCCCTATGCGCTGAAAACAGCAAAGCCCGACATCTGCTTCAACATCGCTGAAGGCTTAGGGGGCGATGCGCGCGAAGCCCAGATCCCAGCCTTGCTGGAACTGCTCAAAATTCCCTATACCGGCTCGCGTGTTTTGACCAACGCCATTGCATTGGACAAGACGCTGACCAAACGCATCTGGCGCGACCGGCGCCTCCCCGTCGCGCCTTTCCAGGAATTCCACACTGGCGAGGAACCCTTACGCCCCGAGCTGCGCTTTCCGTTGTTCGTCAAGCCGGCGCGCGAAGGTACCGGCATGGGCGTAGATGCTCGCGCCATTGTCCACAATGAAGGAGAACTGCGCGAGCGCGCCAGGTACGTCGTCAGCATGTACAAGCAGCCCGCTCTGGTGGAGACTTACCTCTCCGGCCGCGAGTTCACCGTCGCGATCATGGGCCGCCCGGACTCCAGGCTGTACTCCCTGCATCCAGAGTGGTACGATGCGGACGGTTTCCACCGCTTCCCTATCCTGGAATTGGATAGCACCCGCTCGGTCACGCCCGGCGTTTACGGGCTGGAGGCCAAGGCCCAGTCCATTGGTTCGCAAGGCGCGCCCGGATATATTTGTCCTGCTCAAGTGGAACCGGACCTGGCCAAGAAATTGCAGCACTACGCTTGGCGCGGCCATCACCTGCTGGGCGCGCTGGATGTCTCGCGCGTTGACTTCCGCCTCGACAGCGAAGGCAATCCCTGCCTGTTGGAGATCAACCCCCTGCCCGGCCTGACCCCCGATTACAGCGACCTGTGCCTGATCGCCAATGCGGACGGGATTTCATACACCGACTTGATCCTGGAAATCCTGTACCTGGGCGCCTCGCGTTGGAACATGCTCGCGCCGCGCGAAATCCCGCTGCCACCGCCGAAGAAGCGGGGGTAACAGCAAAGCGGAAGCAAGCTTCCGTAGTCCAGAGTTTCAGAGGATTAAACTATGAACGCCTCCGTCAAACCTGTTTACCGCATCACCGACCTGGCCGCGGACGAGCGTCCGCGCGAGCGGCTGGGGAAGCTGGGCCCACAGGCGCTCAGCAGCGCCGAACTGCTTGCCATCCTGTTGCGCGTCGGCGTGACCGGCGAGAACGCCGTGCAGGTCGGCCAGCGTCTGCTGCAAAAGTTCGGCGGGTTGACCGGCTTGCACAGGGCGACCTTCGACGAGATGCGCGCCCAGCACGGGATCGGGGAGGCCAAAGCGGCCCAGATCAAGGCGGCCATCGAGCTGGGCCGCCGCCTGATGCTCGAAGCGCCGGAAGAGCGCCCGGCGATCAACAGCCCCGCCGAGGCGGCCGCGCTGGTTCAATACGAGATGTCTGGTCTGGAACAGGAACACCTGCGCGTCATTTTGCTCGACACGCGCAACCGCGTGCTCGACATCGTGGAAATCTATCGCGGCTCGGTCAACTCGTCACAGGTGCATATTGGCGAGGTGTTCAAACCGGCCATCCGGCGCAACGCCACGGCCATCATCGTGATCCACAACCACCCCAGCGGCGACCCGACGCCCAGCCCCGACGACGTGGCCGTGACGCGCGCCATCCTCCAGGCCGGCAAGCTGCTGGACATTGACGTGCTGGATCACATGGTCATCGGGCAGGGCAGGTGGGTATCGTTGAAGGAACGGGGGTTGGGGTTCAGTGGGTAGTAGTTTTGAACGAGCAGGGTGACGATGCTCGTCAGCGATCCGATCATCACGCCGACGAGGCCGGATAGCAAAGCAATCCAGTCCATACGATTTTCCTCCTCGAAAGCACTAACGGTTTGGCTTCGCGTAGCACACCCGAAGGGTGCAGCGGCAGCGGCGGGACTGGCGAGACTCCTTCCTATTATCGCGCCATCTCTGGGAAAACGCGCCAGTTTCCGAGCGGCAGAGCCGCTGTCTGCTTGCCCGTGACGCGAAGCGGTCCGTTGACCAAATCCCCGCGCCATTCATCCTTCATCCTTCTGCCTTCATCCTTTCTTCTCCTCCCTCCCGCGTGGACTCGCCCCCAACCAAACGGCATCCGCCTGCCCCGCCGCTTTTAGGCGGGGTGACAAAATCCGTTGACACCGCCTGGCTGTAAATTCGTCACTTCATTTGCTGCTGATTTGTTATAATACATTTACCATGACAACACCGACTCTTGCCAGGTTTTCTTTGCGCCAACCCGAGATCATTCCTGTGGGCTTGAAGGTTCCGGTAGGCAAGTCGTTACGGCCTGCCATAAAGAAAATCGTTGATGAACTGAAGCCCGAAAAGGTCATCCTTTTTGGCTCTTTTGCTTATGGCACCCCCAATTCACACAGCGATGTGGATTTGCTTGTCATTATGAATACGCGCGCATCCCACAAGGACAGGAGTTGGGCAGTTTCGCAATTGTTGCTGCCGCGTCCCTTCCCCGTGGATATCCTGGTCAAGACACCCAAAGAGATCGAAGAAGACTTGAAGTCGGGGGACTTCTTTATCCGTGAAATTCTGACGAGCGGCAAGGTGTTGTATGAGCGAAACAAATGACCCGCGCGCGTGGACGGAACGCGCCGAGGAAGATTTTACACTGGCGAAATCCGCGCTCCAACGGAAAAAACCGCTGGTTGGGGGAACATGTTTTCATGCGCAACAATGTGCGGAGAAATACATGAAAGCGTTGCTCATTTCCAAAGGCGCGGACTTTCCCAAGACACACGACTTGTTGATGCTGAACGACTTATGTTCGTCTGCAGGGATTTTCCTTGAAATGGACGCACGCCTCCTCAACACGTTGACTGACTATGCCGTGCGGACGCGTTACCCCGGGGATTCTCCAACTGCCGATGATGCAAAAGAAGCGCTCGAAATAGCCAACTCAATTCGGAAGTTTGCCAGGGCATTTCTTGGGGCGAAATAGAAGCACCTCTTTCTGCGTGGACTCTCACCCAACCAAACGGCATCCGCCTGCCCCGCCGTTCTTCCCTGCACCGAACGCAGGGCGGTGTGGCGGGGTGACAAAGTCCGTTGACCAGCCACTTGACCTGCTAAAACCTGACATGTCTCAGGCGCGCCCTTTTTAGCCAGCCCGCTCGCGTGGACTTGAACCACGATTAATCACGGATTCGTGGAGACATGTCAGGTATGGACTTATCCTCCCTCCCGCGTGGATTCTCCCCCTCCCACAAGAGGACATCCGTTCCCGACCGCGAGTCCGTTGACCAAATCCCCCGCGCCATTGACCTGATCCTGAACGCGATCATCGGCTACGGCCTGAACGGATCTCCGCGTGGCGCGGAGGGCCGTGGTGCGCCTGAGACGAAGTGGTCGCTTCTTTTTCTTCCTGCAAGTTATAATAACCAATCTACTTGTGCCATGATTATTGATGCGCGCTATGACCATTCTCCTGATTCTTTTTCAAAAGAGGTTCATACATGAAATCAAGACCATTCCGACGTGACAGGGTATTGAACGAAGGCTCAACCGCTGCCGACGAACTTTTGAACAAGTTGTACATGCAGGCTAAAGCGCAATTCGGCGCTGCCGTCAAATCGTTCTGGTTTTACGACGGCGACCTATGTCCAGCTTGTACCCAGAGTCCGATTGGCGTGATGAAATACAAAGGCAAGGATGCGCTGGCGATCAATGCGTTCATCTATCGCGAACGTGGCGTGTTAATTGGCTATTTCCTATGCGAGACCTGCGCAACATACATATTCAAAGAAGCGCAAAAAAATCCATACTGCCAGACGCCGCTACACACCGACATTGAGCGTAATTTGATCGCAGCCTACCACAAGCACTTGGCATCGCTTGATGCCTGAGCATCAGATCATGGGGAGGCTATAACGCGCCGCTCTCGGTCAGCCCGTTGAGCGCCCCGCGCCATTGACCATCTTCCCTCCCGCGCCGATACTTCATCCCCTCAAACAGGAAAGTTTGTGCCATGTGAAGGTATAATTCACTTGGGAGAACATGCTCATGCACCCATTTGAAAATGCCTTGAGTGTTTGTGTTGAGGATATCGAATTTGAATTCAGGAATAATGCTTTTGCTGAATGGTCAAATTTTCTTTTGAACCCGCGCCGACTACGCGGGAGCGATTTCCTTATGCGTTGGTCGCAGGGTGTATGGAGTGAAGAACGAATAACACAGGCCATTAATCAAACCAGTGAATTTTTTGCGATACCGTATGGGCCAAGTAGCACAGCACCTGATGATGATGTAAGAGCATTTGAACTGTACTTTGAACGCTTAGAGGCGGCTGGCTTGGGGAAAATCAAGCGACCAGACCTGTTGATTTTCAAAAGGATAGACCAAAAGACAATCATGAAAACGGTTGATAATATTGGCGGAATTTCCGAATTGCCGTTTATACAAGAAAACGACGCCAATGTGCAAAAGATTTTGTCGAAAGCGATTGTCGCTATTGAATGTGAAAATAGTTTGTGGCAAGGAAATCTCATGCCGGATTTTAAGGCTGAGTTGAAACCCCAAAAGCGCCTCGGCGGTAAAGTTGGTCTCAAAAAGAATGCTGTTTTGCCGACAATTATCATAAAAGAAGAAGACAGAAAACCTTTGCAAGCATGGCAAGATTCCAATGGCATTCCCATCCACGTTTGGCATGTGTTCTTTGATATGGCTTTTGGACTTGCCCTTGATGAGGCGCAAAGGCTTATTGAAGAGGGATTCATTCTGCCAACCGAACAAACTTTTCAGGCTCCCGGCGGCGCAACTACGAAGAAGTTGCTTTACAAGTTCTATTATCATTACGGCTATCCCCTCGGCGATGCACTTGAAGAACCAGGGCTTATTGCAAAATCCATTACTGACAAGAACGGACACATCTTGCCGTATGTTCACTTTGAAGGCGGCAAAATGTCCATGCGCGACGAAGCCTTGAATGTCATGAGAGAATTGGCAAATGCAAAAGGTTAATGTTTACAAACTTCCAGCAACGGGTGAAGCGCGGGAACTTTTGCGTAAAAAAGGCCAGTTTTGGACACCTGATTGGGTTGCCGAAGCAATGGTTGAATATGTGTTCTCTGATAAAGGCGGTAAATTGTTTGACCCTGCTGTTGGAGCAGGCGCGTTTTTCAGGGCGGCAAAAACAGTAGCCAAAGAAAAAGGACTTTATTTCTCATTATCGGGAATGGACATTGATCCAGACGCTTTGGAACAAGCCATTCAATACGGTCTATCCAAAGCCGAAATAGAGAATGTCAAAATTGGAGATTTTGTTTTTCAGCCGCCGAAAGAAAAACTCGCTGCGATTGTGGCGAACCCGCCATATATTCGTCACCATCGTATTTCCTTAACCTCAAAAGAACAACTCAAACGCTTTAGCATGCAAACTTTGGGGACAATTCTTGATGGAAGGGCAGGATTGCATGTTTATTTCTTGATTCGTGCATTGACATTATTGGAAGTAAACGGACGATTGGCTTTTATCATGCCTGCGGATACATGCGAAGGAAAATTTGCGCATGATTTGTGGCGTTGGATCGGCGCAAACTATTGTTTGGATGCTGTTATTACTTTTTCTTCAGAAGCATCACCTTTCCCGAATGTAGACACTAATCCGCTTGTTTTTTTCATTCGTAAGGCAGAACCAAAAGAAAAGTTTTTATGGGCGAAGTGTTACGAAGCCCAAACTGAATCGTTCAAGTTGTGGGTAAGGTCAGGTTTTGAAATTGCACAAGAAAAAAGTCTGACAGTCTTTCAACGTGATTTGGCAGAAGGATTGCAAACGGGATTTTCAAGACCGCCAGTTTCAGGAAAACCAAGTAAATATGTTCTTGGCGACTTTGTTCAAATTATGCGCGGTGTCGCAACGGGCGCAAATGAATTCTTTTTCTTGACTGACGAACAGGCAAAGCAATTTGAAATTCCACAAGAATATTTTGTCAGAGCTGTCGGGCGAACAAGGGATATTCCCACCGAAGAAATCACGCAAAAAACATTAGAGACGCTTCGTAAAAAAGGAAGACCAACTCTATTGTTGTCTCTCAATGGCGAACCATTTGAAAATTACCCCGAAAAACTTAAAAACTATTTGAAAGAGGGCGAAACTCAAGGGTTGCCAGAGAGACCGCTTATTTCACAACGAAAACCTTGGTATCGGATGGAATCCCGCCCTGTGCCGCCGTTCCTGTTTGCTTATTTGGGACGGCGCAATTCAAGATTTATTCGCAATACTGCGAAGATTGTTCCGCTTACGAGTTTCTTGTGTGTTTATCCCAAAAGCGACGATAAGGAATATCTTGAACGCCTTTGGAAAATTCTAAACCACCCCGATACAGTTTCCAATCTTGCCATGATTGGAAAATCGTATGGAGATGGCGCCGTAAAAGTTGAGCCACGAGCGCTTGAAAAATTGCCTATTCCTGATAGCGTAATAGAACAATCGGGATTACCAGTTCAAATGCGGTTGTTTGAAAAGAGCCAGCCACTAAAAACGACAACCTATCCTACAAGAAAGCGAAAATCGGTTAAGTCGGCCAAGTAGACCGCCAGCGACGTGCCGCCGGGCAAGAATCTCATCCGTATCCCTGGTGTTCCGTCCTTGCGATGATCTCGTCTTGCAGCGCCTGGCTGAGGTCGCAGAAGTAGTCGCTGTAACCGGCCACGCGCACGATCAGGTCGCGGTATTGCGCCGGGTTCTGCTGTGCCGCCCGCAGCGTGGCCGCGTCCACCACGTTGAACTGGATGTGGTGACCGTCCAGCTTGAAGTAGGTGCGGATCAGTCCCACCAGTTTGTCCAGCCCCTCTTCGTCTTTGAGCAGCTGAGGCGTGAACTTCTGGTTGAGCAGCGTGCCGCCGGTGCGGACGTGATCCATCTTGGCGACGGACCTGAGCACCGCAGTCGGGCCGTGACGGTCCGCGCCCTGGACGGGGGAGACGCCCTCCGATAACGGCGCCCAGGCCCGGCGTCCGTCCGGCGTCGCCCCGATCACCGAGCCGAAGTAGACGTGGACGGTGGTCGGCAACAGGTTGATACGGTACGCGCCGCCCCTGGTGTTCGGACGCCCGTCAATGGCGTCGAAGTAAGCGTTGAACAGGTCTACCATCACGCGGTCGGCGTAGTCGTCGTCGTTGCCGTAACGGGGCGTCTTGTTCAGCAGCCTCTGGCGTTCGCGCTCGTGGCCTTCGAAGTCGGCATCCAGCAAGGCAAGCAGCGCGTCCATCTTCAGCGTCTTTTGGTCGAAAACATGGTACTTGATGACGGTCATGGCATCCGTGAGCGTGCCGAGTCCCACGCCCTGGATGTAGGTGCTGTTGTAGCGCGCCCCACCGTCGTGATAATCCTTGCCACTGGCGATGCAGTCGTCAATCAGCAGCGAGAGGAATGGGGCAGGCATATAGGCCGCGTACAGCCTTTCGATGACGTTGTTGCCGCGCACCTTGATCTCAATGAAATAGCGCAGTTGCTTTTCGTAAGCCGCGAAGAATTCCTCGAAGGATTCGAACGTGGCCGGATCGCCTGTCTCCAGGCCGATCTTGCGCCCCGTGCGCGGATCCAGGCCGTTGTGCAGGGTCAGCTCCAGCAGCTTGGGCATGTTGAAGTAACCGGTCAGGATGTAGGCTTCTTTGCCGAACGCGCCGACCTCCACGCAGCCGGACGAGCCGCCGCTGCGGGCGTCGGCTACGGATTTGCCCATGCGCACCAGTTCCTGGACGATCAGGTCGGCGTTGAAAACCGACGGCTGCCCGAAGCCGGTACGGATGATCCTGGCGGCGCGCTTGACGAAGCGGTCGGGGTTCTTCTTGCTGACCTGGATCGAAGAACTGGGCTGCAAGAGGCGCATCTCCTCGATCACGTCCAGCAGCAGGTAGGTGACCTCGTTGACGCCATCCGCGCCGTCTTCCAGAATGCCGCCGAGGTTGATCTGGGCAAAGTCAGTGTAGGTGCCGCTCTCAGCCGCCGTCACGCCCACTTTGGGCGGCGCGGGCTGGTTGTTGAACTTGATCCAGAAACATTGCAGCAGCTCTTCGGCCAGACTTCGGAAGTCGGCGTGTGTCAGGTGACTGTCACTTCCGAAGTGACAGTCACCTGTTAGCCCTTTTCGGTAGAACGGCTCCAGGTGGCGGTCGAGGTGACCGGGGCAAAAGGCGTCCCAGGTGTTGAGTTCGGTCGTCACGCCCAGGTGGACGAACCAGTAGTATTGCAGCGCCTCCCAGAAATCGCGCGGGGCATGCGCCGGGACGTGCTCGCAGATCTCGGCGATGCGCTCCAGCTCGGCTTTGCGCTGCGGGTCGGTCTCTCGTTTTGCGGAAGCCCGCGCCAGGTCCGCGTGACGCTGCGCAAAGCGGATCAGCGCCTCGGCGCAGATGGACATGGCCCGCAGTTCCTGTTCTTTGGCGTAGGCCTGCGGGTCGTGGAGGTAGTCCAGTTCCTGGAGGCTATGCTGAATGTCCGCCTTGAAATCCGACATCCCCTTGCGGTAGATCTTGTCGTCCAGCACGGTGTGACCGGGGGCGCGCTGCTCCATGAACTCGGTAAAGATGCCGGCTTCATAGGCCGCTTTCCACTCGCCGGTCATCTCGGCGAAGAGCAGGTCACGCATGGATTTGCCCTGCCAGAACGGGATGATCTGCTCCTGG
>Ga0210056_1001570_pt1 | contig 19804 bp, 29 predicted proteins | sample CryGeyCG2014_080_2_FD_183965 | JGI IMG/M metagenome (GOLD analysis project Ga0210056, IMG submission 183965) | Groundwater microbial communities from aquifer - Crystal Geyser CG07_land_8/20/14_0.80 (SPAdes) (version 2) | ecosystem: Environmental > Aquatic > Deep subsurface > Groundwater | place... | reverse complement strand
CCATCTGTGGTCAGAAAATGAAGAAAACAAGCATAGGTCAACAACCTGGAATACTAGTCGATATCTGCCGGCAAAGAGACGGACTGTGGTTTGACAGTGGGGAGGTTGGGCAACTCGTAAGACAGTTGGCCGAGAAACCATTGGGAAAGCAAGGTTCTGAGCAGCAGGTCATCAGTTTCCTGGGAGAGGTATTCAAGGCATATAAATAGGCTATAAGATATAAACGCGAGGAACAGGGCGATATTTCCTGAAGTAGATTACATGTAAATTATTAAGGAGGTGTTCCATGATAGCGCTTTATGTAGTTATCGGCATTGTCGTGATTCTTCTTATCGCATTCGTTGTTACCTATAACGGTCTGGTCAGGCTTCGCAATCAACTAAAGAACGCTTGGGCACAGATTGATGTCCAGCTAAAAAGACGGTACGACCTGATTCCCAACCTTATGGAAACAGTCAAAGGCTATATGAAGCACGAGCGTGAGACACTGGAAGCCGTGACCAAAGCTCGCAATGTTGCCCAGCAGGCAGCGTCCTCCGGGGCCGGCGAACGAGCCAAAGCTGAGGGCGAGCTAACCTCTGCTTTAGCCCGGCTACTCGTTGTGGTGGAAAGGTACCCTGACCTCAAAGCTAATCAGAACTTCCTGGCTCTTCAAGAAGAGCTTACCTCAACAGAGAATAAGATAAGCTTTTCTCGCCAGTACTACAATGATTCAGTCTTGAAATACAACAACCAGACGCAGATGTTTCCTTCCAACGTGGTAGCCAGCATGACTGGTTTTAAGGCGGGCGAGTTCTTTGAGGTTGCCGCGGCTGAGGAGAGAGCAGCACCCAAGATTAGTTTCACTCAGTAGAAAACGCTTGAGTCATGTGGGAACAAATTAGGTCCAACCGGTTCAGGTCAGTAATACTGGTAGCCGGGATAGGCATATTGCTACTTCTGGTGGGCTATTTCTTGGGTCTATATTTCTTTAATAGCGGCATAGGTGGCCTAATTATCGCCTTGATAATCTGGGGAGTGCTGAATCTAGTTGCCTACTTCCAGGGGGACAACATCATGCTTGCCGTGTCAAGGGCAAGAAAGATTAGTCGTGATGATCACCCCCGCCTCTATAATATAGTTGAGGAAATGAAGATCGCATCGGGGTTAGATAGAATGCCCGACATATACATCATTGACGACCCGGCGCTCAATGCCTTTGCCACCGGCCGGGATTCCAACAAGACTGCCGTAGCCATCACATCTGGACTACTGCAGAAACTCAATCGTGATGAACTGCAGGGAGTCATTGGCCACGAGATATCCCACATCAAGAACCGAGACGTGCTATTGATGGCTATGTGCAGTGTTCTTCTCGGCACCATCGTCATTCTAGCTTGGTATGGATCGCGATTCATGTTCTTCAGCGGAGCAACCAGAACAAGGAGAAGCTCCTCGTCAGGAGGCGGCTTAGGTCAGTTACTAATTCTTGTTGTGGCCATCGTATTGATGATACTGGCACCAATTATGGCTCAACTCATTTACTTTGCCATTTCCAGAAGAAGAGAATATCTGGCCGATGCTTCTTCAGCCCTATACACCAGATACCCCGAGGGACTGGCCTCAGCTTTAGAGAAGCTAGCTGCCTCGACCAGCCAGCTAAAATCAGCCAATCAGGCCACAGCGCCAATGTATATCATCAACCCCTTGCACAAGAAAGGCATGTCAGCAAGTGACCTCACCAGCACCCATCCACCTACCTCCGAGAGAATACGTATCCTCCGCTCCATGTCCGGTGCCTCTTTCATAGATTATGACCGGGCTTACCAGCAGGTTTACAGAACCAGGAAGAATCTTATTCCTGCTTCTGCCGCAACCAGCACTGGGGTGGTTTCGCTGCGAGCGGCCAGACTAGAGGCAGTAGAAGAAGAACCAAACGAGTTGCAGCGGGCCCGCCATACCTCAGACCTATTGTGGCGTTTCAATAACTTTAAGACTATTACCTGTGACTGCGGCACCAAGTTAAGGGTGCCACCCAAGTTCAAAGAGTCTACAATCAAATGCCCGCACTGCGGCAGAATTCACACGGTTTGACAAAGGAGGTGCTGGTAATTCCATTTCTTGTGTCTATGAATCTTCACCTTTGCCTGTGTGGTATGGGGCATTGCATATTTCTTATTTTGCTAGGTCTTAGTATCTTGTAAGTTCTTTAGCCAAACTATATAATGCAGACATGGCGGATTCCAATTATGTCTCCAATCTTTAAAATTAGGGGGGTGAAGTAATGCCTGAGGCATTTTTAATAGCACAAAACCTTCACAAGAGCTTCAATGAACACAAAGCCGTCAACGGTGTTTCATTCACTATCAATAAGGGCGAAATCTTCGGCCTTCTGGGACCCAATGGTGCTGGTAAGACCACGACTATACGGATGTTATCTACTGTTCTGGAACCAGACCGTGGCGATGTCACAATAGGAGGCTATTCCATACGGCATAATGCTGAAGCTGTTCGCCGCCTCATTGGAGTCTGTCCTCAAGAATTAGCCCTCTACGCAGACCTTCCCGCTCTTGATAATCTGGTCTTTTTTGGCCGGATGGCAGGACTAAGTGGTAAAGAGGCACACGCTCAGGCTATGGCTCATCTGGAGCTGATGGGTCTAGTAGAAAGGGCTAAGGGGAAGGTTAGCAAGTTCTCCGGGGGCATGAAACGGCGCGTCAACCTGGCTATTGCCCTTATGGGTCATCCCCAGCTTCTCTTCCTTGATGAGCCCACGGTGGGCATAGACCCCCAGTCACGGAACAATATCTACGAGACTATTGAGAGCTTGCGAGATAAGGGAATGACTATTCTCTACACCACCCATTATATGGAAGAAGCCGACCGCCTCTGTGACCGCGTAGCCATTATGGATGGAGGGCAGTTAATTGTGCTGGATACTCCTCTGGAACTAAAGCGGCGCATCGGGCCACCAGAGCAGGTAACCCTGGAGGATGTTTTTTTGCGCCTAACCGGTAGAAGCCTGCGCGACTAGCAAAGATATGAATAGGTCCTTAATAGTTGCCCTGCGAGAAGTTCGCACTTACTTACAGGATAAGGCTGATTTAGCATTCAGCCTGCTTTTACCCATAGCTATCTTCGCTCTGATGTACGGTGCCTTTGGCGGACAATCCCGGTTCCACGGCACTACCCATGTAGTAAATGAAGACCAAGGAGGCACCTATTCCACTCTCTTTTTGGAGCGGCTGGGCGAACTTGAAAACCTTGATGTTGAGCTGCTTTCTCTCCCGGAGGCAGATTCCAAGTTAGAGAGGTCTGACCTGTTGATGGTCCTCTATATACCGAAGAATTTCTCTGATAAGTTAGCCTCTGGGGAGCTGGCAGAATTGGTCTTTAAGCAAAGAGGCAATGGTGGTCAGGAGGGCCAGATAGTAGCCAGCCTGGTTCGTGGTGTGGCTGAGGGGATAAACCAGGAATTACAGGTGTATAGTCAAGTTAGCAACACCCTAGCGGGAAGGAACATCCCGCAGGAGAGCATAGAAATTACTGTCCAAAAATTCATGGACCGGGAACGCGAATATCCCATTGTGGGGGTCAGGGAGGAGACGGTGGGCAGTAGCCCTGACCCGGTCAACCAATTCCTGCCAGGTATCGTTACTATGTTTGTCCTCTTTGCCATAACCTTGACTGCCAGAGCTATCGTTGAAGAGCGCAAGAAGGGAACTTTGGAGCGGCTGCTCACCACCCGGCTCAGCGTGGGGCAGCTTTTTGTAGGCAAGTTTCTGGCTAATGTCTCCCGCGGCTTCGTGCAGACACTCATTTTGTTAGTCCTGGCCTATATGGTCTTTCAGCTTTTCACTCCCCTTTCTTTTGTTGAGTCTCTGGTTATCGCCCTCATTTTTGCCGCCGCTGCCAGTGCCCTGGGGCTGGTTATTGCCTCCCTCGTCCGCACTGAGGATCAGGCTACCTGGGTTGCCGTCTTCTTCACTATGGTTATGGTTATGCTAAGCGGTACCTTCTTCCAAATCTCTGAAGGCTCGGTGATGTATACCATTAGCAAGGCATCCATCAATACTTATGCCAACGACGCCTTTAAGACAATAATAGCCCAGGGAGGCTCTCTGGCTGATTTGGGCCTAGAACTGAGAGTGCTGGCAGGGGTCGTTGTGGTAGGGCTAGTTCTCAGCCGAATTCTCTTCAGGGTTATGCCCGGAGGTAGATAAGAAGCTATGCAACAACTGAGGCATATCTGGTTCATAGCTCTGAAAGATTTGAAGCTCTTTGCTACTGACCGTATGGCCCTGTTATTTGCCATACTCTTCCCCTTCCTCTTCGTAGTCATATTCAGTTTTGTCCTGAGTGGTGTCGGCAGTGAGGATGAGAGATTGGAATTTCATCTGGTCACCCAGGAGGCAGAGGGTGGCCTGAGCTACGAGATAATCGGGGCTATGGAAACCAAAGATGACTCTCAACTTAAGCCTGGAGAACCGAAAATAGTCTGGAACAAGGATTATGACGAAGCTCGTCAGGCAGTTGAGGATAAAGAGCTAGCTGGCTTATTGGCCTTTCCGGCGGATTTCACTGAGGGGATAATGATGGGTTATGGTGCTCAGCTTGAAGTGGTAGCCGATGCCGAGGCCATCAACACTAGGGCTGCCCTCAATGGGTTAGCCCAGGCTATTGCCTCGCGGGTTGGCTCACAGCAAGTGGCAGCCAACGCTGCCATAGGACTACTGGTAAAGCAGGGGCTGGCCACTGGCGAAGTGACCGATATTGGGACAGCTATCCAGGAACTTTTCTCAGAGCAAGGTGGTATGGTCATGGGGGAGTCTTTCATAGAGTTCGAGACGGACAAGGTGGGAGAGGTGGAGGCAGAGAACCCGTCTGACTTTGTTATTCCCGGTTATTTGGTGATGTTTGTCTTTTTTACCGCAGCTTTGGCTGCCGAAACAATAGTCCGCGAGCGCCAGAACCGAACTCTAGAACGGTTGCTAGCTACCTCGGTTAGGCGGGAATCTATCATGGGAGGTATTTTTGCTGGCACAGCGGCCAAGGGTCTTATTCAGATATTGATATTCTGGGTAGTAGGTATTCTAGCTTTTCATATAGACCTGGGGCTTTCCCCGGCCGCTGTTATCATCCTCTCCATACTGATGGTTATTATGTCCTCGGCCTTTGCCATCATGCTGGCTACTCTAGCCAAGACACAGCGTAGCGCTGGTTCTATAGCTGTGCTCACCTCGCTGGTGCTGGCACCCTTAGGTGGCTGCTGGTGGCCCCTTTTCATCACCCCAAGATGGCTGCAGTTCATGGCCAAGATAACTCCCCATGCCTGGGCAACTACCGGCTTTAACAAATTGATGGTCTTCGGCGCTGACTTTAGTGCCGTGGTTCCCGAAATGTCAGTTCTTATTGTCTTTGCTAGCGTATTTGGCATCATAGCCATATGGCGTTTCCGTACCAGCGCTGTTTAGGGAGCTAAGCAATATTCGAATCCATCAATTGTCTACGAATTTATCAGGTGTGTTAGTGTGGAAATAGGGTAAGTAACTAGTAATACAGTAGTTCAGTAGGCAGATATAGGAGCGCTATCTGTGATGATTCTCGTGTCCGCGGCTAACTGACCACGAATATGTTTGGGGAAGGTGAACATAGCGCGATAGGTCAAGCCATCGTAGGATTTTAGTTCTTTTGATAATCTTGTTGAAATTCTGGCATCAACCTCTTCAGGTGCTAAACTTGTCGGGTTAAGGCTTTCCGAGGCACAGGCAAACCCCCACAAAGTAGTAAAAGAATGATAATAACATCGTATTTATCGCCACTTTCCTCCAGGTATTTTCTGGCGTCAGTAAAGTGGAGTTCTGCTCGGGGATCATTAGTAGTCCCTTTCCAGATAGAAAGCTAGTTGGCGAGCTCCGTAGCCAGTTTTGTGGCGTAATATTTTAAGATAAGCTCTTCAATTTCCTTGGGCATAGTTTTTGCGTGACTTTTAGGGCGTTTGGAGCGGTCTTTGAGGCCAGCAAGACCTTCCTTAGCATAGTGCGGCCACCACTTATAAAATGTCTTACGGGATATGCCAAATTCTCTACATACTTGACTTATATTGCCAATCTCCTCGTGCTTCTTAAACCAGGCTAACCTCACTCTGGCCCTTCTTTCTACGATATATTTGTCCATGTGGGTAACCTCCTTCAATTAGTGTCAGGTCTTCTATTCTACCAGGAGTGTTAGCCACTTCTATTGAGATTCTACCCAAGAAGCCCTATCTAAGAAGCTGTCTAAAAACTCAACCTTTTTAACGATCTGGAATTCTCCTTCCGACTTTGGCTACCACCAGATCACCCGGTAGCCTCAGTTTTTTACTTCCATACCCTCTCCTGGGTTGGAAGAATACCCCGCTTCTTTGAAGCGGGATTATAGGCTGCCTGTAATTCCCTTGTCAAGTCATGCATTTCACCCCCTTTTGCCATAATTCTGGCATAGATTTTCTTGATGTTGTGCACCAAGCAGACTAATGTCCATTCACCACCTGCCTTGTCCGATCCTCTTAAGCGGAATCTCTCGAATCCTAGGTTAAACTTGATTTGTCCAAAAACTGGCTCCACAATCTTTTTACGCTGGCGATAAATCTCCTTGCCCTCTTCAGTTTGCAGCTTAGCTTCCATCCTCCTTACTGCGTCAGCCGGCTCCTCATTTGACCTTGTTTCACTATCCTCCATGACTCTATCTTCCTTAGCAGCTCCTACTCGCTTTTGTAATGGTAAGTTAGCAAAACTGCTTACAACTACTTCTGTCTCTTCTTTTTCCTGGACGCCCTTCTCTTGAACTTCCTCTTCCCACCTCCTGGAGGTTACATAGCAATCGGTTTTCCCCTTTTCTGCCTTCTCCAAATTATCTTTGGAGTAATAGCCAGCATCCATTACCGCCTTCTCAGGCTTTTTCTCCACTGTTTCTTCTACTTTCTCAAGCATGGGCAGCATCTGCTTTTTATCATTAGCTTCGTTAGTTATCTCAGCAGCCACAATCACACCTTCTTTTTCATCGACTGCTGCCTGACAATTATAGCTCAGCCGTATCCGACCACCATTGTGCTTCATGAAGCGAGCCTCACTCTCCAGAGGATTTAGCTTTGGTTCTTTCTTTCCTGTCTTATCCCTTTCCTTAATTTCCTGGATTTCCTTAATCGCAGCGACAATAGCTTCTCTCTTCTCCAATGCCTGTTTCACTTCCTTGGGCAACTCCTGCCCCGCTCTGTTTTCACCATACAGGGTATCTTCAGCCCTATCAATAGCTAGCCCCTCAGCCATATATTTTTCGATATCTGCCTCTACAGCTTTGAGTGCCTCCTTCAGAGCATCTTTGGTTTTTGCTCCGTAATCACTTGTAGCTGCCTTCACCTTTGTCCCATCTATGGCTACCAGCCCCAACCTTACCATCCCCAACTTGTGACAAATCTGCACCACTTGCTTGAAGAGCTTCTTCAGCACGTTGATATTGTTCTTGCGAAAGTCGCTGATAGTGCGAAAGTCTGGCTTCTGCATACCAGAAAGCCACATAAACACTACATCTTCACCGCACCTTCCGGCAATAGCACGGCTGGAAGGCGTCTTCTGGCTATAAGCATAAATCAGGATTTTCAGCATCATCCTGGGATGGTATGCTGGACGACCCTCAATTTTCTCCTGAGAAGTTAACTCCCGAATATCCAGCAAATCGACCACTCTATTCACTACCCTTGCCGCATGGTCAGCAGGGATTAGTTCCTCAAGGTAAGGTGGAAGCAAATAGCCATTTGATTGATTATCCTGAACTTGTTTCAGGACCAGATAGGGCATGGTTACCTCCTTATTCTTCTCTTTTGCCTTCCATTATAGCTACTTCTCCCTTGAATTCAAATCGCGTCTCACTGCCAAAATTCCAGTTTTCGGACAGCCTTCTAACCTGTATACCATGTATCATGACCATGTATCATGACCTTACTTGACTAGGACTAAATTCCTATTTACAAAATCGTTCTAGTTGTAGAAAATATTTATAATGAACTAGATGATATAGACGTGCAACTCGCTGCATTTGTTGTATTCATGGAGATAAAGGGAGGCTGATTTGGTGTTAGGAATTTTTGAAAAATTTTTAAGAAGGTAGGGTGATTTGGTTGACAAGGATTATTACAGGGGTTATTATGAGAATATCTTAAGAGCAAGGGATGTTGCAATGTACTGTCGGGTAAGTAAGAGCACGGTTATCAAGTGGATTAGCGATGGCAGGCTAAAGGCATTCAGGCTTCCCAGCGGTCATTACCGCATTGACAAAGAGGATTTCAGAGCCTTCCTTGAGCGGTATGCTATGCCAATTAAGGAAGAACTCTTTGGATCCGAGTCTGAAAAGGAAGGAGGTGAAAAGTAATGGCAGTACAAACTTCTATGGCGCCTTCAGGGCTGGCCGAGGTTCTCGACCGGATTCTGGACAAGGGCATCGTAATAGATGCCTGGGTCAGGGTTTCCCTGCTTGGCCTGGAGATCCTCACTATCGAAGCTCGCGTAGTCATCGCCGGCGTCGAAACCTACCTGAAGTATGCTGAGGCAGTCGGTCTTACTGCTCCAGCAGCCTAAGACTTGAACCAGGGGGGATTTTTGCCAAGGTACCCTTGGATATTATCCCTTGAAAACGGAGGTTTTCAAGCGTACCTTGCCAAATATCTCTCCAAGTTCTCAAGTGGAGGATGAGATGAAAGAGGCAGTTTTAGATTTTATCACTTCTTACGAAAATAGAATCTCAATGGTGGAAAAGCTGATTACTACTGCTTATCAGGCTACGGCAGCTTCTAATGACAGCTTGAATGAGCTTGATAAGGAGAGGGAAAGGCTAAAAACCAGCTTACAAGAAACACTAGCCAAGAACTGTTCTTTGCGACGGAAAGACTTTAACAACCTGATGGAAGGGGTTCTTTCTGATTCCAAGAGGAAGAAGAATCAAGTTGAAGAGGAGCAAAGGCAGGTTAGAGGGAAGCTCAAGGAGTACCTGGATGAGCAGAAAGAGTTAGCCATTTCCCTGAGGCAACGATTAGTCAAATTCACACAGGGGGAGGCGGATAAGGATAGTCTTGAGATGATAATAAGTGACCTTAAGGCTGTGTATCAGGATAAAGGAGAGCAGGTTTTTGCCCTGCTTCGCAACTTCCAGTTGCACTTAGAGGTCTTCCAAAGAGGGCAGGAGGAAATAAACCACAAACTGCAAAGGCTTGTGGATAGAGGTGAACCCTTGGGGATAGATGACCTGAGGCAGCTTGAGGCAGCTAAAGAACGTGAACAAAGACTCGCCGATAGGCAATTACGCCGAAAAGATGTAGAAAGGCTATTGGCTCATTTCAAACAACAACGCCAAACGAATAACGTGACTGGCGATAAATAGAAAATTAGAAAAGGAGGACCGAGATGGGAATTGCATCTGGAATGAAAGAATTAACGCAGGACATTGCTTCCTCCCATGAGGATAGGACAAAAAGACTCATAGGGATAAAGGAAGGGGCAAAGCAGGTGAGGGGAGCAGCCCCGGACTTGATAAAAACCTTTCAAAGCTCCCGGAAGGAACTGAGGACTGAATTAAGGGAGGCTTCGGCTGCATGGCAGGAGTTAACATCTGTAAAGGTAAAGAGCAAAAAACAAAGAAAGGAGGACTAGAAATGGGAATCGCGAAAGGAATGAAAGATATAGTTCAGGACATTGTTTCTTCCCATGATGTGAGGGTGGCTGAGCTTAGGAAGTCGAAAGACGAAGTCAAGGAGATGCTTGGCTCTTTTCATGCTTCTCATAAGAAAATGGGCACCCAGTTGAGGGGAGATTTAGCTCAGGACAAGGCGAAGGCAAAATCTAAAGTCAAAGCCATGCGGAATGGTTTTCAAACCGAGCATAAGGAGATGCGCTCAGCATTGCGGAAGGATTTGGCTGGGCATACTCAGACAATAAGGGGAGAGACGGCCAAGATGTGTCAAGAAACAAGGGCTACTCACAAGGAGATGAGCACAGAGTTAAAGAGGAGTTTGGCTCAAGGGGTGGCAACGCGAAAGGCTGATGGCAAAGGCATGCTAGGTGACTTTCAGAGATCGCGTAAGCAGGCTAGCACCCAGTTGAGAAGAGCATTGGCTGATTGTGACCGGGGTATAAAGAGCGAAGTGGGAGGAATGCGTCAAGAGACCAAGGCGGACCTAAAGGAAGCTCGAACCAGTTGGCAGGGGATGGCTCAGGCTATGGAGGCAAAGAGGGCTGAGGTAAAGGCGCCACCCAAGGAAGAAAAGGTGGAGGTTCCTGTAGCGGAGGAGGAAATTCCTGACCTGGAGGCAAAATTGCTGACGGCAGTGGGAGGACATCCTGAGGGGATAACTCTGGCAGGTGCCGCAGTTGACATTGGCATTACTCCCCAGAAGTTAACCCGCGCGGCAAAGAGCCTTGTGGAAAAAGGCAAAATCCGCAAGGAAGACAAATTTTACTTCGCGCTGGGTACTGAGTGAGGAGGTGCTGGATGGAAAAGAGACTGCCACGAAAGATCAGGCTGATGGGTCAGACCAAAAATAGCTCTGACATGCCGGGAGTGCGTAATATTAAAACTGCCAGTTCACTGTTGATGACAAGAGAGGAACGGGAGTCTCTGGGTTCGGCTATGAACTTTAGGGCGCTGGGTCGAGAGGCAAGAAGGGAGAGGGATAAATTTGCCCGCCAGGATGCAGCGCTAGCGAAGTTCCAGGAAAACTACTTCAGGGCAAGGGAAAGGCTCGCCGCCAAGATAAATAAAAACCGGGCTATCATGGAGCTGAGGCATGAGCTGCAACAGAGACGCCGGATGGGAGAAGACACTGACCCAGGAGGATGCAACACTAAAGAAGCCAAATCGCCTATTGACCAGGGAGGTTTTAACGAGGTGGAACTGAGGTATTAATACTTGATAAGGAGGAGAGAAAATGTATACCAAAGTTGATGTTCTTGTTCCCAAGCCCAGGGAGGATTTTGTCGAAACACCTTTTGTGAGAGGGCTGACCGATCGTGCCATCAATTATATCAGGATTGGCTTTCCCATCCATTTCAGTGGGCCGACCGGTGTAGGCAAGACCACTTTAGCCTTCCACCTGGCTGGTCAGCTTGCTCGACCAGTGGTCTTGATTCATGGCGACTATGAGTTTGGCACTTCCAACCTTGTTGGTGGATTATATGGCTATAGCAGAAAATATTTGAGGGATAATTACATCCGCTCGGTGCTAAAGGTCGAGGAAAATGCCACCCAGCAATGGATAGATGACCGTTTAACTGTTGCGTGTGAGCATGGCTTCACTCTGATCTATGATGAATTTACCAGGTCGAGACCGGAGGCAAACAATGTCCTGCTTTCGGTGCTAGAAGAAGGAGTCCTTCCCCTCTCTCCGGTTAGAGGTGGGGGAAATTACCTAAAGGTTAATCCTAATTTTAGCGCTATCTTCACCTCTAACCCGGAGGAATATGCCGGGGTGTACAAAAGCCAGGACGCCCTGCGCGACCGCATGGTAACCATAGAGCTGGGCAATTTCGATGAGGAAACCGAAGTCGCCATCACCCGGGCAAAATCCAAGCTTTCCCTGGAGGACTGCCGGCGCATCGTCAGTCTGGTGAGAAAGGTCAGGGAGGCTAAATCGAACAAGCTCACGCCTACCGTGCGGGCTTGTATCATTATAGGCAAGATATTAACACTGAAAGGCGAGTCACCTTGTGGCAGTAACCACGTCTTCAGACAAACCTGCGAAGATGTTTTAATGTCTGAGGTTCCCAAGGAGGAAAGAGGGAGAGTTAGCCAGGTGATAGTTGATGCTATTAAGGAAGTCTCTGATGTTATATAAATGTGGCTTTTGTCAGGGAACGGGAGAGGTCTGCCGTTCCTCAACCTCAGGCTCCATAGTATGCCAGGTTTGTTCTGGCAGAGGCATGGTTAGGGTTGAAGAGCCTGTGGCTAGGTGTACTTTTTGTAAAGGAACAGGCAGGGACCCCTATAAATATCCTCAAGCCCTGGTCACTTGCCCTGTTTGCCGAGGCAAGGGGATTGTCACCTCACTTGCCCTCAGCACACAATCACCCCATGCTGGAGAAAAGAGTGACAGAGCAAAAGAGGAGTCTAACATTGGCTCTCTTTTCAAATATCCAATGTCCCGTTTGTAGGAATAAGAGCAGTGATGCTGAAAGGAGGTCTGATGTTACATAAGTGCGCTTTTTGTCAAGGGACAGGAAAAGTGCGACGTTCTTTCAAATTTGCTTTTAGCACATGTCAGGTATGTTCCGGAAGAGGAATGAATTATGTGGAGGAACCTGCTGTCACCTGTGCCTTCTGTGGAGGGACGGGCGTACAGCCCAACACCTATCCTTATGCCCTGCTTACTTGCGCTGTCTGTAGAGGTAAAGGTGTCGTTAGCTTAGAGGAGCCAAGTATCTTGTGCCCCGATTGTTGCGGAAGAGGGAGAGTAGTTGATGGCAGAGTTTACTGCCTGACCTGTAAGGGCAAGGGGAGAGTTGGAAGCAAAAGACAGGAGGTAAAGGTTTAGAATGAACGCCGATGAGATAATCAAGAAGGCGCAGGAGGACTTTGCCAGACTTAGCAAAATACCGGTTGACGGGGTTGTCGGTCTGTCTAAGACGGATGAAGGGTGGGTAGTTTCGCTGGAGGGTCTGGAGAGAAGGGCTATCCCCGATACTATGGATGTGCTGGGCCTGTATGAAGTTCGTCTGGACAACGAAGGCAACCTTCTTGGCTTTGACAGAAAGAAACTGCGCAAGCGTGGCGAAACGGAAGAATAAGTGCGTTTAAAAATGTAGTTGCCCAATTCATTGGGCGATCGTGCCTGATAAATCAGGCGACTACAAAAATTTGGGGGTGAAGACTCTCCAAAATGCCCAAAATCAAACGGGAAAACAAAATTAAAAATGGCAGAATGGAATAAATGCCCCGGCTGCGGAATCACTATTAGCGGTGTCCCTGATTACTGCCCCAATTGTGCTGAGCCCTGGACAATACAATGCCCCAATTGTGGCATAACCTGGCGTTTCTGGGAGTTCCATAAATTTTGTCCCAATTGTGGAGCACCGGCAGAAAAATGTGGCGTTACCAGGGGCAAGCGGAGGCAGGTGACACCGGAGGTTGGTAAGCCAAGGGTTGCTTCTTGAAGCAGCCAGGGCAAACAGGCAAAATAGTAGCTCGCTTATTTGAGCTGCCTTTGACGGCAAATGTTGTTAATTTCGCCGAAAACTGGTAAACTACTACCTGAACACATGTGATAGGATGTCCGATATGGCTGAAAAGGAAGAAGGAGAAAGAATAAAATTTATCGAGAGGTTTTTTGCCGAAAGCAAAGAATACGTAAATAAGGGAGACCCTGTTCAGGCAAGTGAAAAACTTTATAAGGTAGTTGAGGAATGCATTAAGTTGCTTGCTGGGAGGCAGAAACTTCCTGAGTTCGAAGAGGCAAGGAGAGAAGGAAGGTGGATGAGCAGGCTTCTTGTTCGAGCAGCAAGGAGGCTGGCTCAAGATACCGGGAGAAAGGAGATAGAAGATGCTTGGGCAAGGGCTTTTAACCTTCACGCATGGGGCTTTCATGAAAACGCTCTCGATATAGAAGATGTTAAACGCTCTGTTTCCTATATTGAGCGGCTGCTAAATTACACCAAGGATTCACTTTAAGATTTCTCTCACGAATGGAGGTGAGATATGGCGGAAAAGGAAGAAAGGGAAGAAAAGGAAAAGATTGAGGTAGACTTTGGCATGGGGAAGATAAGCTTTGGTGGGTTGTTCAAAGGGATAGGCAATCTTATTGACCTTGCCTCTAAATTGAGCGAAGAAGGGGTGGAGAAAAAAGGGGTCATTAGAGGCCTGCCTAAAGGAGCCAAGGGCGTCTATGGCTTTAGCGTGAGAACTCTGGCAGGCAAGCCAGTGCTTGAGACCTTCGGTAATATCAGGCAAACAGCAAGGGGACCGGTGGTAGAGGAGGTTAGAGAGCCAATCGTGGACATCTTCGATGAAGAACACCATATTTTGGTTATTGCTGAATTGCCCGGAGTGTCGGAGGATGAAATCAAAATTGAGGTGGCGGGGGATATTCTCAATCTCACGGCTTCTGATAGAGACAGGAAATACGCCAAGGAGATTCTGCTGCCTGGCAAGGTGAAGAAAGAGGGGATGAAATCCGTCTATAAGAATGGCATATTAGAAGTAATTCTGCCAAAAAGCTAAAGGAGGTTCTATTATGCAGACAGTTCAAAAAATTAAAGCAGCGATTTCACAGCTATCGGAAGGTGATCTCGCTACGTTCAGAGAGTGGTTTGACGAATTCGATGCAAAAGCATGGGATAAACAATTTGAAAATGATGTAATGTGTGGGAAGCTGGACAATCTTGCTAGCCAGGCTATTTCAGATTTTCAGGCCGGTAAGTGCAAAGAGTTGTAAAGCATTTTGCCGGTCCTTCATTTTGGAAATATTATGGAGAGCTACCTCTATCCATTCAGAAACTGGCAGATAGGAATTTTGCGCTTCTGAAAGCAAATCCTAAGCACTCGTCCTTGCAGCTGAAGAAGGTAGGAAAGTATTGGTCAGCAAGAGTAGGAAGGAAATATCGTGCGTTGGGAATAGAGGTCGAAGAAGGTTTGGTCTGGTTCTGGATTGGAACACATGCCGAATACGATAAATTGGTGCGGTAGCAGTCTCCTAAGAGACTGCAATTTGTTGCAGCAGTTTTCGGCAAGAAATAGTGAGCGGAAGGAAAAGAGAGGTATTAGACACTCGGCATATGAAAAACGCTGAAGGATATTAAGACTGTTTTTTTGTTGCTGATCAATATCTGAAAGAGCAAAGTATTATGGCAGTCACGACCAGACAATTAACTCTTCGTATTGCTGAGGCGAAAGCCAAAGATGTGGGGCGAGGTATTGCCCGAATAGACCCTCAGGATCTTGAGAAAATAGGCGCTGAGGTAGGGGATATTATCCAGATCGAGGGTAAAAGAAAGACGGTAGCCAAAGTTATGCCTGCCTATCCCGAAGACAGGGGAAAGTCCCTCATCCAGATGGACGGACTGCTGCGGGGTAATGCCCAGGTTTCACTGGATGAGAAGGTAAATGTGCAAAAAACTAGCTGCTCGCCGGCGGATAAAATAGCTTTGAGCCCTCTGACTCTGACAAGGCTTATCAGTCGAGAAAGAGACACCAGGTATATCGGCACCCTGCTCGATGGGCTGCCACTGGTAGAGGGAGATATCATAAGAGCTAATCTATTTGGCACGCGCAGTCAGGATTTTGCGGTTGTCAGCACTGTACCCAAGGGAGCAGTGCTTATCAATTCCGGAACTAGAATTGAGACCAAAGAGAAAGGCGAAGCCAAGGCTAAAGGGTTCAAAGTCTCCTACGAAGATATCGGTGGACTGGGGAAGGAACTACAGAGGGTCAGGGAGATGATCGAGCTTCCTCTGAAGTATCCCCAGGTTTTTGAACGGCTAGGAATAGATCCTCCAAAGGGGGTACTGCTCCATGGACCCCCAGGATGTGGCAAGACACTGATCGCCCGTGCTGTAGCTAATGAGACGGCTGCCTATTTTACCCACATCACCGGTCCAGAAATAATGGGCAAATTCTATGGAGAGAGTGAAGCTCGCCTCAGGTCAGTTTTTGAAGAAGCTAAGACTAATGCACCGGCTATTCTTTTTATTGACGAAATTGATGCCATTGCCCCTAAGAGGGAGGAGATGGGAGGAGAAAAACAAGTAGAGAAAAGAGTGGTGGCTCAGCTTCTTGCCCTTATGGATGGGTTGGAGTCACGGGGTGAGATAATCGTCATTGGAGCTACTAACATTCCCAACTCTCTTGACCCAGCTTTAAGGCGCCCGGGAAGATTTGACCGCGAAATTGCTATAAGTATACCCGACCAGAGAGGGCGACTCCAAATCCTCCATATTCATACCAGGGGCATGCCCCTGGCCCAGGATGTAGGCCTGGAGAAGCTGTCCCAGATTACTCACGGCTTCGTTGGTGCCGACCTGGAAGCTTTATGCCGTGAGGCAGCTATGAATGCCTTGAGGAAGATAATGCCCAGCATCGACTTCCAGTTGGACGAGATTCCCTACGAAACTTTGCTAAAACTTGAGGTGACAATGACCGACTTCATGGAAGCATTGAAGGAGGTGGAGCCATCAGCCATAAGAGAGGTTTTCGTTGAAGTCCCTAATGTAAGATGGGGGGATATCGGTGGTCTGGAAGAGGTGAAGCAGAAATTGATTGAAGCCGTGGAATGGCCATTGAAATATCCCGATCTCTTTCAACAGGCGAATACAAAACCTCCCAAGGGCATTCTCCTCTCTGGACCTCCAGGAACAGGAAAGACCCTGGTAGCTAAAGCCCTGGCTAGTGAGAGCGAAGTCAATTTCATCTCGGTCAAAGGTCCTGAGCTAATGTCCAAATATGTTGGTGAGTCCGAGAGGGGGGTGAGAGAGGTATTCCGAAAGGCAAAACAAGCCAGCCCCTGTATTCTCTTTTTCGATGAGTTTGATTCGTTGGTTCCCGAGCGGGGGCTTTCCTCAGATTCTCAGGTTACGGAAAGGGTTATCAGCCAGTTTCTCACCGAGCTAGATGGGCTGGAGGAGCTAAAGGGGGTGCTAGTTCTAGCTGCCACCAATAGAAAAGATTTAATTGATTCGGCTATCTTGAGACCGGGCAGGTTCGATTTCATCCTGGAATTTCCTCTGCCTGATGAAAAGGCGCGGCAGGAAATATTCAGGGTTCACACAAAAGGCAAACCTTTAGCCTCGGATGTTGACCTGGATGTTTTAGCTCAAGAAACGGAGGGCATGACAGGCTCGGATATAGCAGCTATATGTCAGGAGGCTTCCATGGTAGCAATTAGGGAACTTATTAAGCCCTCACCCAAACCCTCTCCCTTGAAGGGAGAGGGAAGGGAGAGGGTGGAAGATAAACTTCAGATTTTTAGAAAGCATTTCACTGTGGCTATTGAGTGGCTGAAGAGCCAGAAAGGCGAATAATGTCTCAATCAAGTAAATATATCTATGGGATTATAGAGGAACCTCAACCCAGAAAGTTTGGGTTCTTTGGAATAGGGGAGGTCGAGGTATATGCCATCAACCATCAGAAGCTAGCGGCGGTGGTCAGCGATACTGAGCTTCAGGAGGTAGACCCCACCCGCAAGAATGTGCTTGCCCATACCGTGGTTGAAGATAAGCTCTTGAAGGAGTATGACCTTCTCCCCATGGGTTTCGGCATAGTAGCCAATAGTGAAGATGAGGTGCGGAGCTTGCTAGTGAAAAACTATGATAGTCTCATCAGAGAGCTGAAGCGCCTGGCAGGTAAAATAGAAGTCGAACTGAAGGTCTTTTGGGATCAAGAGGCCATAACTCAGCAGCTCCAAGATGGAAATCGGGAGTTTGCCAGGCTTAAGGCAAAGATAAGCTCTGCCTCTTCTCCTTTAGAGGCACAGAACTTGCTGGTAGAAGCTGGTAAGTTGGTGGAACGTCTTGCTATGTCCTGGAAAACTAAATACGCTGAGGGGGCCTATAACCATCTCAAGAAACTTTCCTTTGATGCCCGCATGAGCAACCCGATAGGAGTTAAAAACATTCTCAATGCTTCCTTCTTAATTGATAAGTCTAAAGAGAGCGAATTCCAAAAGGAAATCTACAAACTGGATTCCGAATATCAGGGTAAAGTAAACTTCAAATATGTGGGGCCCTTGGCGCCTTACAACTTTATCAAACTGAAGCTGGAGCCGGTGAAATGATAGAGCGTAGGGGCGAGCAAGCTCGCCCGAAACCAAGGGGCAGGCAAGCCTGCCCCTACGTGATAGGATTTAGCAGAGGTCATTTTACGATCATATCATTAGAGTAAATTTCTCTACGATGTTCTGCTCGGCGTACCCCTAACCCTTGGTAAGCAAGAGCGTAGGGGGCGAGCTTGCTCGCCCGAAACCAAGGGGCAGGCAAGCCTGCCCCTGCAGGGTAGAACGAAGGTTTTTTATGATGACAAACACAGACCTCTATAGAGGCGCACCCAATGACAATCGTAGCCTTCGTAGGGGCGAGCTTGCTCGCCCAACTCGGAAGGATTCTTTGCGGCTAAAAGATTATGATTATTCCTTGCCAGGACCATATTTTTTCACCGTTTGTGTGTTTAACCGTAAGGAAATCTTTAAAGAACAAGACATTAGGGGTAAAGCCATTGAAGTTTTCAAAAACCTTGCAGGTGAATTAGGAATAGACATCCATGCAATAGTGATTGCATCTAATCATCTCCATGGGGTGGTAACTTTACCTGATGACAGGAGGGTCACCCTTTGGCAGTATATCGGTACAGCAAAAGTAAGAATAACCCAGATGATAATTGGGCAGGCAAGCCTGCCCCTACGTGATAGCATTTGGCAGAGGTCATTTTACGATCATATCATTAGAGATGAGAATGATTTTTCACAAAAAGCACAATACATTGAAAACCATCCCATAAAAGAAGAGGGGGACATATATGCAGAATGGCATTAACGGTGTTCAAAATTTATTGCCTCAAAATAATGAGCGTAGGGGGCGAGCTTGCTCGCCCGAAACCAAGGGGCAGGCAAGCCTGCCTGTAATTGTTGCTGTGGAGCCGGTGAAATGATAAGCAAATTTCTCTACGATGTTCTGCTCGGTGTACCACTAACCCTTGGTAAGGAGATACTGGAGCAAGAGCGTAGGGGCGAGCTTACTCGCCCGAAATCAGGGGCAGGCAAGCCTGCCCCTGCAGGGTAGAACGAAGGTTTTTTATGATGACAAACACAGACCTTTATAGAGGCTCACCTAATGACAATCGTAGCCTTTGTAGGGGCGAGCTTACTCGCCTAACTCGGAAGAATTCTTTGCGGCTAAAAGATTATGATTATTCCTTGCCAGGACCATATTTTTTCACCGTTTGCGTGTTTAACCGTAAGGAAATCTTTAAAGAACAAGACATTAGGGGTAAAGTAAGAATGACCCAGATGATAATTGGGCAGGTAAGCCTGCCCCTACGTGATAGGATTTGGCAGAGGTCATTTTACGAGCATATCATTAGAGATGAGAATGATTTTTCACAAAAAGCGCAATACATTGAAAATCATCCTATAAAAGAAGAGGGGAACATATATGCAGAATGGCATTAACGATATTCAAAATTTATTACCTCAAAATAATAAGCGTAGGGGGCGAGCTTGCTCGCCCGAAACCAAGGGGCAGGCAAGCCTGCCTGTAATTGTTGCTGTGGAGGCGATGAAATGATAAGTAAATTTCTCTACGATGTTCTGCTCGGCGCACCCCTAACCCTCGGTAAGGAAATACTGGAGAAAATAAGGGATGAGGCAGATAAGGAACGCCTCATAACTGAGGAATCGATTAAAGAAAGGCTCCAGCAATTGCAACTGCTTTTACAGGATGGCGAAGTAAGCGAAAAGGAATATGAAGAGCTGGAGGCCAAGCTAATTGAAAGACTAAGAGCTGTCAGAGAACACCAAAGGGGGGTATAAGCGATGCCACTACAAGCAACCAGAGATGAAGGTTCAACCCTGGTAGATGTCATTGACCGTATTTTAGACAAAGGTCTGGTCATCAATGCCGACATCTGTGTTTCGGTAGCTGGAGTGGAGCTCTTAGGGGTTAAGGTAAGAGCTGCCTTAGCTTCCTTTGAGACCGCAGCCAAGTATGGACTGGAATTCCCCAGCGGCACCAATTATGAAACGGCTGCCTGGAAAGAAGCCAAGGTAAGTAAGGAGGAATGCCCTCAGTGTGGTAAGAAAGTCCCCGCCGAGGAGCTTATG
>Ga0210056_1001563_pt1 | contig 19850 bp, 8 predicted proteins | sample CryGeyCG2014_080_2_FD_183965 | JGI IMG/M metagenome (GOLD analysis project Ga0210056, IMG submission 183965) | Groundwater microbial communities from aquifer - Crystal Geyser CG07_land_8/20/14_0.80 (SPAdes) (version 2) | ecosystem: Environmental > Aquatic > Deep subsurface > Groundwater | place... | reverse complement strand
TTTGGGCTGTCATTGCGAGGAGTGTTAACGACGAAGCAATCTCGACCTAAAAATCGAGATTGCCACGCTCCCTTTGGTCGCTCGCAATGACAACTCAAAGCAGAATCAAATGTCAAGGGATTTATGTAACACCACAATAGTTTCTTTTACCTTGCCTGGCAGAAGGTTGATGTATGTAGAACAGGATATAACCGGGCCCAGAAGGCCGCTTGTTGATCTCATTGACCCAAGCGGGACCGGGAACAAGACATACCAGAGCAATTTTAACCTCGCTTTCTACTCGACAACCAGTGATACGCAGGTTAGCGTGGATTCCACCACCTACAGCAGGAACCCCGGTATGGCAGGAGCAACAACAGTTGATTCAGGGACAGGATACTACACTGCTACCGACTACTGGCTTGGAACAGGGTCAGGGCTGAAATGTCTTTACGTTACCGCAACAGATTCGGCTTTTGGGACGGCAAATACGGGCCTGGTGGGCACGGATTCTATAATCATTGATACAGGCACACCTGCTACGAGTGAATATAATATAAATACCTCTGCTACCTACGTTAACACAACGACCCTCCGTATCAATATTAAAGCGGCAGACTACTACAGTGACGCGGGACAATACCAGGCTGCAGCCGATACTTACCCCGGGACGCTTTACCAAATGTGGATACAGGAAGACGGGGGTGCTTGGAGTAATTGGACTATCAACGCAAGTACTTATAATACACAGGTTCAATGGGTGATGCAGACTCCAGAGCAGGGTATAGTGAACCTTAACTGCTGGTTTTCAGATTTTTCTCCTATGACAAACTGGTATAATGTTTGGGATGACATCATTGTCGACACAGAGCCGCCTTCCGGTTTTATGTCAATTTGGGGAAGGAACGGATATTTTGACGCAGGATGGGCCGGCGGGCCTTACTGGGATTCAGAAACAGTCACTCTATATTTCACCGCGGCTGACAACTATATAGTTGATACGATAGTCATAAGCAACAACAAGGATTTCACGACCGCCGAAACAATTGACAACCAGAATACCTATGCCTGGCACACTTCCGGCGCAACAGAGACAAAGATCGTGTACGTCAAGTACATTGACGGGGCCGGGAACGGATACGTGTGCACCGACGACATTACCATAGATACGACTTTCCCTTCTATATTCTGGACATCGGTCTATGACGCCGACTCAACGACGTATGACCTTAATCCGGACGTTATTTCAGATACTATGGATTACACAAACTCGCCTAATGTTATCCTTGATATTGACGGCGCTGATACACTCATTGAATCGTATTATGCTTTTTCAAACTGCGATTCCATGACCTGGAGCGAAACAAACTGGGACCCTGCAAATTGGAACTGGAGTTCTGTTGTGCAGGGCGGGCCAAACAAGACAACGTTTGACCTGAGCTGGGGTGCAAGCGCCCCGCCCCTTGTGCAGGGAGAGAGAAAAGTAACGTTTGAGCTCGGCGATGTAGCGAATAACGCAACTCTCACACAGGACACGATATACCTTGACTGGTTCAATCCTTCCTACTGCACTATGACGATAAACGCCGGCGCTGAATGGACGAATACCTCAGTGGTGGAAGTGAGCTTCGGCTCGCAGGACGAGAACTTCATAAAGTGGATAGTGCTCTCGGAGACGGACGCATTCTCGCCTTCGTATAAAACACTGCAATACTATGCGCCTACCGTTTCGGAAACAACGCTTTACACGATAGAGACCGGCCAGGGCACCAAGACCATCTGGCTTTATTCTATGGATGCTGCGGGGAACGGCGGGCCCGGCGCAAGCTGGACTTTTGACAGCATCAAGCTGGACACAGAGCCGCCTTCCGGGTCGGTTGCGTTCATGGGGATAGACTACGCGTTCCAGGCTCCGTTCGCCGGCGGGACCTACTGGAATTCAAACGACGTAACCGTGAGTTTCAGCCCTGTTGACAACTTCCAGGTGGATACTATAGTTATAAGCAACTATATTGATTTCTCTTCGGAAGTCAATACCATCCCCAACCAGCCCACGTATCCCTGGACTACAACGCCCCCGGGCCAGGGCGTAAGAACCGTTTACGTGAAATACATTGACCCCTGCGGGAACCAGTCCATAACGCTCAGCGATACGATAACCATAGACACTGAGCCGCCGCAGGACCTTGCCATAACCGTTTACGACGCAAGCGGCATGTTCGATCCGTACAATCCGGCATTGACTTCCGATACCTTCACTTACACCAACCAGGAAACTGTCACTGTCCACGCCACCGCGACCGACAATATTTCCGGAGTATCAGGCTGGGCGTCCTCAAACACCGAGACTTACGATGAGATACATAACTACTGGTTCGGGACAAACTGGGTCTCCGGCGATAATTCAATGACGTTCAACCTGACCTATCCCGGCGCTGAAACGTTCCCGTTCGGCGAAGGCGAGAGAAGGGTCTATGGCGGAGTTGTTGACAACGCCAACAATACCAATTTCACTACGGGCGACACCATCATCGTTGACACAGAACCCCCTGCGTCCTGCTCAGCGGTCATTAATGACGGTAGCGAATATACAAATAACACGCTTTTCAAGCTGAACATATCCGCGACAGACAATTACGCTGTTGGCTGGGCGCTCGCGTCAGAGACTGACGTTTTCAACCCCGCCTGGTACCTTGGCAACTATAACGCTCCTGTTGTGGACGGGGACACGCACTGGCTTACCATAATATCAGGCCAGGGTACGAAGACCATCTACGTTTACTTTGCAGACCGGGCAGGCAACGGCGGCCCGCTGTACGGGCCAACGGTAGTTTCAGACACGGTTATTCTGGACACAGAGCCGCCAAACGGCACGGTAAATGTGAACGGTTCATGGTATGCGGAATACTGCAACTCAAATAATGTCAATCTCACCCTGAACGCGTGGGACAACCTTTCGCCGGTTGACACGATGGTTATAAGCAACTACGTTGATTTCTCTGACGGCATCACGGTCCCTTATAATCCTAATTATAACGGATGGGTGACCATCACAGGCCAGGGCACAAGGACTGTGTACGTGAATTTTATTGAGAGGGCAGGGAACAATTTAACGGTTTATGACACCATTGTCATCGACACAGAACCGCCGCAAAACGCCGGGCTGGCGCCGTATGACCCGGATGGAAGTATCCCGCCTGGAAGCCCCGTCCCGCTCGGAATTTCAGACACCTATATCTATACCAACACTCAGGTAATAGGAGTTGAGCTTCAGGTGACTGATAACTTCGGCATCGGCGGAATATGGATAGAGGCTGACGCCGGGGCTGCTTCCCAGTGGTATTCGCCGCCTTTCGGAAATACGGTGACTTTTGACCTGGCTGCGGCATACGCCCAGGGCACAAAAAATATCCAAATCTGGTATTATGATTATGCAGCCAACGCGGTCGTGACGCAGGTTGAGACTATTATAGTTGATTTTGAGCTCCCGGTCGTGTCGCAGGTGATTATAAACACCGGCGACCTGTATACAAGGTTCAGCGACGTCTCGGTTTACTACGACGGGACCGACAACTTTGAACTGGGCTGGGTCGCGATACTGACCAGCATTAACACCGACCCGGATGTTGTTGTTGAATACAACGATACCAACTCAGTAAGCGACAGCCATTACCCGATCTCGTTCGGCCCGACTGAAGGCGAAACACAGATTATAGTTGCGTTCATTGACCGGGCCGGCAATGGTCCGTTCTCAGGGCCTCCTTCAACTGCGTTTAATACCGACACCATCATTATCGACAAGACAGCTCCGTACGGCTCGTGGCTGATGCTTGCCAACGGCGAAACGTTCATTGGCTCAAGCTTGACGACCGTGGATTTCGCGGGAGCGGACACCTGGTGGATAGATTATGTGCTCCTGTCCAACACCTCTGCTTTCACCTTCCCGGCGCAGCTCAACCCGTGGTCCAACAGCATAAACATGAATGATTTCGGGTGGACCCTTGACGGTGTGGACACGCAGTCCATTTACCTGAGATACTACGACGGCGCGGGCAATACGCGCACGTATACTGATTCCATAATAGTTGACGTGAGCCCGCCGTATAACGACCAGCTTGTGATCAACACAGGCGCGCTGTTCACCAGCACTCCGAACGTCTTCCTGACAACTATTTCCGCGCTTGACACCCAGTCAGGGGTTGAAACATTCGTAAGAAGCCTGGATCCTGATTTCGCGACCGCGGAAACCTACGCCTACATCCCGGGAATGATCCAGCCGTTCTACCTGGGTCCGGAAGACGAGACGATAACGGTTTACGCCGCGTTCATTGACCATGTCGGCAACCGCAGCACCACCACCGATACCATCAACGTTGACCTTACAGCGCCGTTCAACGGCAGCATTATCATAAACAGCAACGCTGAATTCACGAACACCAGCACGGTCGCGCTTGACATTTCAGCACTGGATTCGCAGTCAGGGCTTAACCTGATGGTGATCAGCAACTCTCCCACGTTCGAGGCTGAAGTAGAGACCCGCGCTTACAGCGAAGCTCCGCAAGCCTGGATCCTGTATCCGGGTGAAGGACTGAGGATCGTTTACGTCAAATTCATTGATAATGTCGGCAACGTGTCCGGAACCTGGCAGGATACCATTAACATAGACATGGTCCCGCCTGTCGGAACCGTCATTATCAACAACGGGGATACCTATACAGCGAGAAACACGGTCACACTCGGTCTTGCCGCAACGGACGGGATGTCGCCGATAGACACGGTTGTCATAAGCAACTATCCTGATTTCATGCCCGCCAACACCTACACGATACCTGAAAGCTCTTCCTTATATAATAGCACCACTATCTGGATACTGATACCCGGAGACCTGGTCAGGACAGCGTACGTGAAGTACTTTGACAGGCCCGGCAACAGCTCTACCTGCACTGACAGCATAGAGATCGACATCACGCCGCCTGTAGGGACCGTTTTGATAGACACCGGCGCGGTGTTCACTGATACGTTCACCGTCGCGCTGAACCTGACGGTCATGGATACACAGAGCGGGACATACAAGATATGGGTCAGCAACGACAGCTTTGTTTCAAGCATAGAGACGTTCCCACTTAGTGACGGCAGCTCTCAGATGTCCTGGAAGCTGTTCATGACAGACGACACAAAGACAGTGTGGGTGCAGTTCTACGACAATGTGGACAATTTCGCCAACTTCACGGACAGCATCCGCGTTGACATAACCCCGCCGTCCGGCAGCGTGCTTATAAACAGCGGCGCGGAATACAGCAATACCTACACGGTTGTCCTGAATTTCAGCAGAATAGAGACGCAGTCCGGGATAAAGGAGATCCAGGTTTCCAACGACGAGTTCTGGTCAAGTTTTGAGACCTATACTAGCATCGCTTCTGTGCCGTGGACACTGTATGGAGTCGCTGACGGCGTAAGGACTGTCTGGGTAAAATACATAGACGAAATGGACTGGGCCTCAACGGTGATGACAGACACGATAGTGATCGACACGTATCCGCCGGTCGGCTCAATGAACATAAATGACAACCAGCTTTTCGCGAATTCCAACACCGTGACCCTGTGGCTGAACGCGACAGATAATAATAAGGTATATAATGTATTAGTGAGCAATGACAGCTTTGCCACTACTGCATCTCTGCCTTACGCGTCCCGGGTCCAGTGGAACGCGGGAGCAGGGGATGAGACAAAGACCGTCCAGGTGAAGTTCCAGGACGGCGCGGGATGGATATCCGGCGAATACAGCGATTCGATATATCTTGACCTCGCGAATCCTTCCGGTACAGTTACAATTAATGAGGGAGACCTCATAAATAGCTTGAATATCAACCTGACGCTTGCAGCTTCAGATACGCAGACCCCTGTGGATACTATGGTCATAGGCGACGGCGCTAATACCGCTGTTTACGCATACGCCGCAGCGCTTCCGTGGACCTTCGCATCCGACGGCAGCAAGACAATAACAGCCTCGTTCCTTGACAGGGCGGGTAATTCCACCCAGGCAACAGATAACGTGATGGTTGACCTCACTCCTCCTTCAGCTTCTGTTTCGATAGACGAGGGAACGATCTACAACGGCCTGACGATCAACCTCACGCTTGCTTCGGCTGACACGCAGTCAGTTGTTGATACCATGGTTATTGCGGACGGCGCAGCGGTGAACACCTACGCTTACGCTCCTGCGCAGGCATGGACATTCGCAACAGGCGGCAATAAGACTGTTACGGTTGTATTCATCGACCGCGCCGGCAACATTTCCCCGGCTGCCTCAGACACCATCCTTGTGGACCTTAACCTTCCTTCAGGCACAGTTTCCATAAATCAGGGAGACCTGCACAACAGCCTGACCGTTAACCTCACGCTGAGCGCGTCCGATACCCAGACATACGTTGACACAATGGTAATCACCGACGGTTCGGCGACAAGCACAGAACCTTACGCCACAAGCAAGACGTGGACGTTCGCATCCGACGGCAGCAAGACGATAACGGCCAGGTTCATTGACAGCACCGGTAACGTTTCAGCCGGGGCTACGGATACGACGGTCATTGATATTACTCCGCCAACGGCAGGCGTTTCGATCAACCAGGGCCATCTCTACTACGGGCATCTTATTGGTCTTACTCTTGCTTCTGCGGACACCCAGGTTACCGTGGACTGGATGGTTATCTCTGACGGCGAAAACGTGAACACCTACGCGTACGCAACCAGCAAGTCCTGGGCATTCGTAAGCGACGGGAACAAGACCGTAACAGTGAAATTCATCGACAAGGCCGGTAATTCTTCCGCGGCTGCCTCAGACACGACAGTGATAGATGTTATGCCTCCTTTCGGGACGGTCAGCATTGACGAAGGCGATATTTACAGCGGCGGCCTGACGGTAAATCTTACCATCAGCGCGGATGACACACAGGTCCCTGTTGACACAATGGTTATCTATGACGGGACTGCCACAGGCACGTTCGCGTACGCGACTTCGCACGCATGGACTTTCGCAAAGGACGGAAATAAGAGCGTTTATGCCAGGTTCATCGACAGGGCGGGCAACAAGTCGGATACCGCTTCGGATGCCGTGCTGATTGACCTTACTCCTCCTTCAGGGAGCGTGTCATTTATTGAAGGCACGATTTTCGGAAGCCTTAGCGTGAACCTCGCGATATCCGCGGCTGATACCCAGCTTACGGTTGACACCATGGTCCTGACCGACGGGGTCACTACAAGCACCGAACCTTACGCGATAAGCAGGGCATGGGTGTTCGGTTCAGACGGCAGCAAGACCATAAATGCGAAATTCATCGACAACGCGGGCAACGCGTCCGGATGGTTCACCGACAATATCGAGATAGACCTTACGCCTCCTTCGGGATCGGTCGTCATAGACCAGAAGCCGATTTACGCCAGCCGCACGGTCAGCCTTAGCATAACTGCTGCGGACACGCAGACCTCGGTAGACACGATGGTTGTTTCGGACGGGACCGCGACCAGCACCTCCGCTTATTCGCCAACCAAAGCGTGGACATTTGTTTCCGACGGCAACCAGACCGTGAACGTCAGCTTCATTGACCACGTCGGGAATGTTTCATCCCAGTTCTCGGATAACATAACGATCGACCTTACCCCGCCTTCAGGCTCGGTATCAATTGATGAAGGCATTCTGTATAACGGCCTTACGGTCAACCTCACGCTTGCCTCAGCTGACACGCAGTCAGCGGTCACCACAATGATGATCATGGACGGCGTGAACGGCAGCACTCTGCCATTCGCGGCAGCCGCTCCTTGGACATTCGCCAGCGACGGCAACAAGACCGTGTCCGTAAGGTTCATTGACGCGGCAGGCAACCTGTCTGTCTGGTATTCAGCGGCAACAACAATAGACCTCACGCCTCCTTCGGGAACCATTGGTATAGACGAAGGAGACCTGCACGGCGACATGGCGGTCAGCCTGACCATCAGCGCGTATGACACGCAGGTTTCAGTGAACAGCATGATCATAGGCGACGGCGAGAACACAAGCGTGCTCGCGTACGCCGCTACCCAGCCATGGGCATTCACGTCCGACGGGACAAAGAGGGTCAGTGTGCAGTTCACGGACGACGCGGGCAACACGTCCAAGCAGTTCGCCGATAACATAGTTATCGACATGACCCCTCCCTCGGGAACTGTTTCGATCGACCAGAAGCCGCTGTATAATAACAGGACCGTGAGCACGGTGATATCGGCTGTGGATACGCAGTGCGCGATAGACAGCATGGTAATATCCGACGGTACTAATACGAGTACCTGCGCTTACGCCGCTTCAAAGACCTGGACGTTCGCAACCGACGGCAACAATACACTGAGTGTCAGGTTCATAGATCATATCGGGAATGTATCCGGAGTGTTCACCGACAACATACTTATTGACCTTACTCCTCCTTCCGGGACGGTCACGATCGACGAGGGCAAGATTTGCAACAATCTTAACGTCAACCTTACGATCGCCGCTGCAGACACGCAGAGCGCCATTACCACGATGATAATCAGTGACGGGGTTACCACGAACACCTACGCTTTCGGCCCGGCTGTGGCATGGGCTATCTATTCCGAAGGGAACAAGACCGTGTCCGTAAGGTTCATTGACGCGGCAGGCAACGTCTCCAGATCGTTCTCGGATACGACCTTTATAGACATCACTCCTCCGTCCGGGACGGTAGCTATAGACCAGGGCATCCTGCATAACAGCAGGACCATTACGATGGCGCTCAGCGCTTCAGATGCGCTGGTTTCCGTTGATACAATGGTCATAGACGACGGCACCAATGTTAACACTATGCCGTATGCAACAGCAATAGGATGGACATTTGATGCCGACGGCGTCAACGTGATCAACGCCAGGTTCCTGGACAAGGCGGGCAACGTTTCCGCAAACGCGTCGGACAGCATCCTTATAGACATCACGCCTCCGTCCGGCACAGTGGTAATTGACGAGGACTTGTTCCTTAACAAGATGAGCATTAACCTGACGCTCAACGCTGCGGATACGCAGGTAGCGGTTGACGCCATGGTCATAACCGACGGGGTGTCCACCAGCACCAGCGCTTACGCAACGAGCAAGGCGTGGACGTTCACATACGACGGCAACAGGATGATCCAGGTGTGGTTCATTGATCATGCCGGAAACATTTCCGCGCAGGCGACGGATAATATCCTTATAGACGTCACCAATCCTTCAGGTTCGGTGTCCATAAACGAAGGCGTGCTGTTCAACAGCCTTACCGTCAACCTGACGCTCAACGCTGCGGATACGGAATCTCTTGTTGACACCATGGTCATTTCCGACGGTGTGAACACGGAGACCTCCGCGCTTGCAGGCGCAAAGGTATGGACATTCGTTTCTGACGGCGTGAAGACGGTTACCGCAAGGTTCATAGACCGTCCCGGCAATATCTCGCCGGTTTATTCCGACACGATACTCATTGACGTAACTTCACCTTCGGGTTCAGTGGTTATAGATACAGGCGCCAATTACACGGAAAACTGGACCGTGAGCATAGCGCTTTCGGCTTCAGACGCGCTTACCAGCGTTGATACGGTTGTGATAAGCGAAGGCGGGGTAGATAATACTTCCGCTTACACGCCGGGCAGCAGGGCGCTTGTGCTTTCCGCGGGCGATGACCTGAAGACGGTTACGGTAAGATATATAGATAAGGTAGGTAATTCGGTCACTGCCACGGATACGATAGTCATAGACGTGGCTTATCCTGACGGAGCGTTCGCTCTTAATGCAGGGTTCGACTATGTCAACAGCATAAACGTGATCGTGAATATTTACGCGGTGGACACGCAGTCCGGCATCGCGCAGGTGATGCTTTCCAACGACAACCTTAACTTTGTAGCCAGGGCTTACGATCCTGCCGGCATCGTGTGGACGCTGCCTAATACCGGTGACGGTGAAAGGTACGTTTACGCGAAATACTTTGACGCGCTGGGCCATGTCTCGCCTGTGAGGAGCGACACCATAGTGGTTGACCTTACTCCTCCGTCCGGAAGCGTGAAGATAAACAACGGGGACCAGTACGTGAACACCTACACGGTAACGCTGAACTTCAGCTCTGTCGACACCCAGGCAGGCAACGGCCAGATCGCGGTATCGAATGACAACTTCAGCACTGTGAATACGATCGCCTACGTGACAAGCGCGAACTGGGTACTCTCGCAGAACGTGCTTGACGGAATCAAGACCGTGTGGGTGAAGTTCATAGATGCGTGCGGCAACATTTCGGACGCGAAGAGCGATACCATAATGATAACCGGTATAGCGCAGGTGGGAGTCGTTACGGTCCCGAATACTGTGCCCTCAAGCGGCAATACCTGGACGATGTCGCTCACCGTTCAGAATATAGGTATGAAGAACGTCACGATCGACACGGCGACAAGCTGCGTGGTGTTCACGATGGATGGCGAGGACATAAGCTCCGAGTTCACGGTCACCAAGCCCAACCCGCTTGGCCTTGCGCCCGGCAACTTAGGCGCTTCGACGTTCACCGTCACAAAGACGACCAATAGGACAGGCAGGATGACCGTTGACATTTTTGTCGGCGCGAAGGACGACAAGGGCCCGGCTCTCGGAGTGCACCTGGCAAGGACCATTGATGTGTTCAGCCCGGCCAACGAGGACAGGTCTTACACGCTGATGAACGAGTTCGGAGATACGATAGTAGAACTTAATATACCCGCAGGCAGCCTGACAGAACCCGCCAGTATAGTGATCGCGTTCATGACTATAAACGATTCGATCTGCGAAGCGAACACGTGGGCTCTTATAAACGGCCAGTACGCGGGCATCAGCGAGCTGAACGGCAGGATAGTGAGCATAAGGGCTGTAAGGGTCAGCGATACTTCCACTGACGTAACCCTGAACAATACCAGCGCCGTGAGGATAACGATTTCCTACGCGGGCGTGTGGCTTGGCTTGGAAAACCCGTCGAACCTGCGCGTATTCGTGCTTAACGGCAGGACATGGGAGCTTGTGGCAGGCGCGGTGCAGGTTGACTTAGTGAACAGGACGGTCACTGTGACAGTGAGCCACTTCTCCGTGTACAGGCTGATGATATTCAGGCCTTACCAGGCTGGTAGTGATCTGAGCGGTGTATTGGTGTTCCCGAACCCGTATATACCCGCACAAGCCGTGGGAGGAACCGTTAAGTTTAATCATCTGACAAAACTGGCAACCATCAGGATTTACAATTCTGTCGGCGAGTTCATAAAAGAGGTTGCAGTTGATGATCCTAACGGAGAGGCAAGCTGGAATGGCAAGAACGCCTCTGGCGTTGATGTGGCTCCGGGTATTTACATCTACGTTATTACAAACCCGTCAGGCAACAGGACGACCGGTAAGATAGGGCTTATACGATAATACAAAATACCAGATCCTGGATGCTGCCGCCCACATGGCCTATGCCTGGGCGAGCCTCGCCCTAAGGTTTCAGGGCGGGGATCCCGGATGTTAGATCAAGGTTGACGCTTTTTATGTCATTGCGACCCGCCAATATTTGTGGCGGGGAAGCAATCCCGTCTTAAAAACGAGATTGTCCCGAGGGGATCCCCCAAAGGGATCCCATTGGGACCTTTGGGACATCCAGGATCCAGTATCTAGGATCAGTATTATGGATTTATATTAACACGGGAGGACAAAATGAAAATATTTGCAAAAATAACTGCACTGCTGCTGGTAGCGGCAGTGTGCGTAGCGCCTGCGTTCGCCGGTGAGCAAGACAAGGGCACGGCAGGATTACAGTTCCTTAAAATGGAAGCCGGAGCAAGGCCTGTTGCTATGGGAAGCGCTTTTGTCGCGGCGGCAGACGATATCAACGCGTCCTACTGGAATCCCGCAGGGCTTATCGAGATCGATAACAAGCAGGTTACTTTCATGCACAACGTCTGGGTAGAGGGAATAAGTGCGGAGTATCTCGCGTATGCCCAGCCTGTTGAAAGGATCAAGACCGTAAAGATCGCTGACGGCAAGGGAAATATCAGGAGTGAGGACAGAAAAGAGAAGATCCTTGCTTTCGGCGCGAATTTCACCTATACCGGCTACGGAAGCATACCAAAGACCCTGGAAACAGCGGGAGGCCTTTACGGCGGGCAGGACGGGACATTCACTGCCACGGATTACGCGATCGGCATTTCAGCCGCCTCAAAACTGCTGACCTCGGGAAGCATAGGCCTGACTGTCAAGATGGTTTCTTCGACCATAGGCGACTATTCGGCTTTCGGCGCGGCTCTTGATTTCGGGATCATATATACCATCAATGATTACCTCAAGGCCGGGTTCATGCTCCAGAATTTCGGCACGACCTTCAGGTACCTGGCGGATGGGGCGAACGTGATGTTCCCTTCAAACATAAAAGCAGGGGTTGCGTGCAAGATACTCAATACCAAGGAACACGCGCTCATGTGCCTGTTTGACGTGAACGCGATGACTGATAACGTGACCTCTGTGAATGCCGGCGTTGAATACACTTTTAACAACATGATATCCGCAAGGGTCGGCTACAAGGGTTCTGAGCCAGCCGGCATCACGTTCGGGGGCGGAGCGCAGTTCCTGAATTACCTTGTGGATTACGCGTTTGTCCCGTTCGGGGACCTCGGCACAACGCACAGGATCTCCATAACCGCGAAGTTTTAAGGATATGAAAACAAAAGGGCTGCCGCCTGCGGCGGTAGCCCTTTTTTTTATTGACAATTAATATATTTATGGTATAATAATAAAATTGATATATTGGTATATGGAATAATATATGGAATTGGTCACGTTAATCATTTTTTTATTTGTATTGGCAGTTCTCATTATTTTTTTTGCGGTTATCCTGCGCAGTTCAGGCAGGATCAATGACCTTGCCGGAAAAGTAGGGGAAATGACAGGAGCCAGGGAAGAGATCCTGACCCTGCGCAAGGAAATGAGCGACAGGCTTTCAGACGTTGCCGGCACAAGCCGGGCTTCCAACCAGGTGATGGCCGACGTTCAGAAAGACCTGGGCGCCATGAAAGAAGCCACAAAAAGGGTGGAAGAGCTTGGCAAGGGTCTGTCCGACCTGCAGCAGATCTTGAGCCCGCCCAAACTGAGGGGAAACCTCGGCGAGCTGTTCCTCGAGGAACTGCTTTCCCAGGTCCTGCCCGGCGCTTACGAAATGCAGCACAGGTTTAAGACGGGCGACGTTGTGGATGCGGTCATAAAAGCGGGGAACAGGTTCGTGCCTGTGGACGCGAAATTCCCGCTTGAAAATTTCAAAAGGGTCGTTGAAAGCCGGACAGAGGACGAAAGGCTTTCCTGCAGGAAAAAATTCCTCAGCGACGTAAAAAAACACGTAGACGATATAGCGGAAAAATACATACTTCCCGACGAGGGAACGTATGATTTCGCGATGATGTATATACCCGCGGAGAACGTGTATTACGAGAGCATAACAAGGGATGAAATGCCGGGGGAGGACAAGGGGATCTTCCCTTACGCGATAAGCAGGAAGGTGATCCCGGTCTCTCCCAACAGCTTTTACGCCTACCTGCAGGTGATAGCGCTTGGCCTGAAGGGAATGACGCTTGAGAAGAGCGCGCAGCAGGTCCTGCAGAACCTTTCACGGCTGGAAGGGGACCTGAAAAGGTTCAGGGAGGATTTCGAGGTGCTGGGAAGGCACCTGAAAGACGCCCAGGGCAAATACTCCGACGGTGAACGCAGGCTGGGCCGCATTGAGGACAAGCTGGGAAGCATGGAAAAGCCGCAGCTTGAGCAAGCTGAAAGCTCAAAGCTGAAAGCTGAAAGTTAAAACCCGGAATACAACGTAGCTGCAGGGCTTGCCCTGCTATTAGTTAAAAGAATTAAATCGCTGTAATCGGATTTATTTTATCGCCGAAATCAGGAATACACATGAAAGAGAAAAACGAGCCTGAGCAAATATCAACCTGGGGAAAAGAAGATACCAGCGTGGGAACCAAGCGCGAGGCCGCGCCGAAAATATTTGAGGAAGGTTTCACGTGGTACGCGGTAATAGGGGCATTTTTCGTGGGTTTCATAATGATGCCCGCGTCCATATATCTCGGGCTCCTGATAGGCGGCGGGATAGGTTCTGCCGCGCAATGGGTGACCATCATCCTGTTCATGGAAATTGTGCGAAGGTCATTCGGCAAAATGAAGAAACAGGAAATATATATTCTTTATTACATCGCAGGCGGGCTTGTGGGAGGGGGCCCGTTCGCGGGTTTTATATGGAACCAGTACCTTCTCCAGTCGCCTGCCGCATACGGGTTCGGCATTGTTGAATATCTGAAAGCAGAGGGTGTAAGATGGATCGCTCCTTTCCCCGGCTCTGAATCGTATGCCGCAAGGACTTTTCTGCACAAGGACTGGCTGCAGCCTGTCTGGCTGATGTTCATATGCTCGATACTGGGAAGGCTCAACTGGTTCGGGGGCGGGTTTTTTGTTTTCAAAGTAACATCTGACCTTGAAAAGCTTCCTTTCCCGATGGCTCCAGTGGGCGCGGAAGGGGCCACGGCGCTTGCCGACGCGTCAGGCGGGAAAAGAGACACGTGGAGGTGGAATGTATTCAGCATCGGCGCGGTGATCGGGGTTGCTTTCGGATTTATTTATGTATTTATACCCGCGTTTTCAACGGCGATCTTCGGAAAAACTTTTTAGATCCTGCCAATACCTTTTATCGATCTGACCACGAACGTGGAAGGCATTCTGCCGTCCGCCATATGGGGCCTGAACACGGATATGAGCGGTATCCTTGTCGGTTTTGTTATTCCTTTTCCGATCGTAATCGGTACTTTTATAACTACTATTCTGAGCCAGATCGTGCTGCATCCCATACTCTACAGGATGGGGGTTTTCCATACCTGGCGGCACGGGATGGGCTCGATCCAGACAGGGATCGCCACAAGCATAAATTTTTGGATGAGCGTCGGCATAGGGACGGCTCTCGTAATAGCCGTTATCGGAATTGTCTCGACCGTAAAAAGCTTTACATCCGGCAAGAAGAACCAGGCGGTAAGGGGAAGCCTTAAGCCTGTCCCGGGACGGGGGGACATACCGATCTGGCTCGCGGGAGTTTTATGGATCAGCTCTATGTGCGGTTTTCTTTTCCTCGCGCACAAACTCGTTCCCACATTCCCGTTTATATTTTTTGTATTCTTTGCTTTTGTCTGGTCTCCGCTGGACACGTATGTTTCCGCGAGGATGAGGGGATTGACAGGCGGAGACTGGGGCGTTCCCTATATCAGGGAAGGGATATTCGTGTTCAGCAGGAACATGGGTTACAAGGGAGTGGCTATCTGGTTCACCCCGATCCCCCTTCAGGACCACGGATATATGTCCCAGTTCTTCAGAGAAGTGGAACTGACAGGAACGAAATTCACGAGCATAATAAAAGCCGAATTCCTTATGTTCCCGATAGTAATGTTCACGAGCTTCATTTTTTGGTCGCTGTTATGGAAACTCGGCCCGATACCGTCGGCAGTCTATCCGTACGCGGCAAAATTCTGGCCTTTGAACGCGACTATGCAGTGCCTGTGGTCAACTGCCACCATCGAGGGAAGGAGCTGGCTTCTGGAATCCATAAAGTGGCAATACATACTCGCGGGAGGGGCGATAGGGAGCGGCTTGCTGGCATTTACCCATTTCCTTAAATTGCCAATGCTTTTCTTTTACGGCCTTCTCGGCGGGCTTGGAGGATGGCCTCACGGCTCAATTCCCTTAATGTTCGGAGGCCTCCTTGGGAGATATGTTTTTGCGAAAAGGTACGGAAAAGAAACCTGGAAATCCTACGCGCCGGTCCTGCTTGCGGGATATTCCTGCGGTATGGGCTTGATAGGAATGGCGGGTATAGCCGTTGCTTTCATTTCGAAATCAGTGTACCAGATGCCCTTTTAAATACAGTGTCAGAGTTTTTACTCGTGCATCGTTCTTCGTGCATCGTGCATCGCAAACAATTCTCTGTGTCTCCGTGCCTCCGTCCGCAGCGCCATCCGCTCAGCTCTGGCGCGCAGGCCCCTGCGTTGAGTCCGATGTTGCATCGGACTGCAGGGGGTACTTTCGTGTTTTCGTGGAAATTTTGTAAATCCGTGGCTGAATAGTTTTTACGTCATGAAGGGATGGGATATGAAAAATAGGATTATGATTTTTATTGTGGCAATTGCAACAGGTTTTGCCGTAACAGCGCCGGTATGCGCCCAGAACGTGGAAAAAAGGATGAACGACCCGGTCACCATTGAATTCAAGAACCTGGACATAGCAGGGGCGCTGAAGAACATATCCAATATGACCAAAATAACCATCCTGCCCGGAACCGACGTTGAAGGCAAGGTAACCGGCAAATATTCCACCGTGCCGCTGTGGACCGTCCTGAAAGCCCTGTGCGATTCCACCGGGTCCACTTACACGATCATAGACGACGTGCTCTATATCGTGAAGCTGGCAAAAGACGGAAGCAAGCCGGCAATCGCCGCGAAAGAAGAAGAGAAAGCGCCGGCAAAAGAGCAGAAGAAGCCATGCACGGAAAAATTAATAATGCTCCAATATATAAAGGCGTCTGACGCTGTTGCTCTTCTGCCTACGGGCATACCCGCGGCGAACCTTAAAGTGCTCGAGGAGCAGAACGCGATCTATGTTTCAGGCGGAGAAGATGTCGTGAGAAAAACAGAGGATTATATTTCTGTTATAGATGTTTCTCCTCCCCAGGTCATGATGGAAATACTTGTTATTGAAGCGACGCGCACCGCGGGAGAGGATTTTCAGTTCGGTTTTGCAGGCAAGCAGGATAACGTAACTATCAGCGCCCTGCCCGCAACCTCACAGCTTGATATCCGCTCCGTGGATTTCCTGCCCAAGGAGTTCTCGGTTATGCTGCGCGCTTCCATAAGCAAAGGTACCGCTAAAGTAAAGGCGAACCCGAAGATAGTGACTGTCAGCGGCAAAGAGGCAATTATCAAGACCGGGACAGGCGGTTATTACAAGGACGGAGCCACTTATCCCTGGCAGATAAAAATGTTCGATTACGGCATTATTTTACGCGCGAGACCCTGGGTGACCGCTTCAGGAGAGATCATACTGGAGCTGCATCCGGAGGTGAATACTGTTACAGGGAAAACGACTGATAACCTTCCTGAAATGAACCGCAGGACAGTTGATACCACGGTCCGCGTTAAGGACGGGCAGACCGTCACAATAGGCGGGCTTATCCAGGAAGAAGAGAGCCTTACTTCGAAGAAAGTGCCTTTTCTCGGGGACATTCCTTTCCTCGGCGCGCTGTTTACCAGCAAAACGCTATCCACAACGCAGAAAGAAGTCGTTATCTACGTGACCCCCACCATACTTACCGCGACCCGCAGGTAGAATCCGTCGTTAATTAGCTGCATATTTTTAAAAATCCCCCTGTATTCCCCCTTTCACAAAGGGGGATTGAGGGGGATTTGTCTTGTATATTTCTTGCTGTGATTCAGACATAAGACAAGCATTCTCGGGAAAATAAGAAAAAAGCACAAAAAATTTGACTTTTTTCTTTTTTTGTGATATAATTATAACACCAATATATAATATATGGTGTTAAATGAACATTGAGACCCTAAAATTATCTATCACAAATCTGAACAGGCGTAGATATTTCCTGGAGAAATCCTGCCTGAGAATAGGGAAAATGCTTCCAGTATCCCTTATCCTGCGAGCTTTTCCTCACTGTAATGATACCTCTTATGCCATCGCTCAAACCAAATCACACCCCAGATATGGGTATATTACATACCTCGATGGCACAACTACCAAACATAAGTATATCCCCAAGAGAGAATTAGATTCAATAATTCCTCTGGTAAATAATTATCGCAAATTCTCTAAGTGGATGAAGGAGATTCGTTCTTTAAGCAGGCAAATTACAGAATTGCTGGATAAAATTGCACAGTTGCAAACACATTCAGTATCAACATTTCTGAAACAAAGGAGAAAAGGAAAAAATGGAAAAAGAAAGTCAGGAGAACAGAAGTGAATCCAACCAGTGTATTATTCATAGTGAAGATAAACCCTATGTGCTCTCTTCTCTTAAGGACGGTGATATTGATTATGCAAACACAACCGGCATAGGACTGATGGACAAATTCTTTGTTTTCCTTTCAGAGATTGATTTTTTCAAGTTCGTCTGCCCATTCTATCCAAATCCAAGAAAGAGAACAGGCATACCTTTGCATTTCTTAATAAGTACGTATCTGCAGTTAAAACTCCATGTGGAGAATGCATTCCAGAATCTCCCATATCTATTGAACTCAGCAACTCTGTTGAAGACATTGGGTTTCAATGTTGGTCCTAAAGATGGTGGATTTAATCATAAAAACAAGAAGCCACGCCTTTGTGCCGCTGACCAGGATACCGTAAGAAAATTCTTTAAGGACACAGATGCAGAAAAACTGCTTTCCTGGTATAACAGAGATGTTGTAGCATTCTTTAGGTCCAGGAAAGTCTTTGACCCACAGGGAATATTTATCTTAGATTCCTCTCTTCTTCCTCTTCCGGATAATCCAAACTATGAGAATGCAAGTTGGCTTCCACTGGATGAAAATAAGAAATATGTGGACGTTTCCAGGTTAACTGAAGAAGAGAGAAAGAAATTAAAGAATACATTGTGCTACAACCTTACGACTTTACTTAATGTTGGATTCCCTGACAATTATTTCATCTTTTCCGGTATCCATTTAGGTCCTGGTAAAGAAAGTGGATTGACCCAAGGTGAAAAGATTATTGACGATTTCATCTATAATCAGGGTAAGGGTATAATCAAGACCCTCCTAATTGATAGAGGATTCATAGACGGACCTATGATTACCAGGTTTAAGAAAGAATATCATATAGATACAGTGTTCCCATTGAGAAAGAATATGGATGCATATACAGATGCATTTGGTATAGCAAAATTACCTTCAATACAGTGGTCCACACATTCAATTGAAAACGATAAAGATAATAAATTAAAGAAGAAGATTGAACTTGCCCTTGTTCCTGAAGTAACCATATGGCAGAATTGCGAAGTTCCGCTTAATGTAGCAATATTCAAAGAAACTAAATTAAAAGAAGAAACCAATGAATACGAAATAAATCAACGGGCTATTGCTACCACCCTTAAATCTTGTACAGCAACCCAGATTTATGAACTCTATTATCGGCGAACTCAGATAGAAGAAAGATATGACCAGGTAAAGAATTACTGGAACATCTACAAATTTACTTCTACCTCTTTTAATCTTGCAACAGCACAGGTAGTATTTATACTTATGGCTTATTCACTTTTACAAATTTACCTCAAGAACAAAAATATGCAGGAATATGCAAACAGAAGTCTTAAGAAACTCAAATACAGGGAGATGATGGCTGGGCCTCCTCCGGTTGTTGTCTATAAGGACAGGCATTTCGCTCTGTTTATTTTTGAAGAATACCAGAATATTATCCTTAACTTAGAAGGAGAAGCACTCCATAGGATGCGCAGGAAATCTCGTCAGACATTACAGGCGCATCCTCCTCCCGATTTTTTTCTGAGATGACTTTTCTGCGTTTCCTGTCAGCAACCGACCCTACCAGGACAAATCTGATAAAAATTTTCCTTCCCCGGGATCATTTTTCAACCCCGATATTTCTATACGGGATACCGTATTCACAAGAATCGGCATTAAAATTTTCAACTGGGATTATTTTTTCTTCCAATTTCCTTATTTATGTAGCCATTTTTTTGATATTTTCAGTTCATCCTCGGTAATTTGGGGATTTTGGTACTCTTATTTTCCCGAGAATGCTTGTCTTATGTCTGAATCACAGCGTA
>Ga0210056_1001562_pt1 | contig 19864 bp, 17 predicted proteins | sample CryGeyCG2014_080_2_FD_183965 | JGI IMG/M metagenome (GOLD analysis project Ga0210056, IMG submission 183965) | Groundwater microbial communities from aquifer - Crystal Geyser CG07_land_8/20/14_0.80 (SPAdes) (version 2) | ecosystem: Environmental > Aquatic > Deep subsurface > Groundwater | place... | reverse complement strand
GTCCTTGCCAACAGAGACGTTGTTGTACGGCGCAATCCGACTGCTTATTGGCAAGAAAAAACCGATGGATCACTACCATTCAGCCGGACAAGTGGAAGATTTTCTGAGAAAAGAGGGTTTTACCCGCGTACTCCATACATCCATACCCGCCCCCGTTATCGCACCATTATTCTCAATTTCAGCATGGAGGTGGAATGGAAAATCTTGATGTCATGCAGTATGCGGTGCGCTATAACGCTTTCCTGTACAGCCAGATTGAAAGCGCCGCAGCCAATTTGCCACGCGATGCAGTTTGTCTGGATCACGGTGCCGGGACAGGTAGATTTTTAAGCATGGCCAAGGCTATTTTTGGCAAGATGTACGCGGTTGAGATAGATGCCAACTACATGAATGAGCTGAGCGTATTAGGCGCGGTGGTCACGAATAATTTATCCAATATCCCCGATAACAGCATTGATGTAGCCTGGTCATTCAATGTGCTGGAACATATTGAAGATGATCAGCAAACATTGCAGCAACTGGTACGCGTGTTAAAGCCAGGTGGCAGGTTGGTGGTTTTTGTGCCAGCGTTTGATTGTATTTTTAGCAAGATGGATGAGCGGGTAGGGCATTTGCGCAGATACACCCTGGACGATTTATTCAGGAAAGCGATGATTGCAGGTGCTTTTGTTGAATCGGCTCGATATGTAGATTCTTTAGGCTTCCTAGCTGCTTGGCTGTACCGCAAAACAGGCGGGACGGGCAGCCTGACGGCATCCTCGATAAAGCTGTACGATGGGATGGTTTTTCCGCTCTCACAAAAACTGGACTTGCTGACTTCGTGTTGTTTTGGAAAAAACGTGTTGTTGCACGCGACGAAGCATTGCCATAGGACAATGCAATTGAAAGAAAGGGGAGATTGATGACGATATTACTTTTAGTGGTCTTCGCTGTTCTGATAATCGTCGGGTTAATGGTGTTGATGCGCCCGATGGAGATGGCGCAAGACTCACAAGCGTATTTGAAAAAGCCGATTATGACCGATAACGAAAAAGAGTTCTTTGAGCGACTCATTGAGGCGTTGCCGTACTTCTATGTGTTCCCGCAAGTGGCGATGGGGGCGATTCTACAGCCAGCCGCGACCAGACAGGACAAGCGCAACTATCACCGCATTCGTGGGACGTTCTCGCAGAAGATGGTTGATTTCGTGGTGTGCGACGCAGCGCTGAACATCGTGGTGCTGATCGAGCTGGATGACCGCACGCATTCGTCAGAAAAAGACGGGGAACGGGATGCAATGACCAATCAGGCGGGGTATGCGACACTGCGCTTCAATTCAAAGCGAAAACCAACCGTGGTGGAGATTGCAAAAGCAGTAGGGGACACGAAGTCGGCGAGACGAGCAAACAGCGGGAGCGTGAAAACGAAAATGTAATTTCGTTTTTCAAGAAGAGATAGTGTAGGGGTTGTTTGACGATGCAGTAATGTCGTTAGCAACAGGAACTCACCGAAGCCATCAAAAATGGCTGTGAACATACGTTAATTAATGATAAAAAAACGGATATTTCGCCTAAAATTTACACTATTTATTGATAATTTTACGTTTATTCAGTAGTATTAAATCTATATTTCTGTTTATTGGTAATAGTAGTTTAACCATGCGTACTGGATAGACCATGCCCGTCAGGAAAATCCCCAAAAACTACCTTTCCGTCACCGGCACATTTTCTAGTGCCAAGAACGGTAAATCACTTGGATACGAGTCGTTACTTGAACGAGACCTGATGATTTTGCTTGAGTTTGACGATTCTGTCGAGAAATTCGAAGAGCAGCCAGTCAAGGTCCCGCTCGTAGTTAACGGCAAAAAACTCAAACCGTATGTCCCGGATATTCTGATTCACTACCGCACTGTATCTTCCGGTGAAACACTGCGACCAGTGCTGGGTGAGGTGAAGCACACTGAGGATCTAAAAAAGAACAAAGTTAAATACGCGCCAAAATTTGCGGCTGCCTCCCTCTACGCCGAAGAGCGAGGTTGGGATTGGCGCAACTTTACGGAGAAAGATATCCGAACGGATTATCTGGAAAATCTTAAATTCCTGCGTGAATACCATAGTGCTGAACCCGATGTTGCGTTGCTAAATGAAGTGATTAGTCACTTGCAGAAGGCGCGCGGATCCGAGTCGTTTGAATCGTTGTTGAAGAGTTTGTGTTCAACCGAGTCAAAAGAATTGTATATGGTTCCAGTCATATGGCATCTACTTGCCACCAAACGTATTGTTGCTAACTTGAAAAAACCTCTGGATATGAAAACCAAATTGTCATTGCCGAAAGAATAGCCATGGTTAAATCTTCATCTGCTTTGTTGCAAATAGCAAAGGGCGAGCTGGTCAACTACAACGGGCAAGAATATGTCCTGCTGAAGGCGATCGACCTGACCAAGGTGCTAGCGCAAAATATGGCAAGCAAAAATACCGAAGTGCTGGAAATTCGGCATCTGACTCCATGGATACTGAAGCAAGAGGATAAAACAGATAAGCAGGATTTTGATTTAACTGATATTCCAGAAGAAGAATGGCAATTTGCTCGGGAACGTTTAAAAATCATTGAGCCACTCTTGTCGCGTAAGGTTAGGGGGGCTGCATCTGTGGAGGCGATCGCTAAACAATCCGGCTATGGCGTCGCTACTATATATAGGTGGGTTCGAGCGTTCAAAAATTCCGGTTTGCTTTCGGATCTGTTGTCCGATAAACCTGGTTGGCGATCTGGCAAGTGGCGTTTGAATCCAGAGGTGGAAGCGATCATTAAGGATCGTGTAGAAAATTACTACATGACCACTCAAAAACACAGTGTCGCCAGTACAACCGAGGAAATTCAGAGGTTATGCGTGAATGCTGGTTTTCCAAAGCCACATTGGGAAACGGTGAAACGGCGCATCAATGCGATAGAGGAGCGTGAGCGCTTTGAGAAACGTCACAGTAAGCGGGCGGCGAAGCAAATCTTTGATCCAAACGAAGGAACGGTACCAAATGCAGGTTGGCCTCTTGCTCTGGTACAGATTGATCACACGCCATTGCCGGTGATGATTGTGCATGATGTGAACAGGCGCTCGATAGGACGTCCCTACGTGACGTTCTGTATTGATGTTTACAGTCGCATGGTCACCGGCATGGAGTTGACGCTTGAGGCTCCGTCAGCAATGTCGGCTGGCTTGTGTGTTGCACACTCCATTTTGCCGAAAGAAAAATGGCTTTCCGAGGAAGTCGGATTGCCAGACGTTGAATGGCCATGCTGGGGTGTAATGGGCATATTGCATATGGATAATGCACGTGAATTTCGTGGTTTTATGCTTAAGGAGGCGTGTCTGGAGTACAACATTGATCCCCAGTTCAGACCAGTCAAAACCCCTCATTATGGCGGGCACATCGAGCGACTCATGGGCACAGCATCTGAGAAGCTTAAATCGCTGGAAGGCGCTACGTTCTCAAATCCCAAAGAGCGCGGTGAATATGATTCGGAAGAACGGGCAACAATGACGTTTCATGATCTGGAGCAATGGTTGGTAGTTTTTATTGCTAAATATCATCGTACACCGCATCAGGGAATTAATGGAGAAGCGCCGTTAGATCGGTACCGTCGTGGTCTGTTAGGTGGTGATGGAAAATTGCCGCGCGGCCTACCTGCGCGCCGATTGGATGAAGAAAAAGTCAGGATTGATTTCATGCCTTTTATTGAGCGCACGATACAGAGCTATGGAGTGGTCATTGACGATTTGCACTATTTCGCAGATGTGTTGCGCCCATGGGTGAATACGACAGAGGCAGATCGTCCTAAATCAAAAAAGCTATTCAAATTCAGGCGCGATCCTCACGATATCAGTAGGTTGTATTTTTTTGATCCCACTTCCAAGCGCTATTACGTTATCCCTTATCGAGATGCAGGTTTGCCACCAATCAGTTTGTGGAATTTCCGTGATGCACGTTCAGCGGCCAAAAAAGCGGGAGTGAAGGACTTAAACGAACGCATAATTTTCGAGTATGCAAACAAGCAGCAGGAGATTCAGGAGCAGGCCAGCCTGAAAACTAAGGCTGCTCGCCGCGAAGACCAGCGTAAAATTAATCATGTCAAAGCACGTAAAAAGCGTGAAAAGGATTTGCCAACGGTAATGAAAACCGAAGCTCCAGCCATGCCTCCGGTTATTCCGGGATATGACCCGAATAGAACGTCTTCATTCGAGGATGAGGAATAACGTGGAAAATTACCCATATCCACATTTAGGCAAGGAAGCGATCGCACAGGTCGAGATGTCTGATAAAGACCGAATATTTGCAATCCAGTCAGGCACATGGATTCCCTATCCGCGTGCCAAGCAAATACTGGCCAGGATGGAGGAATTGTTCGAATATCCGCGCATAGATCGTATGCCAAACATGTTAATTGTCGGGGCGAGCAATAACGGCAAGACGAATATATTGCATCATTTTGAAAATAAGCATAAACCTGATCCAAATGCAGAAGGTGATTACGCCATCATCTCAGTCATCTTCGTGGAAGCGCCGAAAAAACCGGATATGAACGATTTCTATAACCGGATACTTGAGGCTATCTGGAAGCCGTACTCAATTCGTGCGCGAGACTCGGATAAGGAACGTGAGGTAATTAAGGTACTGCGCAATATTCAGTTGAAAGTTCTCATGATTGACGAAATTCAGCATATTACTGCCGGCGGACAGGTTAAACAGAAAGAATTTCGGAATGGACTAAAGAGCTTGGGCAATGAGCTGAAGATTTCCATTATAGGTGCCGGCGTCGAAGAGGCATTTAACGCATTCAATACTGACCCGCAACTATCCAATCGTTTTGAGCCGGAATTCCTGCCAAAATGGAAAATGAATAATGAGTATGGTGATTTGTTGGCGAGCTTTGAAAAGCGCATACCCTTAAAGAAGCCATCGAATCTGCGTGATCCCGCGCTTGCCCAGAAAGTGCTCTGGATGAGTGAAGGTATCTTGGGCGAGATTCATGAGGTGCTCAAGCGAGCTGCGATTCAGGCGATTAAGGATAAATCCGAGCAAATTTCATTGGATAGCATAGCGAAAATTCGCTGGACGATGCCATCCAAACGTAAAGTGGCACCACCGCCGACCTGATATGACTGGCGCATCGCAGCTTTGGTTATATCACCCCAAACCATTGCCAGATGAGTTGCTTTCGAGCTGGCTGGTGCGAATCGCCCATGGGCATGAAATGAAACTGCAAACCTTTTTTCGCGTGTCATTGGGGAAGGGGCAGGAGATATGGACTAGGGATATCGATCGTCAAATACCGGAGTGGCTGGTGCGAGCATTATCTGAGCATACGGGTGTTGGCGTTCATGAGATATTGCGCACCAGTCTGCTTGACTATAAGGGCGTGCTGTATCGCAGCTACCATTGGAGTGGGCACCAATATTGGTTGTTGCCGCTCATCATGAGAGATACCAGCTATCAGCACCACGGGTTGCAATTTTGTCCTCAGTGCTTGAAGGAGGATAAAGAGCCGTATTTCAGGAAGCGCTGGCGGGTGGCGCTGTATACGATGTGCACCAAGCATGAATGCATGGTGCATGACCGTTGTCCTTCATGTGGTGCGCCTGTGGCGTTTCATCGAGGCGAGATGGGAAAGTTTAGTCTGGTTGAATCAGGTTCTATCACGCTGTGTCATGCGTGTGGTTTTGATTTGCGGAATTCGCCGGTGAAAGCGCCGGTCATCTACGATGCGTCGGTCTGCCAGATCTGGTTGCCTACGCTACGCTTGCTGGAAGAGTATAGCGGGATTGATGCGCACTACGACGTGGGATTCTTTGCGGTGCTGCATCAAATGTGCAAGCTCATGCTGACGCATTATTCTCACGTGCATCTCCGGCAATACGTATCGGAAAAAATTGGTGCGCCGGAAATACAGTTACGTCCGAAGCATGAATCGTTTGAGCACTATACGTTAGAAGAGCGTCATGTGGTGATTCAACTGGCGTTGTGGCTGCTGGCTGATCCAGAGGTGAGGATCGTGGAGGCGTGGCGAAGTAAGGCGGTGCGTTACAACGTACTGAAGAAGGATTTTCAGATGATGCCGCAGTGGTATCGGAATGTGGTGGGAAAATGTGCGGATTGGCGGAGTGTTCGGGTGCCTTGAGTGCTGAAGCTATGTGTATCCTTCTTGCTATCTTGATGCCACGTTAAAAAACAGCTTGGCGGGGCAGCACTTGTATTGGCGATGAAGCTGATAATGATAAAGTTATGTTAGACTAATTTTTTTGTCGCTTTAGTCGTGTGCGTATGTTACGCTGCGTCAAATATTTGTAATCTACTGAGCGACAAAATGCAAGCTATTGATTTATTTAGTGGTTCTGGCGGAATGTCAACCGGGGCAGCCCTGAGCGGGATCAATGTCCGTTACGCAGTAGAGTTAGATAAACACGCTGCGGCCACTTTTGCACTGAATCACAAAAATACGACCCTGCTTAACCAGGATGTCCGAAAAGTAACAGCTACGCAGTTTCACGGGTTGGACAGCCAGCAGCAGACGGTTATCTTTGGTGGCCCGCCCTGCCAGGGATTCTCTACTTCCAACCAAAAGAATCGTGACATGAATAATGTCAACAATTGGCTGTACATGGAATATGTACGCTTAGTTGGTGAAGTTCGTCCAGACTGGATCGTGTTTGAAAATGTGAAAGGTCTGATCGAGACGGAGAATGGTTTTTTTCTTGAGTCCGTTCTTGATGGTTTTAAAAAGCTTGGATACACCACCAGTCATTTTGTTTTAAATTCGGCAGATTTCGGCGTACCTCAAAAAAGGAATCGCTTGTTCGTCGTTGGTTCTTTGCATGGCGTTGAAATCACCAAACCCATACCAACAGTAAAAAAATATCTAACGGTGAAAGATGCAATTTCCGATTTACCAGAGTTGGATAACGGAGATTCACCGGATTTCAAGGAATATTCGAAAGCTGCTCACACCGTATATGCCAAATCAATGCGTAAGAAATTGCATCAATGTGGAAACAATGTGGTGACTAATAACGCGCCGCACATCGTTGAGAGGTATAGTCACATCCCGCAGGGTGGTAACTGGGAAAATATCCCAAAGCGGTTAATGGAGAACTATACAGATGTTTCCAGATGCCACACCGGAATTTACAGAAGGCTGAAGGAAGATGAGCCTTCCGTGGTGATAGGCAATTTTCGGAAGAATATGCTTGTTCACCCGTGGAAAGATCGTGGGCTGTCTGTGCGTGAAGCAGCTCGCCTTCAATCAATACCAGATGCCTTTCGATTTGCCGGTTCGATTGGATTTCAACAACAGCAGGTAGGAAATCTTGTACCGCCATTGTTGGCTAATGCATTGTTTATGCATATTAACAAGTTTTGTTGAATTTTCTTTTTGACTCGTGCAGCCTTCTCCCCGCATGCCTTTCATGTGTTTGGGAATGATTAATAGTTGGGATTGGTATGATTAGTCGCGATACGTTTGATCTACATCTTAAGGGTATTCTTGATTCGCCAAAAAGTTCTCAGTCGATGAAAACTCTTTGGGCTAAATACCAATTGGCAAAGTCTACGTTGCCATCCGAAATTTTATCTTGGATCCCCAAGACGGATGGGAATCTTAGTGAGCATGGAATACTCCATATCGATAACGTTTTTGAAAATACGGCTAGATTATTGAGTTTAAGTCCGGAAGTTGGAGTTGATGGACATCTTGAAGGTAAACCTTTCTGCGGGTTAGAGATCAAGCCAGTTGATGCCTTTGTGCTTGGCATGGCACTTTTTTTTCACGACACAGGGAACATTATCAGTCGTAAAGGGCATGCAAAAACAGGACGTGAAGTAATGTATGAAGTCCTGAAGGATGTTCTTAAAATTGATGAAATTCGTGTGATCGATCAGGTTATGTCTGCACACTCTGGTACAACTGCAAATGGTGATCCGGATACAATAAAGGCGCTTGATGATGCACCGAGATATATTTGCAAGGAGTCAGTCCGCATGAGGCCATTGGCCGCACTTGTTCGTTTTGCAGATGATTTGGCTGAGGGGCCGCAGCGAACCTCCAATTATCTTCGAAGCAAAGGAGCATTTATTATTCCTAAACTGGCTGGTCAGCCGTCGGATGATAAAGAAGAAAGAAATATATTTCATGATTATGCATCCATTACTGCCGTCAATATTGACAGAGGAAATGGTCGCATTGCACTCCAGTACAACATAGATCTCGAAGATAATATGTTTGACCCTCAAAAAGGTGCTGGAAAGGAGTTTTTAGAGCCCCTGCTTAAATTGGTTTTTTATCGTATTAAAAAAACAGATGATGAACGTCGTTATGCACGATTTTATGGTGGGAAACTATTGACGGATTTCCATACTACTGAGGCGCTTATTCAGTTCTATCGTAATGGCAGTGATATTGAAACTGGACTCGGGCCGTTAGTGCTTAACGATCTTGTGGTTCCTCCTCATTCTGATGATATGAATAAATCTACGGAATGGATAAAGAATCAAGATCCCGCTTATGACATTAAAAATTTATTGGAAAAGGTCTGGAAATGAATAATAAAACCATCCAGTCGAATCCATTTGAATATGATGCGGCTCTAAATTTACCAGCTGAAATGCTAATTGATTGGTACATTGAAGACCATAATTTTGCGCGTATTCTTCGTACAACACGGAATGTACTCATCAATGGACATCGTGGTTCGGGGAAGAGCATGATGCTGATCTATAATTCATTACGGTTTCAGAAGTTGCGGCATGAGAGCAAACAACACGAATTCCCTCCTAGCCATGTCGGCATTTATGTTCCGTGTAATACACCATTAACACATCGCCAAGATCATGAGTTAATGCCTATTGGTCAGCAGGTAGCTCTTTCTGAATTTTACTTTGTAATGGCTATCATTGAGGCAATTGCCGAAGCATTTGAGCTGACGTCAGTTGGTTTTCTTGCTGAGGATTATGCCATCTTAGCAGACGAAATCAAAATAGTTATGCCAAATATTGTAATTAATGAACCGTCGTCTATATTTACTCAGGTAAGACGTAGCGTTAAGAGCCAACTGGTTAATCTTCAGCAATCTCTCCAGCAGGGGATTGTGACGGAAGTTGAATACAATGCGGTTTCTTTTTATTCATTAGTTGCGCCGATATTATCCGCTCTTAAACGTACGTCTGTTTTTAAAAATGCTCATTTTTCAATATTGATTGATGATGCACATGACCTAAATTCTCACCAGAAGAGACTATTAAACTCTTGGTTAAGTTATAGAGATCATTCAGTTTTTTCATTTAAAGTAGCTGTGGCTGGTTTACGAACGTATAACTTGAGAACGCTCTCAGGAGGAACGGTTCTTGAAGGACATGATTATCAAATTCTCGATTTGGAGCAGCCATTCCAAAGCGAAGAGTCAAATTTTGCGCAATTTGCAAAAGCAGTTATAGAGCAAAGGCTGGCAGGTGTTGGGTTGCATGATATTAGTGCGGATGATTTTTTTCCGCAAAGCCCAGAATTTGAAGCTGATATTGCAGCTGCAAATGTAGCTGTAACTCAAGAGTATCTAAAAGAAAAAGGTTGGGGAAATCCCAATGATCTAACTGCGGAGCAAAAAAAATCTGTTCGCGATTACGTATACAAGTACGGTCGAGCTAAATACTTTCGAGAACGTAAGGCCAAGGCAAATCTCCCTACATATTCGGGATTCGAGACGCTAGTTCACTTGTCTACAGGGGTGGTTAGAAATCTACTGAATCCGTGCTACCAAATGTTTGACACAATAGTTTCAAAAAATGGTACAGCACCTGATTGCATACCCCCGCGTACTCAATCAGATATTGTTAAAGTAAAGAGTGATGAAGTATGGGGGCAAATTCGGCGAGGACTCGAAAATATTGTTGAAGGATGCACAAAGGAAGATTCAGATCACCTCTGTAATCTCCTTACAGCATTGGGTGACTATTTTGTAAACAGATTAATTAGCCATAAGAGTGAACCAAGGATACTAAGTTTCATTATCTCAGAAGCTGAAACCGAAAATATGAAATTTCTCGACAACTTATTTCGTATTGCACAGCAGGCACAACTACTTTACATTCGCAGTGGTAGTTCCAAGACTCGTGGTCGACGCGAAGATTATTTCACGCCGAATAGAATTCTCTGGCCGGTACTTGGGCTGGATGTGAATGGTCAACATGGAAGGGCTTCGATTTCAAGTAGGGAATTGGTTGATGCCGCACGTCTTAAAAAGCCAATTAAGAGCTATACAGAAATGTATAAACCTTCTGAGCAACTTGGATTAATGTTATGACTACAACACTCATTAGTTTTGCCAGTTGGGAACCCCGATTTGTTAAGGGGGTAACTCATTTAATGGAGGAGGGCGGGGTCAATAAGTGTGTAGTGGTATATGCAAAAGAGTATGCCGCTCAAACAGCACACAATAGATATGTACTGAATAGTGAAGCTAAAAAGCATAGTATTGAGTTAATAGAAGTCCAAATTGCGTTAGAAACATCTATCGCTTCTTGGAAGCAGCTTGTGCAGGAGTTGCCGAAATATGTTGCTGATAATACGGACGTTCTCTTCGATATCACTACAGCTCCGCGTGAGCCTCTTTGGTATATATTGCACATACTGGATGCGCTTGGCTGCAAAGTGCAGTGGGTTTATCATCATCCAGAATCTTACACCAAAGATTGGTTAAGTCGGAATGCGCAGAGTCCTCGCTTGATTCTGAAGCGGTCTGGGATTGCGCTTCCAGGGAAAAAAACCTGCATTATCGCTCTTGCAGGTTTTGACCATGAAAGACTTGCGCAGCTAATAGAACGATATGAGCCTGTGAAGTGCTTTGTAGGTAGGCAAATAGGAAAACAATTAGATAATCCATCTCGAAATACTGGTTTCGACGAGGTATTTGTCAATCAAAAGGAGATTGAGGTCTTTGATTTTGATTGTTACGATGCATCAAGTACGGCTGTGCAGTCTTTGATAGCGCGATTACCTCTAGATATATGGGAAAAATATAACGTAATTGGAGCTTCGTTGGGCCCGAAACCATCGGCTATTACAATGTTTAAACTTACCCAGATCCACAGAGAAATGGGCTTGGTTTACATTCCGTCAGGTGAATATAACCCAGAATATTCAATGGGTATTGATCTACCAAAAACTTCTTTAGGATCACTCTCGACATAAAGTGATCATTAGCACACCGGAAAAATAGATTAGTACGCTCAATATTGGTATATTTAAAGTTTAAACGGCCATCGGTGCCGTCAGAGGCGCATGGTGTTGATAATCCGCAAGCGTAAAATCTGACGGTTCAACTTTCTCAAGCCATTCCGGTTCATATTTTCCAGTTAATGCGAAGTCAGGCACTCTATCTGCAATAACTAACTTGGGGCTTGGGAATGGATCGCGTTGTAGCTGCTCCTGAAGCATTTCTTGGTGGTTCTCATAAATGTGTGCATCGCCAATGAAGTAGGTAAACCATCTAGGAGTGTATCCAGTTAATCTTCCAACAAGCGAGAGTAAAGCGGCTCCTTCCGCGATATTAAACGGGGCGCCCAGCCCTAAATCATTGCTACGGATGTAGAGGCATAGCGATATTTCCTTGCGAGCTTGATTTGGCAGGAACTGGTATAGCAAGTGGCAAGGTGGGAGCGCCATTTGATCTAGCTGAGCCCAATTCCATCCGTGAAAAATAATACGTCTGTCAGATGGATTGCTGATGATGGTATCAAGGCATTGGCGTAACTGATCCACTGCTTTGTAGAGCAGTACCTTCTCGATTCCGTCCTCAGGAAAATGAGCAATTACTTGGAATCCGTTTTTCTTTGCGTCATCAAGTTGTGCGGTTTCAGAAGCATTTACGACCTTGTATGCGGGCCACTGACGCCACTGCACTCCGTATATCTCACCAAGATCATCCTCACCTTTTCTATAAGGGTTTGATAGCCACTGCTTGTTTTCATTGGCATTCTGATCCCATACTTTGCAGCCGATGGAGCGAAAATCTGCTGCATTGCGATAAGCGCGAAAGAATCCAACCAATTCACTGACTGCGGTTTTGAAAGCTAATCGTTTAGTGGTTATTGCAGGGAATCCCTCTGCTAAGTCAAAGCGCATCATTGCACCAGGAATGGAGATCGTCCGAATGCCGGTGCGATTTTCTTGGAGGGTTCCTGTTTCGAGTACGTTTTTTACCAAATCCAAGTATTGCTTCATTTCTGTCTGTCCTTGAGATTTTAATCGTTGCCGAAGTATAGCGAAACGGACAACTCACCGAAGCATTAGTTGCTGTAGCACGCCACAATTCTACCCAAAAAGTGGAAAATAAGGATTTTCCAGAAAGTTGGGGTGTTGATGAGAGGAAAACTGAAAAATTAACCCACCCCGCCGGGGGCGGTTAAGGGGAAATAAATAAACGTTGTTTAGTATCATCTTGTTGATTAAATAAATATATTTATTTAATCAGTGTCATGCGGATATTCGTCAGCAAGTAAGGCACCGATTTTTTCGGCAACGAGCGTGGTGGAATTAGGCAGGAAGGGAAGCCCGCCAATCTCGACCTGTTGGATACTCTTATAGAACCGATGCGCTCGATACGCTTCCTCGAGCTGATAAGGAAAGAGCACGACGGCACCGGACACCACACCTTGAAGGTATTCTTGTGGGCGCATCGGGTGTGGGATGGCAATGGCGTCACGGTATCGGTGCATTGTGTTCACGTCTTCCGTTGTGGGTCCCGGCCCGCCATATTGCGATATATATTCCCGATCAAACTGGATTCGGTATTTAGCGTCAAAAATGTAGAACCGGGTCTCGCTTGCGAACTGGATGACGTTGTCAGGTTTTTGGGCGATTGTCGGCAGTCGATTGAATAGTCGGTTGTAGACCACGTAAAGGGGCTTGCCGGTTGGCTTGTGGATGAATCGCATGGTCGACGATTTGCCTTTGGATAGCGCAACTGTTGTCCGCAGCCGGTTGACCTTAACCACCGATTGATCCGTCAGGTCGAAGCGGCAGCGCAATAAGTCAATAATTTTCAAGAAGCACCAATACTCATACAGCAGGGCAGTGTCCTTGATGCCGATGGGCACGATGTCGCCAGCAAATGAAAGACCGCCATTGAGCAGTCGGCACAGCTTATCAAACCTCGAATAGAGCGGATGCTTGTGGAATACCATAGATTCGGGCCGGACGAGTGTGGTGTCCGCGACTTGGCCGAGGAATTGTGATCGCAGGATTGATTCGAGTTGGCGCTCCATGCCTTTGAGTGTCGGTCGGATTGAGTTGAAGAATTGTTTCTCAGAATATCGGTCAGCGTCTTCGTCTCCAGACTCGTTCACCTTCGACAATGCACGTATATTTCGGTAGGTCGATATGATCAGCGCTTTGTAATAGCGGTTTTCCGGAGTGTCAAAAGTTGGCGACGAGATGCTCTCGTGGATTCGGCGCGGCAACGCGATGCCAATGTTCGGGATGACCGCCCCGCCGTTCTCCCGCCGCAAGACTCGAGCGATGGTTTGCCGGGTAACGCGGCGTGCGCGGTCTGTGGAGACGGGAACGGATTTTTTCGAGAGCCCGCTATGAGGGTTTTTAGCAATCGCGTTGGCGAGCTTGATGAATTCGGCGAAATTCAATTGCAGCAGCGCGAACCATTCGACCAAGGTTGGATAGTGGTCCTTCGCCGGTGCGGCGAGCCCATACGTTTTAGCGTTGGCAGCCATCGCGAGGTTGCGCAGAATCGCCGATACTTCATCTCGCATCGCGATGTAGTCGGTCCGGTAATCCACCTTGCGTGAGAAGACTTCGAGCCTGAGCGTGTCGGTTCTGCTCGCGGTAGTGACGACCATGTCGGCGAAGCCCACGTTGTTGCGGAAGTTTAGCGAATAGTGTTCGCTTCCTGATCGTGAGCGTCGCAGCTCGGCTCCAGAAGGCAATGACAAGGTTACAGTGGAGTCGTCGCGCTCGAAATGGATGTCGTAGGCAACGGCCTCAAAGAATAACGGCCCCATAGGCTGGCCGGAAGCCATGGGACTCATTTTTTCCATCTTGGCGTCGAGTGTTTCGATTGCCATGCCAGTGGTGAATGATAAGGAAGATACGGGCTCGACATGAATGAATGTCGGCAGCTCGGTGACTTTGCCGATGATTTCGAGTTTCCAGCCCACACCTGCGGCTTGGAGCAGTAGTGGCATCAGGCACCCCAGAAGCGGGTCGCCCCGTCTAATTCCAAAAGTTTCGCCATCCGCTCCACCTTTTGTTGACTTCTTGCAAGAGGGCCGAGAAACTCTAAGGTGACACCATCGGCATCGGCATCGGCATCGACTTGTGGAACTGCGCGCTCGGCAAGCCATGCAGTGAGGTTTTTCAAAGCGTCGGTCAAACTTTCGCCGCTGCCAGATATTTTGGGCAGGACCTTTTGCAGGATGCAGAAGTCGATGGCCGCGTATCCGGTCATGATATCGCCAAGACCTAGCTCTCGCCAAAAGTGCAGATACATCAGGATCGCGTCGCGCGTGCGGTATCCGAACTTGATGCCGGCAGGAGCTAAGATATCCTGAATCTCGCCGAGGAGTTCCGCGATGTGCTCGAAGAGCTCTTGACTCTGGCTGCGAGCTTCTTGAACCGAGATCGCGTTTGATTCATTGATCACGATGGCTGCAAGCAAGTCGAAAGTCTCTGTTTCGCTTACCTCCGCTCCGGATGCGAAGGAAGTCAGGTCGGGATCGTCGAATTCAATGGTGAACGAACGGTCCAATACCTTGGGGCTGAATGTGTGGGTCGTTTCGTCCATATTCGCTGTGCCGATGACGCGTAAGTTCGATGGCAAGTGGGTATCGCGCAGGTCTGCGTGAGGGTCGGGGATTGCATCAGGAACATTAGGCAGTTCGATGGGGAGTGGATCGGTCCCGATATGGGCTCCGTCGCGGACGCGGGTTTCGGCGATGCTTAGGAAATCGCTGAAATAGTGTTCGACGGGAGCGAGGTTCATTTCGTCAAGCAAGGCAATCACAAGCTTTTCAGGATTGCGCTTCGCTTCAAGCAGGCTATCTACCAGTGCGCCTTTTATGTATTTTTCATGGGATAGTGTCGGGACGTAACCGAATAGGTCGCTGTTATCTGACCATTGCGGCTGAACTGGGATCGCATGGAAAAACGAGTTGGTCTGCTTGGCGAACTTGCGCGGCAGCAAGCTCTTGCCTGTTCCCGAGATGCCCGAGAGTATGACTAGAGGGCTCACAGTCATGGCCAAAAAGAAATTCGTGAGTTCCGCCGTGGAAATGATATAGCCCTCGGCATCCATCAACGCCTGTATGCGCGTTAGGGACTCGCTTGTCGAGTGAGCAGCAGCGGTCGAGGCAACCGCCGCAGTTGCCTGCGCTGCCCTAGGTACTAATTTAGGGCCGAAGCGATATTCTTTCCTGATGCTGCCTGCGCCTTGCTCCGACTGTGCTTTCGCCATTCCTCCCGTCAGTTCGAGGAGGCCTGCTTTCATTAAGCGCTTAGGCTGGTGTGGGCGAGCCGTGCTAGGAATTGTGACGCCGCCTTGTATATTCAGCCAAATGACGTCGGCCGGAAATCTATAGTCCGGCCCGTGTTGTTGAAGCATCGTGTGCAAGGCATCGGAAGCCAACTTAAAAATTTCATCACTGGATATGGGCATGTGTTTCCTCGTGTTTTATGCGGCTTGCTTCGCGTGCGTCATTTTCAGTTGGGCGGTAATCGCTTCGCATGTTGTTGTTTGTGTATTCTTCGCAACCTTTAAAAACGACGCGTCGCGGGAGTCGAGCTGAGCAGCCAAATGCGTAGCTATGGCCTTTGACAAGAGCGGCGGGACAGCCTCGCCAATCATATCCATGCCGATGCCGACCCGCGCAGTGTCGCCGTCATCGCTGTCCGAAGTAACGAAGCGGAAGTCGTCGTCGAACGATTGCAAGCGTGCGGCCTCGCGCATCGTGATACCCCGCTGTTCTGTCGGATGGGTGAAACGGCCAGATCCCAAAAAATTGGCGTTTGCCGTGATTGTCAAGGCTGGTGAGTCCCACGCCAAACGGGTGTAGGCGCTCCAATAGTATTCTTTATAAAAAACGGGGTTGATGGCTCCCGACATCAGGAGTTCGGCCCGAGCCGAATCAGCGGAGATGCCTTTGACTTTGGCGAGCTTCGTGGTTGCTCGTTCATATTTCGTCTGCATTCGCACGCTCTCGGCATCCCAGGTCTCCCCGGGTCTCATCTCTTTGATGATGTCGAGCACAGAGCGTCTGTAGGAGCGCGTGATGTGGTTGTAGGGAAAGGCACTTGCTGTGCGCATAGACTGCGCATAGGGACTTGGATCATCGCCATAGAGTTCAATGGGGCCGCCGCCTAATATGTCGTCATTCGAGGACGGCGTTGGCAAATCGCCGATGGCGTCCCTCACGGTAGCCCATGGGCTGAGCCCGGCCGCCATGAGTTTTGCGTTCTTGGGATCGGCGTGCGTCCTGGGGGGAAGTGAAGCCGATCCAATGGAGCTCGCGATAAAGATCGCTCGTTCGCGCAGTTGCGGGACGCCATAGTCGGCACAGTTGACCACTGCGACTTCGACTTTGTAGCCCAAGTCCCGCTCTAGCATCTGGATGACGATCTCGGAGAGCTTGCCTAGCCGACCGTCGAAGCCGTGGTTTAGCATTTGAGGCACATTCTCGATGACGAGGAACTTGGGTTGTAGAGTTTCTGCGATTTCCAGATATCGCAAGACCAGATCGTTGCGTGGATCATCTGAAAGTTGGCTGTACCCACTGAACTTGACGATCTTGCCTTTCGTGCGGTGTTCGCTACGCCGCATCTGTGAAAAGCCTTGGCATGGCGGCCCGCCGATCATGCAATCTAGATCGCCCTTGACGATGCCGCGCTCACTCAGAGCGGCATGAATCGTGTCCTCCTCGAGAAGACGAATGTCTTTGCGGACGGTAGAGGGTGCTACGTCGTCTTGGCCATGGTTGAACTCGAACGTCTTGAGTGCCTCTGCCTTAACATCGTTGCCGAAGGCGACGTTGAAGCGCCCAGATCGGGTGAAGCCGCGTGACGTTCCGCCGCATCCGCAAAAAAATTCCGCCAGCGAATATTTCATCTATTATATTTTGTTTCAAAAGTGACCCGACGGGCCGATTCAATCATTTAAAAACACCCGCAGCTTCTCTGCTAGTGCGGCAGTGTCCTTCAATTCGCATTCCCAAACTACCAAGATTCTCCAGCCGAGCTCTCGCAGGGATTCAAGAGATTGTCGGTCACGTTCGATAGTCTTGGCGAATTTTGGAAGCCAATACTCAGTGTTGCTGGCTGGCGTCGTGGCTTTTTTGCAATCATCGTGCCGATGCCAAAAACATCCATGCACGAATATGACTTTTTTCTTGCGCGAAAACACCAAGTCCGGCTTTCCGGGAATGCCTGCTCCATGAATGCGATAGCGGTGGCCCATCGAGAACACAAGTTTCCTGACCGCCAATTCCGGCACAGTGTTTTTCGATTTGACCAGCGACATCTGATAGCTGCGGTCTTTTGTGGAAAGACGATCCATGGCAGATTTTACCAGTGATAGGCATTGTTTGCTTATCTATAGGGCGACATTGCTGGAAGGTGCTTGTCGTTCCTGCTTTTGATTAAATTTCTACGGACTCGACTCAATCAACTCATTCATCCCTTGTTTTAAATCAAATTCCTGTACGTCGATCACCTTAATTTTGCCGATCGTATTTTCAGCCTCGACAATGAATACACGGTAGCGGAGCATTTGCTCAACCATGATTTCGACAAAGCAGCCTCTTCGCAGCCTCTGATCACCGGAAAAATTTAAATCGGAATAAAACGAAATGGGGTTTATTTCGCCATCTTCATCGACCAGATGCGGGAGTGAGATCACTGGGTGAGAATAGCCTGGCAGTGTTATCAACGTCGTTTTTATATCCGTAGCGAGCAAGATAGAACGATCAATGGCTGTCTTAATTCCTTTACGAACAAACTTGGGAACGCTGGCATCATTTGCGGATATTTCGGTGCTAACTTCAGAAACAACGTCGAGGGCGCGAATTTTGCCATTGCCGACACGCTCACCAACGCTGACCTCTTCGTCGAGTGGTGTTGTCTTAAATAAAATCGCTGGTGCATCCACCGTATCGTAGCGTTCCCGCCAAACTGGCTTATTCGTCAAGTCAGGAAAGCGAGGATTACCCTTGGTCCAATATCCCTTGCTTGATCTTGATTTTCCGGGGTCAGTATCGGTCAGCGTCTGCGATTTTGCAGGAGTGCCATTTTTGAGTGGGGTATTGTCATGGCTGCCTTGATCATGACTTTCCTGATTGTTTTTCTTCACGCCTTCTTTTTTGTTGTCTGTTGATTCATACGATAGTGACTTAAAAGGAAAAGGGTGTGAGCATGATCGAAGGCTATATACAACATAGGTGGAAGCTGGTGTGGTGCCGTAGGATATCCATTTTCCTGTCGCAACCAGATCGCTTTCGCCTATGAATGGAAAACCAGTGTACGGATATATTGGTTCACGTCGCACAGATGCGGCCATGCATGTATCAAAGATAAGCCTTGCGGTGTGCCACGCGTCATGACTGAGTGAGATGCGCCCAATGTCTGCCGCTGACATGCCTGATATGCCGGCAGCTAGTTTTAGGTGGAGCCGGCCTGATAAAACATCGAACTGAATGTCCCTGTAGAAATTCTGTGGTGAAATCTGGCCAGTGAAAAGTATGTGGAGCATTTTTGATGAAGATCCGAAGTAAAACCGGATTAATTCGATGCAAGGGATGATGATGCGCTTGTCGTGCGGAAGCGTCACGGTGAGGCAGTAGCTCTGCGTTTGCAGGCTATGCCATGGGTGTTCATGCAATGGAAGAAGATATTCACCATTGAGCGGCAAGCCAGCCTTGATGAAATCTCTTGTTCCCTTGTTGATCTCAAGCTTTTTAAATTTTTCAATTTGATAATCTGGCGTGATCACGCATTGACCGTCTTTCCAAATGTCACCGATCCTGACCAAATTCAGTATTCCGATTGGTAGCCACACTTGCCTCTGATTGTTGAGGCAGGTTGCGGCGGCAGACAGCATTATGTTGGAGTCCTCTGGATTACACAGGAGAGGCGATATCGCAACGTGAACGCTGGGCTGACTGCGGCGTGACCCGGGCGGATAGGCAAACTCTCCAAACCAGTCTATACGCCAATAACGATCATCGGGAGTGAGTTGCCGAATCGAGAGGGTGGGCATGATTTAAATAACTGCAAACGTGTATTTGCAGAAAAAACTTACGCTCATTTCACCTTCAGTCGCGACTCTGTACAACCATGATGACAGTAATTTCTCATTAAATGGTCTCGGGTGTGTCGCCAAAATTGGCATGGCTGATCCTTGTTCAAGCCTGTAAAACGTAGAATATATGAATATTTCTCTATCATTAATTTATGTAAATTTATTATTTATTAGCGTAAATTATCATTAATTAACGTATGTTCACAATGGCAGTAAGAATTGAGAAAAAACGTCCGTGGTACAAATGGGGCTGATAGAATTGGCGAAGACGATTTCAGAGGAAAAATGACATGAGAACTTCATACCAGGTAGACGTGGTTGCATGGGCGAATGAACAAGCCGCATTAATTCGCCTGGGTAAGTTTGACCAGTTGGACTTAGAACACATTGCAGAGGAAATCGAAGACGTGGGCAAAAGTGAACAGAGGGAACTGGAAAGCCGCATGGCGGTGTTATTGGCTCATTTGTTGAAGTGGCAATATCAGCCAGATCGGCGAGGGAAAAGCTGGCAATCTACTTTCAAGCTCCAAAGAAAACGCGTTTTGC
>Ga0210056_1001557_pt1 | contig 19886 bp, 15 predicted proteins | sample CryGeyCG2014_080_2_FD_183965 | JGI IMG/M metagenome (GOLD analysis project Ga0210056, IMG submission 183965) | Groundwater microbial communities from aquifer - Crystal Geyser CG07_land_8/20/14_0.80 (SPAdes) (version 2) | ecosystem: Environmental > Aquatic > Deep subsurface > Groundwater | place... | reverse complement strand
TCGGGATTTGCCAGTCTCCCCTCTTTTTCAAAAAGAAATGCGGAAGGCGTTTATTTCTATGTCAACCAGCGCTTTATCAAAGACCGGATGATTTATAAAGCCATTTTGGATGCCTATCGCCATATCCTTCCCAGCCATCAATTCCCTGTCGTCATCCTCTTCATTAGCCTCCCTCCCTCTGCCGTCGATGTGAATGTCCATCCCACCAAGACCGAGGTAAAATTTATGGACCCCGAAAGAATATATCAGGTCGTTTTTGCGGCCATTCGAATGGTGTTAGAAGAAGGTTCCTCTCGGGGGGAAGACATGGGTCCTGTGGGAGGCAGAGGGGAATGGGTTTTTCAAAAGGGGGGCCGTCCCTCTTTTTGGGGTCATGAAACTTTATCCGCCCCTTCTTCCTTGACGGGTGGAAAAGAAGAAGGAATTCTTACCGTTCAGGATGGGGCAGGATTTCAATGGGAGGCCGAGAAGAAATGGCCCTATACCATCCTTGGACAAATCCGAGGGACGTATATTCTCTGCGAAGGAGAAGAGAATTTAATCTTTATTGATCAACATGCCGCCCATGAGAGAATTCTTTTCGAAAAGTTTAAAAAAGAATTTGAAAACAGGTCGATGATTTCAGAAAAGTTGCTCCTTCCCATCTTAATCGATTTGTCTGTAGAAGAATCGTATATTCTCGAATCTGCTGAGGAGGCGCTGAAAGCCATTGGATTTGAAATCGAGTCTATTGGCGAAAAGCTATTCGCCATTCGATCCATTCCGTCTTTTATCAATCAAAAGGAACCAAAAGAAATGGTCAGAGGGATATTGGATGAACTCTCTTTTTTAGAAAAGCAGGGGAAAGGGGAGGAGACGATTCATACCATTTTGGTCACCTTGGCTTGTCATTCTGCTATACGAGGGAACTTTATATTGAACAAAGAAGAGATGGATAAGTTGGCGCAGAATCTCATTCCCTTTCCTCCTTCTACCACCTGTCCCCATGGGCGCCCCATTTTTTTCATTTTTCCTTTGGATGAATTAAAAAAACAGTTTAAAAGGAAATGATTATTGGAATCAATGGAATCAACCAGTTTCCAACGAGCGCCTTTTATTCGAAGAATTGTCTTGACTTTTTAGAAATAGTAAAGCTAAAGTAATTTCCTGGTTAAAGTAGACATTTATGGTTTGCTATACGTCCGCTTTCAAGATAAGTTTGCTGCCTTAATTTTATGTTTTCTAAGCCTAGTCAGAGGGAGGGAAGTTATCGTTCCTTTTCTCCTCTATGTTTAAATCTTACTACCATATTACCTTTTTCTTCATTTTACTGACAAAGGAGGCTCATCGTTGTTCAAGTTGTCTCTTATCCCTAGAGAAAAAAAATTTATTGCCTTTTTTGAACAGGGCACCCAAAATGCAGTCAAGATAGCTCGGCAGCTAAAAGATATGGTCTATATCTGGGAAAATGTAAAGGAAAGGGTTGGGGTAATCACTGATTTAGAACACCAGGGAGATGCGATTACTCATCAAATTTTTGACCAATTACACCGCTCCATTATTACCCCATTCGATCGGGAGGATATTGCTCTGTTGGCTCATTCCCTCGACGATGTCACTGACTTTATCCATGCGGCGGCGGATGCGATGCTCCTCTACAAAGTAGAGCGCCCCACTCATAGGGCCAAAGACCTGGCCGATATTGTCGTTCAAGCAGTGATTGAAGTCGAACAGGCGGTCTCTGAGATGCACGACCGTATTGGGCGAAAGCAGCTTCTTAAGCGATGTGTAGAGATTAATCGCCTCGAGAACGTAGGGGATAACGTGTATCGCTCGGCAATGGCTGAGCTGTTTGATGACTCAGTAGATATTGCTGGCCTTATTAAGTGGCGTGAAATTTACAACCATATGGAGAGTGTTATCGACAGATGTGAGGATATAGCCAACATACTGGAAGGCGTGGCTATAAAGTATGCCTGAACTCCTGAGTCAACCCTATCTTCCATTCCAAGTTAGTTAGGCGAGCCAACCATGAGTATGTCTTTAACCCTAGTGCTGTTACTGGTTCTGGCGGCTGAATTTGCCAGGGGTGTAACTGACACCCCTAATGCTGTGCCACGGTAATCTCCACCTGTCTCCTTTCCCCTTGAGGGTGATATGGGCCTATTATTCATAATTTTTATCATATTCATAGCCTTGGTTTTTGATTATACCAATGGGATGCATGATGCCGCGAATTCTATTTCAACCATTGTCTCTACCAGGGTTTTATCGCCCAGACAGGCTGTCATCTGGGCGGCGGTTTTTAATTTTGTGGCTTTTCTTATATTTAGTACGACAGTGGCTGAAACAATCGGCAAGGGAATGGTTGATATTAAGACAGTCACTACAACCATAGTTCTTGCGGGGCTTGGAGGGGCTATTTTTTGGAATATGATTACTTGGTATTTTGGACTGCCCAGTAGTTCTTCTCATGCTCTCATTGGTGGATATGCCGGAGCAGCTATTGTAAAGAGTGGCTTTGGAGTGATTATTGCGAGTGGTTGGTACAAAACATTGATTTTTATTGTCCTGGGGCCTGCTATTGGTTTATTTTTGGGATTTTTATTAAGGGTTATTTCAACCTGGATGGTATACAAACGAAGGCCGGCTGTTGTAAATAAGTGGTCACGGGTTTTACAACTTTTTTCTGCAGCTCTTTATAGTCTGGGTCACGGTGGCAATGACGCACAAAAAACGATGGGTATCATCACCAGTCTTCTTTTTGCCGGGGGCCTAATCCACGAGTTTAAAGTGCCTCTCTGGGTTGTTCTAATCGCACACGCCGCTATTGGTTTGGGCACCTTGACCGGGGGCTGGCGGATTGTTAAAACAATGGGTCAGAAAATTACAAAATTAGAACCCATTGATGGTGTTTGCGCTGAGACATCCGCTGCCTTTAGTATTTTCTTAGCCACTCATCTGGGTATTCCAGTGAGCACTACCCATGTGATCACTGGCGCTATATCGGGGGTAGGTTCTGCGATTCGGTTTTCTGCCGTGCGCTGGGGTGTGACTATTCGTATTGTGTGGGCCTGGATTTTCACTATTCCGGCAGCCGCTATTTTGGCTGGCCTCATTTATTCCTTGTGTAGAATAGTCGCTTTCAACTGAAAAAGAATTCTCTGACTGGATTCAGGATTGCAACGGCAATGATCCGCATTCGGTTCTAAGCTATAAAAGTCAATACAAGCTGAAACAGACGAGGAGGCAATAACCATGGAAACAAGAACGACCTTTCACAAATATTTGGGAGAAGTCGAAGAGGATGTCCTGACGATGGGAAACAGGGTGGTGAGGGCGATAGACCGCGCTATTGAAGCATTGAAAAAACGGGATTTGACTCTGGCGCACCAAATCATTGCTGATGACGCCCAGATTAATGAGCAGCGGTTCAGCATAGAAGATAAGTGCATTGGGCTCATTGCCACCCAGCAACCTATGGCAAGTGACCTACGCATCATTGTGGCTGTTCTCAATATCCTCACGGAGCTGGAACGAATCGGCGACTATGCCGAAGGGATTGCCAAGATTGTGATTATGATTGGTGATGAGGCGCCCTTAAAGCCGCTGATTGATATCCCGCGGATGGGGGAGATAACTCTCGAAATGATCAATAAAAGTCTCCAGTCTTTTGTCACCCGTGATGTCGAATTGGCGATGCGAGTCGTCAGCTTAGATAGTGTCGTGGACGGTCTTTACGACCAGGTCTTTCGGGAGCTCCTCACCTTCATGATGGTCGACCCCAAGACAACCAACCGTGCTACCCGCCTCATATGGGTTGCCCACAACCTCGAGCGTGCTGCTGACCGGGCCACTAATATCTGCGAACGGGTGGTGTTTACGGTAACGGGAAAAATGGAGGAAATAGGGGCTTCGAGGTACTAGGAAAAAAGCAGTTGGGCGCCCCTTCAGCCCAGTTCGGAGTCCGCTCCATGGTTCAATCCATATTTTTCTAAACGGTAACGCATGGATCGGAAATTGATATGTAGAAGCTCTGCCGCTTTCTTTTTAATCCCTTTCGTTTTATCCAAGGCTTTCATGAGAAGAGTCCTCTCAAGATCCTCCACCATCTTTTCAAGGTCAATTCCCTCATTCGGAATTTCGATGTCAACGGATCCTTTCTTCAGAAGGGGTTGTTCACTTAAATAGGAGCTCAAATTGTGCGGGGTGAGTTCTTGATTACTCTCTAAAGCCACTGACCTTTCAATAATATTTTGAAGTTCTCTCACATTGCCCGGATATTCATAATTGAGCAGAATTTGGAGCGCCTCAGGGGAAATCTTCGAAATGTTTTTATTTAACTCTTCAGAATATTTTTTTAAAAAATGACTCGCCAGAAGTGGAATATCTTCTTTTCGCTCCCTTAAAGAGGGAAGTTTGATCTGGATGACATTGAGACGGTAAAATAAATCTTCCCGAAACCGTTTTTCTTTCACACCCTCTTCGAGATCTTTATTCGTGGCGGAGATAATTCGGATATCCACCTGGATATCTTCTGTTCCTCCCACTCTCTTAAATTCTTTATCCTGTAACACTCTTAGTAATTTCACCTGCATGAGGAGAGGCAATTCGCTGATCTCGTCTAAAAAGATCGTCCCCTCGTCAGCGACTTCAAACAACCCCTTTTGGGTGGCAATGGCATCGGTGAAAGCCCCTTTCATATGACCGAAGAGCTCACTTTCGATGAGGGATTCGGGAATGGCGCCGCAATTTAATGTCACGAAAGGTTTCTCCTTACGGGAACTATTATAATGGATCGCCTTGGCTACCAACTCTTTGCCTGTTCCGCTTTCACCGGTAATCAAAATATTTGTTTTGGTGGGAGATACTTTCTCCAAAAGATCATACAAGGCCATCATTTTAGAGCTTTGCCCGATGATGTTTCCGAAATGATAACGGTCCCTGACCACCTGTTTTAAGAGGATGTTCTCCCTTTGGAGATTTTTCTTCTCCAATGCATTTTTTATAATCAATTTAATCTCTTCAACCTTGAAGGGCTTCGTGATGTAATCATACGCCCCTTCCTTCATCGCCTTAATGGCCGTATCAGCAGAGGCATAAGCCGTGATCATGATCACAATGGTTTCGGGTGCGATGGCTTTAATCTTTTTTAATGCGGAGATTCCATCCAACTTGGGCATGCGAATATCCAGAAGGACCAAGTCAAAGAGGTCATTGTCAATCAATTTGACGACTTCTTCTCCGTTCGAGGCAAGTGAGACTTTGTACCCTTCTTTTTTCAGCATGATATCCAAGAACTCCCTCATGCTTTGTTCGTCATCGGCCACTAATATTTTGTCCTGGATCATTCAATTTTCCTCTTTTTAATCGGCAGGGAGAAAAATGGTGAAGGTAGAACCCCTGCCCAACTCACTTTCCACTTTGATCACCCCATTGTGGTTTTCAATGATTTTATGGACGATCGAAAGGCCTAATCCCGTTCCATTTTCTTTTGTTGTAAAAAAGGGTTCAAAGATTTTCTCTTTCTCTTCTGGAGCCATCCCATTTCCAGAATCGACAATAGATATTTTGATCCATTCCTTTCCTCTCAACTGGGACGAGAGCGGAAGCCTGGCGACCCCCCAGGCATTCCCTTTTCCCAACTGGACATGGATTTCTCCCCCATTGGATATTGACTGGGCCGCATTAATTAAAAGGTTCCAAAAAACTTGTTTTATTTGGTCAGGGTCGATCGAGGCCCGTATTTCTTCATGGTCACTGGGTCGGAGGATACGGATTCCATCATGAAAGGAAGGGGAATGGGTGAACAGATCAACTGTTTCCTCAAGAATCCTCCCTATGGGATAGAGGATTTTATGGGTTTGAGGAGGTTGTGCAAAAAGCAGGAAGTCCGTGATCAGAGCATTGAGTCTTTCTGATTCTCTCAAGGTGATCTCCATCAGATGCTGTTGGCGATCATCTAAGGTGAGTTCGGTTTTTAACATTTGAATTGACCCGCTTAGGGATGCCAGCGGGTTTCTGATTTCGTGCGCCATCCCCGCTGCCAGAACCCCAACGGCCGCCATCTTATCCACACGTTTCATCTGTTCTTCCATCTCTTTAAATTTTGTAATGTCTTGAAAAATGAGGGTTTGGCCGATCAATGATCCCTCCGGGCCGGTCAGAGGAGAGATGGAAAACCCAAGATAGATTTTTCTTCCATCCTGGTTGGTCAAGATGGTTTCATAGCGTTGATAGTCGGAGGAGGGCGCCGAAGCCTTCTTTCTCACTTGTTCGATCACCCCATTGATTTTTGGAAACAGGTCGTAAAGGGAAGTATCTTTCAATTCCTCTCCGTTTCGGTTCAAGATCTTGTTGGCGGTCCTATTTAAAAAAATAATTTTCCCGGAGAGATCGATCGTAAGAAGTCCGCTGTCCAGGCTCTGAATAATATTTCGGTTGAACGTTTCTAATTGATTGTAATCCACTTGCTTCTGGATGAGTTCTTTTTTCTTTTTCTTCAGTTCTTCAGAAATGATACTGCTCAAAAAAGCAACAATATAAAAGGTAGCCATATAAATGATTAAGGAATAAAAGATTTGGCTGGGGTCATAAATAGGAGGCTGTCCTACGGGGTTGATCCAATGATGAAGTTGGAGCAATAAAAGGAGGCCATAGAGTAAAGAGGAGAGGGAGGCTGAAAGAAGGGCCCCCCGTTTATAAAAGATCATGCTGCTTCCGATAATCGAGAAGATATAGGCGATGGGGAAAAAGCTTTCTTTTCCGCCAGTAAAATAGATTAAAACGGTGATAAAAAGATGATCGATGATAATTTGGCAAAAGGCGTATTGATTGAGGTCCTTAATTTTTTTTAAAAAAAGCGCATAGACGATCGTCACCAAGTAAAAAAAACCTATAAAATAATAGAAGTTGTTGGTCATGGGGATGAAAAAATATTTCTTTTCAGAAACTTGGAAAAGGAAAGTGATGGTGAGAAGAAGGGTGAGGATGATGGTACGGCCCAACATTAATCCCTTCACATTTTTTAATATTTTTTGATGTGCATCAAGAGAAAGGGTTAAATTCGTGTTCATAAGATTCCATCCTTTAACAGGAAATGGAAATAGCAAAAATCTAACCTATCGCATTTGCCATTTGGAAGATAGGAAGATACATGGAAATTACAACGCCTCCGATCACAATCCCTAAGAAGACCATGAGGAACGGTTCCATAAGGGAGGTCAAATTGGTCACGGAAATATCCACTTCTTCCTCATAAAAATCTGCAATTTTGGACAACATGGAGTCTAAAGCCCCGGTGGACTCTCCAACGGAAATCATTTGGATGACCATGGGGGGAAAAAGTTTACTTCGGTTCAAGGGTTCCGCAATGGTTTCACCTTCCCGAATGCTGGTTCTCGCATTGAGGATAGCCGTTTCAATGGTTCTGTTCCCTGAGGTTCTTGAAACAATAGTTAATCCGTCTAAGATAGGAACCCCGCTGCTGACGAGAGTCCCTAATGTTCGCGAGAACCGAGCCACGGCAATCTTTTTGAATAACGGTCCAAACACAGGCAATTTTAAAAGGAGGCGGTCAAGGATAGCCCTTCCGTTTTGTGTTTGATAATATTTTCTGGCTATAAAAAACAAAAGAATGAGGGCTGGTATAAAAATGATTACATATTTTTTTATCAATTTACTTAATGTCATGACGATCAGGGTAGGAAGGGGTAAGGTTTGCCCCGCTGATTTAAACATGGTTTCAAAGACAGGGATGACAAAGATCATCAAGATCATCACAACGATAACAGCCACACCCACGATGGTGGCCGGATAGATGAGCGCTGATTTGACCTTCTTTTTCAAAGCTTCTGATTTTTCAATGTAGTTCGCAAGACGGTTTAAAATATTATCTAAGATCCCGCCTTCTTCACCCGCGACGACGAGGTTCGTATACAATTCGTTGAAGGTCGCAGGGTGTTTTTTAAGGGCTCCAGCAAAGGTAGAACCTCCCTCCACCTCTTCCCTGATTTCTCGAATAACATCTTTGAAAACTTTACTTTCTTGTTGCTGGGATAGAATTTCCAAGGATTGAACTAATGGCAATCCCGCATCGATCATGGTTGCAAGTTGTCTTGTAAAAATCGCAATCGATCGCTGCCTCACCTTTTTCTTGAAAGAGAAAGGAATCTTAAACTCTTTTCCCTTGGTAAAGACTTTAGTCGGGATGATATTCTGTTGTCGAAGGTGGATTCGAATAGCTGCCTCGCTGGGCGCTTCCATCTCCCCCTTTTTGATAGCCCCTTTAGCCGTCTTTCCTTCCCATTTATAAATTGGCATAATTTATTCCCTTCTGTTTTAAAAAAAAGTTTGTCTCACGGTAATGGTAAAGGGTAAGATGCCCGTTTCGTCATTGGGTTATGTCTTTGGCCGACCTGCCTGTGGCCGCCCCGACCGAGGCAGGTCTTGAAGTTTTCACGTAACCTTCTAACGTTAAACCAAACGGGCCCTGAACCTAACATGGTACAGGGCGGGCTTCATAACCGTCGCCATATCCCCTGATCCGAAAAAAGGGGTTAGGCTGTCCTCATAGGCCTTTCCTTCTTCACCATCCCAATATTGGAGGTGGAAAGCATTTGACGAAATTCATCTAAATTATGGCTTCGCTCCATTGCATCCTCTAAGGAGATGATATGACGTTCCACCAGTGAAAGAAGGGCCTGATTCATCGTTTGCATTCCGAATTTTGTTTGCCCTACCTGCATCAGTGAATAGATCTGTTGAATTTTATCCTCGCGAATAAGGTTTCGAATCGCAGGGTTTGGAATCATCACCTCCATGGCTAAGGCGCGTCCTTTACCCCCTAACTTTGGAATGAGCTGTTGGGCGCACACTCCCTCTAAAACAAAGGAAAGTTGTGTCCGGATCCGGGTTTGTTGATGGGGAGGAAAGACGTCGATGATACGATTGATCGTTTCCACACAGGAATTGGTATGCAATGTGGCGAATGTCAAATGGCCTGTTTCAGCGCAGATGAGGGCGGCCTCGATCGTTTCCAGATCCCTCATCTCGCCGATCAGAATAATGTCTGGGTCTTGCCGGAGGACGTGTCGAAGGGCGGCGGTAAAACTTTTTGTATCTTGGTTCACCTCTCTTTGATTAACGATGCAACTTTTGTGACGATGAAGGTACTCGATCGGATCTTCGATGGTCACGATATGAGCGCTTTTTTCATTATTGATCTTATCGATCATAGCGGCTAAGGTTGTTGATTTTCCGGTTCCCGTTGGCCCTGTCACCAATACAAGACCCTTGGGTTTCTTAAGCAACTCATTGGCAACGTGAGGGACTCCCAATTCAGAAAAATTGAGGATGTCAAAGGAAATGGCTCGAAAGGCCCCCGCTACGGCGCCCCGTTGCATATAGATATTCCCTCTGAAGCGGCTCAATCCTTTAATTCCAAAAGAAAAGTCTAATTCCCACTCCTCCTCAAACTTATGTCGCTGGGCGTCGGTCAATACGCTATAACAGAGTCTTTTCGTATCGGGTCCCGTCAGGACAGTGTTCTCAACGCTCACCAACTTTCCGTCAATTCTGAATTGAGGAGCGGCCCCTGTGGTGATGTGTAAATCGGAGGCCTTTTTCTCAATGACGGTTTCAAGCAATTTTTGTAATTCAACCATATTTCTTTCCCTCCCAATTTTCCCTTCGATGAGTTATCGATCCTCGATGGTTGACCGAAGAACTTCCTCAATGGTCGTGACCCCATCTTTGATCTTCATCACTCCGCTTTGCCTCAATGTCTTCATTCCCAAACGCATCGCTTCCTTTTTAATTTCAGAGGTGGACGCCCTGGATAAAACAAGCTCTTTGACCTCTTCTCTCATAGGCATCACTTCATAAAGACCGATTCTGCCTTTGTATCCGGTGTTATTACAAATGGGACAACCCTTTCCTTTATAAACCTGGAAGGATTTGACCTCATCGGGTGGGATCCCCAAATCGATTAAAAGTTGAGGATGGACTTTGACAGGCTCCCTGCAATCCATACAGATTTTGCGGATTAACCGTTGGGCCAGAATTAATATCACCGCTGAGGAGATTAGAAAGGGTTCGATTCCCATGTCAATTAATCTTGTAATTGTTCCAGGGGCGTCATTGGTGTGAACGGTGCTGAGGACGAGATGCCCGGTTAAGGAGGCTTGAACCGCAATCTGAGCGGTTTCAAAATCTCGAATCTCACCCACCATGATGATATCAGGGTCTTGCCGGAGGAAGGACCGGAGGGCCGAAGCAAAGGTGAGTCCAATTTCTTCATGCATCTGGACTTGATTAATCCCCATAAAATTATATTCAATGGGATCCTCTGCCGTGATAATATTCTCGGTCTCTTTGTTCAATTCGGATAGGGCTGAATAGAGAGTGGTCGTCTTACCGCTTCCCGTGGGGCCGGTCACCAGGATCATTCCAACAGGCTTGTGGATCGAAGCCTTTAAATCAACCAAGGAAGATTCTTCAAATCCCAGTTTAGTCATGTCCAATTGCAAGGCAGATTTATCTAATAGACGGAGGACGACTTTTTCACCAAAAAGGATGGGGATGGTAGAGACACGAAAGTCCATTTCCCGTCCCTTTCCCAGCCGTAACTTGATCCTTCCATCCTGGGGGAGTCGCTTTTCAGCAATATCCAATCTCGCCATAATTTTTAAGCGTGAGGTCATCGCATTTTTAATTTGAATGGGAAGCGACATATCCCGCCTCATTACACCGTCAATCCGATATCTCACTCGGAATGTCCTCTCATAGGGTTCAAAATGGATATCGCTGGCTCCCAATTTTATGGCTTTGATCAGAATGCCATTGACGATCTTGATGATAGGGCCTTCCATATCTATGGAATCCTCTAAATTTTGTTGAGCTTCGACGACTTCGACATTATCTACGGCTCCATGAACCAGTTTATCAAAATCATCTAAATCGACCACATCGTCGATTGCGATCCCGTCACCGGAGGCGTTGATCTTTTCATCATCCAGTTCAAAATCGGCAGCTTGGAAGGAGACACTTCCCATCCCAGCAACATTTCCGCCCCCTCCATAATATTTTTTTATTGCATCAATGATCTCCGTCTCGGAAGCAACAACAGGTTCAACATTGAAGCCGGTCATAAATTTAATTTCATCGATCACGACGATATTGCTGGGATCGGACATTGCCAAAGTCAATTTAGGACCCATTCGGTTGATGGGAATGATGAAATACTTTTTTGAAATGCTGGATGGAACCAATTTGATCACATTTGGATTGATTTCCATCTTCGAAATTTTTACGGAGGGAACCCTATATTGGGCGCTGAGAAAGGATAATAACTCATCTTCTTTAATATATCCTAATCTAACCAGGTTCGATTCTAAACGACCCCCCTTTAATTTCTGTTCCTCTAAGGCCTTTTTAAGTTGTTCGGGGTTAATATAATTTCTTTTTACGAGGAGTTCGCCTAAACGTTCTGTCAATTTTTGCTCCCTCTTAAGTTTTCGGAATAATTTAAGATATTAAAAAAGATAAATTTTTGTCAAGAGTAAACCCCGTTAGAAATTCCAGTCATTCGACCCAGAGGCTCTCGACGGGCGCGGCATTATTTCTGACGGGGTAAACTAATTAAAGCAAAATAAGTGCCAATTTTTGTCTGTTTTTAATTATATGAATTTACGCAAGTTTTTTATTTTTTCAATTCTTTTACTTACAAAATGGTGCAAAAAAATGGCACAACTGGTTAATAATTAGCCAATACCCCCTCACTCCCTCCCTCTCCCCGCTGGGGAGAGGGGAAGGGTGAGGGCAGATTTCAATTCATCATTAGAGGAGAAGAGAGGGGCAATTTGACAATGAAGGAACTTCCTTTTCCTAATTCGCTCTCTACTTTAATTTCACCCTGGTGGGCTTCGACGATCCACTTGCAAATGCTGAGGCCAAGGCCGCTTCCTCCTTGCTCCCTTGACCGAGCTTTATCTACTCGAAAGAACCGGTTAAATACTTTTTCCTGATCCTCTTTGGCAATTCCAATTCCCGTATCGGACACAATGATTTTAACAAATTCACCCCTCTCACCTTCTACCCAGTTTGATTGGTTTTTTACAGGAGGCGGATATTCTTTTTGGAGGGTGATATGGATAGAGCCTCCCTCTTCAGTGTATTTAATTCCATTTTCGATCAAATTTATAAATAACTCTCTAAGCCGCAAAGCATCCCCAAAAATATGAACATCCTGATGATGGTTTGACGTGGAGAGATGAAGCTTCTTGGACTGCGCTAACACATCCATTTGAGCGACGATTTCATTGAGGATCTCCGTTAAATTAATATCTTCCTTATTCAACCTTATCTCTCCGGTATCCGCTTTTGAAAGAATTAAGAGATCCCCAACGATTTGGGACATGCGATTAATTTCTTCTAAGTTACTTTTCAGGGTTTGTTGATATTCTTGAGGGGTCCGTTGTTTTCGGAGCGTGACCTCCACTTCTCCTTTGAGAATGGTCAAGGGCGTTTTTAATTCATGTGAAGCGTCTGAGCTAAATTGTTTAATTTGTCTGAAAGATTGATCAAGCCGAGAGATCATCTCATTGAAGGTTTCAATCAACCTTGATATTTCATCTTTCACCTTGGGAGGGATAATCCTTTGGTTTAAATTTTGGGAGGTGATCATTCGCGCCGTCTGAGTAATATTATCAACAGGTTTCAATGCTTTATGAGCAAGAAATTGTCCCCCAAGAATGGCCACCATGAGAGCTAAAGGGACGGTGATGATTAAAATAAGGAATAGTTTGTTGAGGGCATCCTCAACCTCCTCTAAAGAAGAAGCGATTTGAACAATTTTTGTGACATGATTATTCTCGATGACGGGGAAGGTGATGATTCTCAAAGGAGTGTTTCCTAAAGAACGATTGGTTTCAAAAGTGATGAGGCCCTTCGATGCATTCTTCAGGGCATTTAAACTGATAGGGAGTTGAACATTTTTTAAATTGTCAGATTTCCGACCAATGTTTCCCGATTCATCTAAGACTTGAATAAATTTCCCTATTGGTTTTAGATTCATGGAGGTTTCAAGGGCTTGGTCAATATTTCCGAAGCCAAATTTCGATAGGGGAGACGAAGATTCCGAGGCAATGAGTTCAGCCAGAGACCTCAATTTATTATCCACATCTCGATGGAGACTTTTTGAGAGGGTGAAATATAAAAAACTACTAAAGGAAATTAATAAAATTCCCAATATCAAGACATACCACAGGGTAAGTTTAAATCGAAGACTTCCGAAATGCATTCACACCCTTTTCATGATATAACCGACCCCCCGAATCGTTTGGATCAGTTTAGGTTCAAATCCCTTATCTATTTTTCTCCGAAGATAGTTCACATAGACATCGACCACATTGGTCATCGAGTCAAAATCGTAATCCCAGACATGTTCGGAAATCATGGTCCGGGTGAGGACTTTATCTGGATTCCTCATAAAATATTCTAAGAGAGCATATTCCTTGCCGGTGAGCTCAACTTCTTTCCCTTTCCTCATGACTTTATGGGTCACCAGAGATAAGGTCAAATCAGCTATTTTTAAAATAGGTTCCTTATCTGTTTTTTCCCGCCGTAAAAGAGCGCGGATTCTGGCTAAGAATTCTAAAAATTCAAATGGTTTCGTTAAATAATCATCACAACCGGCATCCAAACCCTTCACAATATCTTCCACGGTATCCTTGGCGGTCAACACCAATATTGGGACATTGTTTCGATTCCCCCGTATTCTTTTTAACACTTCTAATCCATCGATCTTTGGGATCATCAGATCAAGAACAACTAAATCGTATTCATTCACCTCTGCCATGTAAAGGCCTGATTCCCCATCATAAGCATTGTCCACCGCATAACGTTCCTCTTCCAATCCTTTTTTAATAAAATTGGAAACTTTTTTCTCATCTTCAACGACTAATATTCTCATCCTCATTCCTTATCAGGTTGGAATAATGGAATGGTGGAATGATGAGACATTAGACCCAATATTCCAATATTCCAACATTCCATTAACATGCTAACATTATAAAGACAATTAAAAATAATTCAATAGCCAAATTCTATGAGACCTTGACACTTCATCTTAACTTTGTTAGCATTTCCCAAAATTTCTATTCTCCAAGGAGAGAAGAAACGTTGATAAAATTGGCAGGTATCCAGATATCCTGTTGTGAAGCGAAAGAACGAAATATTGAAAAAGCGGTTAAATTTACTCAAATCGCGATAGAAAAGGGCGCGAACCTCATCTGCTTCCAAGAGTTATTCACGACCCATTGGTTTCCAAGAGAAATGAACAAACGCTTTTTTCCCCTGGCCGAGAAGATGGATGGTTTCACCATCACGAGAATGCAAAAGTTGGCGGAAGAATACGGGGTCGTATTGATCTGTCCTATTTTTGAAATCGAGGAAGATTCTTTCTATAATTCAGCGATCGTCATCGATGCAGGCGGAGAGATTTTGGGAAGTTATAGAAAGATTCATGTTCCTCAAATTCCTCTGTGGGAAGAGAAATATTATTTTTCACCTGGAAACCACAGGCTCCCTGTTTTTAAAACAAAGTTTGCGCCCATCGGTGTTCAGATCTGTTGGGACAATTTCTTTCCAGAGGGTTCAAGAATATTAGCCTTAAAAGGAGCCAAGATTATTTTTTCTCCTACCGCCGCTGCTTTTGCTTCACAGAGAAAATGGGAAACGGTGATCTCAAGCAATGCCATTGCCAATGGGGTCTATATTTTCAGAGTGAATCGAGTAGGGAGCGAAGAGAAACAAGATTTTTATGGAAGGTCCTTTTGTATTTCCCCAGAGGGAGAATTACTGGATAAACCGACAGGGATGAAAGATAGCATTGCTTTAATCGAAATTGATTTAAAAAATATTGATAAGGCGAGGAAGGAGTGGCCTTTTTTCAAAGATAGGAGACCCGAAGTCTATAAGGAAATCGCAGAGAGCATAGAGCAAAGCGCCCCCCCTCCTCTCCTCCCCCCGCAAGTGGGGGAGGACTAAGGTGGGGGGATACACTATGCGCTATGCGCTCGGCGTTATTTGTTATACATGACGACATAGATCTTAAGCAGTTTGTCATTCCGGGCTTGACCCGGAATCCAGTCTTTTTCTGGATTCCTGCTGGAGTTTACCCCGTGCCCCGATACGGGGCAGGAATGACGGGTCCTTGATGCGATTAATGTCGCTGTGTATAGAAAGAGGAGATCATGGGGAAGAAAAGATTTATTAAAGAATATATAGAGCCAATTGTCATCGCTGTCTTGATCGCCCTTTTTATTCGAACGTTTATTATTCAGGCCTTCAAAATTCCATCGAGTTCCATGGAGCCTACATTACAGGTGGGGGACTATCTTCTCGTCAGCAAATTTATTTATGGAATAAAAATCCCTTTTACCGATACAAAATGGTTTCAATTTAGCAAACCGAAAAGAGGGGATATTGTTGTATTTATTTACCCTAAAGACCGATCGAAAGATTTTATTAAAAGAGTGATCGGGACAGATGGAGAAAAAGTCGAGATCATCCGTAACAAAATTTATATCAATGATCGGTTAATTAACGACCCCTGGGGACATTATGATGAAAAGAGTGTGTGGTCAAAATATTTTCAATCGAAGGAGAGGTACGGTCCAGAGGTGGTTCCAAAAGATTCTATATTTGTTTTAGGAGATAATCGTGACAATAGCCAGGATAGCCGTTTTTGGGGTTTTGTCAATATTAACGAGGTCAAGGGAAAAGCCTTTATTGTTTACTTTTCTTGGGATGGGGAGGCGCAAAACCTATTGAATAAGATCAGGTGGACCCGATTGGGCAAGTTGATTCGTTAGACGAGAAAGTGAAGTGCCCCGCAGCAGAGCTGCGGGGCATCTAATTCCAAAAAAAACTTTCCTCCCCCTTGATGGGGGAGGATTAAGGTGGGGGTGATGATAGGATCATTTCCCCCTCACCCTAACCCTCTCCCCCCAGGGGAGAGGGTAGGCCATTCATCCCCCCAGCAGAATTGAGGGGTATTCTGGCATTTTTTGATAAAGGGCTCTTGTTTCAAGGGTTAGGGTAGGGATGCCGGTTTCGTCAGAGGGCTATGTCATTGGTCCTTAAATTTTCAACCTTAACCTTTTGTCCCTAAACCAAACGGGCCTCGTAACCCTAACCGAGAAACGGTTTTTATCGTTTGTGCCTAATAAATACGTTTTCCTGCGCCCATTGAATATCTTCTTGAATCTGGTGGATAAGATGGGAGGGAGAATCGAAACGGATTTCATCCCGGATTCTTTTTTTAAAATCGACTTGTATTTCCTCGCTATAGATGTCCTGGTTAAAATTCAGTATATAGACCTCCAAGGAAATTGGCTTCCCCTTTCCAGTCTGTTCAGGCAAGAAAGTGGGATTAAATCCGACATTGGCAAGGCCATTGAAACGCTGCTGATGCCATTCCACCTCCACAGCATAGACCCCAACTTTCGGATAAAGTTCATCCAGGATTTCCAAATTTGCTGTAGGGAAACCTAAAGTTTGTCCTCTCTTTGCCCCTTCTATAACTTTTCCAATAATGGGATAATCCCTTCCCAATAATTTTGAAGCCTCTTCAACCTCTCCTCTTTGAATGAGATCTCTTATCTTTGAGCTGCTGACTGTCGTTTGGTCGACTTTTAGCGGTTCCATAACCTCCACTTCGAAATCAAAAACCTTCCCTGCATCCTTAAGGGTTTGGGCATCCCCTCTTTGACCCTTACCAAAATGATAATTATACCCGATAATGATTTTCTTGACCTTTACCTTTTCCACCAATATGTTTTGGATAAATTCTAAGGGGGAGATCTCTGAAAAAGCCAATGAAAATTCAATACAGAGTACGGTCTCGATTCCAGATTTCTCAATTAGCATCATCTTTTTTCTAAAGGGCGTGAGCAGGGGTAAGAACTTTTCAGGGGCGAGCACTTTGAGGGGATGGGGTTCGAAGGTGATGACGACTCCCTCCCCATGGATTTTCAATGCTTCTTCCTTCACTCTTTTGAATATCTTTTGGTGCCCTAAATGGACGCCATCGAAGTTTCCTAGCGTCACAACAGGGTGACTGAAAGAACTTTTTAAATTTTCAATTCCTTTGATGATTTTCATGGTGAAAAATATAAAATTGAAATTGGGGTTGATCTTGAACTTGACTTTATACTAAAATAATGGTTGTTAAAATTCAATCGCCAATCTTTCAATTTACTACTGTATTTTTTGTGCTATGCGCTATGCTCCATGCGCTTTGCTGTTTACCAGAAAGGCCGAAGTGGCGGAATTGGTAGACGCGCTAGATTCAGGGTCTAGTGGGGAGTAGTCCCTGTGGGGGTTCGAGTCCCCCCTTCGGCACCAACACGAAGAATCGGAATAATGGAATGATGGAGCGATGGAAGGATGGGTAACCCCAAAAACAACTGGAAGATTGGAATACTGGAATATTGGGTAAAACCCAACTAACCCCAAAATCGGGCGCCTAATAGCTCCATTATTTATTTTCTCGATTATTCCTTAGCAATTTCTTTTCCCACCATTCCATTATTCCATCATTCCATTCTTCCATCTTCTCTCTTTTCACATTATTCCACTATTCCAATATTCCAGCATTCCAATTCAGTTCTTACTTGCTTTTTGTTGAAAGATTAAAATCGAATTTGAAGAAATCTGTTGAAGTCTTTAATGACGAAGGAGATTTTTGTATAGGGCCTGTCCCCTCCCTGAAACATTCAAGGAGGCCTTCCTTTCCTATACTGACCTGACCTGTCTTGGGGTCGATTTTCATGAACTCCATCCCTTCCGGAACGGAAAAATATTTTATAGGCTTATCCTTCAATATTTTTGACATAAAGACGACCCAAATGGGAGAGGCTGCCCGAGACCCCGTTTCATTTTCTCCAAGAGATCTCTCTTCGTCAAAACCCACCCATACCCCAGTGATTAATTCGGGGGTATAGCCAATGAACCAGGCATCCATAAATTGGTCGGTTGTCCCTGTTTTGGCAGCGACAGGTCTACCCAGCGATCTGGCTCTCCAACCTGTCCCATGTTGGACGACTCCTTGTAAAAGGTAGGTCATTAAGAAGGCCGTCTGAGGTGTGAGGACTTGTCCTTCCTCAAAAGATTGTTTTGCATAGAAGAGAGGGAGATTTTCTTCTAAAAGATTCCCATTCCTATCCAGGATCTTTTTGATAAAAATAGGCTTGAAGACATCCCCTTCATTTGCAAATACAGCATAGGCTTTCGTTAATTCATAAAGGGATATGCTTGAAGACCCAAGCGCCATTGAAAGATCATGATGAAGAGGGGAGGATATTCCCAATTTCTGGGCGTAATCCCTGATGTATTCAATGCCCACCTCTTGCGCAATCTTCACTGTCACAATATTGACGGAGTGTGTAAGAGCATTTCTTAAGGTGGTTGGTCCAGAAAATTTCCCCTCAAAGTTTTTCGGTTTCCATTTTTTGTCTCCCCATTCAAAAACGATCGGAGAATCCACGATGATGGACGCGGGGGTGAAACCTTTATCGAGGGCAGAGGCGTAAACGATGGGCTTAAAGGCTGATCCAGTTTGTCTACGAGCTTGGGTCGCTCGATTGAACTGACTTTTTTTAAAATCCCTTCCTCCTACCATTGCCTTGACATATCCAGTCTCTAAATCGAAACAGACCAGCGCTCCTTCTGGGAGCAAAGGCATGTCAGCAGATGGATACTTCTCCCTTTTTTCTATCTCCTTTAATCCAGCCTCCATCGCCTCTTGAGCTGTTCTCTGGAAATGGAGATCGATAGCAGTAAAAACCTGCAGCCCATTTTTATAGAGAGCGTCTTTCCCATATTTTTCTTCGATATAGCGTCTGATGTATTCGACGAAATGAAACGCCTTTGATTGTAGGGGCAATTCATGAATTGCCCCTACCTCTCTTCGAAGGACGTAAGGGTTTTGAGCGGCTTTGATCCCCTCACTCGGAGAAATAAAACCTTCTTCAGTCATTCGATTGAGAATATAGACCTGTCTCTTTTTTGCCTGTTGGGGATGATGATAAGGAGAGTACTTACTGGGGGCTTGAGGAAGTCCAGCCAGTACAGCGGACTCTGCTATATTTAATTCCTCAACCGTCTTCCCAAAATAACTCTCTGCCGCAGCCGCAACCCCATATGCCCCGTGGCCCAAATAGATTTGGTTTAAATATAAAAAAAGAATTTCATCTTTGGTGAGATATTTTTCGATCTTATAGGCTAAGATGGCCTCTCGGATCTTCCTCGTGAAGCTTTTTTCAGGGGAAAGTAAAAGGGATTTCACCACCTGTTGGGTAATGGTGCTCCCTCCTTGAACAATCTCTCCAGAGAAAATATTTCTGAAAAGAGCCCTCAGGATGGCCAGATAGTCTAACCCCTTGTGTTGAAAAAATCTTGCGTCCTCTCCTGCGACAAAGGCTTGAATTAAATAGTTGGGGACCCTATCCAGGGAAACCACTTCTCTTTTTTCATAAAAAAACTCACCGATGACTTCCCCATCTTCAGAAAATATTTTTGTAATGGTAGAGGGCCTGTAATTTTTTAAAGTTTCAATACTTGGAAGATCATGAGTGAAATAGAAATAAATGGCCACACCAAATACGGTAAGAGCGGTAATACAAATCATCATCACCGCAATGGAAATTTTCACCACTTTTTCAAAAACATTTGATTTCATTCAATACATCCCGAATCTGTGTAATCGGTTCCTAATCGGTGTAATCAGAGATTTCTGGGGTTTCTTAGAAATCTCTCACTAAATTCTTGACTTCTCTTTTGGAAGGATATAATAATAAAACGAATTTTTCAATAAATAATAAGGAAGCCATGAATTCAGGAAT
>Ga0210056_1001554_pt1 | contig 19902 bp, 20 predicted proteins | sample CryGeyCG2014_080_2_FD_183965 | JGI IMG/M metagenome (GOLD analysis project Ga0210056, IMG submission 183965) | Groundwater microbial communities from aquifer - Crystal Geyser CG07_land_8/20/14_0.80 (SPAdes) (version 2) | ecosystem: Environmental > Aquatic > Deep subsurface > Groundwater | place... | reverse complement strand
CCGGCGCCCACGAACAGCTCGGGTGGGGGGAGCGGCTCGGCTGGACGCGCGAGAAGCTCGCGGACAATGCTCTCCGCTAACCGGCGTTTTTCCAAAGGGTTGTATGGCTTTGGCGCCCTGGGGCCATTGGCGTTGTCCTGACCGCTCATCGGGTGACTCCTGCCTGCCTCAGGACGACTGCGCTTTCATAGAGATGGGCATGAGAGGTTTCACCCCTGCGGACGGCCGACTTGGTAATGCTGGCGCCAACTCGCTTGGTGCGGAGCACCTCGATCCGCTCCAGGGTAAAACCGCGTTGGAGGGCAATGCGACCGAGCACCTGGTCCACTTTGATCTCGTGTCCCTGGATGATGGAATTCCCAACAACGATGACCGCAGCTCCACCTGGCTTCATGCAGCGTGAGAGAACCTCAAGGAAACGGTATGAGTCGTTGAAATAGGACGCGGCGTAGTTCGCCCAACCGCCGCCACCGTAAACTCCCTTGTCTGTTCGAGTCTCTCGGATCGCGCCCAGAACCTCGACCAAGTCACTGTCCTCGAATGTGATGTCAATGCGGCCTTGTCCCCTAACCGTCTGCCAGAACTTACCAATGTTGTTCTGTTCAAGACCCCGTAGGTCATTTGGGGAATCCATCAGTCCGAGCCAGTAGAGGTGAGGCCTGGTGTTGCGCACATAGTGGTAGTTGTTCAGGTAGGGCGGCGAGGTTACCGCCAGATCCACGCTTTGGGGCTTAAGCACGCTGTCGGCTTCCATGAAGCTCATCAAGTGAACAACACCTTGTGGCGCGTCTGACGAAGCACGCCTCGACTGAAGCCAAGCGATGTCTGAACGGATCTTCCGCAGTTTCGCCAAAACCGCTGCATGAACGTCGGCTTGCTCTATTAAGGGCTTTCCGGCGCCCGGTCGGGTAGAGAGGCTGGGTTCGTAGGTGTAATTGGAGAATCCGACCATGACCGCTCCGAACGCGACTTTGAAAATGTCAACCAGTGCTTGGGGTGTAACACGGTCTAAGAAGCTGAAGAATCCGTGGACCTGCCCCTCGACCTGGGGACTGAAGAACGGGATGCGTGATGCGAAACCCGGGGGAATCGCGCCCACAGCGGTCCGGCTGCCATTGCGGCTTGCATAATCATATTCTGCAATTGCTTGGTCTAATTGCTGCAGGTCGATGGAGACAGCCTCGATCTTGGCTCTGCAAGCTAACGCGGCATAGGGGTTGATCTCGAAGCCGACCGCGTTATGGCCGGCCTGCAGAGCAGAAATGAGCGTTGTGCCAACGCCGGCAAACGGGTCCAGGACGCGATACCTTCGGGCCGGGCAGGTCGGCAGGAATAACCTGAAGCAATCCTCGACAAAGCGCGCAGAAAACCCGGCAATCCACGGCACCCACCGGTGTACAGGGACTTCCCGGTTCTCCATAAAAGCCGGGTCGCGGAAAAGCTCGTCGGTACGGGAGGCGGAACCGTAGTCGAGGGATTGTTGCTCCCGTACGCGATCGGGCTCGCCGGTGTTGGTTTGTGGGTGCCGTTTGCGCATTGTGGCTTTCACCAGTATTTTTTGATAGCTTGAAAGGTATTGCTTTCGATGCGCGAAAGTATAGGGGGGCTGTTTTTCCTTGTCAAGGGATATATGGATATGGTCTCCTTGTCCATGCCGCATCCGTCATCGCTCACAACGAGCAGGACAAACTCCCCGGGAACAAAGCCCGTGTTATCGGCGCAATAGTCCTCGTCGAAGTCGATGTTCCCGTTTCGATGGTGAGCTTGCCTACCCCGACGATGGCGTCACGGGCATTGATGCACAAGTTGGCCAGAAGCTGGTCGATCCGGGACGGATCTATTTTGACGATCCACACATCCACACCCGGCAGCCAGGCCAGGTTGATGTCCTCGCCGATAAGCCGTTGCAGCATTTTGAGCATCCCCGCCATGGTCCCGTTCAGGTCCAGCATATAGAGGGATTTATCATTGGAATAGACAAGGTTCATCTGGTGTCGGCGAGAAACGACGCAAGTTCCTGTAAGGAGTGCTTCAACACTCGGCTCACCCTTGGCCAACGGCCGGTAATCGAGATAGGGCCAAGGCCCTCCCAACACATCGAACACCTTCATGGCTTCATCACCGAAGTGGTTGATGACGAGGCTTTTTTCCAGGCAGCGGAGAATATCGCCGAAATCGTCGTAGAGAAGAGAGGGGGTGCCGTTCTTCAAGCATTTTTCGTGGAGGATCGGCTTTGCGAAGACCTGATCGGCGGCGCGGGCCGGGCAGACGTCGGAATAACCGTCGCCGACCACCCTTCCGCGAAACGTTCCAGGAATGCGTTGCCCATTTCCACGCTGCAGACCGTCCCGTCGAAATCGCAGACGATCAGCAGGCGTTCGCGCGGTGATCCCCCGCCGGATCCGGGCGAATGGATCGGGTGATCATTCATGATCGGGATCATCATGATTGTTCTTGAAGTATTTCATCAGGATATAAATTCCTGCCAGGATCAGCAGCACGGGAAGCAGAAAAGTGGCGATGCGGGGAGGGCGCGGCCCTCCCCGTTTGGATCGCTACAGTTTCTCCGCCAGCTTCAGAAACGGTTTGAACAGGTCGAGTGGAATGGGGAAGGCTATCGTCGAATTGTTCTCCGCTGCGATCTGGTTCAAGGTCTGGAGGTAGCGGAGCTGCAGCGACATCGGCTGCGTTTCCATGAGGGCCGCCGCCTCGATCAGTTTCTGGGCGGCCTGGAACTCGCCTTCCGCATTGATCACCTTGGCCCGCCGCTCTCTCTCCGCTTCCGCCTGTTTGGCAATGGCCCGTTTCATCTCCTCGGGCAGGTCGATCTGCTTGACCTCGACGTGGGAGACCTTGATCCCCCAGGGTTCGGTGCTCCGGTCCAGGATCTCCTGGAGCTGGAGGTTGATCTTCTCCCGCTCGGAGAGGATCTCGTCTAATTCCATCTGGCCGCAGACGCTCCGGAGGGTCGTCTGGGAGAGCTGCGACGTGGCATAGAGATAATTTTCCACATCGATCACGGCGGCTTTCGCGTCCATGACCCGGAAATAGACGACGGCGTTGACCTTGATCGAAACGTTGTCCCGGGTGATGACGTCCTGCGGGGGGACATCCATCGTGATCGTCCGCATGTCGATCCGGACCATCTTGTCAACGATGGGGATCAGGATGATAAGCCCGGGGCCTTTCGTGGCGATGATCCTCCCCAGACGAAAGATGACGGCCCGCTCATACTCGTTGAGGATCCGAATGGCCGAGGAAAGGAACATGATGACCAGAACAACCAAGACGATGACTGGGTATAAACCTGACATGATCTACCTCCTTTTACTTTTCGATGGGTTATTTTTCGATGGGTTCTACCTTGACTTTAAGATTTTCCACATGGATCACCCGTATTTTGGACCCCCTGGTTACGGGAGCGTCGCTGATTGCGTTCCAGTGCTCCCCGTGAATCAGCACCTTTCCCTCCGCGTGGATATCGGTTATGGCCAGGCCCTCTTCGCCCCGCATCCCCTCCTGGCCTCCCTGCCGCGGCCGGAGCTGCGCCTTGACGGCGATCGCAATCACGGCGATGAAGAAGAGCGACGTGATCGACACCGCCGGGATGAGGACGCCCCAGGAGACCCGCAGCGACGGATCGGGGGCCTGGAAGAGCATCAGCGACCCAATGACCAGCGAGACGATCCCTCCGATGGTAAGGATCCCGTGGCTGATCACCTTGATCTCCGCGATGAACAGGATGATGCTAAGGAGGATCAGGGCGACCCCGGCATAGTTCACCGGGAGCGTCTGCATCGCGAAGAAGGCCATGATCAGGGAGATCCCCCCAATCACGCCGGGGAGAATGGCGCCCGGGGTGGAAAATTCGAAGTAGAGGCCGGCGAGACCGATCAGCAGCAGAATGTAGGCGATGTTCGGATCGCTGAGCGCGGAGAGGACCTTCTCCCGGACGCCCATCAATTTTTCATTGAGGACGGCGCCCTTCGTCTTGATGATCTTCTTCCCGGCCGCCAGCGTCACCTCACGACCGTCCAGCTTTTCCAGCAGACGGCTGAGATCCGTCGCGACGTAATCGATCACCTTCAGGCGGAGGGCATCCTCGGCGGTGATCGATTCGCTCTTCCGGACCGCCTTCTCGACCCACTCTTCATTCCGGGCCCTCTTGTTGGCGATCCCCCGGACGTAGGCGACGGCGTCATTTTCCACCTTTTTGCTCATGGTCTTGTCCATGCCGCCGCCGATCCCTAATCCGACGGGATGCGCCGCGCCGATGTTCGTCCCCGGCGCCATCGCCGCGATATGCGCGGCCACCGTGATGATGACCCCGGCCGAGGCGGCCCTCGCCCCGGAGGGCGCGACGTAAACGATCACGGGTACAGGCGCGTTCAGGATTCCCTTGGCAATGTCCCGCATGGCCAGATCGAGGCCGCCCGGCGTATCGAGACGGATGATCAACCCCTCGGCGCCGCTCTTCGCGGCCTCGCCGATGCTCTGGACGACGTACTCGGCAATCGGCGGCGTGATGACGGCGCTGATGGTGATCACGTCGAAGACGGGCGCCTTGTCCGCTGCCCGCAGATTCTCTCCGGGCAGCATTACGCCGATGAACAGAGCGGCCGTCGCCGCGACCGCGCAGACCATTTTTTGCAGCATGACTCTCTTCATTTCACAGGACCTTCCTTCCATTCATCGATGTCACGAACCCTCCCGAAGGAGCTTCATGATCGCCTGGACATCCTCCCACACCTGTTTCTTCGCCCCGGGGTTCCGAAGCAGATAGGCCGGGTGGTAGGTCGGCATCAGGGGTATCCCCTGGTAGCGCTGGAACCGGCCGCGCAAGACGGAGATCGGCGCCTCCGATTTGAGCAGGACATGCGCCGCAAAGCTCCCGAGGGCGCAGACGACCCGCGGGCGGATCGCCTCGATCTGCCGGATCAGAAAGGGTTCACAGGCGGCAATCTCATCCGGCAGCGGATTCCGGTTCCCGGGAGGACGGCACTTCAGGATGTTGCAGATATAGACATCCTCCCGCTTCAGCCCCATCGCGGCAATGATCTTCGTGAGCAATTGCCCCGCGCGGCCCACGAACGGCCTTCCCTGCGCATCTTCGTCCGCCCCCGGCGCCTCGCCGACAAACACCAACTCCGCACCGGGATTCCCCTCGCCGAAGACAAGCCGGCGACGCAGAGCGCCGAGCGGACAGCGCCGGCAGTCGCCAAGCTCTGCAAGAACCGGATCCAGGGCGGAAACTTCCACCCCGGAACGTTCCACTGCCGTCTCGGGTGCGGTGGCGACGGGCATCTGGATGTCGCCTTTTCCCCGGGACAGATAGCCGAGGGGTTTTCGCAACTCCCCGTCCAGACGCACCCTCTCCGTCAGGGAGCGGACCAAGCCGAGGAGCTCCTCCCGTGGTTCGTCCTCAACGCCCATCCCGGATCCTTCCACCATCCCTCATTTTCCTTATGCGGTCCAGGATGACGCCGGCCACATCCATTTTGTCCATCAATGGAAACACCTCGACCCCTCCCTCCCGGTCCAGGATCCGGATCACATTCGTATCTCCCCGGAAGCCGGCCCCGGGTTCGGTCACGTCGTTGGCCACGATGAAATCCATCCCCTTTTCAAAGAGTTTCGTCCGGGCGTGTTCGAGCAGATGGTCCGATTCCATCGAGAATCCGACCACGATCCGGTCTCCCTTCCGGTCCGCGATCTCGGAGATGATGTCGGGATTCCTTTCCAGATGGATGGTCAGAGACCCTTCCTTCTTCTTGATCTTCACCGGTTCGCAGACCGCCGGCCGGTAATCGGCCACCGCGGCGGCCTTGACCACCACCGTCGCCTGCTCCAGATTGGCCAGGACGGCATCCCGCATCTCGACGGCCGTCCGGACCGGGACGAAGACGACGCCCCGCGGCGCGGGAAGCGCGGTGGGACCGCTGACCAGCGTCACTTCCGCGCCCCGCCTTCTTGCCATCACGGCCAGCGCATACCCCATCTTTCCGGAGGAGTAATTGCTGATGAACCGCACCGGATCAAAGGGTTCCTGCGTCGGACCGGCCGTCACGAGAATATGCTCTCCCTGAAGGTTCTTCGGAGTCAGAATCGACTCGATCTCCTCCGCGATCTCCAACGGCTCGGCGAGCCGCCCCTGCCCTTCAACGCGGCAGGCCAGTTCGCCGTACCCCGGCTCCAGGATCATATGGCCTCGCGAGACCAGGCGGGCAAGATTCTCTTTCACAATGGCGTTCGCATACATTTTTGCGTTCATCGCCGGGCAGATCAGAACCGGGGCGTCCGTGGCCAGCAGAACCGTGGTCAGCAAGTCATCGGCCAGGCCGGCGGCCATCTTGCCGATGATGTTCGCCGTTGCGGGCGCGATGACGACAAGTTGGGCGAATTCTGCAAGCGCGATGTGGGCAATCCCGAAGTCCCCCGGCGCCCAAAACAGGTCGGTGGCGACCGGATTTTCCGACAGGGTCTCGAAGGTGAGCGGCGTAACGAACTTGCAGGCATGGTCGGTCATGACCACCCTTACCTTCGCCCCGCGCCGGACCAGCTCCCGAAGCAGTTCGGCGGCCTTGTAGGCGGCGATGCCGCCGGTCACGCCCAGAACGATTCTTCTATCCCTCAGCATATCAGAACTCCCATCACAGGCATCATAGCTTATAACAAGGATGCCCGACGATATCAAGCAATTCATGGTTCCCGTCCCGAAATGGTTTTTGACCTTGCAATGCGCCCGCAAAGTGGCTATACCGCATCCAGTTTATCTTTGGAGGCCAAGAGTCTATGCAAAGGAAATTCTGGTATATCGTCGGGTGTCTCTTCCTGCTGCTCGCGGGCGGAGGCTGGTGGTTTTTCCTGACCGTCGGGGAAAGCGGCAACCCCGTCGTTGAGATCGGCGCGGATGCCGCCGTCATCGGCCGACAGAAGGCCCTGAATGTCACTTTCACCGATTCGGGCCAGGGTCTTCGCCACACGGAGATCGTCATCACCCAGGACAGTCGCCCCCGCGTCCTTTCCTCCATCGACTACCCGGAAGCGGGCGTCCGGCGCAAGGCGGTCTCTGTTGCCGTGGACGCCTCCGCGCTGAAACTCCATGACGGGCCGGCCACGCTGACCCTCGCCGCCATCGATCACAGCCTCTGGAACAACCGGACCACGGTGGCCCGGGCCATTCAGATCGATTTCCTCCCGCCCCAGATCTTCCAGCTCAATACGCAGAACCACATCAATCCGGGAGGGGCCTGCGTCGTTGCCTATCGCCTGTCGGAAGCGGTTCCCCGGACGGGCGTCCTGGTCGGTGATCAATTCTATCCCGGCTACCCGGTCACGCTGGCCGGGAAGCCGGGCTATGCGGCCTACTTTGCGCTGCCGATAGATGCATCGCCGGGCGTCCCGCAGATCCGCATCCTGGCCCAGGATCAGGCCGGAAACGAAACGGTGAACGGCATCCCGACCTTGATCAAGAAGCGGAAGTTCCGCAGCGACAAGATGGTCCTTGCGGACGGTTTTCTCGGGCAGAAGATGCCCGAATTCCAGGCAGCCGTCCCGGAGCTGCGGGGGAAAACGCCCATCGAAACATTCGTTTACGTAAACACCGTGCTGCGCGCCGACAATCTCAAAACCATCCAGTCCGCCTGCCTGAAATCGGAACCCCGGCAACTCTGGCAGGACACCTTTCTCCGGATGAAGAACGCCGCCCCGATGGCCCTTTTCGGTGACAGTCGGACCTATTTTTACGGCGGAAAGCCGGTAGGTGACAGCATTCACATCGGCGTCGATCTCGCATCCCTCGTTCATGCCCCGATCGAAGCCGCGAACGACGGGATTGTCCGTTTCGCCGGGCTGCTCGGGATCTACGGCAACGCCGTCATCATCGACCACGGTCTGGGACTCTCGACCCTCTACGGTCACATGAGCGGCATCCAGGTCAAACCGGACCAAACCGTCAAACGCGGAGAGGTCATCGGTATCTCCGGCGCGACCGGTCTTGCCGGCGGGGATCACCTTCACTTCGGCGTGGCGATCCACGGCCAGTTTGTGAACCCGCGCGAATGGTGGGATCCGCATTGGATCTCCGACAACGTGACGAAGAAGTTGGAGGCGGGTTCCTAAGACTTCCCGATATCGCGGTGGGCAATATGCACCGGATATCCCTTCTCCGAAAAGTAGGCGCCCAGCAGGTTGGCCATCACAACGGAGCGGTGATGGCCGCCGGTGCAGCCGAGGGCGATGTTGAAACGGGACTTGCCCTCCTTTTCGTAGAGGGGGATCAGAAACGCCATCAGATCGAACAGTTTCGTGACAAAGGTCCGACCGCCTTCCGATTCCAGAACATAATCGCGCACACGGGAATCATGGCCGTCGCAACTGCGCAGTTCCTCCACGAAATGGGGATTTGGCAGGAAGCGGACGTCTATGACCATGTCGGCGTCCGCCGGCAGCCCATAGCGGTAGCCGAAGGAGGTCACATGGATCACCAGACTCTTTGCCGTTGAGGATCGGAAATGCCGCTGAACGACATCCTTGAGCTGATGGACGTTGCAGGAGGTGGTATCGATGACCCGGTCGGCCATCTGTCTCAACGGGGCGAGTTTTTCCCTTTCCAGCCGGATGCCGTCCAGGATTGAACCGAGTGGGGCGAGAGGGTGGGTGCGCCTCGTCTCGCTGAAACGGCGCAGGAGCGCCTCGTCGGCGGCATCGAAAAAAAGGATCTCAATCCGAAAGCCTTTTTCCTTGAGGCGGACGAAGATCCGCGGGTACTTTTCCAGGAATGCCTGCTCCCGGAGATCCATGACCATGGCAACCTGCGAGATCTCTTTGGCCGGATCGGACTGGATCTCCAGAAACTTCGAAAGCAGAACCACCGGCAGGTTATCGACGCAGAAAAAGCCGATGTCCTCCAGCGCCCGCAGGGCGGTACTCTTGCCGGAACCGGAAAGTCCCGTGATGATCACCACACGAAGTTGCTTCATTCGGATCCCCCTTTTTCAAGAACTGAAAGACGGCGAACATAACCCGTCACCCGTTCGGCCACCCGCCGGGGATCAACGTCCGCCGCAAGATCCCGGCAGCGGAGCGAGACCCCGACAATCTCTTGAAATGACTCTCCTTCTTGTACCGAATTTCTTTCAGATTCGCGGACAAGTCGGACGAGCGCGTCCACACGGGTTTCTGGAAGGAGGCGCCCCGTTCCGAGCAGATCTGCCGCACGGAGAACCCCCCGACCCCGCACGGCAATGAGCCCCCCGGTTCCCGGATGGGCCCGCCCATAAACGGCGTCTCCCCTTCCCTCCAGAACGATGGCGTCATCCGCCACCCAGCGATTGCCCTTGTCCATGAGGGCAAGACCGCAGGCGGTTTTGCCGATCCCGCTTTCACCAAGGAGCAGAACGCCAAGAGCTCCAACCCGGACGAGCACGCCGTGGACCATGACCCGCCGCTCGCCCCTCTCCCGGAGCAGGCCGGTCAGACGGCTGTGGAGCAAGGTATCGTCGTAGCACGACGAAAAGATGGGCGTCTCCGTCCGTTTGGAAAATTGCCGAAGAAAAACCGTTATCCTTTGCGCAGACAGGGCCAAACAGGAGATATTCCGGAAGAGTGACGGGGGAACCGATCCGTCCCATCCGTTTTCATAAGCCCCATCCGCCGCGGCCGGCGGAAGGATCAACATGGAGTGCGGGAGGAGAGTCATGCCATGACCGGATTCCCCCCCGGCATACCGGAGCAGATGACGGACGGACCCACGGGCGCCGGGAGGTTTCACAATTTCCGTAATCCCCAGCCTCTCCCCGTATGTCAGGATTTCTTTTACCGTTACGGGCCTCATGAGGAGCCCCCGGATTCAGATCAAGTTTCGTCGTCTTTTTCGGCGATAATCCGGAAGAGATCCTCATGCATCTTCGCATCCAGAAGATTCTTTCGGAAGTTCGCATCCTTCAGCATTCGGGAGATCTTCGCCAGCGCCTTGAGATGCTGGCCCGCCGAATTCTCGGGCGCCATCAGCAAAAAAAAGAGCTGTACGGGCTTTCCGTCCATCGCCTCGAAGGCGATTCCTTCCCGACTTCGGCCGAAAGAGACCACCATCTCTTCGAGTCCGGGGAGTTTGCCGTGGGGGATGGCGATCCCGTCGCCGATGCCGGTGCTCCCCAATCTTTCCCTCTCTAAGAGGACATGCAGCATCGCCTCGGAATCAACGTTGATCCTCCCCTGCGCAAAAACTCCCGCCAGTTCCGCAAGCGCATCCCGCTTGTTTCCCGCCTTCAACTGCTCAAGAACGAACTCACGCTTGAGCATCTCCGTGATTTTCATGCTTTATCCTCAAACCTCAGCGGCTGATCTCCAGCAGCGCAAATTTTCCATCCTCGCGCCGATAGATGACGTTGACATTTTCGGTGGATGAGTCGCGATAGATCACAAACCGGTTTTTCGTGGTTTCCATTTCCAAGACGGCGTCATCAATCGACATCGGCTTCAAGACCACTTTGCGCGTCTCGACCACCTTCGCGTCCGACGATTCCTCGCCTTCTTCCGTAACAGATTCTTCGCCAAATTCTCCGTTTCGGGAAAGATTGGTCTTGAAACCGCGCACCTTTTCCTTCTGTTTTTTGAGCTGCCGCTCAATCTTTTCGATGGCGTTGTCGATGGCCAGATGCATATCCTTTTCTTCTTCCTTGCCGTTGACGTTCAACCCGTTCGCCATCAGATTGATTTCTGCCGTATTCCGGAATTTTTCAACCGACAGGATAACGCGGGCATCCACCGGATTATCGATATATTTCTTCAGTTTTTTCAGTCTTTCTTCCACATATTCCTTCTGCCAGTTTTCCCCCTCCGCATTCCTGAATGTCACAGAAATCTTCATGATCGGTTCCTCCCGTTTCTGATTTCACCCGCCTGTTAGCAAGTGCTGAGTGCCCAGCACTATGTTTTACTCAGTCCTCAGCACTATGCTTTACTCATCTCTTCGCCGTGTCAACGCTTTTTAAAAATATTTCTTCCGCATGGAAGAGGGCAGAATTCCCATCATCTCCCTGTATTTCGCAATCGTCCGCCGGGCGATAGAGATTCCTGAATCCCCAAGACGCGCGACAATGACCCGATCGCTGAACGGTTTGCGGGGATCTTCCTTACCGATGATCTTCCGGATATCGTCCTGGACGCTCTTGGATGAAACGTCGTCGCTTCCGGGCTTGTGAATGCCGCTGCCGAAGAAGTATTTCAGCTCGAAGAGACCCCGCGGCGTATGCATGTATTTGTTCGTCACGACTCGACTGATCGTGGATTCATGCATCTCCACGTCATCGGCGATGTCCCGCAGGATCAAAGGTTTCATGGAGCTGATCCCACGATCAAAAAATTCCCTCTGAAACCGGACGATGCTCTCGGTAACCCGATAGATCGTCTTTTGCCGCTGCTGAATGCTCTTGATCAGCCAAGTTGCCGACTGGACCCGCTCCTTGATATACTTTTTCCCGTTTTCTTGCGTCACCCCGGCACTCATTCCGCCCATGATCTCCCGGTAGAAATTGCTGATCCGGAGTCGCGGAAGCCCCTCGTCGTTCAGAACGACCTTGTAATCATCGCCGCTCTTGAAGACATAGACATCGGGAACGATCGCCTGGATGCGTTCCTCATTGTAAACACTCCCCGGATGGGGATCCATATGGCTGATGATCACGACGGCCGCCAGAACGTCATCGAGGGGCTCCTTCAATTTCCTGGCGATCTGGGGATAATTCTTGACTTCAAGATCCTTGAGATAGCCAAGGATAATCCGCTCCACAAGGGAACGCGCATCCCCCGCCATCTTCGCCTGGATGAGCAGACACTCCCGAAGGTCGCGGGCGGCAATCCCGACGGGATCGAATTCCTGAATCTTTTTCAGCACCTCTTCTACAAAGGCCGGCGCCACCTTCTCCTGGACGGCAATCTCATCCAGTGTGGCAACCAGATAGCCGTTCTGATCCAGATTGCCGATAATCTGTTCGCCAATGCGGTACTCAGCCTCGGTAAAACGGGAAAGAAGGAGCTGCCACATCAGATGGTCCGTAAGCGAGGTTTTCACGACCGGGAGATTGTCCCAGGAAGGAGCGCTCCCCTCCTGCCGATCGTAGGTGACCCCCATCGGCCCATAGTCTTCCAGATAGCCATCCCAGTCGAACTCCTCCCGACCGTCCCCCTCGCCTGTCAGCTCCCCTGTCCGCTCGACCGGTTTGCTCTCTTCCCGATCGCCCTCCTCGGTCTGTGCGGGTTCGATCTTTTTTTCGGCTTCGGGGTCCTCATCGGAGACGACCTCTTCCAAGAGCGGATTTTCCTCCATCTCCTGGTTGACCATATCGACCAGATCCAGTCGAGACAACTGCAGGAGCTTGATCGCCTGCTGAAGCTGCGGCGTCATGATCAATTGCTGGGTCAGTTTCAGATTCTGTCTTAGTTCAAATGCCATGCTTCAACTGCGCTGCCTTCCATTACCGATCAGAATTTAAAATCGTCGCCGAAATAGATCTTCCTCGCGATCTCGGAGCCCGCGATCGATTCCGGCGTTCCCTCCTCAAGGACCTTCCCCTCGTTGACGATGTAGGCGCGATCGCAGACGGAAAGGGTCTCCCGGACGTTGTGGTCGGAGATGATGACCCCGATCTCCTTCGTTCGCAGCCGGGCGATGATCCTCCCGATATCCGCCACCGCCAGCGGATCGATCCCTGCGAATGGTTCATCGAGAAGAATATATTTCGGCGAGGTTACGAGCGCCCGCGTGATCTCCACCCGCCTCCGTTCGCCTCCCGACAGAGAATAGGCCTTGTTGTCCGCTATTTGGGTTAAATCCAGCTCCGCAAGAAGCCGATGCAGACGCTCCTCTCTCTCTTCCGGGGCCAGGGGAAGCGTTTCGAGGATGGCCATGATGTTCTCCCGCACCGTCAGTTTCCGGAAGATGGAGGGCTCCTGCGGCAGGTAATTCAGCCCCTTTCTTGCACGCACATACATCGGAGAGCGACTCAGATCCTCGCCATCGAGGAAAATCGCCCCCCCATCCGGTTTGATCAGCCCGACGATCATATAGAAGGTCGTCGTCTTCCCGGCGCCATTCGGTCCCAGCAGGCCGACCACCTCGCCGGGATTAATCTCAAGGTGGATTTGATCGACCACCCGTCGTCGGTTGTAGATCTTGATCAGACCTGTCGCCGTCAGTTTTCCCATGAAAAGATCCCATGATGCCGACTGGAAGAGGTCACCGTTTTTTCGTCTCCCCCGGATAGATTGTGGCCGTTACGCGCCGGCTCTCGGCGCCTTCGACCACTCCCCTGTTTTCGTTCAGGAATACGACGATTCGGTCTCCCCGGATGATGTTGTCGCCCTCGCGCAGGACGGCGCTGCCCGTCATCGTGATTTTCTGCGCATCCTGTTCGAAGAGGGCCTCTTCTCCGGTCACGACCCGCTCGCCTTCCGTGATCGTAACGTGCCCCTTGGCCTCCACCCTTTCCAGATTCCCCGTCCCTTCGCCCACGCCACTCACGGTCGACCGGCCGGTCTTCTTTTGATCATCCCGATAATAAAGCGTCAGCCGTTCGGCGCGGATCGTCCGCGCGCCTTGCGTAGCCACGGCATTGCCCGAAAAAACGACCATCCGTTTCTCGTTGTAGGCATCCATGCGGTCGGAGACGATCTGAATCGGCTGATCCTTTTCGATCCCGGGTTTCTGTTTTGTCTCGCACCGGGCATCCCCCGGCGGATAGAGGATCGTCGTCAGAACGCCGATGCAGAGAATGATTCGGAAGATACTTTTTAACATCTTATTTTCCCTGTCACCACATGGGGACACCTTGCCGCAAGGTGTCCCCATAGCTCGCCCGAATCTGCGAAAGCAGCGTCAGCTTGCTCTCGTCTAAATGAAAGATCATCCCCACGCCGCTGATTCGGACATTCCTGTTTTCCATCGCGACGGGCCGGTCTGTTTCGATCCGTCGGGCGGCGTTTAGGTACCGAAGACGGTCCGTCGCAAAGCGATCCCCGTTTCCCGAAACGATGCCGACATTCCCGTCGATTTCCATGTCCCGCGATTGGGTATCGAGCCGCCCCTGATCGCCGTTCATCACGAAGGTCCGACCATCCTTCATCACCAGCCGGACCGTCACCTTCTCAAAGAGGGCCAGGTTCTCCTTCTTCAGATAACGCGCCGTATCGGCGGTGATCTCCCATTTCATGCCGGAATCACCGACCTCCGTATAACGGACATTTTTGATCTGCAGATCAACCTTGTCCGCCATGATCTTCAGAAGCGCCTTTTCCGGCGCCACCCGGAGGCCGATCACGAAAACCACGGCTATGGAGAGAATCACCGTCAGGATCGCGACGATGAGCGCCGTTTTTCTTTTTGTCTTCATCTCAAGGGGGACATGATGCTGCATCGTGTCCCCTTCATGATGCCGCATCGTGTCCCCCTTGACCTCCGCTGCCGGCCATCCTGCGTTCTTCCGCACCTATCTGAACTTCTACCATCCGCGCCCGCGGATGTAAAGGTCAAACGTCGTTCCTGGGGACATGATGCCGCATCGTGTCCCCTTCATGATGCCGCATCGTGTCCCCCATGGGCTCCCAATCTGTCCCCCATTTCATGCAAATTCATATCTCACGGCCACATCCGGCCAGCGGTTCTGCGCCTTGAGGATCACCTCGCACACCTCGCGAACAGCCCCCCGGCCTCCAGGATGATGCGTTACATAATCGACGATCTGCCGGGCCTCCAATACGGCGTCGGCCACGGCCACGGAAAACCCCGCCCGCCTCAGGAGCGGGATATCCACCACATCATCCCCGACACAGGCCGTCTCCTCCAGGGCGATTTGCCTCCGGTTGAGAATCTCTTCAAAGGCCTCAACCTTGTTCCAGATCCCCTGATGAACCTCGGTGATCCCCAGATCGGCGGCGCGGCGTTCAACCACCCGTGATTGCCTTCCGGTCAGCAGCGCCACGCCGATTCCGCATCTCATCAGGATTTTCAGGCCATGGCCGTCCTTCACATCGAACTGCTTGCTCTCTATCCCCGCATCGTCGATAACGATCCGGCCGTCGGTCAGAACCCCATCCACATCCAGGATCAGGAGCTTCACCCTGCGGATCTTGGTCAGAAGTCTCTCTTCGATCACCTCTTCAACCATATTACCCCTCATTTCAATTGGACAGATTCAGTCCTGTTTTGGTCGCACCGCCGCATCGATCTTCATGAGCGTCGCGAGAAGCTCCGGCAGGCTGTCCAGGGCCAGGGAATTGGGCCCGTCGCAGAGCGCACAGTCCGGGTTTGGATGAACTTCAACAAACAGACCATCGATCCCTGCCGCCACCGCCGCCCGTGCAAGACAGGGGACCATCCGGCGGTCTCCCGCCGAGGCCTTGCCAGCCCCGCCCGGGAGCTGGACGCTGTGCGTGGCGTCAAAAATGACCGGATATCCCGTCGCTCGCAGAATCGGGAAGGAACGGTAATCGACGACCAGGTTGTTGTAACCGAAGCTGACCCCCCGCTCGGTCAGCATGATGTTATGATTTCCGGCCGCCACGGATTTTTCGACGATATGGATGGCGTCCCACGGGGCAAGAAACTGCCCCTTCTTGATGTTCACCGCCTTCGCCCGGCGGGCGATCTCGACGATGAAGTCGGTCTGCCGGCAGAGAAAGGCCGGGACCTGCAGGACGTCGAGGACGGCCGCCGCCGGAGCGATCTCCTCAAAGCGGTGGACGTCGGAGAGAACGGGGATTGCGAACGCATCCCGGATCCTCTTCAGAATTTGAAGGCCCCGGGTCAAACCCGGTCCGCGGTAGGCGTCAAGGGAGGTCCGATTCGCCTTGTCGTAAGAGGCCTTGAAGATGAACGGGATGCCAAGCTTCCCCGTCATCTCCTTCAGATCACGGGCAATCTCCATGCTCTTTTCTTCATCCTCGATCACACAGGGACCGGCGATGAGCACAAGGGGAGCGCCCCCGCCGACCTCGAAACCACCGATGCTGATCTTCTCCATGCACACACTCCTTATGCAATTCATTGTTTCTGCCGCAAGATCCGAATCTTCATCTGGGGGATCTTCCTGGCCGCCGTCGCCGAATCGGGGTTCAGTTCATAGGCGGTCGTGTAGGCCTTCAGCGCCTCCTGAAAAAGCCCCTTCTTCTCATAGGCCGCTCCAAGATTCACGTAAACCTCGTCGTCCTCCGAATCAAATTTAAGCGACTTCAGGTAATATTCGATCTGCCGGTCCGGATCACCCTTGAGTCCGTATGCGTAAGCGACGCTCGCGTAGCCGGCTGCCTTCTTCGGGTTCAATGCGATCAGCTTCTTATAGATCCGGATGCCCTTGTCGTACTGTTTTTCCTTCATGTATGCGTCCGCGAGGGTGTTCAGGAGCTCGGTCGTCGGGTTCGCAGCGGCAAGCGTTTCATACATGGCGATCGATTCTTTTGTCTTTCCCGTCTGACTGTAGGAAAGGGCCAGACTCTGCCGGAGATGGGGATCCTTTGCGCCGTATCGGATAGCCTGCTCATAGTTTGCCGCGGACTGGGCGGGTTTCTTCAGCTCGGCGTAGGCAAAACCAAGACGGGTATAAATCACCGCTTTCCGGGGACTCATCTTCACCGCCTTCTCATAAAGAGGTACGGCCTCGCTGAAACGCCTCGCCTTGAAATGGAGATCGCCCAGCCTTTCCTGGGAATCAGAATCCTGGGGTTTCAATTCCAGGACTTTCTGGTATTCCCGAACCGCCTCCGGCTCCTTTTTCGCCTTTTCATAGGCGGTCGCCAGGTTAAAGTGAACCACCGGATCGCCCGGGTTCAGTTCGATCGCCTTTCGGTAATTCTCGATCTCTTCCCGGGTCAGCCCCTTGCTGCCGTAGGCCAGGCCGAGATTGGCATAGGCGGCGGCATTCTTCGGCTGTCTCTTCAGAACCTCCCGATGCCAGCGGATCGCATCGTCATAATGCCCCAGCTTCAACGTGACGCTTGCCAGGGCGACCGCCACATGATCGGCCTTCGGCACCGTTTCCAGCACCCGTTGATATTGTTCTGCGGCCTTTCCCAACTGGCCCGTCTTCTCATAAGCCTCCCCCAACTTGAACATGACCGCGGGATTGCCAGGTCGCGTCTTCAGAGAATCCTCATAAGCGGCGATCGCCTTTTTCCAATTCCCCAAATGTCCCCAAGCCAGGGCCATATCGGCCAGTGCGGCATCATCCTTCGGATTGGCTTTGACAGCCTGCACGGTGATCCGGATGGCCTCCTCGTACTGTCCGCTTTTCAGATAGCACTTGGCCAGCTCGGACAGGACCGCCGTATCATTCGGCTTCAGCGCAAGAATCTCCTGATACTGTGCAATCGCATCCCCCGTCATGCCGGCATGGAGATAGATGGAGGCGAGCATCCGGCGCACATTCGTATCTTCCCGGTTCAGGGCGATCGCCCGTTTGAGGTATTCGATCTGGACCTTCTGATTTCCGGAGCTCCGGGCATAGCGCAGCCAGTCCTGGGGGGTGATCTGTATCCGGATCGGAATGGCCGCAATCGGTTCTCCCCGATAGGTAATCCGCAGCGCGTAATCGCCCGCTCTGTTTTCCCCGACGCCGCCCCGGCCGGTCAGGACCGCCCTGTCAACCAGGTCGATCCCCTTGAGAAGCTTGCGAAAAACGTCCTTCCCCCCGATCCCTTCGATATCCACGGCGACGCCGCCGCCGAAGAGGACATCCGTTGAAATCTCTTTGATCACAAATTCGTCCCGGTAGAAAACCTCAAAGATATCGCTTGCGGTCAGGCGGTAATCCTTCCCGTTCTTTTCCAGGACAAGCGAGTAGAAATGGGGTTTCCGGTCGAGGACGATAAAGGAAAAGGCATTCTGAACGCGGTTCCATCCTGCGGCGATCGCCCGCACCTTTTCCGGATAAAGAAAAACGGCCGTTAGGCTGACCGCCGTGAGGATCACGAGGATCAGAAGAACGACCCCGATCCTCGCCGATTTTCGTCCCTTCCTTCCAGATCCCGATGCCATACCAGACTTGTATTCCATGAATTCCAACCTCTCGGCCACCGCTGACCTTCTTGCTTTTTATCGCCCGGGGATGCCGTCATCCCCGGGGATGATACTTCCGATGAATCTCCTTGAGACGTTCCCTGGTCACGTGCGTGTAGATCTGGGTCGTGGAGATGTCGGCATGACCCAGCATGATCTGCACGGAACGCAGATCGGCCCCCCCCTCCAACAGGTGTGAGGCAAAGGAATGCCGGAAGGTGTGGGGATGAATCGCCTTGCCCAGACCTGCCTTTGCAGCATACTTCTTCACGATCTTCCAGAATCCCTGCCGGGTCAACCCTTTTCCCGAGCGATTCAGAAACAACCGATCACACTCGCGCCCCTTGAGAAGAAGCGGCCTTGCCCCTTCCTGGTACCGCTTGACCCGCTCGTATGCGGTCTGACCCACGGGGACAATCCGTTCCTTCTCCCCCTTCCCCATGGCGACCAGATACCCCACCTGCCAGTTGATGCTGTTTACGGTAAGCCCGATCAGTTCCGACACGCGGATTCCGGTCGCATACACGAGTTCGAGCATGGCGGAATCCCGGATGTCCGCCGGCGTCTCCGTACCGGGTTGCGCCAACAGCAGGGCCATCTCTTCACGACTTAGAACGTCGGGAAGTCGGGTCCAAACCTTGGCCAGTACGATATGGGCCATGGGGGTATGGTCCACCTTCTTCTCCCGGAGCAGATATCGATAAAACCCCCGAATGGCCGCCAACGCACGGTTCACCGAATTGGCCGCCAGACCGTCGCCGTGCAGAGACGCCAGGTAGGCGATTACATCCTCCGTCCCGATCCCGCCGATCTCCCGGACCCCGCGTTCTTCGACAAACCCCGCATACCGGTTCAGATCCCGGCTGTACCCGTCAATCGTGTTGGGGGAGGCCCCCTTTTCGACCGCCATGAAATTCAGATACTCGTCGATCAGATGATGCATGTTTTTTTTTAACGTAAATGGCGGGGAGAAGCAAAGACTTTTTGAAATGCCAGTTTCTTGAGGAGAATCGGAAAACAGACTACAGCAACCCTTTCGTCCGCAAGAGCGGCCCGGCATCGACCATCAGTTTTTCCATTCCGAGAGCGGTGGACGGCGCCCCCAGGGCGATGCCGACCAGTTGGGTCAGGTAGATGACAGGCATCGCGTAGGGTGCGCCTGACGAGTTGGTCAGCCCCTTCTGCCGGATGTCCAGGTTGGACTGGCACAGAGGGCAAACGACGGCAATGCAGTCTGCAGAAGCCCGCGCCGCGCTTTCGAGTATCTCGCCCAAGAGCCGCTGTGTTATATCCGGCCTCGTGATGGAGAGGCCTGCCCCGCAGCATTCCACCTTGTGTGTCCACTCAACCGTTTGCCCACCCAGCGCCTCGATGATCTGTTCCATCAGGCTGGGTTGTTCCAGATCGTCGGCCGCTGCCGGGAAAAACCGGGTCAGACAACCGTAATAGGAGGCGATCTTAACCCCTGCGAGCGGTTTTTTTACCATCGTCTGCAGGCCGCCCAACGTTATCCGGTCACGGAGGAAGTCAAGCAGGTGGTATATTTTCAGCCCCCCCTCGTGGGTATAACCGGTGACATCGGCGAGACGTTGTCGGACAAGGGCGTCCTTTGCGCAGGCTTCCTCCGTATGGCTGATACTGTAGAGACAGGAGGGGCAGGGGATGAGAAGCTCCTTGATGCCGTGCGTCATCGCTTTTTGGATATTCTTGTAGGGCAGCAGGTGGGAGAGTTCCTGGTGTTGATTACAACGCTCTTTTGAGTCTTTCTCGAGGTTCTATTCTGACTGAAGTGGTCCTGTTTTGGGGTCTGTTTCTCGAAAGCATTTTTCTGTTTTAGGCGATTTTTATCACAG
>Ga0210056_1001550_pt1 | contig 19923 bp, 17 predicted proteins | sample CryGeyCG2014_080_2_FD_183965 | JGI IMG/M metagenome (GOLD analysis project Ga0210056, IMG submission 183965) | Groundwater microbial communities from aquifer - Crystal Geyser CG07_land_8/20/14_0.80 (SPAdes) (version 2) | ecosystem: Environmental > Aquatic > Deep subsurface > Groundwater | place... | reverse complement strand
TTTCCGTCTCGTTCAAGAAAGGATTAAAATTATCAAAACTTTTCTCGCGGAAGAAAAGCATCCCTCCAACATCTTTGTTGAGGTCAGTCAACTTCTCCCTTTTGATATTTTTCTAACAGGAATGGGGGTGGAGGAAGGAAAACTCACTTTGAAGGGATATTTTCTGTCCGAAAAAAGTCTAAAAGTATTTTTATCTGGCCTTGTTTCTAGCTCTCTTTTGGACGAGGTAAGTCTCGATAATGTTTCTTCGCGAAAAGATAATCCCTCAGCAGTTAATTTTAGTATCAGTGCCGTTATTAAAAAATGAACATTGAAACAAAAGAAGGATACCAACAGAATCGCCGCTATTTTGTCAGGCTACCAAGGATTCCTCGCACCGTCCAAGCCCGTTCTTTTGTTTGGCTCTCTGTCACAATTTTTACGATCTCTTTTTTCTTAATCGTCGCTATTAGACCGACACTGGTAACGATTGCCAAACTTAATAAAGAAATTAAAGACAAAACCGAGGCCAACAAACAATTACAAAAAAAGATTAACACCCTCATCACTGCTCAAGAAATATATGCCAGGAACAGCGATAATCTAACCTTGCTAGACGAAGCCTTTCCTGAAAAAAGTGAATTTCCACGTCTGGCTTATTTTTTCGAACAAGTAGCGACTACTTCGGGTGTCACCCTTAAATCTTTGAACTTTGAAAGAATTGGCGGAGTAACTCCAAAAGAGCAAGGTACCTCTTTATTATCCAGCCTACCATTAAACTTCTCTATTGCCGCCAGCGGTGATTATCTGAAACTAAAAGATCTCCTTAAAGAGTTAGAGTCTTCAAGAAGAATCCTCAAAATAACAGAATCTACCTTTAATAGGGTGAAAAAAGGTGAGGAGTTTGAACTACAACTTTCTATTTCAGGACAAGCTTCGTTCGGAAAAGGAGTTAAAATTAATAATTAGCACCTAAAAATGAAGAGAAATATTAGTCAAGAAATCCTGATTATTGCCGCCCTTACCCTAACTATCGCCACTCTTTGGATTTATCTCTCTGTCCATCGAGCATTAAACAAGGGAGAGTACCCAGTCTTAAGTCCGCAACAAACAAAAATTTTAAACCCCACCCTCGATGAGAGTGTTTTCGAAGAATTGAAAAAGAGAAAAATTTGAACAATGAAAGTAAATCTTCAATCTAAAAGACTGCCGTCTCTCCTTGGTCTTTTCATTCTTTTAATAGTGCTGGCGGGGGGAGTTCTGCTCATCCAGAAAATAAGAGCGCTTAACATCAAAGCAGCTTCGGAGACTTCGCCAAGTCAAGTCAGAATCACCAATGTTGGCAGCTACTCTTTTACTGTTTCTTGGATAACGCAAAACAAAAATACCGGACTTTTAGAATTTGGCGACAGCGCCGGGCTTGGGCAGTCTCAAAAAGATATTAGAGACAAGCAGCGCGCAGCGTCTGAAAAGTATCAAACACACTATGTTGTGGTCGATGGCCTAAAACCAGAAACAAAATATTATTTCAAAATTGTCTCTTCTGGGGCAAAATACGGTAACTCGGATAAACCATTTGAAGTAACTACCGGGCCCCAAAAAGTTCCTAACGACAACGATCTTGCCCAAGGAAAGATTTTAACCCCCGATGGGAATCCCGCCAGTGGAGCAATTGTCTATCTTTCCATTGCTAACGCCATCGCTCAATCTGCTCTCACAGATAGCGAAGGCAACTGGATGATTCCTCTCTCCACCGCGAGATCCCTTGATTTACAAAACTTTTCTAATTATGACCGGAATGCCCAGGTGGAAGAAATCTTTGTCCAAGGAGACTCTGAGACTGCCAGTGCTACTTTGACGACCGGAAATGATAACCCCGCCCCCGATATAACTCTTGGACAAACTTATAACTTCCTCGGGCAGTTACCACAGACTACCAGTACCCCTTCTCCAATCAAACAAACTTTCGCGAGCGATCTTTCTTCCTCAACTTCTTCTTCCAGCGGTTTTTCGACTATTGGCGAAGGCTCAGAATTAACAATTACCTTTCCCTCCGAAAATGAAGATGTAAATAGCTCTCTGCCAGAATTTTTGGGCACCGGGCCGAAAGGGACAAAACTTGATATTAAAATTGAATCCGAACAGGAAATTTCCTCTCAAATTACCACCGATCAAAAAGGGAAATGGAAATGGTCACCCAAGATACCACTTTCACCCGGAATCCACAAAATCACTGTCTTCTACACAGATAGCGCGGGATTCATTAAAGAAGCTACTCGATCTTTTAGTATACTGGCGACTGGAGCCAGCGATTTACCCTCATTTACTGCCACACCCTCTGGCCAAACAATAACCCCAACTCCACGCCTTTCCCCATCATCTACTCCCTCGCCAACAAAAATACCTTCAATTACCATTACCCCAACTCCGTCCATTAGCCTTTCTGCTTCGCCCTCCGCGACCATCTTGCCGACAGCGAGCCCCACTTTGCCATATAGAACAACCCTTCCCTCTACTGAAAGTGGCACTCCTCGTCCGGGAACTACTTTACCTACCAAATTCTTCTTCGGTGCCGGTCTGGTAACAATACTGATTGGGGCAGCGTTAATCCTTTTTTAATCACTTTTTAAATCAGCGCTATTTTACTCTTCTTTAAAAACTTGCCTTAAAAGATTAAAATTCAAGAATGAAAGTTGCGATTATTGGCGCGGGGATTTGCGGTTTAACCAGCGCTTATACACTCTCTAAAGAAGGTCACGACGTTTGTGTCTTTGAAAAAGAAAGCATTTTGGGCGGACTGGCGGGAAGTTTTAAAGAAGAAAACTGGCAATGGTCGCTGGAAAAATATTATCATCATTTTTTTTCCTCTGACACGGAGGCTTTCTCGCTCTTAAGGCAGTTAGGTCTTGAAAATAAACTTTTTTTTAAAACACCAAAGACTTCTATTTTTATCAAGGGGGGAATTTATGCCTTTGATACTCCAAAAGCAATTCTTTCTTTTCCACAATTAAATATCATTGATAAATTAAGGGTTGGTTTAGTTACAAGTTGGCTAAAAATCACTCCCTTTTGGCAACCATTGGAAAGAGTTACTGCCTGTCAATGGTTGAAAAAATATTATGGTAAAAAGGCATACCAAATGCTTTGGGAGCCGCTGCTTAAAGCAAAATTTGGCAAAAAATATGAAGAAATTCCCACCTCTTGGTTTTGGGCGCGGATCAAAAAAAGAACAAGTCGTTTGGGTTATCTTGAGGGAGGATTGCTAACTTTGGCAGAGAGCCTCGCCACCAAAATTAAAGAAAACAAAGGAAAAATAATTCTTGGTACCGAAGTTAGAAACTTAAATGATTTAAGTGATTTTGACAGAATTATTATAACCACCCCACCAGCAAGCTTTTTGAAAATTGTTCCCGATTTACCCGGAGAGTACAAAACAAAAATTCAGGGCTTAGAATCAGTTGGGGCAATAACTTTAATTCTTTACCTAAAAGAAAAATTTTTAAAGGATGATACTTATTGGCTAAATATTAATGAAGCGGGTTTCCCGTTCGTGGCCGTGGTTGAACATACGAATTTTATTGATCCACAATATTACGGAGGCAATCATCTCCTTTATGTTGGCGGTTATTATCCACCGGATCATCCTTTTTTCAAAATGACTAAGGAACAAATTTATCAAAAATTTTTACCCTATCTAAAAAAGATTAATCCCAACTTTAATTTTCAACTTTGCACCCCTCGAAGTCCTCGGGGCAGGCTTTTGAACTTGCCCACTTCTGGGAATTCCTTCGGAATGGAACTTTTCACTAACTTATACGCTCAACCGCTTATTCCTCTCAATTATTCAAAGGTACTTCCTTCTTTAATTACCCCCTTCCCAAATCTTTTTTTTGCGACGATGCACCATATCTATCCTTGGGACAGGGGAGTTAATTATGCTATTTCGTTAGGACGGAAAGTTGCCCATGAAATATCTCCTCAAAAAGATCAATAAGAAATTGTTAATCATTCTTTTTCTAGCTGTCTTGCTCCGTTTTGGCGGACTAAACTGGTGTTTGCCTCATACTCCACATCCAGACGAGTGGAACATGGCTGCCGCCGTCACGAGATTAAATTGGGAAAATAAACTAAATCCCCAATTTTTTGCCTACGGCCAATTTCCGCTTTATCTTACTTATTTCTCCGCCCGAATTTATAATTTTATCCCTTGGATAAACATTAAAGAAATCGATATCCAAGAAGCGGTTTTTTTTCTTCGTTTTTGGTCGGCCACTGCTGGAGTTGGCACTGTCTACCTTGTCTATCTTATTTCAAAAAGGATACTCACTACTCACTACTCACTACTTGCTTCCATACTCGCTGCCTTCACTCCTGGCCTAATCCAAATTGCTCATTTCGGCACAACCGAATCTCTTTTATCCTTCTTCTTTCTCTTAATAATTTATTTATCTTTTAAAATTCTAGAGAAAGCCAAGGCAAGAATTTTTGTCTTTTTGGGAATCGTCCTCGGATTATCTCTGGCCACAAAAATTAGTGCCTTAATTTTTACAATACCCATTCTCATGGTGATTATTTTTTTACTACAAAGGATTTTAATGAAACCGGGGAAAAGGACAAAAGGATCTTTTCTTTTGCTGTGCAACTCTCTCGTTGCTTTTGCCACTTCTCTAGTATTCACTCTAATCACCAGTCCATATCTATTATTGGCTTATCATGAGAGTAAGAGGACCCTTCTTTATGAAACCGCTGTTGCCGCGGGAAATACGCCAGTCTTTTACACCCGTCAGTTTATTAATACCACTCCAGTTCTCTTCCAACTGCAAAAAGTTTTTCCCTACGCTCTAGGCTGGCCAATTCTTATCCTAGGAACTCTAGGTATATTCTTATCTTTGTTTTTACTTATTAAACCAGATAAAAACAAAAAAACAACTTTAAATTTGTTTGCCTCTGGCAAAGAAATCTTCAGCAAAGCTGAACATTTTAAACTGCAATTTTTAACTTTAAACTTTGCACTTTTAACTTACTTCTTCTCCCAAGCTTTCTTGTTTTGCAAATGGACGCGCTTTATGGCTCCCATCTTCGCTTTCTTCCCTATTTTCGCTGCAATTCTCTTAAGTTACTTAGGTAACTTAAGGTACTTAAAATTTTTGCTCGTCGTTTCCTGTCTTCCGGGACTTATTTTTTCTTCTATTTATTTTCAGTCCGACATCCGTTTTGCCGCTTCAGACTGGATTTACCAAAATATTCCTTCCAACTCCCAAATTCTTTTCGACACCGGCAATGTAGTCGATATTCCAATATCGCCCCCCAACCACCCCAATACCCCCAACTTCCCTAACTATCGACTTACTTCCTTCGACTTCTACCATCTCGATGAAAATTACGAGCTTCTTCCTAAACTTCTAAATTATTTAGAAACTTCGGATTATATTATTATCCCCTCAAGAAGAATCTTTGCTAATCATCTTCGCCTTGCAGACAAATATCCTTTAACTGCCAAATATTATTCTCTTCTTTTTTCTGGTAAATTAGGGTTTACGGAAATAAAAACATTCGTCCCTCTTGCCTCAAAGGTCTTGGGTGATGAAAAAGCCGAGGAAACATTTACTGTTTTTGATCATCCAACAATTAGAATCTACCAAAAAGTTGTACCACTTGGGCAAAATGACTACGAAAACCTTTTCCAATATCAGTAAATTGATTCTGGGCGCCATCCTTTTATTGGGAGCGTTTTTTCGCCTATATGGTTTAAATTGGGACTCGGGCTTTCACCTTCACCCCGATGAAAGAATGTTGGTGATGGTTACCGAAAGAATTCATCTCCCAAAAGACATGAATGAAATCTTATCCCCCGAGAGCCCCCTTAATCCCAAGTTCTTTCCTTACGGCAGTTTCCCGATTTATCTTTTACGATTAGCGGCAAATTTAACCGCCCAAATCTCTCACAACTCACTTTTTGCCAACTACGCTTTGATGAATTTAGTAGGGAGAATTATTTCCGCCACATTTGACCTTGCCACCGTCGTCTTGATATTCAAGCTAGGGAGAAAAATTTTCTCTCCGACCATCGGACTTTTGGCTGGTGTATTTTATTCTTTTTGTACTTTCCCAATCCAACTTTCCCACTTTTTTGCCACAGATACATTCTTAACTTTCTTCATTACCTTAACCCTCTACCGGCTGATTATCTTTTATGAAATACCGTCATTAAAAAACGCTTTAATCTCTGGGGTTATTTTTGGTTTTGCCTTAGCTACTAAAGTATCCGCCACCGTTCTAATCGCCTCTGTTGGAACAGCGATTGCTATGGATTTATTTCTGGTCGTCGGCAGAAGAATCCGCCTGTTTCTGAAACACAAAAAAGTTTTTTACTCAACTGAAAAGAGAATCATTATTATTAAAAACAAATTCAATGCCTTGGTAAAATTCATTTGGACAAATGTTGGGTATTTTTTAGTTATCACTTTTATAACAATGGTAATTTTTATTGTCCTTGAACCATATGCTCTTATCGATTCCCAAACATTCTGGCAGCAGACGAGAGAACAACAAGCCATGACGAAAAACGCCTACGTTTTTCCTTACACACTGCAATATGTGGGAACAACACCATATCTCTACCAGATTAAAAATTTTATTCTTTGGGGAGCGGGGATTCCCCTTGGCACTGTTTCTGTCATTTCTATCCTTTATCTAATTTTCTATTTAATAAAAGAATTTCCCAAACCAGGGAATGAAGAACAAGAAGCGAAAATGTTAATTTTACTCTCGTTTTTCCTCGTCTATTTATTAGTTGTCGGCCGTTTTGCCGTCAAATTCATGCGTTACTTTCTTCCGCTTTATCCGATCTTTTTCCTCTTTGCCAGTTGGTTCTTACTTACCATCATCAACAAATTCCGTTTACTAAAAAAGGCGTTGATATTTTTTGTCTTACTCATGAGTGTTTGCTGGTCAATCGCCTTCCTTTCAATTTATTCAAAACCAAATACCAGAGTGACCGCCAGTAAATGGATTAACCAAAATATTCCACCGGGTTCATATTTAGCCCTTGAGCATTGGGATGATACTCTCCCTTTACTCGGTGGAGAGAAATACCATTTTTTAGAAATGCCTCTATACGAAAATGATAATTCCTTTTGGAAGTGGGAGAAAGTAAACGCAAATTTACAAAAAGCCGACTATATTATTCTCGCTTCAAATCGGCTCTATGTTCCCTTACAAAAATTAGCTGATTGCCAGAAATATAAGGTATGCTATCCAAAAACTGCCCAGTATTATCAAGATTTATTCTCAGGGAAGTTGGGTTTTGAAAAAGTAGCTGAGTTTACTTCCAATCCGTCCATTTTTAATTTGACTATCAATGATCAGTCGGCCGACGAAAGTTTTACGGTCTACGACCATCCGAAAATAATTATTTTTAAGAAAAATGAATAAATTTACTAAAAAAGAATTATTAATCTTTTTGTTCTTAATTATTTTGGGGGCTTTCTTAAGAATTTACAAACTTGATTCTTTCCCAGCTGGATTCCATGGCGACGAGGCTTGGACAGGAATCGAAGCCAGAAGAGTTCTTAAGGACGGATTTATTGGTTTCTGGTCTCCAGCCGCTCTCGGGCAAGCGACACTCCCTGTTTATTGGACGGCGAAAATCTATAAACTCTTGGGGGTATCGATTTTTACTACCCGTCTTTCTTTTGTTTTATTAAGTATTTTTTCAATACCTTTTTTCTATTTATTTATAAGAAAAATTCTTACCCCAAGAATTGCTGTTGTTGCTACTTTTTTCTTTGTTACAGACAGTGTTTCCTTAGCCCTTTCTAGGCGCGCTGATTACGTGGCGGCAAATATCTCATTTTTCCCCGCCATTTTTTTCTTATTCATGGCATACGAAACCGACAAAACTGTGTACTTTATAACTTCGGGGGTTCTCTTAGGACTCCTGAACCACAGCTATGCAGCCCTATGGGTCACTCCAATACTGTTTGTTTTTATTTGGGGATCTTTACTAATAACCCAGGGAAAAAAGCCATTTACACACTATATAAATAAATTCTTGATTCTGTTATTGTTCTATTTTATTGTCGCCTCCCCAATTCTCGCTTTTGCGATTGAAAACAAGGATAGTTTTTTTTCTCGGAGTCAAATGATCTCTATTTTTAGTGAACAAGGAATTAATCACGCAAGAACTTACTTGTCTAGCGGGATAGGTCCTTTTGGGATTTTACTACATAATCTTAAGGCAACCTTGTTGATGTTTAACTTTATTGGAGATCGTGACCCATGGAACACACTTTCTGAAGGTCCAATTCTTAATCCTATCATGGGAATTTTTTTCCTCGCAGGTTTTATTCTAGGTCTAAATAAATATCGGCATAAATTGGGAACGATTATTTTTCTTTATTTTCCTTTCTTTTTCTTTCTTTCTGGAAGCATTTTCACCATTGACGCTCCTAATATCAGAAGAAGCCAAATAAGTGCATACTTTACCTACATTTTTTGCGGCCTCGGAGCAGTATTCCTTTATAACCTTCTCTCTAAAAAAACATTTTTCTTTAAAAAAGTGTTTCGTTTAATTTTTTTCCTAATAATTCTTTTAACCGGTTTTCACCGAACTTGGATATACTTCTCAAAAATTTCTGTTGGGTGGACAACTAAAAATGTTCTTTGTTACCAATTAGTTAAAATAGCTGATTTTGTGAATACATTGCCCAAAGACACTTTCGTTTACTTTTATTCAAGCCGTTGGAAATATCGCTATGAAACTCTCAGGTTTCTATTGGCCGATTATCAAGGAGAAGACAAATCAAGAGAATTTGGTAAATATGATTTAATCGCCAGTACTAAAACTAACAATCTTGTCTACATTTTTCTCCCCGAATACAATAATGCTCTCGAGGCCGTAGAAAAACTATACCCTGAAGGGAGGAAACAAATCCACTATAATACCGATGGAACATTGCTCAAGGAATCTGATCGTGGTAAAAAACACATCTTTAAGTTAAAATTTAAAAAAGATCGCTATGTCAACCGTCATTATTAAAAAAACTTACCCACAAACTGTCATCTCTGATTATCAAAAACTACTAAAAGAAGCAGATTATAAAAAATTTCTTAAAAAGGATGCTCCTGTTGTTCTTAAATTAAATCTTTCCTGGACAAAATTTTATCCCGCCTGTTCGACACCGCCATGGGAACTTGAGGGAGTTGTTAAAACCTTGATCGAAGATGGATTTACGCCTTCACAAATTATCCCCGTAGAAAACAAAACCGTTGTCACTGATGTCCGTCAAGGAAGCATAAACAATGGTTGGCTTGGAGTCTTAAAAAAATATGGTCTTAAAATGAACTATCTAACCGATGTGCCCTATAAGGTCTATAAACCCAAAGCCAAATTACTGATACTTGACAAAATTTTTCCTGACGGTATTCAATTGCCGGAAATTATCTTTGGCGCCAATATGATGCATCTCCCTACTATGAAGATGCATGTTTTCACCACTACTACCGGGGCGATCAAGAATTATTTTGGGATGTTAAAAACAGTCAGGCATTTTGCTCACCGCCACATTCATGAAACAATCGTCGATCTTCTGACCATCCAAAAAGAAATTCATCCGGGAATTTTTAACGTCATGGATGGTACTTCTGTCGGCAAAGGATCTGGTCCTCGGGCGATGGAATGGGAAGAAAAAGATTATCTTCTTGCCTCTACCGACTGCGTCGCAATAGATGCCATTGCTGCTAAAATGATGGGTTTTAATCCACTTAGTATTTCCTATTTAAAATTAGCTCAAGAAAGAAAATTAGGAATAGCCGATCCTGACAAAATAGAAATTATCGGAGAAGATATTTCAAAAGTCAATTTCCATTACAAGAAAGCTGATACTTTTGCCTCAAGAGGGCAGAAACTGATTTATCACCACTCACCTCCTTGGTTGGAAAAACTGCTTTTACAAACACTCATCGCCCCATGGAGTTACTTGGCTTCAACAGCCTATCATGATTGGTATTGGTATAACTTTGTCGGCAAAAAAAGAATTGAAGCTTTTAGAAAAACTGGTTGGGGAAAACTCTTCGACCGATATTCTAGTTAATTGTTCGGCTGATTTCTTGTAATGCTTCGGCAAAACTATGACAATTTTGTATTCTCCCTTGATGATTTTCCTTGTGACTTCGATGTCCAGGAATCACCCAGTAAAGCTTAGTTTGCGTTTGGCAGAGAGCCGACAAAACCTCTAAATCATCATCAATAAAGAAGTCTATTTTTTCTTTATCGATGGCATCGACTTTGAAATCAATTGGAGAGCTGTCTCGTACATTGATAATAACCTTGTCAAAAAGAGAAAAAAGCTGATATTTTTTTAACCATTTCTCAGTAGAAGGCTCATTGAATCTAAAACGACTGGTGATTAAAAAGAAGTGATAACCTTTTTGGCGAAGCTCCTTCAGACTTTCTATCCCTTTTTTGTTGGGAACCCTAAACCAATTGATAACTTTCCAAGCAATCTGCTCAATCTCTGTTTGCGGGTAATAGTACGCCTTGGTATGAGCTTTTTTTAAAAGCTTTTCTTTCAACAACCTAACCTTCACCCAAAAGCCACTCAAGCTGTGCTTGGCAACCACTCCGTCAAGATCGCACCCAATTCGTATCCTTCTTTTCCGCCGCAACATTACCCGATTATATTCCTAAATTACTATAATTTGCAGCTCAATGAAGTAATTTTGGAATATACGAATACCCTAAAGAAACTTGTTTCGAGCTCTTCGAGAGACTGCAATTTCTAGTAAGATGAGTATATCCCAAACTACTATAGTTTGTTTCCGCTGTCTTGAAATAAGATCGCTCTTTTCTTAAAATGTCTCTATGTTTCCCGACCTTGGATTTGTTTTTACTTGGTGGCTTTTTATTTTTGGTATTGGTTTAATTTTCTTACCTTTAACCAAAAAAATTTTTGCCGACTTTTTTGATAAAGGTTATTTATTCTCCAAAGTACTGGGGCTACTCTTCTCTTCTTATCTGGTCTGGCTACTCGCCACGTTCAAAATCCTTCCTTTTTCTAGAGATACAATTTGGTTAGTTTTGGTTATAGGATTGATAGTCAACTTAATACTCTTGCGTAAAAAAATCTCACTTTTCCCTGGCCGGACAGGCACCTCTCACTCCCAACCTATTTTCCACTCCCCATCCCTATTCCTTATTTTTATTCTTGAAGAACTGATGTTTCTGGCAACTCTCGCCTTTTGGTCCTTTATTCGTGGTTTTCAACCAGACATTCAGGGCCTGGAAAAGTTTATGGATTTTGGCTTTGTTAATTCAATCTTGCGCAGTAAGTATTTTCCTCCCGCGGATATGTGGTTTGCTGGAAAATCCATTAATTACTATTATTACGGCCATTATGTGGCCGCTTTCTTAACTAAACTTACTGGTATTGATTCAGCGATTACTTACAATCTAATGATAGCGACTCTTTTTGCCTTTACTTTTTCTTTAACCTTTTCTTTAACCGGCAATCTTGTTTATTTTTGGAAAAAAAACGTAGTTTCAACTACCAAATCCAGCTTCCATCTTACATCTTCTATTTTCTGCCTCATTGTCACCGCTGGCCTTATTTCTGCACTACTCATCTCTCTCGGCGCCAATCTCCACCCCGCCTACTATAATTTCAAAATGGAAATTTTAAAAAAACCTTATTGCGACGGCTCTTTTTCTTACTGGTACCCCAATGCCACCCGCTATATCGGTTATTGCCCCGAGGTTGAAGACAAAACAATCCACGAATTTCCTTCCTATTCCTTTATTGTTTCCGATCTTCACGGCCACGTTTCCGACATACCATTTGTTCTGTTTTTTCTTGCCCTCTGTTTAAAGTTAATTTTGAGTTTTGCCTGCCCGCCGAAGCCTTGGCGTAGGCAGGAGCTTTGCGCTTTGAGTTTGCTAATGTCCTGGACATTAGCAGTAATGTTTATGACTAATCAGTGGGATTATCCGATCTATTTGATGGTTCTGGGGCTGGTTCTTCTTTGGAGTTTTTTTGAACGGCAGAACTACTCCCTCAGGGCTTTAGCAAGGACGGGTCTTTTGGGAATAGCGGTTGTTTTGTTGTCAGCCGCTTTTTTCCTTCCTTTCCAGCTTGGATTTGAACCAATTGCTAAAGGGATTGGCTTTGTCCGCGCCCACTCCCTGCCGCATCAACTACTAATCCTTTGGGGAGCGCCTTGGTTTTTTGGCTTGACCTTTTTGCTTTTTCTTTTTGGCAAACAGCTCAAGCCAAAACAGATTTTCAAAAAAACAAACATTATCAAATGGCTCTCTAAAATATTAGGAGTTGAAGTGGAACTAAAAACCGAAAAATCGCCACCCCTAATTACTAATTACCAATTACTAATTCCTGACGTATTTATTCTCGTCCTTTTCCTTGTCTCTACAATCCTAGTCATCATTCCTGAAATCATTTATGTCAAGGATATTTATATTCCTTCCTATCACCGTGCCAACACTATGTTCAAACTAACCTACCAATCTTTCATGATGTTTTCCATTTCCATCGGTTATATTTTTATCCGTGTCTTTACTTCACTTAAAAAGGGTTTTTCTAAGAAGATGTTTTTCGCCCTCGGTTTTACACTTCTCGCTTCGCTCATGGTTTACCCTCTCTACTCAATTAAGGGTTACTACGGCGACCTAGACACTAAAAACTACAAAGGACTTTATGGATTAAAATTTATCCAAAGACTTTACCCAGACGACTACCGGGCAATCATTTGGTTAAATAAACAAAGTTTGATACTTCGTAATAAAAATGTCTCAGACCAACCGCATATTCTTGAAGCGGTAGGGGACAGTTACACCGATTATGAAAGAATCTCCATGGCTACCGGGTTACCAACAATTGAAGGCTGGCTGGTTCACGAATGGCTCTGGCGAGGGAGCTTTGACGAACCCGGCAAAAGATCAAGCGAGGTACAAACAATTTATGAAGCAAGCGATGTTAATCAAACAAAACAGTTACTTAAAAAATACCGAGTGAAATATTTGTTAATTGGAGAAATGGAACGTCAAAAATATCCGAATATCAATGAAGAAAAGTTAAAAAAACTGGGCAAAAAGGTATTTGAATCGGGGAAAACCACAATATACGAATTACTTTAGAAGTTCACCAATAAAGGCCTGAACTTCCTGCCAATCTCCACTTTTAGGCACCAAGACCCATTGTTTGGAATAGTGACTTTTTGGATTTAGTAAAAGATTGCCGTTGAGAGCCGCCACTTTCATCTGATTCCAGTCAATTCTGGCAAGTAGCAGGGCAAGATTACCATACTCAAAGCGGTTAATATCAACAACTAAATATTCTTGAAAAACTTTAAACAGCCGGGAAACCTTGCTCGGATTAAAATAAACATTCCGCGTTAAAATTTTTTGTTTGAGAGCTAAGACTAATTGCTGTTGCCGAGCGCTCCGAGCAAAATCAGTCCCCTCTTCTCCCTCGGCATTACGACTTCTGATATATTTTAAAGCTGTTTTACCATCCATCTTTTGTGAACCTGCATCAAAATGGAGGTGCTCGTAGCGACATTTATATTCTTTATCACCATCACATAAATCGTTTTCTTTGCCGGCGATTGGATAGCGAAAATCATCGAAACTTCTCTGAACATTAATCATTACACCATCCAAGACATTAACTATTTCCCCAAAGCTTTCAAAATTCACCACCACCATATAATCAATTTCCTGCCCCAAAACTTCAGCAATTGTTTTCTTGGCCAGATCAAACCCCCCATAATGATAAGCAGTATTTATTTTGGCCTGAATCTCCTCAATCCAAAGATCCCGAGGAACCGAGAGAAGAACGGCTTTCTTGTTTTTTTGGTCAAGAGAAATAAAGATTATTGTATCAGTTAAGTCAGCATCGTTTGTTTCAAAACCGCGGATTCCCAAGATAAGAAAATTTATTCTTCCCTCTTGGTTCTTCAGTTCAGCAAAATAAGTTTTCTTGATAAAATAGCCAAACAAAAAACTTATCGAAAAGAGTAAAATCAAACTTGCCCCAAAAACTGTTTTCTTGACCATGATTGATATTTTAACAGAATTAAACTCACAACAGCAAAGAGCCACTACTTACGGCGATGGCCCGCTTTTAATTTTGGCGGGTGCGGGGAGCGGCAAGACCAGAGCTTTAACTTACCGGGCAGCCTATTTAATATTGGAAAAACACATTCCCGCAGAAAATATTCTACTTCTAACTTTTACCAACAAAGCTGCTGGTGAAATGAAAGAGCGCATCCAACGACTTATTGCTTCTCACCTTTCACCTTTCACCTTTCACCTCCCATACGCCGGTACTTTTCACTCCTTCTGTGCCAAGGTCTTGCGAGCAGACGGTGACCTTTTGGGAATTTCTCACAACTTTGTCATTTATGACGAAGCTGACCAAGCCGACGCTATTCGCGGAGTAATAAAAAAATTAGATCTCTCCATAAAGGAATACAAACCCCAATCAGTCTTAAACACAATTTCAGGGGCAAAAAATGAACTGCTTTCCGAGCTGGAATATCCTCAATATGCCCGCGGTATTTGGCAAAAAAATGTGGCCCAAATATACCTTGAATATCAAAGATTTTTACGTCAAAATCAGGCGGTTGACTTCGATGATTTAATTTTTAAAGTAATTGATCTTTTTAAAAAATTTCCTGAGGTTTTAGGCAAGTATCAAAATAAATATCGTTATCTCCTGGTTGATGAGTACCAAGATACCAATCACGCGCAATATGTTTTAACCAAATTATTAGCTTCCAGGTACAGAAATCTAACTGTCGTCGGAGACTGCAGTCAGTCAATTTACGGATGGAGGGGCGCTAACTTCCGCAATCTAATTAATCTTAAAAGCGATTTCCCTGCTCTAAAAATTATTAACCTTGAACAAAACTACCGTTCGACCAAAACCATCCTTGACGTTGCCTATTCGGTAATTTGCCACAATACAACTCATCCTATTCTGAAACTTTGGACCAAAAATGAGGAGGGAGAAAAAATTTATCTTTATGAGGCCAGTAGCGAGATCAACGAAGCAGAATTCATTGTTAATCAAATTAGCCGACACTTAGACCAATATCGCCTGTCTGACTTCGCGATTCTCTACCGAACCAATGCCCAATCAAGAGTTTTAGAAGAATTTTTTCTTCAGAGCGGAATTCCTTACGTTTTAGTAGGAGGAACAAGATTCTACCAAAGAAAGGAAGTTAAAGACGTTCTTGCGTATTTACGCTTAATCGCCAATCCTAAAGACACTGTTTCTCATGTCAGAATCGAAAAACTTGGGAAAGCTCGTTTAGAAAAATTCTTAAATTGGCAAGAAAGGAATTTATCCAAAAACAAACGACTCCTTACTCTTGATTTGTTTGATGAACTCCTAAAAGCCACTAATTACCTTGAATTATATGATCCGAAAGATGAGGAAGACCTTGCACGCTTGGAAAACATTAATGAACTGCGTTCAGTTGCTAATGAGTTCCCTGATTTAAACGACTTTTTGGAAAATGTTTCTTTAGTAGAACAAGAGTCATTACCAGACAAACCGGCTACAAACGGTGATAAAAAAGAGGCGGTTACTTTAATGACCCTACACGCAGCAAAAGGGCTAGAATTTCCGATTGTTTTTATTGTTGGGATGGAAGAAGGACTTTTTCCTCACTCCCGGAGTCTACTTAATCAAAGCGAACTTGAAGAAGAGAGAAGGCTTTGTTATGTAGGGATTACTCGTGCTAAGAAAAAATTATTCTTAACTTATGCCAGAAGAAGACTTTATTTCGGCCAGCATTCAGCTAATGAAGTTTCTCGATTTATTCAAGATATCCCCGAAGATTTAATTAAGATTGCCAATGAATTTTAACACCGCCAAAAATAGTGTCCCCAGTACACAAAGCGAACAAAGAACGAGCTCGATAAAAATAGCAACACGAAAAAAAGGAGAAAGGTCTGGCTTAAAGTAAAAGTTAGTAAAATTTTCGATGGGAAACCAACTCGCTTTCGCGGCTCTTTGCACTTTTCTGGCCATCAACATTATAATACCATAGATTAAGAATGATAAAAATAGTTGAAATTACCGAGAGTAAAGAAGTTTACAATAAACTCGCGACACATCCCTTACAATCTTGGGAATGGGGCGAATTTAAAAAATCCCAAGGACACAAGGTCCTACGGTTGGGTTTGTATGAAGGTAAAAATCTTAAGGAAGTTTTCCAATTTTCCTTTCACCCGCCTTTGCTTTCTCTAACAATCGGTTATCTCCCAAAAAGTATTTTGCCCAACAAAGAAGTTTTGGAAAAAATTAGAGAAATTTGTAAGGAAAACAGGGCAATATTTATTAAAATAGAACCCAACACAGAGCTTTCAAGCGGCAAAGTTTCCGAGTTTCAGAGGCTAGGATTGACAAAGGGCAAACCGCTTTTTACCAAATACACTTCCGTTATTGATCTAACCAAACCTGAAGAGGAAATTTTCAAAAACCTTAAATCAAAAACCCGTTACAATATTCGCTTAGCCCAAAAAAATGGGGTTAAAGTTCAAGAAGACAATTCAAATAAGGCTTTTGTGAAATATCTTAATTTAGTTTTAGAAACAACCAAGAGGCAAGGATTTTACGCTCATGATAAAAAATATCACAGAGACCAGTGGAAAATCTTAAGGCCTGCGGGAATCTCCCATTTACTAACCGCAACTTTTGAGGGCAAAACTCTTGCCTCTTTTTTACTTTTTAAATTTAATGATATTTTATATTATCCTTATGGCGCTTCAACTCGCGAACATAAGGAATTAATGGCGCCAACACTACTCATGTGGGAGGCGATTAAGTTCGGCAAAAGAATGGGTTGTAAAAGTTTTGATCTTTGGGGCGACATCGAACCCAACCCACCGGCCAACCATCCATATTTTGGTTTTCATCGCTTTAAAGAAGGCTTCTCGCCAAAACTTGTTGAATTTGTCGGAAGTTATGATCTAGTTATAAACCCAACCCTATACCAGATCTACCAATTGATTGATAAAATCCGGTGGGGAATACTTAGGTTAAAGAGCAAGTTAAGTTGAAAGTTCAAAGTGCAAAGTTCAAAGTTACAGTTATCAGTTAGAAGTTTCGAAAAAATAAGAACTACATAAACTTTGGACTTTTAGCTGTAACTTTTAATTTTTAACTTTGAATTTTGAACTAATGACCGATGTTCGTCAATCCCCAGAGTATGTCAAGTACATTGAGTCTATTGGTTGGCAGGTAGAAAAAATCAGCAAAGGGAATGTCTTCGTCAAAAAATTCCCATTGATCGGCTCTTTAATTAAGATTCAAAGAATTGACCCACCAATCCCTTTCGAAGAAATCGAAAATTTGGCCAAAAAACACCACGCTTTCCAAGTCATTGTCGAACCGTCTTTCCCCCAATCCCCCCAAACCCCTCAACCCCCTCTAGGATACCGTCTCCTTAAGTCTCCCTTCATTCCCACCAAAACTTTAACCCTCGATCTAAAGCGAACGGAAAAAGAAATTTTTGCCTCTTTTTCCAAAAACAAACGCCGCGACATTAGAATTGCCGAAAAAAATCATCTGGTAATCAAGGAGGGGAGTCCGCAGGATTTTGTTCGGCTCAAAAAAAAGACTTTATGGAAAAAAAGAATTCTCCCTCTTGGTACCGAAAGAGAAGTTTTGCCTCTAGTAAAAGCTTTCGGAGGTAAGTCAAAAATCCTTGTCGTTTACCCTTCTGAAGCCCGCCAATTCGGCGGGGCGAAGGAGGGCCTACCTCTCGCTGGTACATTATTACTATTTCATAACAAAACTGCCTACTACTGGCAAGCGGCGGCAACAAACACCGGAAAAAAGTTTATGGCGCCAACCCTTCTTCTTTGGGAAGCAATAAAACTGGCGAAGAAAAAAGGTTGCGAAGTATTTGATTTCGAAGGAGTTTATGATGAAAGATTTCCAAAAAATAAATCCTGGCTTGGTTTTACCCATTTCAAAAAAGGCTTCGGTGGAAAAGAAGTTTTTTATCCGGAACCCTCAGTCAAAAACAGACTACCCTTTTTGTAAAAATTTAATGACAAATCGATGCGATTCCCAACCGATTTTAGGCGGATGTCTCAGATCAAACCAACCAATCTCTTGATTTTCTTCTTCATCTGTCCTAAGTTTGGTCCCACTAACAGCCACTCTATAAAAGATACAAAAATGTCCAGGACTGCGGGGATCGTCTCCTGTCTGGAAAATCAAAAGAAGTTTTGATTTTTTAAGTCTTAATCCTGTTTCTTCTCTAATTTCTCTGGATAGTGTATCTTCCGGATGTTCGCCGAAATCAACAAATCCCGCCGGAAACATCCAGGTTCCTTTATAAGGATCTCTGTTTCTTCTCACCATTAACACCTTGCTGCCTTTAATAATAATTGCTTCAACCGAAGCGGCCACATGAGGATAATAAGTCCACTTGCACGAGCCACAAAATTTTCTCTCGTGTTCTTCTTCTATCCTAACTTCCAACTTTTTTCCGCAAAATGGGCAAAACTGATAGTTTGGCGGTTTAATTTTGAGCATTTAACTCCACGCTTCACAGATTAACTTAAATTCACAAAAATCACAATGTTTGCCTGCCTATTGATAGTTTTTAAGTGAAATTACTTTTATTCCTTTTACCAATTTCTGGTGCTTAGGATTATCGGTAACTAATGTTGCACCAATATCTTTAGCAAGAGTAACAAAAACTGCGTCGTAGTAAGTAATGTTTGACTTACACGCAATATCCAAAGACTCAGTAGCTTCTTTCTCGGATAGGGGAACAAACTCGATTGGTAAAAAATATAAAGTAGCAAGTGAAGTCTTGGCCAAGGAGTCGTCAAGGCCTTTATAAAGGAGAGCGTTCCCTACTTCATATTTCGCCAGTTCAGGAGCATATAAAGAAACCTTCTTTTTCTCACAATCTCTCAAAATCCTGTCTGCTTGATTTAAATATTTTTCATCTTGACTGTTGAGCCATTTGACTACAACCGAGGAATCGACCACTAATTTTCTTACTTTCCCCATTTTAGTGAGAAGATCGGTCTCTGAAAATAAATCGAGAGAGGTTCCCTCTTGCCCCTTTAAATGTCCTTGTCAATCTTATTTTTTCCCAAATTTCACCCCAATTAACAATTCCAGCACCTTCCTGGTAGGGAATAATTTTTACCTCCTTTTGCACCGAAGACAAAATCGCGACAATTGCTCCATCAGAAAGCCAGCTGCTCTTTTCTCTAATCTTTTTGGGAATGGTTAATTGCCCTCTTTGGCGAATAGTAGTTGTTGAAATCAAGTCTCCATTCATATTTTCAGAATATCAGAATTTCAGAAATATGTCAATAATCAACTCCATGCCTCGCAGATTAACTTAAATTCGCAAAAATCACAATGTTTGCCTGGGGTGGGGGAGAAGTCGCTTTTAGAAATGTCAACGGCTTTTTGTAATAATTCTTCCTTGACTGCCTCGAAATCTCCTCTTTTTCTAAAAGAAGAAATTTTTTCCTGATTGTCAAAGAAATAAAAGGAAATTTTTACTTCTTCGGGTTTGGGAATTTTTTCCAAAAGTCCCATATAAGTTAAGGTTCCGTCTACTGCTGCCATAGCATAAACAGTCATTTGCAAATCCTTTCCAACATCTTTTTTGGTCGGAGATTTACCTGTCTTATAGTCAATAATCTCAATCCCATATTCATCTTTGCCGCAGTCGCGTTTGACGCGATCTATACGATCAATCCGACCGCCTATTTTTAAATTTCCGTCAATCCTTATTGAGAAAACTTGTTCTAAACTTATAGGCAAACTTTTCGGATCATATGATTTATCAAAAAACTCACTTAGGATTTTCTCTCCTTCTTTTTTATACTTTTCTTCATGAGCTTTTGAAGGATACCCCAGCGAACTCCAATTTTCTGCC
>Ga0210056_1001547_pt1 | contig 19937 bp, 19 predicted proteins | sample CryGeyCG2014_080_2_FD_183965 | JGI IMG/M metagenome (GOLD analysis project Ga0210056, IMG submission 183965) | Groundwater microbial communities from aquifer - Crystal Geyser CG07_land_8/20/14_0.80 (SPAdes) (version 2) | ecosystem: Environmental > Aquatic > Deep subsurface > Groundwater | place... | reverse complement strand
CCGCCAGAATCAGTCAGCATCGGGCCGTTCCAACCGGTAAATTTCGCCAAGCCGCCAAATTTTTTAATCAACTTCTCGCCAGGCCGAAGATAGAGATGATAGGTGTTGCCAAGAATAAGCTCTGCGCCTAGCTCTTTAAGCTCCCACGGGGCAACTGATTTGACTGCACCAACGGTCCCCACCGGCATAAAAACCGGGGTACGTATGACACCGTGTGATGTCGTAATACGCCCAACCCGGACGCCAGAAATTAATTTTTTCTTCAGTATATATTTCATAATGTTTCAGGCCGGCTTTTCTAGCCGGCCTGTTTGTACTTCCTGCCGAAAAAGAAGATGAAGAAACCTTTGAGAAACTGAAAGAGGATGTATATACCAATCGATGCAATGACTGAGTAGATGCTCCAAAAAAACATCCAACCAATCGAATCTATCCAGCTGTGACGTCGTGTTTCCATGTTCTCTCTCCTTGATACATCAGTATATTCGAATTATAGCAAAAAAGACCCGATAAGTCGAGTCCTTTCGTCAAATTACAAGAAACAAGATACAAGTTTCCAAACAAATTCCAATGTCCAAATCTCAAATTCCAAATATTTGTATCTTCTAATTTGGTTATTGTTGCTTGTTTGTTTCTTGTATCTTGCTATCTTGGAACTTGATTTATTTCAATTCCACTGTTGCGCCTGCTTCTTCAAGTTTTTTCTTCGCTTCCTCGGCTTCCTCTTTCTTCGCCCCTTTTAGCAAATCTTTTGGCGCACCTTCAACCAGATCCTTCGCTTCCTTCAAGCCAAGATCCGGCTTGATCTCCCGAACAGCCTTGATCACCTGAATCTTTTTGTCACCGGAAGCGGCTAGAACAACATCATAAGATAATTTCTCTTCGACCTCAATAGCTCCACCAGTAGCAGCCCCACCAGCAGCAACAGCAACCGGGGCAGCAGCAGAAACACCGAATCGCTCTTCAAGATCCTTGACCAACTCTGAGAGTTCAAGAACTGAAAGATTTTCGATCTGCTCGATCAACTCTTTATATTTCCCCGACGGAGCGGGTTTTTTCCCGACGCTTTCGGCCGGGACTCCGACCTCCGACTTTTCTGTTGGAGCGTCGGAGCTCTCCACTTCAACCTCCTTTACTTCTTCTTTCGCCTCAGCCGCAACTTCTTTTGCCTCGATCGCATCTTCTTTAGCTTCCTCGGCCTCTTCCTTGGCCTCAACAGCTACATCTTTGGCAATCTCAGCTGTCTCTGATGCTTTTTCTACCTTTTCCCCTTTGGTTTCTTTTGTGTCATCTGGCATATAATCTCCTTCGCAAATTAATTAATAAAGTTATGAACTTTTTGAATCTCTATATTGTGCTAAAATACTTGCCAATCCTCTCAAATTTCCGGCCAGCACATTTACCATTCCAGAAATTGGTGCGGCAATACTGCCAACTAATTTAGCATATGATTCTTCGCGGCTTGGAAGTAGCGCTAGCGAATTTATAGTTGTAACCGGCACAAACTCTTTTTCAATAATACCGCCAAGAATTTCCAACTTTTCGTGCTCTCTTGAATAATTTTTGATTTCTTTTGCCGGCGTGACTTCATCATCGGAAAATGCAATGGCCAACGGTTTGGTCAGAATTTCATTTTCAATTGCAATATCAGAATTCTTTAGAGCGATTTTTGCCAAAGTATTCTTAATCACACCAAATTTTATGCCTTTTTGCTCCAGTAAGTTGCGAAGTTCTTCCATCTCAAAAACCGAAAGTCCCCGATAATCAACAATTACCGCCTTTTTTGCCTTGAAATTCTGATCTAATTCTTGAAGCATCGCTTCTTTTTGTGCTCGTGTTTTGGCCATTTTATTCCTTCATCGTAAGCTCCATGAATGGATGACTAATATTCTAATGGCTAATAACGAATTGGACGAATTAGTATTATTAGTTATTTGTTATTCGATTATTCGTTATCCGTTCTTGTCCGCGTTTTTATAAAAAACGCCGGCGCTTCCGCCGACCAAACAAGAAAAATATATTTGTCACAATTTTTCCTGCGCCGGACTTATTTTTCTGCCGACGGTCTTTGGAAGTATTTTCACTATAGCAAAGCTTATTTTACTTGTCAACAATCTGATGCTTGCCCCGCACCGAACTTGTTCTGGTGCTGGGGTCAACTATTTTGGCAATTCCAATTTTACACTTGGACCCATAGTGGAGGCCAAATAGAGCGCGCTAACTTTATTTTTCGGCAGAATTTTTAGAAATGTCTGCAAATTCTCCTTGATCTTTTCCTTGCCAAATGACACTTTGGCAATCCCCAAATGAATATTTTTCTGGTCGTCTTGTTTATATTCGATCTTGCCGGATTTGATTTCCTCTAGAACTTTTTTGATATCTTCTACAACCGTGCCGGATTTTGGCGATGGCATCAGCCCCTTTGGTCCAAGAATTCTAGCTACAGCCGCCAGTTTTGGCATAACCGACGGAGTCGCGATCAAAATATCAAAATCTAATTTATTTGTTTTAATTTTTGCAATGATGTCGTCAACATTTGCATCACTAATTTCGACAACTTTTTTTTCTTTTGGCGCACCCGCAGGCAATACTATCATGCCGCGGATACCGCCAACTGCCAATCGAGCGTGGATTTCAACAGTAGCATCAAATTTTGTAATAGAAGTCTCGAGAACTTTATCAATTGCCTCATCAATAGTATATATATTACTCTTCTCTATTTTTGCCAGAGCAGCAAGATATTTTTTGCTATGTTTTGGCTTTAGCGATTTTCTTTCAGGTTTCTTCCCTGCCTTGCCGGCAGGCAGGTCTTTTTTTTCTTTTTTCTTTCCCTTTTCTACTTCTTCGTCGGCTTCTTTGATTTCTTCTTTCAGTTCTTTCTTTGCTTCCTCAACTCTCCCGACGCTTGCGGTCGGGACTTTTTCCTCTTCTAAATGTTTTTTTGCCTCCTGAATTTGTTTCTTGACGACGCTTTCATCAATAATCTCATCTGAAACCATTTCCTTTACTCGTTGTGCCATATTCTCCTTTCAGTCGTAAATCCTAAATTCTAATTTCTAAATCCTAAACATTTTGAATTTTGAGCATTTGAATTTTGAAATTATTTAGAATTTAGAGTTTAGTGTTTAGAGTTTAAACCTCAAACGTTGTTGCGGTTAATTCTTTTTTGCCTGTCAAACAATCAACAATTATATCAACTACCTTGGTAATCATCTTTTCAATCACTGGCTTCTCACGTGAGCTAAATTTTCCCAAAACAAAAACCTTTGCTTCTGGTCTCTCGTACGGATGCTCGATCTGCGCAGTGCCAATTTTATGATCAGCGATGCCAATTCGAAGCCGAGCGATCTGATTGGAGCCGAGTGCTTTGACAATGCTCTCTAGCCCTTTCTGACCACCGCTAGATCCAGATAATCGGATACGCGACATTCCGAGGGGCAAATCTAAATCATCACAAATTACTAGTAAATCATCAATGTCAGCCTTGTAGAATTTGACGATTTGACTTACAGCCTTGCCAGAAAGGTTCATAAAACTTCGCGGTTTCACAAATATATATTTATCTCCGGCAATTTGAGTTTCAGCAATTTCGGCTTGGAATTTTTTATTCAGCTTAAAAATTAGTTCCCTACCAATGGTATTTACCCTCGGATGCTTGATTAACATATTCAAAAAATCAAACCCAACATTATGCCGAGTGCCTTCATATTCTTTCCCTGGATTGCCTAGGCCGATAATAATTTTCATAGTTACATTCCCGGTAGTCCCATACCGCCCATTACATCTTTCATTTTTTCCGCTGCGAGTGCCTGTGAACGCGAAATCGCTTGGGAAATAGTATTCTGCAATTGTTTTTCTAATTCCTGTTTATTCTCAGGTCTTAGCGCTTCCTCGGACAGCGTTAATTCTGTCAAATGTTGCTCACCATTAAAAACCACGGTCACCCAACCATCATTGCTGCGAGCTTCAATCTCAGTATCTTTCAGCTCTTTCTGAATCTCACGAGCTTGCTTTTGTAATTTATAAAGATCCTTAATCTTGCCAAAATCAACCATGCTATTCCTTTATCCCAAGCGAAGTCGAGGGGTTTATCGTCTAAAAAAGTTTGTTAAGGCAAATATTATTATACTCAAGATTGCGCCTAAAATCAAGAGATTCATCGCTGTGAAAAGAAGCAAATTTAGTGAATCCATCGGCAGGAGTATGTGAGTATATTTGGATACAATTAAAAATGCGGTAATTAAAACTGCCAGTGGTAAAAAGGCACTTAGCAAATCTTGGCGACTAGGCAGCATGGTGACGGAAACTGAAATTGTAAAGTAAAGCAAAAGCCAATTCTTCCAGGAAAAATGAGCTAGGTTTTTAATAATCGCCACGTTGCCTTTGATAATTGCTTTGACGCCAAATCCGTATTTGAAAACATTGAGTTCTGCTGTGCTTAAGTAGCGGGAAATGATATATATTATTACAATGCCAGCAATAAGCGGGGCGAGCGAAATAATCACTGAACCCAAAATTGGAATTTTTGATTTTGTATGCCTAACATGGCCACCTTCACGAGCAAAAACCGACATCGAAGTCACTTTGGCTCCGGTAAATATGCAGGCAAAGCCATGAGCCAATTCATGAACAATGACCCCTGGAGCCAAAAAATAACGATATTTTGGGCCAAAGACGCTCTGTGATAAATAAAAATCAATCACATAAGAGAGCACAATGACCGCGGCTAGCAGAGCCAATATTATTTTATAATGTAAAAAAACCTCCGCGCTGAAAGGAATCTTTAGATATCTCAGATAATAAAGAAGATGCTCCATTGTTACTGAATAACTTTATACCTTTTACTTTAACTGCCAACTTGTTTAATTTCCGCCTCGATAAGTTCATTCAAATCGCCCGAAAGCACTGCATCAGGATTTTTAGATTCAAAACCCGTCCGGTGATCTTTGACTTGTTTATATGGATGCAAAACATATGAACGAATTTGGCTACCCCATTCTGGCTCAGCCGACTGGCCGCGAAGTTCAGCAATTTTCTCTTTGTGTTGATCTTCAAGCATCTTTGCTAGCCGCGCTTGCAAAACCGCCGTAGCTGACGTTTTATTTTGTAATTGTGAACGTTCGTTTTGACAAGTTGCTTGAATTCCGGTTGGTATATGCGTTATCCTGACCGCCGAATCCGTAGTATTTACTGATTGACCACCATGGCCACCAGCATGGAAAGTTTCAGTTTTTAGATCAGACTCAGAGATGGCGATTTCTTCGCTCTTTTCAATCTTCGGCGTCACCTCAACCAAAGAAAATGAGGTTTGGCGTAGGGCTTTAGCATTGAATGGCGATTGGCGAACCAAACGGTGCACCCCAGATTCTTTCTTTAATTTGCCATAGGCATATGGGCCATCAATTTCTAAAGTTGCTGATTTGATGCCAGCAATAGCGCCAGATGATCTGGCCAAAATTTTTGTCATGTAATTGTTATTCTCTGCCCAGCGTATATACATCCGAAGAAGCATCTCCGTCCAATCTTGAGCATCATCACCACCGGCACCGGCATAAAAATTCAAAATTGCCGAATGGTCGTCGTATTTAGCGGAAAAATAAGTATATATTTCCAGTTTTTTGATTTCATCTTCAATCGCCTTGAGATCTTCGCTCCCGGCCATTTCCGATAATTCTTCTAATCCTTCAAATTTTTCTACTTCAGTTTTTAGATTTTTTAATTCTTTCGTTTTTTCGTTTGCTCCCTCTCGATCACTCCAAAAATCAGGCGACTTCATTCCCTCCTCAATTTCCTTTATCTTCGCCTGTTTCTCTTCGATTTTGAGAACACCCTTCAGTTCTACTAATTTTTCCTTAACATCCATACCTAAATCGTAGCAGAAATCATCTTTCTTGACCATAAAGAAAATTCCCCCGATATATATCGGGGGAATTTTCTTTATGCTAACAGGGCAAAATTAGATAAATTTTGCTACCCTATAAGCCAAGGCTAGAAGACCAAATGCAGCAACTGCAGCAATAACTACGGTGTCAGCACCTGTTCTTGGAAGTGGAATTGGTGTAACCGATACGGGGATCACCGGAGCTTTGAAAGTAGTTTTGGCGGTATCAGAAATGGTTGCACCATTATCAGTCAAATTGGCAGTATTTGTCAGTTCTGTGCCAGAAGCGATACCGGCATCAGTAATAACTTTAAACTTGATATAACCGGAATCACCTGCGGCAATCGTATCAAGTGTGACACCGCCGGCGACGATTCCGTCAGGCAGAGTGTGCTCCATTGCCTCATTAACCGAAATTATTGTCGTCCCTGATATATACTGCATATTGGTTGGCAAAATATCAGAAAACTTAACTTGATCAGCTGGACCATTGCCGGTGTTAGAAAATCTAATGATATATTCCAATGTATCGCCAGCGATAGCTTGATTGAAATCAACAAAATTCAATTCGTTCACGGTAAAATCTCTAACTAGTTTTTCAATATGCAGAATTGGTGGAGTTGGCGGTGGAGTTGGCCGCGACAAAACAACAATAACCTCATCACCATATTTGTTGTACATCTGCATATCATAGCTGTAACCATTTGGCGGGGTGTTTGGAATTGGATCTTTGACTTTGACCGTAAAAGTTCTGGTAACGCTCTCACCTGCACCAATAGTAACCGCAGGATATTGTACTAGCCTGGCATCATTACCAGTTGTTCCATCAACGACGTTTCCGCCAGCGGAAATTGCCGTCACATCAGCATATTCAAGAATATCAGCAATTCCATCTTGGATCTGGTAATTTTCGGCTGCGGCGGAACCAGTATTTTCTGTCAGTAAGGTATATTCTATGCTTTCGCCAGCTAATACATCAAAAGCCAAAACGGTTCTGCCGCCGATAACTCGCGGAGAAGCAACTTGCCCACTGGTTAGATTTTTAGCATTTTTGTTCGGAACAATTACTGGAGTTTCGGTCGGAACCAGATTTACTTTAGCATTATCGGAATCCGAAAGTGCGCCAGAAGTAATTTCAGCATTATTTACAACTTGTTTCGACTCTGAAATTGTTGATGGAGCTTTAGCTCTAAAAGTAAGCATATCCCTTTTATTTGCTCCAATTTGAAGATCACCCATATTCCAACCAGTGCCAAAAATCTGGTTGGCAACATCATCAGGCAGCAACTCAGCTGTCCCTGAACCGTCTCGGAAAATCTTCATCGAGCCGGAGACAAAAGAGAGCTCTGCCGGTAAAGTATCTTTGATATTAACATTCTCGGCAATTTCTGTGCCGGTATTAATTGCGACAATCTTAAACTCAACTCTGTTATTAGCAGAGGCATTAGTTTCATCAGAATAATCTGGGTCTCCAGCAGTGATGTTTTTTACTGTTTTATCAACGGTAAACGCCGGAGCAGTCGTAACTCGACTTCTGAAATCAAAAGTTAAAAACCCAGCATACTGCCAACAGCCGTTGATATTTCCAAGATTTACACCTTCTGGGGTAATAATTTTATCACCGCTTTGACCAAATGGCAAAACAACCGGAGTGTCAGGATTATTTTGCTGGTCGGGATACCACTTAACCGAGCCGGAAACAAATTCAATGTTGGCGTCTTGATTCAAATTAGCGGTCAAGTCCGAAAGTCCGATAACCTGGCCGTCAACAATAGTATCTGTTACTGCTTCGGCATTATCAGCGGAAATTTGCGCTGAGAGAGTGGCAGATTTATTGACGGTTGTGGCCGGAATAGTGACTTTAATTTTGGTATTTTCGGCAACCGTCCCTTCGACGCCATTATGATAATAGATAATACCAGTGAAGATATCGCCGGCATTACCTGATGCCGGATCTTTCCAAACCGTTTCGCCGGCGGTTTTATCTTCGCCGCGAAAAAGTTCGTAATCACCAGAGAGGAAATTAAATCTCGGAGAGGTAGCTGAAAGTTTAGTGAAGGCAAATACGCCTTGAGAGACAATTGCCGCCAGCGCTAAAACACCAAGTATATACTTAGTCTTTGGGCGCAATTTTTTAAAGAAATTGATTATTCTTTTCATTGCTAAAACCGATTAATAATAGTTTCTCGGAGGAAAAATTAGTTGGTCGGAGCAATCGGGGCAGTAACATTAACAATCGTTGTAGCAATATCGGAAACTGCGGTAACGCTAGTTGCCCAGACATAGCCGGTATTGGTCAAAGTGTAACCACCAACTGGCGGACAACCATAGATTTTACCACGAAGAGTAATGACTTTTTGCGCACCAGGAGCCATATTTCCGATCAAAAGTCCATTCTGGGTGATAATATGGTCAGCAACTACCGTGCCATCAACTTTAGTTGAGCCGGGAATATAGCTGACATAAACCGGCAGAACATCGCGGACGCGGACGCTGTTGGCATAAATGTTACCAGTATTACGAATTATGATTCGATAAGCAATTTCATCACCAAGATTGGCAGTATTTTCTTCTACCCAGCTTGTACCATTGGAAACCTTTTTGTCAATAACCATTCCGCGCGCTGCGGTAACAATAACCTTAGCTTGATCTTGGTCTTTCTCTACACCAGCTTGAAATACTTTAGCCGTGTTAATTAACTCCCAAGAACCGGCAGGAATACTCATGTTGACCGTAGCTCTGTAAGAAACAAATATTGCATTGTCTTGACCAGGCTCGAGGTCAGGCAAATTTACACCGGTTGTAAATAATGTGTTGGGCAATTGATGAGGATCACCATGAAGGGTATAGTAGGTAGTTCCTGCTTCATAAGTCATATACTGCGGCAAAATATCTTTAACTGAAATCTGTCCGGCAGTAATATTACCATCATTTCTTATACCCAAAAGATAAGCGGCGCTATCACCCGGATTAGCAGTGATTTCATCATGCCACTGCGATTCACCAGGATGAGCGACTTTCTTATCCATGACTAAATTGGACTCGCCATAAATATCAGCTAAGAATGTAACATAGCCAGCGTACTGCCAGCAACCGTTAATGTCGCCGATATTTACACCGGAGTTAGTAGTAATTCCATCAGCAATAGCAACACCGGTTGTTGAACCGTTAGCAAATAATTTTGTTGAACCGGAAACATACTGGATTCTGGCATTGGTCGGAACATTAATAGTACCGCCGGAAAGTCCGACAATTTGGCCGTCAACAACTGTATCGGTGATATAAGCGGTTTTATCAGACCAGAGATAACTTGTAGCTTTTAGCTGTGTGCTTTGATCAATCGGCAGATCAACCCGAACTCGGGTGTTGTGAGCGACAGTGTCAACCATACCATTGTGGTAGTAAAGCAAAAATGCTACACGATTACCAATATTGGCATTGATCGGGTCAGCCCAATTTGAGTCGGTAACTTTTGCCGCTCGAAGCATTTCTGCGTCACCAGGCAAAAAGTTGAATCTTGGTGTGCCGGTTGCGTTGGCAATTTTATTTGTCTGCAAGCCCGTAACTCCGGCAACAACTGTTGCACAAACTGCCACAGTTGCTAGAATTTTCTTTTTGTTGGTGAAGAATCCCCTAACTTTTTCCCCTACTTTCGAAAACATTTTTCTGATGTTCATTTTTTCCCTTTCCCCTAATAAATTGCTAACCTTTGATTATATAAATTTTGCTAATTACTAATAGTATATAATATATACCAGTAATTTCAAACAATGTCAAGAGTTTTTTGATTTTATTATTTTTTATCAACTTTTCTGAAAAAATAAATCGTTTTACTTTTTCGGAAAAGTCCCGGTGCTGCGCGCGAGCGCGCAGCACCGGCGGTTTCACTCACCGGTCACCTAATAGAGATTCTCAGTGACCGGGTCGGCGATCCACCATGAGCTTGGTGGTGGTGCGCCACTGTTGGGTGGCGTAATCACACCGTGGTCGGGCTGTCCCGGTGGGATGCTGGGGCCGGGGTTCCCGCCACCGTTTCCAGGCGGCGGTGCCACCGTCCCACCCGCCGCCGGCGGTGCCGGCGGCGTCGGTGCGACTCCGGGCGGACAGGTACCATCTCCAGGTGGAACCGATGTCCGACAGACAGGTGATGGTTGATGTGCGACCGTTAACCAGACCCTGTCCTGCCAATCCCCGACTGTCACCTGGCCGGTACTAACCGGCATCGCCGGTGTCCAAATCGATGCTACTCCGGCCGGTTGTATAAACTGCCGGCTGGGAATGATGACCGGTTGTGGTATAGTCACGACCTGCGTGATAGGAACCATAACCGGCACTTGCCGCTCGACGGTCACAGTCCTCTCTGTGATCTGAGGAACTGGCTGTGACGGCAAGCTGACATACCAGTCTGTTCGACCCAAAAGCTGGGTGAATGTCTGATAGTCAGCCATGTATTGCGCCGGGGTCCTGGTCAGGGGAATATGGGTCTGATCAACCCCGATGAGTAACCTCAGCGCATTGTCCAGAGCCGTGTAGTTCTGCGATGATAAACCGGCCTTGTGTTGCTGAAGATATGTACCTACTGCTGCATCTTCGGCTGGCACAAGCGGCCGAATTCGCAGAACCTTTTGAACCGGGACTCGTGTCCCCTGGTCCATTTGTGCCGCCATCGGCACTTGCACCGGCTCACCCTGCGCCCAAAGAGCGGCGCAAAGCAGAGTCAGTAACACCACCGCGAGGGCACGATTCATCTTAACGCACCTCCTTTATGTCTGTGTAGTTGATCGCACACGGCCCAGAGAGCTTAGCACTTCGCCAGGTCGTGAGTTGGCCGCCGCCAGCCGGAGTCAGCTGGATCATTACCTGACCAGCTGCGGCGTCACGGAACTCAACTGTACCAGAATATGGCCCAGTGAATGTCCGCTCATGGCCCCCGCAGGAAGTGGTTATACCCCAGCGCCCAGCTGGCAGAACCAACCGCCAGTTGAATCTCTCGGCCGGCACAACTGCCGGCTCAACCACTTTCGGTGCCGCTGCTGCCGGCTGACTCAAGCTGTTGATTTTCTCATTCAATGCCTGAACCGTCGCCTGCAATCCAGCGATTTGCTGCTGGTAAGCAGCAATCGCCGGATCCGGCTGGGCCGCAGCCAGCGACATCGGCGGTTGGAATCCCTGGGCCTTGAGAGCTAAACCCTGCGAAAGCCAGGAATAATCCGCCAATGCTTCAGAGAACTCCAGAATACCCTTGAGCCGGCTGTCAAAATACGCCGACTTCACAAGGTACTTCTGCTCCGGAGTCATCTGTGACGCTTCGATGCCTAGCTGGTACTTGCAGAACATCTCAATGTACCGACTGGCGTCAACAACGCCGAAGGTGCCGGCCACGGTGTCGGTCGCGATGATCTGATGATGCTTCTTGCGACCGATTAACTGCAAGACGGTTGGCAGAATGCCGCGTTCATCAACCCGACCGGCATTCTGCGTCACAGTGGTGATGACATCGTAAAGATCTGGCTGGAGTTTGCCAACCGAGATCACTACTCCGCCATTTTCCACTGCTACGCCATCATATGCCCGAGTCTGAATTTGACGAATATACTCGAGCTTGATACCCAGGACCAAGGGATCGACGCGCATGATCGACAAATCAGCGAAGACCCCGTAGCGATCCGTTGGTATGACCAGGAACCCGTTCTTGTAGAACGCACTCACCTGTCCACCCGCCATTTCGCTGAAAGTCACCAGCTGGCTAACGCCAGCTTTCACTTGTGTAGTCCGCTCGGACCACAACGGGAAAGACACAGCCCCCAACCAGTTGTTGGCCTGGGACACCGAAACGGCCAGAACCAACAGAATCACAACAACAACTACGAACTTGGCGCGCATGCGCCTCACCTCCTGCCCTGCGGGCAAGCGTATTACCTATCTCGCCCGCTAGGGGAGATTAGGTTTTTCTGTATGTGCAGCCTATTCTAGACCCGAAGGTCGTAAAATAGGCAGGAATTTAGCCGGGAAGAAGGTGAGAAACAGAGGTTAACTTTACGGCTGGCCCACATTGTTTATGGGGCCGTACTGCCTTAAGTTTTAAATTCCTTCTGTCCATAGATCCCTAAATCCCAGCTAAATTTCTGCCTATTAATTTAACTGTTGTAATTTTTATCATAATAAATAACCGAAAAAAGGAGGCCCTCCTCCTTTTTTATTTGCAAATATTTCGAACAAGATCAGTTTAGCAGCTTTTCTCCTGATTGTCAATATCTGCCAGAATTTTTTCGATGTCAGCAATATTTTTCACCACCACAAATTTTTTTCGTAATTCCTTGGCTCGCGAATAGCCTTTAAAATATGCCAGAAGATGTTTTCGCAGTTCAACAATCCCCTTTTTGCCTTTTATTTCAAACGCCAGCTTCGCATGTTTGATTATTGTTTCCTTTTTCAATACCAATTTTTCCGCAGCTGGTAATTTCTCGAAATCTGGATTAAAAATAAATGGGTTGCCAATTGCACCGCGCCCGATTGCTACTCCATCCAGATTTTTCATACTTTTTATGATATCATCATACTTTTTAATATCTCCATTACCGATGACTTTGACATTTGAGCTTTGGATTTTGGATTTTACGGCATAGATATTTTCCCAGCGTGCATTTCCAGAAAACCCATCACAATACGTTCTACCGTGAATAATCAACGCATCAGCACCAGCTGCAATTAATTTCGGCCCGAATTCTAAAATCTCATCATCGCTTTCCCAGCCAAGACGAGTTTTAACTGATAGCGAAAGCTTCGTCGCTGCTCGAACAGCTTTTATGACCTCGACTCCCCTGTTTTGATCTCGTAAAAGTGTCGCCCCATGATCCGAGCCGACAACTTTTCTCGCCGGACAACCCATATTGATATCAATTCCGGCTGGTTTTAGATTCTCTTCAATCCACTTCGCCGCAACTGAAAATTTCTCCGGATGCTTTCCGAAAAGCTGAACAATAATCGGCATCTCCTCTTTCTGAAATTCCATAAGTTTGTATGTCGGATTGGTTTTAAATTTTGGAACGTGAGATTTAGAATTTATTTCGACATTCGGATTTCGACATTCGGATTTCCCTGCGAAATGACTGATTGCGTCCGCAGAGATTAATTCAGTCATAAGCAGGGCGGCTCCCTGGCGTTTGCAGATAATCCGAAAAGCACTGTCCGTATATCCAGCCATCGGCGCAAGCAAAAGTATTGGTTTTTCCATTAGAGTAAATTATTTTTTATAAACTCTAGTACTTTCTCCGGAATCTTCAATGCTATATCCTAAACTTTCAATTTGTTCTCTCAATTTATCCGAAAGTTCAAAGTTCTTTTCACTCCTAGCTTTTTGTCGGTCTTTAATTAATTTTAAGACTTCAGCAGGAATTTCTTCATTACTTGTTGTTGCCGCCGGATTTATTATATGAGCTTTTACTTGGAGAGTTTTAACCCGAACTATAACATTAGATTTGCCCAGATCCAAAGCAAAAATCTTATCTATCTCTAACGCTGTGGCTTTTTTTTCACCGGATGATAATTTTTCATCTCGTAACATTTGCCAAAAAGCTGACAGTGCTCTCGGGGAATTTAAATCATTTTCCAAGGCTTCTTTGAATTTTGCAATATATTCGTCATTCACTGCGCCGCCGTCAGGACTTTCCGAAACGATTTTTCTCGCCCGTGCCAAAGCGTTACGCGCCGCCTCGAGCGAATCCCAGGTAAAATTTAATTTATCTCGCCAGTGTGCCGAGAAACATAAATAGCGAAAATCCAACGGATCGTAGCCTTTTTCAACTAAATCACGCAAAGTATAGAAATTGCCCAGACTTTTTGACATTTTTTTGCCATCAACTAAAAGATGCTCAGCGTGAAGCCAATAGTTGACAAACTTTTTGCCGGTACGTGCTTCACTTTGGGCAATTTCATTTTCATGGTGTGGGAAAATCAGATCTACTCCGCCAGCGTGAATATCAATCGTTGGCCCAAGTTTATCCTGTGACATTGCCGAACATTCAATATGCCAGCCAGGCCGACCTTTGCCCAGCTCGGTTTCCCAGTAGATTTCACCGTCTTTCTTATCCCAAGCTTTCCACAAAACAAAATCTGCTGGATTTTCTTTTGAATATTGGTCCTGAGAAACTCTAGCGCCAGCTTGAATACCAGATTTATCCAAATTTGATAATTTGCCGTAATTCGTAAATTTGGCAATTGAAAAATAGATTGAGCCATCATCGCCTTTATAGGCATAATCTTTTTTCATTAACTCTTTGACAAAAACGACGATACTCGCGATATACTCCGTTGCTCGTGGAGTTTCCTCTGGCTTTTCGATATTCAATTTCGCTAAATCCTGCCAAAATTCCGCCTCAAATTTCCGTGTCAATTTTTCAAATGCGGCTTTTTCGCCTTTGCCAGCAGCAATAGTCTTGTCATCAATATCAGTAATATTCATTACTTGCTTAACTCGGAAACCAAAATATTCAAGAGTCCGTCGCAAAATATCCTCAAAAATAAAAGTTCGCAGATTGCCAATGTGCGCATAGTCATAGACGGTCGGGCCGCAAGTATAAAATTTGACGTGATTCTCTTCGATCGGAGAAAATTCCTCAATTGATTTCGATAATGTATTATATAGTTTCATAGCTAAATAGTAACACAAACTGGAGGCTGGCAGCAAATACCATTTTTGGCAAAAATTTTTATCTTTTGGCTACGACATCATAAAAATTTTTCAACGTATTGTCCAATATGTTTCAAAATTTTTATTTCGTCTCGCCAAAAATCTAAAAATTTTATCTCAAAAGAGCATTTCCTGCCAGCCTCTTGTGAAATTCAAAAAGGCCAAAATCTTTACTATTTTTGGCCTTTTTTCATAATTTATGCCGCTTTTCTCTGAGGAATCCTCTCGCCGCCATCATCTATATTTTCCTCAACAGCTTCAGCTTCTTCGGAAAAGTCTTTGGCGGGGTATTTTTCGACGGCTGGCAATTCCTCAAGCTCCTCATCAGCACCAATTTTCATCATCGTTGTACCACATTCAGGACATTTGCCGCCAACATTATCTGCATATCCGCAATCGCAGTAATACTCATTGGGCATTACCCTCCTCCTTTACCCCAGTTAAATGCTGGAAAAATTAACGGGGTTTATTTATTACAAGATACAATAGTTGCCCGAAGGGCATACAAGGCGTAACAAGTGACCAGAGGTCACTTATATTTTTTTCTTCCTTCCAATGAACGAGACAGAGTGATTTCGTCGGCGTACTCAAGATCACCGCCAACTGGCAAGCCGCGGGCAATTCGAGTGATTTCGATATTGACCCTGAGTTTTTCAATTTGAGTTTTAATGTACACCGCTGTTGCTTCGCCCTCAAGTGACGGATTGGTTGCAAGAATTACTTCTTTTATTTTAGGATTATTATTAAGTCTGTCAAGTAGCTGTCTAATTCTTAAATTTTCTGGACCAATTCCATCAATCGGCGAGATTGCACCACCTAGCACATGATATAGACCATTGTAGGCGCCACTTTTTTCAATTGCCACAATATCTAGTGGCTCCTCAACGACGGCTAAAAATTCTTTCTGTCGTCCATCATCCGAGCAAATTTCACAAATTTCCGCATCTGTAATAGAAAAACACTGACTACAATATTTAATGTTCTCCATCAGCTCATTTACGGCATTACCGAAAGCTAAAACATCAGTTTTTGGCTTCTTAAGCAAATAAAAAACTAATCTAGCTGCAGTTTTCGGTCCAATCCCTGGCAGCTTCGAAAATTCATCAATTAGATTTTGAACGCTTTTCGGCAGCACTTTCTAATAAATTTGAAGTTTAAACACTCAAAAAATAAATCATTCTATTGTTTTTGATCTCTATCTGTGTCTGACCCATGTTTAGAATCCGTGTTGCTGGGATCATTCCAGGTTGCATATTTACAATCTGGATAAGTGGAACAACCCCAAAATGTTCGGCCGCGCTTTGTTCGGCGCTCAACTAAAGTTCCCTTTTCGCACTCCGGACATTTCACTTTGGTATCAATCACAATTGTCTTAGTATTTTTGCATTTTGGATAATTCTCACAGGCCAAAAATTTGCCAAATCTTCCCTCTTTCAAAATCATCTTGCCTTGACATTTTTCGCATTTTTCACTCTCAACTTCCGAGACCTTTTCCTTTTCTCCGTTTTCCGCCACCACGGCGTTTTTCATCTCCTTTTTATTTTCCACTGGACGGCTGTATTTGCATTCAGGATAACCGCTACAGGCGATAAATTTGCCAAATTTCCCAAAACGTTCAACCAGTGGTTTGCCGCACTCCGGACATTTTTCGCCGACTTTTTTCTCCGGTGCAATGTCTTTTTTATCCAACTCCTTGTTTTTTTCCGATAATTGCTTCGAAAATGGTTGATAAAAATTATCAATTGTTGTTTGCCACTTTCTCTTACCTTCAGCAATCTCATCCAATTCATCTTCCATCTGGGCAGTGAATTTATAATCAAAAAGATCGGCAAAATGTTCAACTAAAACATCGTTGACAATTTTACCAATCTCCTCCGGCAGAAATCGCCGATCCTCTAATCGAACGTAACCACGTTCCTGAATTGTTGACATTGTCGGCGCATAGGTTGACGGTCGACCGATACCCAACCCTTCCAATTTTTTCACTAATGTTGCCTCGGTGTAGCGCTTTGGCGGTTCGGTAAATTTCTGCTCTTTGAATAACTCATGAAAATCAAGCGCTTCGTTTTTGGAAAGTTCCGGGATTTTAATCACCTCAGGTGCTGTCTCGTCATCTCGGCCCTCGGTATATACTTTAATAAAGCCATCAAATTTAATGCTTTCACCGCGAGCGAGAAAAACAAATTTTTCCTTAACTTGAGCCAAAATTCTCGCCTTGATCACCTCCATCAGCGCGTCAGCCATCTGCGATGCCACTGCTCGCATCCAAATCAGTTCATAAAGATTCTGCTCGCGCGGATCGTTGGAGACCCCCTTGCGCTCGAAATGCGTTGGCCTAATCGCTTCGTGAGCTTCCTGTGCATGTTTAGCTTTAGTGACATATTTCTGCGCCTCGGCTGGTAAGTATTTTTTGCCGTATTCCTTTTCGATCAGCTTTCTGATTGCCGCAACTGCCTGCGACGAGAGATTTGTTGAGTCCGTGCGCATATAGGTGATTTTCCCTGCTTCATATAATCTCTGCGCCAACGACATTGTTTGTTTCACTGAATAGCCCAATTTTCTCGACGCCTCCATTTGTATTGTCGAAGTCGTAAACGGCGCTGAAGGATGCCTTGTCATATCATTTTTATCGACCGACAGAACTTTGTATTTCGCTTCTTTTAAACGCGATTCAATACGTTTGGCATCTTTCCCAGTCTTTATTCCTAATTTATCTATCGGCTTGCCGCCTTCTTCAACTAAAAAGGCTTTAAATTTTAATTCCTGCCTGCCGGCAGGCAGGGCGTCTTCTTTTTTTGACAGAAGAACGGCCAGAATCCAATATTCTTCCGGTTTAAATTTTTCAATCTTCCGTTCACGTTCAACAATCAGGCGGACTGCTACAGTTTGAACACGACCGGCAGAAAGACCAGATTTTACTTTTTTCCAAAGCAGTGGTGAGAGTTTATAGCCAACCAAACGATCAAGAATTCGGCGCGCTTGCTGGGCATCCACCAAATTTATATCAATATCTCTTGGATTCTTAATCGCTTTCGTAATCGCCGATCGAGTAATTTCATTAAATGTAATTCTCTTGTAGTTTTTAGTTTTTCCGCCTCGGCTCGCGCCAGGCGAGACGGGTAGTTTTTCGTTTTCAGTTTGCAAGCCAAGGGCTTGCACAATATGCCAGGCGATTGCTTCTCCTTCACGATCCAAGTCTGTCGCTAGGTAAAGCTCCTTGGCTTTTTCCTGCTCCTTTTTTAAGAGCGCTATGGTTTTTTTCGAGTCCGATGGAACAACATAAGTCGGCTCATAGTTACGGGCAACATCAACTCCGAGTTCTTTCTTCGGCAAATCGCGAACATGGCCAAAAGAAGCCAGTACTTTAAAACCCCCTCCCAAATATCGCTCAATTGTTTTGGCTTTGGCTGGTGACTCAACAACAACCAGATTCATTTTTCTCCTTTATTTTTAATTTTACCCCTCAATTTAAAACCTTTATCACTTTTCTCTACTTTACCAGAAATCTCCAACATCGACATCAGGGAATTTATAGTCACAATATCTAAGTTAGTAGTTTTGGAAATTTTGTCAACCGCAAGCGGCCCTTTCTCTAGTGCAGAAAAGATTAATTTTTCTTCCTGATTTTCCGGCTCGATGATTAAATCTTCCACTCTCGCAGATTTGACATTCAATGCCTCTAAAATATCAACCCTATCAGTGACCATTGCGGCGCCCTGCTTGATTAGCGCATTTGTGCCCTCGGAGGCAAAACTATCAATATTCCCAGGCACAGCAAAAACTTCCCTACCATATTCATTGGCGAGTCCAGCTGTGATTAATGAGCCGCTGTCATGGCGGGCTTCGACTACCAGCGTCCCGACAGAAAGCCCAGCAATTATCCTGTTTCTGAGTGGAAAATTTTGTTTGAATGGAGGAGTCCCAGGCGGAAATTCAGAAATTACTAGCCCGTCATTTTTTAAAATCCTTTCTCCCAGCGATCTATTCGATGTCGGATAAACCGCTTCGACCCCACAACCCAGAACTCCGATAGTACAACCTGCATTTTCTAATGTTAAATAATGCGCCAAACCATCAACGCCTAAAGCCAAACCAGAAACTATTGTTACTTTGGCCTGTACTAATGATGGAATAATTTTTTCCAACACTCCTCGAGAATAATAAGTATGCTTACGGCTACCAACAATTGCTAGTGAAATCGTGTTGAGCAGCTTAACATTACCGCGACAATACAATATCATCGGCGGATCGTAAATTTCGGAGAGTAGTTTTGGATATTCTTTATCAGCCCAAAAAACGGTTTTAATGTTAAAATCGCGAAAAATTTTCTTGTCGAGTTCTTGTGATCTGGCGGCTAAAATAATCTCCGCGCCACTGGCGCCGAAAAATTTGGTCAAATTTTTCGGCGCATCTGAAAGAACTCGGGAAACATCATTTTTATAATGGTGAATAATTTTTTTCAACGTTTTAGCGCCAATATTTTCACTCTGATCAAGCAAGAGCAAGGTATCTTTTTCTTTCTCGGATAGGATTTTGGCCATTTTTCTCCATAAATAAGCAATGTTTTTTATTTGTGAATATCTGTGGCATAAATCTGTGGTCGTACACTTCTTATTAATTTTTTTGTTATATTTAATATAGCTTAATTCTAAAAAAATTGGGAGGAGTTATGAACGGAAGAAACCCGGAGATGAACCATGGACAACTTGAATTCGACGAGTTTGCAGCGCCAAAACCTAAACCTAGAAAGGTGAAACTCCCAGCGGATGCTAAACTCGGCGAACCAAAACCTAGAGAATTCGATCCCCATGGAGTAAAAGGCAATCACGAAGACAAAAGATATACCTAAATTTTTATATAAAAATGCCAGCTATCTCCGCTCGGCATTTTTTATATTGACAAATTTTTTATGATATCATTCAATTTATCAACAGACGATCGGAGTGATACGCATGGACTTGGAACAGATGCTAGATATTCTGGGAAGGTTATTCACCGTCTCGATTCGCTGGAACCCGGATCGGGAGTGCTGGCAAGCCGGTGGCAAATGCATCGGTGAAAACATGAACATCCGGAACAATCCGTATGAGCAGATTGTATCCCCCTGTTTGGGCTCAGGTCCAAAGGTCGAGGACGCGGTCACCGATCTGTGGAATCAACTGACAGGACTGCCAGAAGACGGACGCCTCCGGGTCAGCCAGTACTTCCATGTTTGGATCGAATACCACTGGAATGGGAAAGAGTTTGTCGAGGTCCAAAGGCAGGGTTGCTGATGCTGAAAGTCCAATGCCCGGTTTGCTCCGCGGATGTGAAAGCAACTATCAGTGGTGGTAAGTTGGTCATCGGACAGCACTCCGATGAGCACGG
>Ga0210056_1001542_pt1 | contig 19957 bp, 12 predicted proteins | sample CryGeyCG2014_080_2_FD_183965 | JGI IMG/M metagenome (GOLD analysis project Ga0210056, IMG submission 183965) | Groundwater microbial communities from aquifer - Crystal Geyser CG07_land_8/20/14_0.80 (SPAdes) (version 2) | ecosystem: Environmental > Aquatic > Deep subsurface > Groundwater | place... | reverse complement strand
GGCGTTCATCTTGGCCAGCTCATACCCATACTTCCTATTGAAGTGTTCGGCAGCTTTGGTATCCCGATAGTGAACAGCACGTATATGGAGTCGGTCTGGAACGCGGGAAACAGCAAATTCTACACTGAAAGCACTTCAATGACAGTGCCTGGCGCTTACAATATTTCAGTAGGCGCAAGGCTGCCGTTTGAGATGATAGGGCTTCCGGTTTTCATATTCGGGCAGTACACTATCAATAACCTGCCTGCTGTTATCGCGTCTCAAAGAGATAATAATGCGGATGATACGCCTGACAGGAACGTAATAATCAACAGGCTTACGAACAAGCAGGCAATAGAAGGCGGTTTTTCAGTCAACCTTAAGATAGGGCAGGGATTACTTGTAGGCGGGGTTGCGGGTAATTGGGTCCTTACCAATATTTCCGCGGCAGATTCTGACCCTACAGGTAATTGGGTAATAAACAATTATGATAGCTTCACCTACACTTCAACAGTGATAAGCCTTCCGATATATATTGCTTATGAGCACCCGCTTTTCTGGGGTTTTGTTGGAAGGGCAGGGCTTACGTATACTCCTACCTGGACACAGTCAGAAGCGTATGACTGCGATTACAACGCCAATAAGGTGCTTACAACTGAAAGGCGCGTGATTACCCCGACTCTTGCAGGCACAACTATCGCTGTATCCCTTGGCCTGAACAAACAATTATCTGACGCGCTCTCCTTTGATATGGTTGTGCGCCAGACAGGGTCAACTGCTCCTGCGTATGAAGGTATCCTGGGTATGTTCGCGACCCAGATGACCGTGAACTGGCTGTTCAAGTAAGGCAGCCTGTTTCCTTTACAGGAAAACAAAGCCCCCGGAGCATCTGTGCCGGGGGTTTTTGTTCCGAAATAAAAATTAACCACAGAGGATACAGAGCAATACACTTTTAACAGGGAACTTAAGAGAATTTATTTTAGGATACTCGTATTACACTTCAAATAATCACCGTAATCATCAGTTAAAAATCACCGTAATCATATTTTATAAAAAGGGAGAAAAATAGATGAAAGCAGCGTATCTGTTTCTTTTAGCGTTTTTTTTATTGATAAGTTGCGCGTCAGCGCAGGTCTCGGATACGAATTCGTTTTTTTCAATCGCTGAGACTTCTGTGCTCGCTGACGGGGCAGCCAGGTTTACCGTTACTGTTTATATAAGGGACGCGGGTAACCAGCCCATGCTGGATAAAATAGTAACCATTGTTTCTTCAAGGGGTCCTGATTACGACTCGATCGTCCAGCCAGCAATTACCAACGCCCTGGGCCAATGCACAGGATACATAAGTTCAGTAAACGGTGGATGGGATACGGTTGCGGTAGTCTGTGACCTGAAAACCATAGGCACTCCTTTTCAATGGGTCCAGACTTCCCAGGAAGATTTCAGCAAGGGTGAAACAGCGACGGGTATTGATACAACATCTACTCCCGATAGTATTAAATTAATTGTAAATCCCCAAGATTCTTCTCAGGAGGTTCTTTCTAACGATGACGGTATTAATCAGCAGGAAAGCTGGATGGCACAAAGCTTTCAAGTTACTAAAAATTGTATAATTGATTATGTTCAAGTTGATTTAAACAGAACAACGCCAGATGTTACGGGCGTCTTCGCAGTTTCAATATGTGTTGATAGTGGAAGTAGTCCTGGCAACACTATAACAACTTCAGATACTAAAGACGTTTTAGATTTAGTCCTTTACCAATTTAATCATATAGATTGGTGTTTATTTAATTTTCCAATAAAAACTTCTCTTGCAGTAAATACCATATACTGGTTAAAGTTAAAACCAATAACTTTATCAGAATTAGCGGGTAATATGGGTTGGGGATTTGCTTCAGGTAATCCTTATAATAATGGTTATATGAAAAACTATACTACTGGATTAGGTGAGTCATCCTTTTCAAATAATGATTACGTATTTAGAATATATATAAAACCATATTCATTAGGTTATTTTGTTTCTCAATATTGTCAACTCGATACAGTTCCTATTGCCTGGGGTAAATTAATAGCCACCCAAATTTTGAATAACGAAACTGTATCATATAAAACATTTGCTTCTGATGATGGAATAAATTGGGATACTGGAATTAATATTTCGGCTATAAATGATATCCAATCGGCAAGAAAGAAATATATTAAATGGCAGGTAAATTTAAGCACAGATAATACGGATATAAGCCCGGTTATAGATAAAGTTACCATTAATTACCTTGCGCCCGCCAGCATTTATTTTGTTCCGGCGTTTAAGCTGGTGAACCTGGCCGCGAACCCGGGGTACTTCAGTCCGAACGCGGACGGCGCGAAAGACACGACAGCGATCAGCTACGAGTTGATTGACAGCAAGCCGCAGGATACGATAAGCGTTAGGATATATAACCTGGGGCATAACCTGAAAAAAACTCTGATAAACCACGTTCCGCAGAACACAGGACCTCATTATATTCCCTGGGACGGCATAGATAAGGTGTTAGACGTTGTTCCTGATGGAACTTACGTTTATGAAATAGTCGCGGAGGATTCGCTGGGCAATTTTGTCACGGAATCAGGAACCGTGGTTGTGGATACAGTAAAACCAATGCCGGCGATCGCGGGCGTAGCCCTGGGAAAGCTGCAGGTAGGGTTGAAGTACGCGTTTGACGAGGCGATCGATACCTGGCAGGTGTTCCGCAGTATAGGGGATACAGCCGGTTTCACGCTTGCGGGAAGCGGAACAAACGAGCCCGAATGGCTTGACACAGGGCCTCTCGGGAACGACCAGAAATATTTCTACTTTTTGATTGCCACTGACCTCGCGGGAAACACGAAAGTTACGAATACGGCGCGCGCTATACTCACCCTTGAGGGCGGTATTTTAAGCAACATGGGCATATACGCGCTTCCGAATTCAGCCGTCAAATGCAAAGATATCGCGAACGCGTATATTGTGGTCCTTGAAACCCAGACATTCGGCAACACGGCTGACCTTATTAAGATCGAAATGGCAAGAAAAGAGAAACTAACACTGGAAGCTGAAGGCAAGCTGATGCCGGTTGACAAAAAGCTTGTGGGCGCCTACGAGATAAATGCTTTTGAGGTGGATGGCGGGTACAATAAAATAAGCGCGATAAAGAACTGGCAGGCCGGCAAACCAATAAAACTGGTTTTATGTTACGACTCCTGCCCGGCAGGTAAAGAAGGCACGCTTTCCATTTATGAGTGGAGCGGGAAACAGTGGGTGGGCCTTGGCGGGGATGTGGCGCAGTCAACCCAGACGATCTCCCTTGACGTGAACCATTTCTCGACCTACGCGGTTATGTACCAGAGCTTAAGTGCTTTTGTGGGGGCAAAACCCAACCCGTTCTCGCCCAACGGGGACGGCATCAATGACCGGGTTGAGATAAGGTTTGATAATCCCGGCACCGAGGAAGTGGAATTTTTTGTTTTTGACCTGACAGGGACGACCGTTAGAACGGATGTTTATCCCGCGGGAACCGCGTCTATTTTCTGGGACGGCAGGGATGAGGGCGGGAGGGTCGTGGAAGGCGGGGCGTATATCTGGCAGGTGGAGATGGGGACAAGGGCGGTGAACGGGGTTGTTGTTGTGGCGAAATAGCAGCACAGGGGCAAGTGACCAGATGCAAGATGTCCCAAAGGGATCCCTTTGGGACAAGCGAAAGAATTGGAAGAGAGCTCTAATCTTATTTCAGGAGGGAGAGCATGGAAAAGAATGATGATCTGAAAGTACAATCGCTGGCTCAAAAAATTAAAGAGAAATTTAACCCGCAAAAAGTAATCCTTTTTGGCTCACATGCAAACGGTGCACCTGCAAAGGGAAGCGATATAGACCTTCTAATTATTATGAACACAAATCTTAAGCCCTACAAGCAAGCTTCTTTGATCCGCATGTTTCTAGATGATATATTCGGAGTGAACTATCCTATTGACATTATTGTAAGAACTCCTGAATCAATAGAAAAAAGGCTTAAAGAAGGAGACTTTTTCATCAAGAATATCCTGGAAGAGGGAGTGCCTCTGTGAAGGATTTAACAAAGGAGTGGGTAAATAAAGCTGAAAAAGATTTTCAGGTGGCTAAGAGAGAGTTTGCTGCAAAGCCACCAGAATACGATGCAGTTTGCTTTCATTCTCAGCAATGTGTTGAAAAATATATGAAAGCAGTTCTTCAGGAAAACAATATCTTTTTTGAGAAAACCCATGACCTTGATGTTCTGTTGGAAAAATGCAAAGCATTTATTCCTGGATTAGCAGGTTTAAAGCAAGAATTGGTAGAACTTTCTTCATTTGCTGTAGAAATCCGCTATCCGGGGGCAGAAGCAACAGGGGAGGAAGCAGAAAAATACTTATCAGTTGCTGAAGCCGTAAGAAAAATTATTCGCACCTATTTAAAACTTACAACTGATCGTTAAAACCATTTTAGCAAAATTATGATTTAACCCCCCGCGGCTTGCCGCGGGGATACAAATCATCATTACCTGAAGGGGAGAAGAGGGGAAACAGGGTGTTTCCCCTCATCCTTAAAGGGTTGCCGAGGTGTAAGTGGGAATGAGGCAAGGAGCCCACACGCAATGGGAATGCAGGTATCACGTGGTGTGGTGCCCAAAATACAGGAAAGATATCTTTATAAATGAAGGATTGCGAAGCTATACTTGGGAACTTTTCAAGAGGATAGCCAGAGAATATGACATCAACATCGAAGCCATGGATATTGCGGAGGATCACGTTCATATGCTGATAGAGATACCGCCAAAACTGTCTGTGGCAGACGTTGCGAGAACATTCAAGAGTATCAGCGCAAGGGAAATCTTTGAAAAGTTCCCAAGCCTGAAGAGCAGATTGTGGGCCGGGGAATTGTGGAAAGACGGCTATTTCTTGAAAAGTGTGGGTTCCGAGGTAACAAGAGAAATGGTGAAAAAATATATAGATAGCCATTGGGAACGGGAAGGCAACCCTGCGCAGCTTCGGCTCGATTTCAAGCCGAAGCGAGCATAAGACTCCCCGCGGCTTGCCGCGGGGTAATTCAAAATTGCTTCATCGCCAGTGCGAATTCGTAAAGATAGTGAATGGCGTGGTGGCGGTGGCAAAGCAAGAACCCGAGCCTTCGGCTTAAAACCTTGTTTTTCGTAGGTGAAATCGTAGGTCCAGCAAAATAGAATAACAACGAATATGAAGAATAGTAGTAAAACAGACCGAAAATTCATGAAGATTGCCATAGAAGAAATGCTCCTATCGCGATCAGAACATGCCCAAAAACCGGATCCGATGGTTGGGACTGTATTGGTCGACAAAAGCGGAAAGGAATTAGGTAGAGCTCATCGTAGTATATTCACACCAGGAGATCATGGAGAATTTTCAATTCTTGAAAAAGTAAGACCTGATATAGATCCTTCTGGTTGTACATTATACGTAACTTTAGAGCCATGTACTGAAAGAGAGAATCCAAAGAAAATACCTTGTGCTCAAAGAATAGTTGAGAAAAAAATTGACCGCGTAGTAATTGGTATTTTAGATCCTAATCCTAAAATTTGTGGTTTTGGTAAATCATATTTGGAGAACTATGGTATAAAAGTTAATTTTTTTGACAAAGATCTTGTAGAAGAAATTAGGATCTGGAATAAAGACTTTATAGATTTTATGCAAAATAATAAACAAAAGTTGGAGGGTAGTATGAGCAAATTAGAAGATATAGAACTACCTTCTCAAGAAGAACAGAAACCATATAGCGATGCTACTATTAAAGATTTCTCAAACGAAACAATTAAAAAGTATATGAAATATCGGTCAGATATTTCATATACTGTTCCCTCTAAGGAATTATGGACTTTTTTCAGAAAAAATAGATATCTTGTTAAAGGGGATAAAGGAGACGTACCCACTTTGGCTGGAATTGTACTATTCGGAAAAGATCCGAGTATTTTTATTCCAGAACATAGAATTTTAGCTGAGTGTTTTGGTGGAACCCCAGAAAATGGAGCATCAACCGACAAAACCATCGGGAATGGTAAGAAAAATATTACCGGTCCATTATTTGAGATGACAAAAACCGCTGAAGATTTTTATAAAACGCATATACGAAAGGTACCTTTAATCAAAGGCTTTCAGAGAGTAGATGAAGAGCTTGAATATCCTAAGGAAGTAATCCGAGAGGCTATCGTGAATGCCTTAGTTCATCGGGATTATAGACTGGGTGGTCATATTTCATTCCAAATATTCAGAGATAGAATTGTAATAAAGAATCCCGGAAGTATTCTTCGCCCTAATACCATAGAGCGCATGAACTCTTTTGATGTGACTCCTGCTAGACGAAATCCAATAATAGCCGAAGCCGCTGAGAAAATGATGTTAATGGAGAAAAAGGGAAGAGGTATTCCCGATATGTCTGATCAATTGCAAAAATACGGACTCCGTCCACCGAATTTTGCCTATGATGGATATTTAATTGTAACTTTATATGGGAGGGAGAAAACACCCCCTGAATACAGGATTCAGAAAGAGTTCCGTTCTTCACTTACAGATAGACAGTTAAAAATTCTTAATTTCATCTGGGAACAGGGAAGAGTTAATAGTGAGGAAACAACAAAGAAATTTGATATTACCAGAGAGACTGCAAACCAAGACTTCAGGAAATTGTTGAAACTTGGTCTAATAGAGAAAAAAGGCACCGGAAGAGCCACTTACTATATCTTGGGTAATATTTAAAGGAACTATCTGCATAGTCATTGCGTCAGGTTTTCGTCAGGTTTTCGTCAGGTTTCAATAATGGATTTTTACGTCAGATTTACGTCAGGTTAACAATGACTGGTATCCCCGTATTACTTTACTTAATAGGATATAAAAGCATATCTGAGCGGGGCGTATATCTGGCAGGTGGAGATGGGGACAAGGGCAGTGAACGGGGTTGTTGTTGTGGCGAAATAAAACTCGTTCGTCCCGCCCAGCAAGATTGGCGGGCAAGCTGTGCATCGCCTGCCCTCGCGTTTTGCTTTCGAAGAAAGCAGCAGAGGGTAACATCGTGACATCGTAAAAAATCATTTTGACACTGATTTTCACTGATTTATCCGTGAAAATCCGTGCTAATCCGTGGTTAAAAGTAGTTCTTTTCGTGGTAAAAGATAAATGTCTGACAAACCGTTATACGTCGCTTTTATTTGGCATATGCACCAGCCGCTTTACAAGAACGGCGTGGCAGGAAAATATCTTCTTCCCTGGGTAAGGATGCACGGGATAAAGGATTATTTTGATATGGCAGCGATCCTTGAGGATTACCCGAACGTCCGCCAGACATTCAACCTTACGCCGGTGCTGATGATGCAGATCGAGGACTACGTTAAGAACAAGGCAACTGACGCGTTCCTTGACATAACGATGAAAAAAGCGGAAGGGCTGGCGAAAGAGGACAAGGAGTTCATACTCTACAACTTCTTCATGGCGAACTGGGACAACATGCTTGGCAAATGCCCCAGATACCTTGAGCTGCTTGACAAAAGGGGCAGGCAGACCACGCGGGAGCAGGTGGCAAAGATCACAGGCAATTTTTCAACGCGGGATTATCTTGACCTGCAGGTTCTTTTCAACTTAGTGTGGTTTGACCCGATGTTCCTTGAAAAAGAGCCGTTGCAGCAGCTTATCCAAAAGGGCAGGGATTTTACGGAGGAAGACAAGGCCGCAGTCATAAAAAGGCAGGTAGAAGTGCTTGCGATGATAATGCCTGAATACAGGAAACTTCAGGACGCCGGGCAGATAGAGGTTACGACAAGCCCTTTTTACCACCCCATACTGCCGCTTGTGTATAATACGGACATAGCCAGGATCCCGTCTTCCAATATCCTCCTGCCCAGGAAAAGGTATTCCGCCCCTGCGGATGCGCAGAAGCAGATCGAGAAAGCCGTAGAGTTCTACAAGGAGCGGTTCGGCAGGCAGCCGCAGGGAATGTGGCCCTCTGAGGGAAGCGTGAGCGGGGACGTTCTGCCGCTGATGGAAGGCGCGGGAATAAAATGGACGGCGACAGACGAGGGAATACTTGAAAACTCTTTGAAAAAAACAATCTCGAAGGATACCCGCGGCAACGTGCTTAACCCGGACCTGCTCTATAAGCCATACAGGTTCCAGTGGAACGGCCGCCATATAGACATGATCTTCAGGGACCACACGCTTTCTGACCTGATCGGTTTCAGCTATTCGAAGTGGAAGACGGAAGAGGCTGTCAGCGATTTCATCAGAAGGCTGGAGACCATAAACGAAAAAACTTTAAAAATACCGGGCGATTTTCTCGTGCCGATAATACTTGACGGGGAAAATGCCTGGGAGCACTATCCCAATGACGGCAGGGATTTCCTGAAAGGGATCTACGCGAAGCTCAATTCTCACCCGTCCATCAAGTGCGTTACGGTCTCGGAGTTCCTGGGCGCGAGGAAGTTCGTGGACACGCTTCCGGCGCTTTCCCCGGGTTCGTGGATAAACAGGAATTTTGACATTTGGATAGGGGACGAGGAAGAGAACACGGCCTGGGATCTTCTCGGCAGCGCCAGGGAATTCCTCGTAAGTTACGAGGCGGAGGTTGACGGCGGATCATCCGGGCAGGAGAAAACCGCGCAGCTTGCGGGGGCATGGGAGGAGATATACGCGGCTGAGGGAAGCGACTGGAACTGGTGGTACGGGGACCAGCACACAAGCGGTTTTGACGAGGCGTTCGATTTCCTTTACAGGCAGCACCTTTCAAATGTTTACAAGGCAGCCGGGGCTGAGCCTCCGGCGTACCTCAACGAATCCATAATTCTCCCGGCAAAAGAGAGCATGCCCGAAACAGAACCGGTGGACCTGCTTCGGCCGACCCTTGACGGAGTTGTTACGGATTATTACGAGTGGATCCCCAGCGGCTGCTACGAAATAAGAAAGACCGGCGGGACCATGCACCAGGCAGAGAGCATAGTAAGGGCGATCTACTACGGTTTTGACATGGAAAATATATACCTCAGGCTTGACATGCACCTTCGGGATGCGGATGCAGGTAAACGCGAAGACGTCCCGGCGCTTTCTTTCATCCTAAATTTTATTTCTCCTAAGATGGTCCAGCTGAAGTTTTCAACGGAAGACAAGGACCTTCTGATCGCGGACCAAGGCGAAAGAAGGCTTGGGGCGATAGCGGCAAAGAAGATCATAGAGATCAAAATGCCGTTCGCGGACCTGGGCTTCAAAATGAAGGACGAGGTCAAATTTTCCGTGTCGGTAATGAGGAACGGGGCTGAAATGGAGCACTGGCCCAGCCGCGCACCCATAACGTTCACGCTGCCGTCCCCGGACTATAAATTAGAGCACTGGTCCGTTTGAATACAGTGTCATAGCATCAGAATTTCGTAGGGCAAGCCTTTTCGAAGACCCGCCAATTATTTAGGAGGGAGGCTTGCGATAAGTTGATAAGTGGATAAGTAGATAAGGATAGCCGCAACCTTCAGGTTGCGTATCATTGCGACCCGCTAATATTCATGGCGGGGAAGCAATCCGGTTTTTTAATGCATGACGATGCATCCGCCCATTTAAAAATGGGCGAGACCTCGCCCCGATGGTTATCGGGGCGGGCGATGAACGAGGGAACAATGATTATAAAGACCGTAACCGTGGGCGAGCTGGCTACGAACTGCTACATAGCAGGCGACGAAAAAGGCGTTGTGATCATCGACCCCGGCGCCGACTCCCCGCAAATCCTTAAAACAGTGTCCAGTGTCCCGCCCAGCAAGATTGGCGGGCAAGCCCAGTGGCCAGTGGCCAGCGTAATACTGACGCACGCGCACCCCGACCACATAGGCGCTGTGGATGAGGTCGCGGGAAAGCTGAAATGCCCGATATACATGCACGGCTTGGACTCTGACTGGCTGAAAGGGATCTTCGGCAGCAAATTCCCCGGCCTGCACGTGGTTGAGGAGGGCGGGATCATAAAAGCGGGCGGGGTGCCGTTTACGATCCTGCATACCCCGGGGCACAGTGAGGGAAGCATATGCCTCTATAACGAAAAAGAAAAGGTACTTTTCAGCGGGGACACGCTTTTCGCGGATGGCACAGGCAGGACAGACCTTCCCGGAGGGGATGAAGAGAAAATGACGGCGTCCCTTAAAAGGCTTCTCGCTCTGCCGGCGGCAGTAACGGTTTATCCGGGCCACGGGGAAGCGGCGCTGATAAGTGAGATACGGGGAATGCTTTAAAGATCAAGTTAAATTGCAAATTTATGGATCATTTATAAGATAAAAATCCTTCATTTTTAATTTTCCCAAAAGGGACCCCTGCATCCAGGTTTAATTAAAAACCTGCATGGGGTGCATTTTTAATTTTTAATTGTAATTAAACCCATGGAAGACACAGAGCTGATAAACGAGTTCATAAACTTCATAAGCGTGGAAAGGGGCCTGAGCAGGAACACGCAGGTTTCGTACCGCATTGACCTGAAAGGTTACGAGGCCTTCCTTAAAAAAAGGGGCCTGGGTTTCAAAGGCGCGGGCCAGGAGGACGTGACGGAATTCCTGCGCGCTATGCAGTCAGGCGGTTCCCTGACCTCAACGCTTGCGAGGAAGCTGGTTGCGGTTAAGATGCTGCACAGGTTTTTGACAAACGAAGGATACGCGGATAAGGACCCCACAGCGTTCCTGGACCCGCCCAGGAAGGAAATGCGCCTTCCTTCTGTCTTGAGAAAAGACGAGGTGGAGGCGATACTGGGCAAGCCTGATCTGTCAAAGCCTGCGGGCCTGCGGGACAAAGCCCTGCTCGAATTGCTCTACGCGACCGGGATGCGCGTGTCTGAAGCCGCGGACCTGCGCGTGGAAGACCTGAACCTGGCCGGCGGTTTTATCAGGTGTTTCGGCAAGGGAGGCAAGGAAAGGATCATCCCGGTAGGCGGCAAGGCAGTTGAAGCGGTCGAGGCATACCTAAGTGTCCAGTGTCCAGTGTCCAGTGTCCAGCCAAAGAAAAACCCGAAACCCGAAACCCGAAACCCCCCTGCTTTTGCAGGAAAGCAAGAAGGGGGACTCGCTTTATGCGGCCCGAAACAGAACTACTTATTTATTAATCCCAGAGGGAGCAGGTTCAGCAGGCAGGGGCTGTGGGGAATAGTAAAGAATTACGTAAAAAAGGCGGGCATAACAAAGAAGGTCACGCCGCACACGTTCAGGCACTCTTTCGCCACGCACCTGCTTCAGGGCGGGGCTGACCTGCGTTCCGTGCAGGAAATGCTGGGGCACGCGGACATATCCACGACCCAGCTGTACCTGCACCTGGACAGGCAGACCGTCCAGGACGCGTATAAGAAATTTCATCCAAGAGCGTAAATACCGTCGGGCGTCGTAAGTCATACGTCGTATGTTTTGCGTCGTATGCGAATAAAAAATTATTGAACGTATAACGTAAGACGCTCGACATCCGACGGTCTTTAACACGTACGACGTACGACGTTTGACGTATGACGGGGTCAGCATGGAGTTGATCACTACCCATATCGGGTCGGATTTTGACAGCTTTGCTTCAATGGTTGCCGCGGAAAAACTCTATCCCGGGGCGATGATATCTTTCCCCGGAAGCGTTGAGCAGAACGTGCGGGAGTTCCTTGCCCTGCACAAGCACGCGATCGAGATCGTGAAGCCCAAGGATGTGCCGCTGGACCAGGTGACAAGGCTGATAATAGTGGACACGAGGCTTGCTTCGAGGATAGGCGATTTCGCGAAACTGCTTGAAAAAAGCGGGCTGTCCATCCACATCTACGACCACCACCCCCGCACCACTGAGGATCTGGCAGGAGAGGCGGGTGTCAGCGAGATAACAGGCGCCGCGTCCACTATCCTCACGAAGATCATAAGGGACCGGAAGGTCCAGATCACGCCCCTTGAGGCGACGATACTGATCCTGGGCATCTACGAGGACACCGGTTCTTTCACGTTCGGCTCAACAACGCCGCAGGACCTGGAAGCCGGTTCCTACCTGCTGGGTTGCGGCGCGAACCTGAACATAGTGTCGGATTTCGTGAATCCCGGCCTGAACCCCGAGCAGGTGAAGCTCATGAACCTGCTGATGGCGAACCTTAAGATGGAGACCGTCAACGGCATAAAGGTGGCGCTTACCTGGGCTGACGCGGGGGAACAGAGCGGCAGCCTTTCGCTTGTGGTGCACAAGCTGCGGGACATGGAAAATTTCAACGTGCTGTTCGCGGTCGTTAAATTCTCAAACCGCATCCAGGTGATAGGCAGGTCACGCCTGGAAGAGGTTGACGTGGGGAAGATACTCGAACTGCTGGGCGGCGGAGGCCACTCAAGGGCGGCGTCCGCGAAAATAGAAAGCCAGGACATAAACGAAGTCAGGGAGAAGCTTTACAGGGCGCTGAGGATGAAGATCAAGCCGCTCATACAGGCCCAGAAGATAATGGCAACGCCTGTGCGGACCGTCCAGGAGGACCTTTCTGTGGGGGAGGCAAGAAGGCTCATGCTGAGGTTCAACTTTTCAGGTCTTCCCATACTTAACAAGGAAAAGCTTACGGGGATAATCTCGCGCACGGACCTTGACAGGGCAAGCCAGCACGGGTTCAGGGAAGCCCCGGTAAGGGATTATATGACAAGCCGGCCGATAACCATAGGCCCTGACGCCAGCCTTGAGGAGATACAGACGCTTATGATATGCCATAATATAGGCCACCTGCCGGTTGTTGACAAGAAAGGCAGCCTGCGGGGCATGGTCACCAGGGGGGAGCTCCTGCGCATCCTGCACAACGAGAAGAACCAGGTTTTTTCCCTTTACTCCTCGCCGCTTGTGAAGAAAAATCTGAAATCCCTGATGGAGAAAAAACTCCCCCAGTTCCTGCAGAAGATCCTCAGAAAGATAGGCAGGACCGGGGAACAGCTGGGTTACCCCACTTTTGTGGTCGGGGGTTTTGTGCGCGATCTGATGCTGGGGATCGAGAACCTGGACATAGACATAGTTGTCGAAGGGGACGGCATAAGGTTCGGCAAAGAGCTCGCGAAGAAGGCGGGCGGCAGCTCTTTAACGCACGAGGCTTTCGGCACCAGCATTGTTACTGTTGAAAACCTGCCAGCGGCCTGGAACCTGCGCCTTGAAAAGCCGCTGAAGATCGACATAGCCACCGCAAGGATGGAATTCTACGAGTATCCCGCGGCCCTGCCCAAGGTGGAGCTCAGCTCGATAAGGCAGGACCTTTACAGGCGCGATTTTACCATAAACGCCATGGCGATACGGCTTGACAGGAGGCGTTTCGGGGAGCTCTACGATTTCTTCGGCGGGGAGGACGACCTTGCCAAAAAGAGGATAAGGGTCCTGCACAACCTCAGTTTCGTGGACGACCCAACGAGGATCTTCCGCGCGATAAGGCTTGCGGCGCGCTTCGGTTTCGAGATAGACAGGCAGACACTCTCGTTCATACGCAACGCCCTGGACCTTGCCATATTCGACAAGCTGACCAACGAGCGGATAAGAGAGGAGCTGATACTGATATTTGAGGAATCTGAGCCGGTCAGGGCGGTAAAACAGATGGAGGCGCACGGCATCCTGTCCTGCATACATCCGGGCATAAAATTCACTGAGGGCATGTCCGAGCAGCTGCGCGGCGTCGACGACGTGTTTTCCTGGGCGATACTCTACAGCCGGGAAAAGATCCAGAAGTGGCTCATATACCTTTTAGTCCTGATGAAGAACCTTAAGGATGAAGAAGTCCTGGAGGTCGCGGACAAATTCAAATTTCCGCTTGACGTCCGGGGGATCATACTGCGCGTCCCGGAGGTCGCGGGGGTTGTCAGGAAGCTTTCCCGCAAAGGGCTCAAGCCCAGCGGCATACACAGTGCCCTTAAAGGATTCCCGCCTGAAATACTGCTTATGATCATGGCCGTTTTTAAAAACCCCGTGGTCAGGAAGCACATCGGCTTTTATTTTTCCAAAGCCTCCGCGGCGTGCCTGAAGCTGGACGGCGAGAAGCTGAAAAGCATGGGCCTGAAACCCGGGCCTGAATTCAGGAAGATAATGGGCTCGGTCCTTAAGGCCAAGCTGGACGGGAAAATAAGGGACACGCTTGAGGACGAAATAAGGTTCGTGCGCGCGAAATGGCTCCCTAAGAAATAACTGCGTGTCAGCGTATCAGCGTATCAGCGTGTCAGAGCAAAGGCAAGGAATTTAATTGCCCGCCCCTTTGGGGCGAGGTCTCGCCCCGATGGACATCGGGGCGGATAACTCAGGGCTTCAGCCCTGATATTACTTAATGCACTCAATGGCAAGTATTTATCCGTCTGCATCCCGCCTCATCGGCGGGTCGCCGTAGTGGCGACCTTGGTCGCCCTGTTTAAAGCTCCTTATTCCCCTTAATAATCATCTTTAAATAATCACTGTAATCATTTTAAAAATCACCGTAATCGTATCAAATAAAGGAGATAAAAATGAATAAAGAATTTCTGGAAGTGCTCAACCAGATTGAGAAGGAAAAAAGAATACCCAAGGAAAGGCTGCTTGCGAACCTTAAGGAAGCCATAACGTCGGCATACAAAAAAAGTTTCGGTTCGTCCCACAATGCCGAGGTGGACATAGACAGCGAAACCGGAAAGATAAAGATAACGTCCAACCAGGCCGTTGTGGAAGGCCCGTCAAAGCCCGGCTTGGAAATAACGCTTGCGGACGCGCGCAAAATAAAGCCCGGAGTGAAAGCCGGGGACAAGATAGACGTGGACGTTCCCCTGGAAGACTTCGGCCGCATCGCGACCCAGGTCGCCAAGCAGGTCATAATGCAGAGGATACGCGAGGAAGAAAGGGTCCTTGTGTACCAGGATTTCAAGCCCAAGGAAAAGAACCTTCTCACGGGCGAGGTCCGCCACAAGGACGCGCGCAATAACTACCTTCTTGACATCGGCGGGCACGAAGCCATCCTGCCGGTTAACGAGCAGGTGAAGACAGAGCGCCTGAATTTACGCGACAGGGTCAAGGTTTTTCTTCTTGAGGTTAAGAGGACGTCAAAGGGACCGGTCATATACGTTTCGCGCACCCACCCGGAGCTGCTTAAAAGGCTTTTCGAGCTGGAGATCCCGGAAATACACGAAGGCGTTGTGGAGATAAAAGGCATAGTAAGAGAGCCTGGGACAAGGGCGAAAGTCGCGGTGTTCTCGAATAATGAGAAGGTTGACCCCCTTGGCGCCTGCGTGGGCATGAAGGGAGTGCGCATACAGGCAATTGCCAGGGAAATGGGAGTGGAAAAAATAGACCTTGTCCGCTGGAACGAAGATATCGGGACCTACATCCTGAATTCCTTAAGCCCGGCGAAGTCGCAGGAAATACACCTGGACAAGGACAACAAGCGCGCAACAATACTGCTGGAAGACGAACAGCTGAAACTGGCGATCGGAAAGAAAGGGCAGAACGTAAGGCTTGCCAGCCGGCTGACAGGATGGCAGATAGACCTGAGGAAGCGGGAGGAGATCGTTTCCAACCTGACGTCCCTTCCCGGGGTGGGAGAGTCAACCGCAGGCGCCCTGATGGAGGCGGGTATAAGGAGGATAGAGGACCTCGCGAAGGCGACCCCGGAACAATTGACTGAGGTGAAGGGCATAGGCGAAAAGAAGGCGGAAAACCTTATAGACGCGGCAAAAAGGCACGTTCAGATAGCGAAAAGCAAGTAAAATATTTTAACCACACGATTTTCACAGAGGGTGTCATTGCGATCGTAGAGCCATCTGCCTAGCTCTGGCTCGAAGACCCCCGTGTTAAGTTCCGGCTGTAGGGTCATAGACTTAGCTCTGACCCGAAAGTCCCTGCGTTGCCCGCCAATATTTGTGGCGGGGCAGGGATCGGAACTACAGGGGGAAGCATTTTGAGGTGACGAAGCAATCCCGCTTGGATTGCCACGCCCCGTATAAAATCGGGTCTCGCAATGACCGCAAAATATAAAATAAAAATTTATTTGTAAAGGGGAAATAGCATGGCTGAAAAAAAGAAAAAGGTCTCCGATTTAGCGAAAGAAGCGGGTATTCCCAGCAAGGAATTCCTGCAGATCCTCAAGAAGATGAAGATCATTGCGGGCAGCGCGTCCAGCACGATCTCCGAAGAAGAAGCCAGGAAAGCGATGGACCTTCTCAAGAAGGTTGAGGGGCGCCAGGCGAAAAAACCGACGGCAGAAAAACCTGCCGGGAAGGAAGAAAAGGCATTGCCGAAAAAGGCGGCGAAACCCCGCGCTAAAAAAGCCGCGGGGAAGGCCGCTGCCGTAAAGCCCGCAGTCGCGGAAAAACCGAAGAAGGCCCAGGAGCCGGTAACCGCTGTAAAGCCGAAAGAACCTACGACGGCGCCGGTCAAGACAAAGGCCAAAGCATCTGCGGCGGTAAAAACAAAGCCACCGGCAAAAGCGGAAGCACCCGTGCCTGTGAAGGAAGTGCCCCGCGCAAAGGAACCGGAAGCGCCTGTTGCAGCGCCTCCTCCGCCCAAAAGATCTTTTGTCAAGATCCGCCCGGAAAGGGTTTTAAACCCCATGCCGCGGCCGCCTATAGTCACTGTCATGGGCCATGTTGACCACGGAAAGACCACGCTTCTGGACGCGATCAGGCAGACGAACGTCGCCGGTAAGGAAGCGGGCCAGATAACCCAGCACATAGGCGCTTACGAGGTGGATATAAAAGCCGGCAGCAGTTCCGGCAGGGTCGTGTTCCTGGACACCCCGGGCCACGAGGCTTTCACCGCCATGAGGGCAAGGGGAGCGCAGCTTACCGATATAGTCATACTGGTTGTTTCCGCGGACGACGGAGTTATGCCGCAGACCACGGAAGCCATAGACCACGCGAGGGCCGCGAACGTGCCGATAATCGTTGCCATAAACAAGATCGACAAGGCAAACGCGAATCCCGAGCAGGTGAAGCAGCAGCTTTCAAATTACAACCTGATAGCAGAGGACTGGGGCGGGGATACCTTATGCGTTCCGGTATCCGCTATAAAGCGCCAGGGGCTGGACAAGCTGCTGGAAACGATACTGCTCCAGGCTGAAATGCTCGAACTCAAGGCTGACCCCGCTGTGCCTGCCCTGGCGACCGTGATAGAGGCGAGGCTTGACAGGCACATGGGCCCTGTCGCGACGGTAGTGGTGCGGGAAGGAACTTTAAGGATCGGCGACTATTTCATAATCACCCCGGACATCGAGAGCGTTTCCGCCGCCGTTATGCAGAAGGTAAGGGCGCTCGTGAACGACAGGGGCGAAAGGATACAAGAGGCGCCGCCGTCAACGCCGGTTGAAGTGCTGGGCCTGACCCTGGTCCCCCAGACCGGGGAGATCCTAAGCGTGATTGCGGACAAAAAACTCCTGAAGGAAATGCAGGAAAACGAGCCCGAGAAACCGGAGGCGCCGCAGGCGAGGAAGTTCACTCTTGAGGATCTGCAGCAGCAGATAAAAGACGGCGAAATGAAGGAGCTGAAGATCGTGCTGAAGACGGACGTGCAGGGCTCGCAGGAAGCGATAATAAAAGCGTTCCAGAAGCTCAGTACCGAGGAAGTAAGGCTTAACGTGATGCACAGGGCCGTGGGCGAGATAAACGAAGCGGACATAATGCTGGCTTCCGCCTCGGGAGGCATAATCTTCGGTTTTAACGTCGGCATGAGCCTGAACGCGAAAAAAATGGCGGAATACGAGGGAGTGGACGTCCGGTTGTACCGCATAATCTACGAGATAGTGGACGACATAAAGAAGGCGATGGACGGATTGCTTCCGCAGAAGTTCGAGGAAATCATAATCGGCCGCGCGGAGATCCAGCAGGTATTCAAGATCTCGAATGCCGGGATCGCGGGTTCCAGGGTAACGGACGGCAAAATAACCAGGGACGCGAAAGTGAGGCTCATAAGGGAAGGCAAGGTCGTCTACGACGGGAAGATCACCAGCCTGAGGCGGTTCAAGGACGACGTCAAGGAGTGCGAAAAGGGCTTTGAGTGCGGCCTGATGCTTGACAAGTTCGACGATTTCAAGGAGCACGACGTTGTCCAGGCCTACGAGATGCAGCCCGTCGCTAAATAGCGTATCGCAAAATCTTTTTAACCACGGATTCTCACGGATTCCCACGGATTTTATGTAACTCAAACCTTCAGGTTTGATTCCTTGAACTTCGGAACCACGAAGACACGAAAGTATCCCTAACTTTTAACCTTTAACTTTTTTGGAGGTTCAGTGAGCGCCAGGCGCATGGAAAGAATAAATGAATTCATAAAGAGGGAGATATGTTTTCTCCTCCAGAGGGAGACAAAGGACCCCAGAATCGGCTTCGTGACCGTGCTGAGCTGCAGCGTCACGCCTGATCTGACCGAGGCGAGGATCTACATCAGCGTCCTGGGAACCAAAAAACAGAAGGCGGACACGATGGCCGGCCTTGACAGCGCGGCTCCTTTTATGCGGAGCCAGCTGGGAAAGCACATAGCGCTGCGCTACACCCCGAAGGTGACATTTTTCCTTGACGAAACGGAAGAGAAGGCGGCGCGCATAGAGGAATTGCTGGAGAAAATTAAGAATCCCTGACAGGAGAGAAATTAAAATGGAAGCTTTCAGATACATGAACGGAAAATTACGCTGTGAGAACGCCGATATCGGAAAGGCCGCGGCAGCGGTGGGCACGCCTTTCTATATTTACAGCCGCAGGGCGTTCGCGGACAACTTTCGCAGGCTTGATAAGGCACTTGCCGGGTCCAGGCACATCATATGCTACGCCTGCAAGGCAAATTCGAACCTTTCTGTTTTCCGCCTGTTCGCAAGGCTTGGTGCCGGCGCTGACATAGTCTCGGGAGGCGAGCTTTACAAGGCGCTTAAGGCGGGCGTGGACCCCGGGAAGATCGTATTTGCCGGAGTGGGCAAGACGGAAGACGAGATCAGGTTCGCTCTTTCAAGCAGGATCCTGATGTTCAATGTCGAGTCGGTCCCGGAACTGAACCTGATAAATGACATCGCCGGGAAAATGCGCAGGAAGGCAGCGGTTGCCGTAAGGGTGAATTTCGGTTTTGACCCCCACACGCACGGCTATATAAATACAAGCAGGGGCAGCAAGTTCGGCATAGACATGTCTATGGCAAGGGGTGTTTTCGCGTATGCGAAGGTCCTGAGGAACATTGACATCGCGGGCCTGCATTCCCATATCGGCTCGCAGATAACCCAGACCGGTCCCTTTGTAAGGAACCTTAGAATGGCGCTTTCCCTGGCTGAAAGCCTTAAGGAACTTGGCATACACCTGCGCTTCATCAACCTTGGCGGCGGGCTCGGAATAGCATACAGGGAGAAGGAATCACCGGTTTCGGTTTCATCAGTCGGGAATATATTCAGGAAGCTTTTAAAGAACAGCCGCAGGTACACGCTCATACTTGAGCCGGGCAGGTTCCTTTCGGCGAATGCAGGCGCTCTTGTCACGAAGGTTCTTTACGCCAAGGAATCTTTCGGAAAGAAGTTTGTTATTGTTGACGCGGGAATGACAGATCTGATCCGTCCCTCCCTTTACGGTGCTTATCATCGTATTCTTCCGCTCACCACTGTCCGCTCACCACTGGCCACTGTAGTTAGTGTAGTCGGGCCTGTATGCGAGACAGGGGATTTCTTCGCTCTTGACAGGAAAATGCCGGTGCCCGGGCAGGGAGATCTGCTTGCGGTCATGGACGCCGGCGCATACGGCTTTGAGATGTCTTCCAACTACAACTCCCGTCCGCGCCCGGCGCAGGTGCTTGTCAGCGGCAGCAGGTTCTCGGTTATCAGGAAGCGGGAGACGCGCGCGGACCTGGTGCGCGGCGAGTAAAAAATAGATCCTAGATGTTAGATGCTGGGTTAAGGATTTATTTAAATAAAATTCCTACATCTAGTGTGGTGTCTCTAACAGATCTTTACATTTGGGCTGTCATTGCGAGGAGTGTTAACGACGAAGCAATCTCGACCTAAAAATCGAGATTGCCACGC